>FTCF01000091.1_pt1 | contig 31604 bp, 24 predicted proteins | sample 1639631 | NCBI WGS metagenome assembly FTCF01 (sample SAMEA3914864, study PRJEB12502) | metagenome | biome: forest; material: soil | place: USA | collected 2012-03-12 | depth 0.3 m
AAATTTAGCTTGCCGAACGCTATTGTGCCGCCATGCCCGCAGTAGTTAACTAGTCCCGTGATCTCTGCTGGGGAAGGGTGATCTGCCTCTAGGCCCAGTGGGCACCTGGTTTCACGGTGCCGTGGAATCAGCAAAGTTGATGGAGGGCATCATTGTGAGTGCAGTTTCTTCGTCCCAGAATTTCAATCACGGTTTTCCCACGCCCGGACCCCAGGATCCCTCGCCCCAGAAAGTCATGGATCATGTTTTCTTCCTCTCCGAGGGGGAATGGAAAAAAGTCCGCGAAGAAGAACAATTCGACCACATCGTCATCGGCAGCGGTTTCTGCGCCTACGCCTTTGCTGAACGGACACTGACGGTCAACCCGCATGCACGGATCCTGATCATTGAACGGGGTCCGTTTTTCTTGCCACAGCATTTCCAAAACCTGCCGCTGCCCTACAAGGAGACCCTGGGAGGCCTCTCCGAGACCTTTCCCTGGACCTTGGCGGCTGCGACGGCCACCCAGCCGCCGGGCAGGATTTCCTGGCAGCACGGCATGGTCCCGTTCTATGGCGGACGCAGCATCATGTGGAGCGCGTGGTGCCCCCGCCCCGAGGAAGATGAGATGCGGGGCTGGCCACGGGCAGTGATGGACGCCGCCAAGTCGCACTTCACGTCGGCGGAAGACCTGCTCAACGTGGTTTCCGCGGACCAGATCGACGCCGGACGGTCGGCCGACGTCGTCGATCTCATCAACGACACCCGGCCCGTCTACGGAATCATGCAGAAAGCCCTCCAGGATCGGCTTGAGGCCGGCTTGCACAAGATCGATTCCGCCACCCGCAGCATGCCGGCCCCGCTCGCCGCGGCAACCGGCGCGACGTCGGGCGTGGACTTCGCGAAGTTCTCGACGCCGGCAGTCCTCCTGGAACTGACGGACAAACAGGCTGCACTTGAGGCCCAAGGCAAAGGCGCCGCTCTTCGCATGGTCACGGACTGCACCGTGCTGAGCGTGCTCCAGCAGGACGGACGGGCCACGGCGTTGAACACCAACCGCGGCGTGGTGAACATCGGCAACGCCAACCTGGTCCTGGCCATGGGCACCCTTCCGCCGGCAACCCTGGTCCTGAATTCCTTCCCGCAGGTCCAAGGCGCCGGTGGGCACTTCAGCGCCCACTTCATCACCTCGGTGGTGGCCCGGGTACCTCGCAAGGACTTTGATTTCAGCGAACAACTCGGCGAGCTGGAACTGGCGGCCATCTATCTGGCGGGCAAGAGCCCGGCCGGCATGCAGTACCACGTGCAGCTTTCGGTCCTCTCCGACCGTTTCCCGGACAAGAACGCCCAGAAGTCCGAACGCTACGCCCCCGACGTCGTCGCCACCGCTTCGCTCGCCCAGCTGCGGTCCTCGGAGGACTACTTGGTGTTCGTCTGTGCCGTCCTCGGCGAACTGGACGAAAGCAACCCGGAGAACCATTTGCGCCTGTCCGGCGGGGCCGACCCCACCTGCAACGTCACCTTGCAGGTGCTGGCCAACGCCACCGACGACGACACGTGGGACACCATGGACGAGGGAACCTTCCAGATGCTCGAGCGTGTCCTGTCTCCGGCCGGCGCGGAGCGCATCGAGTACTGGCACGGAGATCCCGACGCCGGAACCTGGGGTGCCGCGCGTCCCGCCATCGCGGAGCGCCGCGTGCCGGGCCTGGTCCACGAAAGCTCGAGCCTGCCGATCGGCGAAGAGGAGGACGCCGTCGTCGGGATCGACTATCGCCTCAACGGCGTGCAGAACGTCTTCGTCACCGGCGGCAGTCTCTGGCCCACGGGCGGTTCCTGGAACCCGACCATGACGATGGTGGCCCTGGCTCAGGACCTCGCCGAAAGACTGGAGGCCGACGGCGGAGCGGCGGCAGCGCCGTGACCGTCGCCCCTGCGCTGGACCCGGCGCTCCTTCCCACAATTCCGCCTATGAGCGTCGCCGATGTGCTGGACCGGCAGGACGGCGTGTACTGGGTGGTGAAGGACGCGAATTCGGTCTTTCTGTGGGTCAACCAGAACTTCGCGGACTTGGTGGGTATGAGCAAGTCCGAGCTGATCGGACACCAGGACTCGCGCGCGGAACACGTTGCCCACGACAAGGAAGTGATGGCAAGCGGAAAGCCGCTGCTGAACTTCCACGAAACCATCGCCATCCCCGGCAAGGAGGGCGGCATGGTGAATGTGGACATCGTGACCCAAAAAGGGTTGTTGCGTGCCCTGGGCAGCAAGGAGATCATCGGGATCACAGTCTGCTTCTCACTGAAGGATCCGGTCACATGACTGCCGCCGCAGAGGACTGGATCAAACGGCTGGACATGTCCCCCGCTATCGTGGGCGGGTGGTTCGCACCCGCTCTGGTCAGCAACGAGGACATAGCCGGTTCGGCGCTGCCTCCGCGCTTCGGCGTCGACCATCCGCTTTATAGCTCCAACTGGTACCTGCTTCAGGCCGGCGAGTTTCTCCAGTTGCACGCCCTCAAGCAGGATGAACTGTGGTTCTTCCACGTGGGGACGCCAATCAGGCTGCATACCTTCTCCCGGGAGCTCGGACATCAGGACTTTGGCTATTCCGAGGCCGTGTTGGGGTCGGATCCGGAGGCAGGCGAAACGTTGCAGGCAGTTGCCCTGAACTCCACCTGGTTCGGTGCCGAGTTGGCCGGTCCGGGGTTCGCCTTGGTCAGCTGCAGCCTCTCACCGGGATACGAGAGATCGGACTCCGCGAAACCGACGGCACGGGACATCGAGTCGCTCGTTTTGAGGTTCCCCGGGCATGCCGAGCTGATCCTGCGCCTCGCGGCCGTATAGCGCGGCCGGATGGCCGGATAAAAACGTCTGGTGCGCCGGTTCTGGGGCCGGCGCACCAGGCTTCAGGATCCGATCGGAGAAAGCGCCCGCACCAGACCGAAGAGATCCTTGGGGTCAACAGGGTTCGCGACGAGGTCGATCTCCTCGAAGAATTCCGAACCCTCAACGGCATCGCGGAGGTAACGCAAGGCGGAAAAGTCCTCGATCGCGAAGCCCACGGAATCAAATATTGTGATCTGGTCCCCGGAGGTCCGGCCCGGAGCGTGCCCGCCCAGGACCTGCCAGAATTCCGTGACGGGGAAATCGGCGGACATTTGCTGGATCTCGCCTTCAATCCGCGTCTGGGGATCGAATTCCACAAAGACATCGCCGAGGCGCAGGATGGCAGAGTCGAGTTCGGTCTTCCCCGGGCAATCGCCACCGATCGCGTTGATGTGGACACCGGGCGAAACCTGGTCCGCCGTCAAGATAGTGGCATTAGCCTTGTCTGCCGTGCACGTGGTGATGATGTCGGCGCCTTCCACTGCGTCAGCCGCCGAGCCTGCCATGGTGACGTCGAAGCCGAGCGGAGCCATGTTCCGGACGAACTTCTCCATCGCCGCCGGATCCGTGTCCCAGATCCGGACACTGTTGATACCCAGGGACGCCCGGAAGGCCAGGGCCTGAAATTCCGATTGGGTTCCGGTTCCGATCATCGCCATGATGCGGGCATCGGGGCGCGCGAGTTTCTTCGCGACCATCCCGGACGTGGCCGCCGTCCGCAGCGCTGTCAGCACTGTCATTTCTGCGAGGAACGTCGGATAGCCGTTGTGGACGTCGGACAGGACACCGAACGCTGTCACGGTCTGGAAGCCACGCGCTGGATTCGAAGGGTGTCCATTTACATACTTGAAGCCGTATGTTTCCTGGTCGCTGGTGGGCATCAGCTCTATGACCCCAAATGGGGTGTGACTTGCCACCCTCGGAGTCTTGTCAAAAGACTCCCACCGCCGGAAGTCGTCTTCCAGGTACTGAATCATCCCCGAGATGATGGTCTCCGGACCCCGCCCGGCCGTCCAGCGAACCATATTGCGGACATCGACAAAGCGCGTCATGTGCGCTCCTTTCCCTCATAAGCACTGTTGCTACGAGGCTACGGAGCGGCGATATGCATCCACAATTACCAAAGTATGTACTTTTCATTGAAAATCCGTACAAAATGACGAAAGTTCGCTTACATAGTGCTCATACGCGAGTCGCCGTAATGCGGGCGACTACCGCAGGACGGAGCTGAGCAACAGGCTCGTCTCGCTATTGACGATCCCCTCGATGCCGCGGATCCTCCCGAGTACCTGGTCAAAGTCGCTGAGGCTTTCCGTGCGTAGCTCGGCCACGAGGTCCCATCCGCCGTTGGTGGTGTGCAGCGCCCAAATCTCCGGAAGTCCCCGGAGCTCGCGGATGACTTTGTCGGCCGATCTTCCCTCCACGGCAATGAGCGCAATAGCCCTGATCGCAAGTGGATCGACTTCGTCGCGCACCCTCGCCGTGAAACCAACGATGGTTCCGGAGGAGACAAGACGCTCGAGCCGGCTATTCACGGTTGCCCTGGCGACGCCCAGCTTACGCGCGAGGCTCGCCACGGACGCCCTGCCGTCCTCCCGGAGGGCGGAGAGGAGCTGACGGTCAAGGTCGGTGAGTGCTGCCATAAAGATAAACGTATCGCCCATTCCCCCAGCGGGCCTGAGTCCGTAGGGTATCGACATGAGCATCTACATCAGCCCCGACTCTGCTGCATGGTCGCTGACGGCCATGGCGACTGGTGCGTCAGCGGGATCAATCGATGATGCGAACGGTATGTCCAACTTGGTGAAGGAAATCTACGAGACAGAAGGTTTCGAAGCCCTGTCGGGCGTGGTTTTTGCCTTGGCCCATCACAACAGTCTCTCGCTGCATGCGCTCGCCACGGCCACCGGAATATCCGTACACGAGTTGCTGGAAATCCGGAAGCATCAAGGGTCCACTTTTCATCACTCCCCCACAGGAGTAGCGTCGCGGTTTGACGCCATTCCACCCCGGATCCAGGCGAGCCTGGAACCGTTGCCGGATGAAACCGAGGCCTAGAACGCGTCTCCTGCCGCGAGCCTTGGTGTTTGAGCCGATCTGCACCAGCGTGTCGGTGGTCATCGGTACCTCGGTTCGCTTGTTGGCGCGGCCGCTCATCGCGTAAATGTCGCCGAAGTGATCGAGCCGCGTGCCACCGGTGCGGCACGCGGCTCGTTGTGGTTCAACCCGACGATGTCACCGGGCGCCGATCGTCGGAATGACCAATTGGCATGCATCCGATATCTGCCAAGCTGGCTCAATGCGCACACTTCTTAAGGGCGGGCGGGTCATCGACCCCGGCACCGGACACGACGACATCGGCGATCTCCTCATCGACAACGGCCGCGTAGTCGCGGCCGGGGCCCAGCTGTCCCTAGCCGAGACAGAGGGGGCCACGGTCATCGACGTCAGCGGATGCATAGTCGGCCCGGGCTTCTTCGACCTCCACAGCCACGTTCACTCTATCGCCGGACAGCGCCTGCAGGCGATGGACGGAGTCACGACGGCACTTGACCTCGAAGCCGGGCTGGCGCCTGTCACCGCGGCGATGGCCAATGCAGCCCGCGAGGGCCGCCCCCTCAACTACGGCTTTTCGGCCTCCTGGGCGCAGGCGCGCGCTTTTGCCCACCTAGGCGAGGCACCGGTCGCCGATGTGCACAACGCACTCGGCCTACTCGCCAAACCAGAGTGGCAGCGCAGTTCGACCCCGCGTGAGTTGAACACCTGGCTCGGGCAGCTCGAGACAGAGATCGCAGACGGCGCTCTCGGAATCGGCATCCTGCTCGGCTATGCACCGCGCACCGATCCGGCGGAGTTCCTTGCGGTCGCGCGTCTCGCCGCCGCAGCGAACGCTCCCACATTCACCCACGTGCGTGAACTGATCGAGGCCGACCCGACGACACCGATCGACGGCTCTGCGGAAATCATGATTGCCGCCGCCGAGACCGGCGCGGCCATGCACCACTGTCACGTCAACAGCACCTCGCGCCGCCACATTGACCGTGTGCTCGGCATGCTTGAACGCTCCCAGGCCGAGGGAAACCGCGTCACCGTGGAGACCTACCCCTATGGCGCGGGCAGCACCGCGGTCGGCGCTTTCTTCCTCGCTCCAGAACGCCTCGGCGCCTGGGGCATCAAGCCGAGCGACATCACGATGGTCGCCACCGGTGAACGGGTCGCGGATGCCGCGCGCCTGAGCGAGATTCGCCACACCGACCCCGCAGCCGAGTGCGTAGTCGCGTTCCTCAACGAAGAGGATCCGAGGGATCGGGCCCTGCTTCAGAGCGCCCTCGCCTTTCCCGATGCCATCGTCGCGAGCGATGCCATGCCCGTCAATTGGGCCGGGGAGGTTCGCGAATCGCTTCGATGGCCGCTACCGGCCGGCGGCGCCACCCACCCTCGCACGGCAGGAACGTTTGCCCGGTCGATTCGCATGATGGTGCGTGAGACGGGCGCGTGGAGCTGGCTCGAGGCGTTCCGGCGCTGTTCCTACTTGCCGGCGCGCGTTCTCGATGATGCAGCATCCGGCGCACGGGCCAAGGGCCACCTCGGTATCGGTGCGGACGCCGACATCGTCGTGATAGAGCCTGAGCGGTTCTCCGACACCGCAAGTTACCTCGATTCCACCCGTCCCTCCGTCGGTGTGCGCCATCTCTTCGTCGGCGGGACAGCCGTCGTGCGGGGCGGTCTCATGCTGACGGACGCGTTCCCCGGTCGCGCACTCAAAGGAGACCCCCGATGATCGAGACCTTCTTGCTCGGGATGCGCGCGACCTGAGGCAACTAACGGCGAGCGCGCTACCTTGTCCGATCGAACCAAACTGCACACAAGTCTCGTCGTTTGCTACCAGTTCTTAGTCCGGCCGCAGCGAATAGGCTCAGCGAAATCGCATTCTCAACGAGGAGGAACTTTCATGGTGGAATCATTGTCACAGATCGGTGCTTGGGTCGCGGAAAAGCTGCCCGACCTCATCGCCAAATACCAGGTACCCGCCGCATCCGTAGCGATTCTCAGTGACGGCGACGTGGTCCGGACCGCGGCAGGCATCTTGAATAAAGCGAGCGGTGTTGAGGCCACCACCGACTCGGTCTTCCAGATCGGTTCCATCACCAAGGTCTGGACAACCTCGCTCGTCATGCAGCTGGTCGATGAGGGACTCGTCGACCTCGAAGCACCCGTTCGCCACTACGTCAAGGACTTCGTCATCGCCGACGAGGCCGCCGCGGCGAAGATCACCGTTCGTCAGCTCCTCAGCCACCTCTCCGGTTTCGAGGGCGACATCTTCACGGCCACGACTGAGGGCGAAGACGCCGTCGAGAAGTTCATGCCGATCCTCGCCGATGTGCCACAGCTCTTCGAACCCGGCGAAATGTTCTCTTACAACAACGCAGCCTTCTCGGTTCTCGGCCGCATCGTCGAGGTTGTTCGTGGCAAGCACTATGAGGCTTGCCTGCGCGAATACCTCATCGATCCGCTGCAGCTCAAGCACGCGGCCACGGGAGCGGGCGAGGCAATCATGTTCCGTGCAGCGCTCGGTCACATCAGCCCGACCGAGGACGCCGACCCGGAGCCGGCACAGGTCTGGTCACTCGTGCGTTCGAACGCTCCGGCCGGATCCGTCTTCGCTATGAGCGCGGGCAACCTCATCGCCTTCGCAAAGATGCACATCGACGGCGGAGTTGGTCCGGATGGCAAACAGATCCTGAGCGCCGAAAGCGTTGCAGCAATGCAAGAACAGCAGGTCAAGCTTCCGGAGCTCGGTCTCATGGGCGACGGCTGGGGTCTTGGCTGGGAGCTCTTCAATTGGGAGGGCGGCCCCGTCATCGGCCACGACGGAGGAACAATCGGCCAGAGCGCTTTCCTCCGCGTGATCCCTGGGCAGAAGGCCGCGATTGCGGTGCTGACAAACGGCGGCGACGTTATTGGCCTTTACAAGGAGCTCATCTCCCCCGTTATCAACCGTCTCACCGGCATTGTCGTGCCGGAGCTTCCCACCCCCGCCAACGACGTCCACGCCATCGATGCCTCGCGCTACGTCGGCATCTACGGCTCACAGGTCGCGGACTCCCACGTCACCCAGGACACAGAGGGGCGGATCTGGATCGAACAGAAGATGAAGGGAGTCTTCGCCGAGCTTGGCCCGGAGCGGCCCCCGGTCGAGCTGGTGCATTGGAAGGGCGACACCCTCATCCCGCGTAAAGCCCGTAACGGAATACACACACCGCACGCCTTCGTGGGCAACGACGGCAATGGCAACGCGTTGTACCTGCACACCGGTCGCGCCGACCGGCGGGTGTCGGCATGACCGCGGCTATCTCGGATGTCTTCGCGCGTGTTGGAGCCACCGGCTTCCTACACGCGTGTGAAATCGGAGCAGATGGCGACCACGAGGTCTCCGTTCGCTCCGATGAGCGCGTAATTCTCGCGTCCGTCTTCAAGATCTTCGTCCTGGTCGCCTTTGTTCGCGCGGTTGACGCCGGCAGGCTGGATCCACGCGGGCGGACGACTGTCACCCGGCGCTACCGCACTGGCGGAGTCGGCACCGCGGGATTCGCCGACGACGTCGAGCTCAGCTGGCGCGACCTTGCCCACAACATGATGGTGATGAGCGATAACGCCGCAACCGACGTCCTCTACCACCGACTCGGTCGGGAGGCAGTTGACCAGGTCGTGAGCGACCTCGGGCTCAGCCAAACGCGTCTGATCGGCTGCTGCGAAGACTTGTTCGCTTCGGTCGTCGAAGACCTTGGCGGCGGGGCGGAGAGCGACCTCGAGGAACTGCTGGAAGCGGCGACGGCCGAGCAGATCTGGGGCCTCTCGATCCTTGATCCACTGCGTACTGCCGCGTCGACGCCGCGGGACATCACGAAACTCTTGAATGCAATCTGGACTGACACCGCTGCGTCTCCAGCGGCTTGCAAGATCGCCAGAGACATCATGGCGCAGCAGATCTGGCCGCACCGGCTGTCGTCGGGATTCCCGAGCGATGTGCTGATTGCCGCGAAGACGGGAACCGTGCCCGCAGTGCGCAATGAGGCGGGAGTCGTCACCTACCCGGACGGGCGGCAGTATGCCGTTGCCGTCTTCACCAGAGCCGACTCGCTGGCAGACCGGTTGCCCGCCGTCGACGCCTCTATCGGCGTGGCCGGTCACCTCGCGGTTGAGCACCTCCGGGCGCTCTCCTCGTAACCCCGCCCGCACACATCCCATCTCGCACACGACCAGCTGGAGGCATCCCATGCGTTCCATTACCCCACTCGTCGCCCTCGTTGGGGCGGCAGCACTCACTCTCACGGCCTGCGCGGCGCCTGGCGCTTCCGGCAACCACTCCGGTAACGACCTTGCCACCGACGGCACATTCACGATGGCGATCGGCGCCGACCCGGGAAACCTCAACCCCATGATCACCGCGATGAGTGTCGCGCGCACCATCGACCGCTTCCTCTATTCGCGCCTCGTCGAGGTAGGCAATGACGGCACCATCCTTTCCGGGCTCGCGAGCAAGTGGAAGGCCGACACCACCAACGCCACCTTCACCCTCCGCAAAGACGCCACCTGCGCTGACGGAACCGCGATCACCGCGTCAATGCTCGCGGACAACATCAACTTCATTGCGGACCCGAAGAACGGCTCGCCCCTCGTCGGGCTAAATGTACAAGCCGGCACCGTCGCGACAGGCGACGACGCCACCGGCGTGCTGAGCGTGAAGAGCGGCGCACCCGACGCCTTCCTACTCGAAAACGTTGGCAGCGTGCACATGGTGTGCGGGCCTGCTCTCGGCCAGCCGGATGCGCTCGCCAAGGGTGAAGGCGCGACCGGCATGTACACGATGACCGAGATCGCCCCGAACTCGCAATACACGCTGACCCGGCGCAAGGAGTTCGTTTGGGGCCCCGGCGACTGGGACCCGAAGCAGGCTGGCATCCCCGCCACGGTTGTCTTCAAGGTCCTGCCCAATGAGACCACTGCGACAAATCTGCTGCTTTCGAGCGAGCTGAATGCCGCACAGGTTGTGGGGCCCGATTCCGAGCGGCTGCGCGCCAAGAAGCTCTTATCCAGTGATGTCCAGGCTGGTTTGGGACAAATTCACTTCAACAAGAACCCAAAGAAGCTGCTTTCTGATGAGGCACTTCGCATTGCCCTCACCCGGGGCCTGAACCTGGCAAAGCTGCGGGCGGTTCTCTCGAGCGGAAAGGGCACCGCGCCGACCAACCTCGTGAACCTGGCGCCGAACCCCTGCCATGCCGATGTGGCGACGGCCAACATCCCGGCGTTCGATGTGAAGGCCGCAGCCGACGCACTCGATTCCGCCGGCTGGAAGCTCGGATCGGACGGCATACGGAAGAAGGACGGGGTGAAGCTCTCACTCACCGTCATCTACCCCTCGTACATTTCCGACTCGTTCGGCTCGACCGCGGAGCTGCTCCAGTCGATGTGGAAAGAGATCGGCGTTGAGGCGACCCTCAAGGGCGTCGATGCCAACGGCGTGAGCAAGACGCTCTTCGGTACCGGCGATTGGGACATTTCACTCATCTCGCTCGGCGTTGGCCTGCCCAGCCAGATCGTGCCGTTCTTCTCCGGCTCAACCCCGCCGAAAGGCTCAAACTTCGGCTACACCAATAACGCCAACTACATCGCCGCTACGACCTCTGCCGCGACGAAGCCGGGCAAAGAAGGCTGCGAGGACTGGTCGCGCGCCGAGGCAGCACTCATCGCCGCAGCAGACGTCATACCGTTCGCGAACTCGGTCGTGTCAGTGTTCGGCAGCAAGGCGGAGTTCGCTCAGAGCGACAGCCTCGTGCCCACGTCAATCCGTCTGTTCAAGTAACCCGAGAAGTTTGGTAGCCCCATGACCAGCCCCATGACCGAAACGGTGGCGGCACCCATTGCCGATTCACGCGCAGGAATCAGCCCTTGGCTGACCTTCGCGGTGCGACGCGGCGGACAGTTCATCCTCTCGCTGTGGGTGCTGATCACGGCGGCCTTCCTCATGATCCACCTCGTGCCCGGCGACCCCGTACGCGCGGCACTCGGCATGAACGCACCAGCCGAGCTGGTCGAGGCCCGGCGCGCCGCGCTCGGCCTCGACCAGCCGCTGATCGTGCAATACGTGAACTACTTCGCCAAGCTCTTCACCGGCAATTTCGGGGTTTCCACCATCACCAACGAGCCGGTAGCCCACATTATCGCGACACGGTTCCCTGCCACTCTGCAGCTCGCCCTGCTCGCCTGCCTCCTCGTTCTACTCATCGCCGTTCCCCTCGGCGTCACTACGGCCGTGGCGACCCGCGGCAACCGCCGACGCGGGCTCGAACTCACCTTCGCCATCATCTGTGTGGTGTTCGCCGCGATCCCCGAGTTCCTCCTCGGCGTCGGGCTCGTCTATATCTTCGCGGTCAACCTCGGGTGGTTCCCGATCGCGGGCAATGACAGTCCGTTAGCGCTGGTCTTACCCGTTATCGCTCTGGCCGTCGGGCCAGTCGCTGTCTTCTCACGCATCATCCGAGTCGAGGTCCTCAGCGTCCTCAGCCAAGACTTCGTTCGCACCGCCCGCGCCAAACGCCTGGCGCCCCGCAAGATCTACATCCGCCATGCCCTCCCCAATGCCATGACGGCGACGCTCACGCTCACCGGTCTGCTCCTCAGCGGCATGGTCGCGGGCACCGTCCTTGTCGAGAACATCTTCGCTTGGCCCGGCCTCGGCACCATGATCGTGCAGTCCATCTTGTCCAAGGACTACCCGGTGGTGCAGTCCATCGTGCTCATCTATGGAATCGGTGTACTTCTCGTCAATCTCGTAATCGATATCGTGCTTGCACTTCTCGATCCGCGCTCTACAATTCGGGAGTCCTGATGCCCACTCGTCTGAAATGGCTTTCCATCGTCCGTAGCCCGGTCGGGGCCACAGCAACGGTTCTCGTCCTTCTCGTTGCCCTGCTTGCGGTTTTTGGCCCATTGGTCTGGGGCGCACAGGCCGAGGCCATCGACACCTTTGGCACACAGCAGGGTCCAAGCGCTGAGCACCTCCTTGGAACGGATGCGCTGGGTCGCGACGTTCTGGCCCGTGTTTTGACCGCTACCCAGCTCTCGGTCGCACTCGCGGTCATCGCAGTCGTCATCGGCGTCACGGTCGGAACCCTGCTCGGTACGGCCCCATCAGTGCTCCCGCGTTGGGCCGGACGCGTCGTCGTCGGCATCGTCAACATCGCCGTCGCCTTTCCCGGCCTCCTGCTCGCGCTGTTCTTCGCCGCGGTCTTCGGCGTCGGCACGACCGGGGCCGTGCTCGCCATCGGCTTGGCCATGGCACCGAGCTTTGCCCGCCTCACCCAGACCATGTCCGCTGCGATCGCCGGCCGTGACTTCATCTCTGCTGCGCGCGCCGCCGGCGTCTCGCGGCTGCGTGTGCTCATCCGGCACGTACTGCCAAACATCGCCGAGCCTCTCATCGTCAACGCGACTGTTGCGGCCGGCGGCGCGCTACTGGCCTTCGCCGGCCTGTCCTTTCTCGGTATCGGCGTCCAGGTTCCCGCCTACGACTGGGGAAAGCTGCTCGGCGAGGGACTCAACCGCATCTACATCAACCCCGCCGCAGCCTTCGGGCCGGCCGTCGCCGTCGTCGTTGCCGGCCTCGCGTTCAACCTGCTCGGCGAGACCGCCGCATCCGTTGCAGGCGGCCGCGTCGCCATCCGTCGTTGGACGCTCCCGCCGCTGCCGCAGCCCGCAACCCGCACGGTTCCCACTTCTTCTACCGTTTCCGTCGGCACGATTCTCAGCATCGAGAACCTCCGCGTCTCGTACCCAACCCCCAACGGTCTGGTGCACCCCGTTCGCGGAGTGAGCTTCGAGGTCAGGGAGGGTGAGGCGTTGGGAGTGGTCGGCGAATCCGGCTCGGGCAAGAGCCTGACCGCGCTAGCCGCCTCCCGACTCATCGAGCCGCCGGGCGTCGTGGATGCCGATCGACTCGAGTTCAACGGCATCCAGATACTCAGCGCGCCGGAGAAGACCATTCGTGGGCTGCTCGGCACGTCACTCGCAATGGTGTTTCAGGATCCAATGACCTCGTTCAACCCCACCCGACGCATCGGCAGCCAACTCGCCGAGGCCGCACAGGAACACCAGGGCATGAGCAAGAAGGATGCCATGAAGCGCGCCATCAAGCAGCTTCAGGCAGTGCGCGTGCCCGCGGCCGCCCGGCGTGCCGAACAGTACCCGCACGAGTTCTCCGGCGGGATGCGACAGCGCGCGATGATCGCGATGGGCCTCATGAACAGCCCCAAACTGATCATCGCCGACGAACCGACCACCGCCCTCGATGTCACGGTGCAGCGCCAGGTTCTTCGGCTCCTCGAACGGGTGCGCACGGACACGAACGCGGCGATCCTGCTGATCAGCCACGATATCGCCGTCGTCTCGCAAAGCTGCGAACGCGTGCTTGTCATGTACGCCGGCCGCATCGTCGAAGATCTTCCGACGGCGGAACTCTACACGGGCGCACGCCACCCCTACACCCGCGCCCTGCTTGAGGTCATACCCGATCTCGACACTGACCGCGAACAGCCCCTTGGTGTGATTCCCGGCCGCCCGCCGGCACCCGGCGAAGTACCGCTCGGATGCGCCTTCGCCGCTCGTTGTCCGCTGGCGACGGCACACTGTCGCGAATCCGACCCCGAGCTGGAGACCCACAGAGATAAGCACCGGGTCGCCTGCTGGAACCCCGTAGAGGGCGATACTCGCGTGACACTGCCTGGACTAAGCATCGCCGCCGCGCACACCGAAGCTGCGCCGGTCGCAACCGTGGGAGGCCTGCAATGAGCGAGCTACGCTTTGATCATGTCAGCGTGAGATATGGATCCCGCAGCACGGGCCTGACCGCCGTCGATGACGTCTCGCTGACCATTCCCTCCGGTTCGGTCGTCGGCCTCGTCGGCGAATCAGGCTCGGGCAAGTCGACGCTCGCCCGTGCCGCCATCGGGCTCGCCCCTGTTACGGGCGGCACCATCACGCTCGACGGCGTCGATGTCGCGAAACTGCGGCGCCGGCATCCAATTCAGATGGTCTTTCAGGACCCGTTCTCCTCGCTCGATCCACGGATGACGATCGGCGAGTCCATCGCTGAGATGATTCCGCGCGGTACGTTCTCCTCAGCCGCGGCTAAGCGCGCCGAGGTGGGGCGGTTGCTTAAGCTTGTCAACCTTGACCCCGACCGAGCGGGTGCGCTCCCGGGCGCCCTCTCGGGCGGACAACGTCAGCGCATTGGCCTCGCTCGGGCGCTCGCCGCACGACCCGAGGTCATCATCGCCGATGAGATCACCTCGGCGCTTGACGTCTCGGTCCAGGGCTCGGTTCTGAACCTCGTGCGCAATGTCTGCGCCGAGCTGGAGCTCACGATGTTATTTATCTCGCACAACCTTTCGGTCGTACGCTATCTGAGCGACTACATCGCAGTGATGTACCTCGGCCACATCGTCGAGCTCGGACCGGTCGATGAGGTGCTGAACAACGCCAAGCACCCGTATACCCGCGAACTGCTCGCATCCGTGCCGACCCGCTACGGCAACCTTCTTTCCGTTGATCCGGCCGCTCCCTTGGACATCGAACCCCCAGACCCACATCACCCGCCGAGCGGTTGCCGCTTCAACCCCCGTTGCCCGATTGGGCCGCTCGTCCACCCCGAGCGCCAGATCTGCGTGCAGAGCTCGCCACCGCTTCCCACGACGCCGCGGCACGCCGCGGCCTGCCATTTCGTCGAGCTCGCTAAGGACCGTGTACCTCAACCTTTCGAACCCGCTTGTTAACAGCATCCGCTCCAGCTAAACCCCGCAGAGCGTACCTACTTGAACAGGAGACCCACACGATGGCACAACAACGTGTAAGCATTGACGACCTTATTTCCACGCAGCTTCCTGAGCAGCCCGCCCTGTCGCCAGACGGCGGCAGCATCGCTTATGTTCTCAAGACCACCAACCGCGCCGAAGACCGCGACGAACGCTCGCTGTGGCTCGTGGCCGCTCAGGGCGGCGAACCGCGCCGGTTGACCCGGGGAACCGGCGACTCGACACCGAGGTGGAGCCCGGATGGGACACGTCTCGCCTTCCTGCGCGCCCAGGATGGACCGCCGCAGATCTGGGTTCTGCCGATCGGCGGCGGCGAAGCCGAGCAGGTCACGACGCAGACCCTTGGCGCTGGCGCCCCCGTGTGGAGCGGCGACGGCGCACGCATCGCGTTCTCCGGCCCCATCGACTCTGCTGCGCTGCCAGGCGAAGGCGGCGATGACTTCGCGAAGCGCCGCACGGCACCAATCGTCACAAACAGGCTCGGCTACAAGGCCGACGGTGCCGGTCTCCTTGGCACGATGCGCCAGCATATCCATGTCGTGAGCCTCGGCAGCGGTGAGATCACCCAGCTGACCCGTGGCGACTGGCACGCTGGCGAACCGGTCTGGTCGCCGGACGGCGAAAGGATCGCCTTCTCCGCCGGCAAAGAAGCCGATTCAGACCTCACCTTCGAGATGGCCGCCTATGTGATGTCCTCGAGCGATGGCAATGCCAGGCCACGCCTCGTGGGTGCCGCCGACGTGCAACTCTCCGTCACCGGTTGGACGCCTGATGCCGCCAAGCTCATCGCCGTCGGCCGCACCGATGCCGAGGTGGGAAACGCGAGCGTGCTGCTCCTTCCCCTCGACGGCGAAGCGCCACGAGACATCACTTCGACTCTCGACCGCAATGTCATGCAGGGTGGCGCGGGCTACCCCGGCGCACTCCCGCAGCTGAGTGCCGATGGCCAGACAATCATCTTCTGCTTGCGCGACGGTGGTTACACCCACCTCTACGCTACGAGCATCGACGGTGCGGCGCAGCGTGTCATCGTCGGGGGAGCGGCCAACGTGTCCGGCGTTTCCGTCGTCGGCGACACCGCCGCGATCGTGCTCGCGACGGAAACGTCCTTCGGTGAAGTCGCCACTGTCGATCTGTGCTCTGGTACCGTTACGGTGCTCACGAGCTACTCGCCAGAGGAGACCGGCGTCATCGTCGCCGAGCCGCGGAGCTTCACAATCTCGGATGGCGTCATCGTGCACGGCTGGCTGCGCCGCGACCCGCAACGCACCGGCCCGCTCCCGCTCCTGCTCGATGTGCACGGCGGGCCGCACAATGCGTGGAACGGAGCCGCCGACCCCATCCATGCCTACCACCACGAACTCGTGGCCCGCGGATGGGCTGTGCTGACCGTCAACCCGCGCGGAAGCGACGGCTACGGCAACGACTTCTTCCGCGGAGCTCTCGGCGGCTGGGGCACGAGTGACGCCAAGGACTTCCTCGAGCCGATCGGTGATCTCGTCGCCGAGGGTGTTGCCGACCCCGCACGCCTCGCCGTCACCGGCTACAGCTACGGCGGCTTCATGACCTGCTATCTCACCTCGCGCGACAACCGCTTCGCCGCTGCCGTCGCCGGCGGCGTTGTCGCCGATCTCACGAGCGTCGCGGGCACATCGGATGCCGGCCACTACCTGTCGCGCCTCGAGAGCGGTGCCCTGCCGTGGAAGAACCCGGAACTCCTCGCCCCGCAATCGCCCTACAGCCAGGCGGGCCAAGTTCGCACTCCGACCCTCATTGTGCAGGGCGGCGAGGACCACCGTTGCCCAGTCGGCCAGGCTGAGCAGTGGTTCACTGCCCTCCGTGAACAGGATGTGCCGAGCGAGCTCGTGCTCTACCCCGGCGGCTCGCACCTGTTTATTCTCAGCGGTGCGCCCTCGCACCGCGCCGACTGGAACGAGCGCATCGTCGACTGGGTGGAGCGCTATGCCCCGGCCGCCGGCACCCCAGTTCACAAGAAGGCTCTCAACGCCGCGCACTGGCAGCAGCGCCTGAGTGAGCTGGCGGCCGCCCACAAAGTTCCTGGAGCCACGCTCGGCATCCTGCGCCTCGGCGAGGAACCTGTCCTCGCGAGCCACGGCGTTCTCAACATCAACACCGGTGTCGAGACCACCGATGACTCCGTCTTCCAGATTGGCTCGATCTCGAAAGTGTGGACGGCGACCGTCATCATGCAGCTCGTCGACGAGGGCAAGCTCGACCTCGATGCTCCGATCCTCGACGTGGTCCCCGAGTTCCGGGTGGCCGACGCCGAGGTGAGCAAGTCGGTGACAATGCGCCATCTGCTCACCCACACCAGCGGCATAGACGGTGACGTCTTCACCGACACCGGCCGTGGCGACGACTGCCTCGAAAAGTACGTCGATGCCCTCTCCGAGGTCAAGCAGAACCACCCCATCGGTGCGACCTTCTCGTACTGCAACTCCGGCTTCGCACTCATGGGCCGCGTGATCGAGAAGCTCACCGGTCTCAGCTGGGATGACGCCCTTCGAGATCGCCTGTTCACGCCGCTCGGCCTCAAGCACACCGTGACGCTGCCAGAGGAGGCGCTGCTCCACCGTGCCGCCGCCGGCCATGTGGGCGCCGACGAGAACGGCCCCATTCTCGCTCCGATGTGGTCACTCCCCCGTTCGCTTGGCCCCGCCGGCCTCATCGATGCCACGGCAGCAGACGTGCTCGAGTTCGCCCGCATGCATCTCAGTGCCGGGCTCGCGGCCGACGGTACCCGCATTCTCTCTGCGGAGAGCGCCGAACTCATGACCACGCACCAGACCGACGTTCCCGACCCTTACGTGCTCGGCGATTCCTGGGGCCTCGGCTGGATCCGCTTCGACTGGGGTGGAAAGCGCCTCTACGGTCACGACGGCAACACGATCGGCCAGGCCGCCTTCCTGCGCATCCTGCCAGAAGATGGCATCGCCGTGACGCTGCTCACCAACGGCGGCAACACACACGATCTGTACATCGAGCTCTACAACGAGATTTTCGGCGAGCTGGCCGAGATTTCGATTCCGGGATCGTTCGGCCCGCCAGCCAAGCCGTACACGGGCGACATGTCGCCGTACCTCGGTACCTACGAGCGCTCCAGCGTCGTCATGGAGGTCTTTATGGAGGAGGAAGCCGTGCGCATGCGCACGACCCTGAGCGGCGTCGTCGCCGAATCCAGGCCGAATCCCGTCGAAGAGTACGCCCTCACCCCGGTGAGCGATGGCCAATTCGCGCTGCGGGCGCCCGGCACCCAGGGGTGGCTCTCGCTGGTCTTCTACGCACTGCCGACGGGCGAGCAGTACGTGCATTTCGGTGCACGGGCAATGCCCAAGGTGGCGTCGTGAACTTCGACACCAAGCAGATGCTCGAAGACCTGCGCACGGTCATCGAATGCGAGTCGCCGTCCACAGACCTAGCTGCCATCGCCCGCAGCGCGGACACGATCACCGAGATCGGGGAACGGCTGCTCGGCTGCTCCCCCGAGCGGATCGTGATCGAGGGGCGCACCCACCTGCGCTGGCGCTTCGGTACCCCCCGGGTTCTCGTACTCTGCCACCACGACACGGTCTGGCCGATCGGGTCGCTCATCGATCATCCGTTCGAGATCAACGGCGACGTGCTGCACGGGCCGGGCTCCTTCGATATGAAGGTGGGACTCATGATGGCGCTCCACGCCATTGCGGCACTTCCGAACCGCGATGGCGTGAGCCTCCTGGTAACCGGCGACGAGGAGCTCGGTTCGCCCAGCTCCCGGCAGCTCATCGAAGAGGAGGCCCTCGGATGCGCCGCTGCCCTCGTTCTCGAGGCGTCGGCCGACGGCGGCGCCCTCAAGGTCGCCCGCAAGGGTGTCTCACTCTATGAGGTCGCAGTGCAGGGGCGGGCGGCGCACGCCGGCCTCGAACCCGAACGGGGCGTCAACGCTTCGATCGAGGCCGCGCACCAGATCCTTGCCGTCGCAAGCCTGGGCGACGCGGAACTCGGGACGACGGTCACACCGACATTGCTACGCTCCGGCACGACCACAAACACTGTTCCGGCCGCATCCAGCTTCGCTGTGGACGTGCGGGTGCGCACGCTCGCCGAGCAAGACAGAGTGGACACCGCAATGCGCGCGCTCGCGGCGACTTTACCCGATGCCGTGCTGAACATCACCGGTGGGGCGAACCGTCCGCCACTCGAGGAATCGGCCGCGCTGGAATTGTTCGCGCGCGCCGCCCGGTTGGCTGAGGAGCTCGGGCTTGATCGCCTTGAGAGCGCCTCGGTCGGCGGAGCCTCCGATGGCAACTTTACGGCCGGGATCGGCGTTCCAACGCTCGACGGGCTCGGCGCAGTGGGCGGTGGCGCGCACGCGTGCAATGAACACGCGCTCGTTGGCGCATGGATCGAACGTACGGGCCTCGTCCACGCGCTCATCGCCGAGCTCGTGCACGAGTTTGCACAGGCGGATCCCGCCGTATCGGTATCGGCACAATGACCACTCTGAGCGCCATCGGCATAAGCGAAGACCTCGTCGAGGATGCCCGCCAGGCGGCGCGGGCCGCGGCAGACTCTGCGGGCATCACCATTCGTCTGCTGCACGAGGTCGAGGAGTTCGCCGAGGTAGTGGCGCTCCTTGCGCGCATTTGGACCTCGGATGTCGCCCAGGGACCGGTCAATGCGGAAACCCTGCGGGCAATTTCCAAGGCGGGAAGCTATCTCGCTGGCGCCTTCGATGGCGACACACTGGTCGGTGCGGGCATGGGGTTCTTTGCCGCACCCTCGCAACAGGCACTGCACAGCCATATCGCGGGGGTCGACGGTCGAATGCGTGGCCGCAACGTCGGCTTCGCGATCAAGGCCCACCAGCGGGCTTGGGCGTTGGGCGAAGGCATCCATGAGATCTCGTGGACCTTCGACCCGCTCATCAGCCGCAATGCCCACTTCAACCTCGTGAAGCTCGGCGCCCGCGCGAGCAAATACCACCGCAACTACTACGGGCAGATGAGCGATGTTCTAAACGGTGGCGATGACACCGATAGGTTACTCGTGACGTGGGAGCTGCTCTCGGCGACCGTGGCAGCGGCCTGCCACGGAAAGCCGGCGACTCTCGCGTCCAGCGCACACCGGGCCGATGACGCCCAGACGCTGCTCGAGCCCTCGGCTCACGACGAGCCGACCGTGCGGGAAGCCGATGCGGCGCTCGTGCTTGTTCGCCTCCCGAATGACATCGAGGCGCTCCGCCGCAGTCGGCCGGAGACCGCTTCGCGCTGGCGGGCCGCCCTGCGCGACAGCCTGGGTGTGCTCATGGATGGTGGTGGGCGTGTGCTGGGATTCGATTCCTCGCGCGGCTATGTCATCGATACCAAGGCGCGGTCCTGACTCGAGAGCCCTGATCGTCCGCTGAACAGTGTCGGACTATATTCGCGTAGGATCCGACTAATTGAGGGGTACGATTTCGTCGTGCGCAACAATGTAAGGTCGTGCCGTCCGCCCGTAGTGTCGGAGGCGTGCTCATCTCAATGACGACGCGGCCGCGCTCAAGCCTTGGCCGAGTGCTCGAAGACCTCGGAACGACCCTTCTCGAGCTCGTCTGCGGAAACGCAGAGGGCCAAAAACAGATCGAGACGGTCATCATCCACGACTCCCTCGACGATGCGATCCCTTCACACGGTGCGCTCGTGCTTGGCGTTGGGATACGCGAGACCGAGGAGATCGTCGAGCTGCTCACAACACTCGCCACGCAAGACGCCGCCGGCCTCGTGCTCCGGGCGCCAGTTAGCGCAGACCCGGCGATCACACGCGCGTCCGAAGAATCCGGCATTCCCGTGCTCGCGCTGACCCGCGGTGCATCCTGGGCCCAACTCACTTCGATGCTGCGCTCGCTTATCGCGGAAGGCGATGTCGGCGAGAGCGGCCTCGGTGGAATGCCCGCCGGCGACCTCTTCTCGCTCGCCAACGCAATTTCAACGCTTCTCAATGCACCCGTCACGATCGAGGACCGCAACTCCCGAGTCGTCGCCTTCTCCGGCAAGCAAGACGAAGCCGATCCCGCGCGCGTCGAGACAATCCTCGGCCGTCAGGTTCCCGAGCGCTACATGCGCCAGTTGGAACAACGCGGTGTGTTCCGCGAGCTGTATCGCAGCACCGACCCCATCGAGGTCGCTCCTGTTGACGTCGACGCCCAAGTGGCTTCCTACCCTCGTGTGGCGCTCGCGGTACGTGCGGGCGACGAGATTCTCGGCTCAATCTGGGTTGCCGTGCGCGAACCAATGCCGAAAGATCGGATCGGGGCGCTCAAGGATGCCGCGAAGCTCGTCGCGCTGCATATGCTGCGGATACGCGCCGGCGCCGACGTTGAGCGCAGGCTGCGGGCCGATCTCCTTGCCACGGTGCTTGAGGGCGGGTCGGGCGCGGCCGATGCCGCGTCACAGTTGCGCCTCACCGATCACCGCTGTGTTGTGCTTGCGCTCGCTGCCGCAGATTCCGAAGAGGACGAGGAGGGCGGGGCCGCACATGCGCGGCTTCTCGTCGCACGGCAACGCATCGCCGATGCCCTCTCGATGCACCTGGGCGCGGTATACCCCCGCTCAGCCGCCGCTCTCATCGGCAATATCGTCTACGGTGTCGTCAGCGTTCGCCCGGATCAAGCGGATGCCGACCGACGCGCCTCACGAGTTGCCAAAGAATTCCTCGCACGCATCGGCGGCGACCGGCGCCTGCTGCTCGGTATCGGCACAATCGCCGACGACCACGCGGCACTCCCCGCTTCCCGCGTCAGCGCGGATCGCGCCCTGCGCGTGCTTCAACTCGGTCAGTCGCACGCGCAGGTCGTGATCTTCGACGATGTGCAGGTTGAAGCGCTTCTCATCGAACTAGGAGATCTCGCCGCCGCTCGCGGCGACCGCCCAAGCGGCCCGGTCGCGCGACTGCTTCAGTACGACCGGGTACGCAACGCACAACTTGTTGAAACTCTCCGCGCCTGGCTAGATGCCTTCGGCGACGTTGCCGCGGCCTCCGCGCTCGTGTACACCCACCCGAACACCTTCCGCTATCGCCTACGCCGGCTCTCCGCCATCGGAGGAATCGACCTGAGCGATCCCGAAGCGCGCTTCGCAGCCATGATCCAGTTGCGCCTACTCACCTACGGCGAGCGCTCGCCATAGCGGTCTGAGCTCGCCGTGGGGCGACCGTCACAGTCGCTGTCGTCGCCTCGGCGAGCACCGCAGGAATCGGTTCGAGCCCAATGCCTGCGCCGCTCGGGATCCGGATCTGGCCGTCTTCGATGCGGAACGGCTCGGTGATGTCTTGCTTGTAGAAGCGGTCAGATGCCGAGATGTCTCCGGGCAAGGTGAATCCGGGTAGGCCGGCGAGTGCCGCATTTGCCGCGCGGCCCAGGCCGGTCTCGAGCATCCCGCCGCACCACACAGCGACCCCGTTGGCAACGGCGATGTCGTGAATGCGTTTGGCTTCGAGGTATCCGCCAACGCGTCCGGGCTTAATGTTGATGATTGCTGCGGCTCCCATGGCTATGGCGTCGGCGGCAGAGGCTGCAGAGACAATCGACTCGTCCAGGCACATCGGTGTCGAGATTTCACGGGCGAGGAGGGCATGCTGACGCAGATCGTCCTCGGCAAGCGGCTGCTCGATCAGCAGCAAGTTGAAGGGGTCCAGCTTGCGCAAGTGCGGGGCGTCGACGAGCCGGTAGGCGGTATTCGCATCAACCTGCAACGGGATATCGCCAAAGCGCTCGCGCACTGCACGGACGGGCTCGATGTCCCAGCCCTGCTGAATCTTGAGCTTGATGCGCACGTAACCCTGGTCGACATAGTCGCCTACCGCAGAAAGCAGATCCGGGATTGACTTCTGGATTCCGACCGAAACGCCGGACGGGACCGCGTCGACAGTCGCGCCGAAATAGGAGGCGAAGGAGACATCCGTCGCCCGCAGCTGGGCGTCGAGGATCGCCATCTCGAGCGCGGCCTTCGCCATGCGGTGGCCAACGAGGTGCTCGAGCACGTGGCCTACAAGCTCGGCGGTGAGCGCCTTGCCCGCATCCTGCCAGGCGTAGAGCGCCGGAATCAGGAAGCGCTGCAACACCTCGCGCGCCCCGTCAAGGTATTCAGGCGAGTAAACGGGCTCGTCGAGGACCACACACTCACCCCAGCCGGTCACCTCACGGCCATTGTGCTCGGCCGTGACCTTGACGAGCAGCGGTTCGCGCGAGGTTTGGGTGCTGAACGAGGTGGTGAATGGCGAGACAAGGGGCAGGGTGATATCGATGAGGTCAATGCTGAGAATGCGCACGTGTGGTAGTCCTTTCGAGACTGTAGTGGCCTCGGCGGGCGAAGTCGGTGACCTGCCAACCGTCGTTCATGAGTGTTGCGAGGGTGTCTCGGAGCGCAGGGCGCCAGCAAGCGGCTCGATCGGGATGCTCGATCCGCATCGTTTCGATGTCGGAGGGGATCTCGACCCGGACGCGCTGCGCTGAGTCCAGGGAGTCGAGGGAGAGACGCGGCACACCGTCCTCGTTATAGAGGACACAGGCCTCCGGTTCCGAGGTGCCCGCCTCTATGCGGGCACCGGGCTCCCGCAACAGGTCCCAGACCAGTAGCATCCGGTCACTGTCCTGGCCGCGGTTTATGCTGTCGGTCATCGCTCCATAGAAATTGGGCAAGTATTCCATTGCGGCTGTCCCGAGCCGGTGAATGTTGAAGTAGGCGTTGCGCGCAATGAGCGGATCAAAGGTCCACGTCATGGTGTCGGCCCCGCGGCGAAGGCACCAGGCCCGCTCATGGTATTTGAGCGCCTTGCCGACCCCGGCCCCGTCGCTCCCGCCGACGACGCCCGCGATGTGTGAGTGCAGCGCCCGGTCGGGCGGCGCGTGGAAGAACCCGACGCACACGGCAATCAGTTCCGCGCCGCGGTAAGCACCCGCCACGTAGTTGTGCGCGTGGGCGAGCGCGACAAGAAGGCCCGGGTCGATGTGCGGCTCGTTTCCCTCGACCTTCCAGATCGTCGCGAGGAGAGCAGAGGCCAGCTCCATTTCGCCCGGGTCGTGCAGGGTGCGAACGCTGACCCCGCTGGCCACGGCTAGTGCGTCGGCCTCGACCTCGGCAAGTGACGCGATCTTGTCGCGACTGGCCTCGCTCTTGAGCAATCCACTGATCACGAGGCATCACCGTGCGGCATGTAGCGGTAACCGAGATAGGCGCCCTTCTCAAGCGGACGGAATTGTGCCCAGCCCGCCGAGTCGGGCGCAGTGTAGAGCAAGACGCCGGGCTGGGTAGCGGGCACAAGGTTGAGAGTGGTTGCTTTGGGCTCCTCGCCGTCCTGCAGGATGTCGGTGAGTTCGCGCATTGTGAGCTGCGGACCATTCTCGCCGTTCTCAAAAGTAAGCGCCGCTCCGCCCGAGGCGTAGCTAACCGGTTTCCGGGCGGTCTCTCCGGCAAGCGCGGTGGACGCACCGTTCGAGTCCACCTGCAAGGCATCCGGAATCCGCGCCGCCGAGATGGCACTAGCGGCATCGCCGAACAATTCTCTGTAGAGACCATCCGGTTGGCCTCCCGTGGTCAGCAGCGCTAGCGCGAAACCGTCCTCCGGGAAGACCCGCAGATAGGCACGTTGGCCGATTGTGCCCCCATCATGTCCGTAGACGAATGTTCCTTTCCAGTCTTCGAGGAACCAACCGAGCCCCCAGCCAATGGTCGCGGGCGACACTGCCCGCAGGCTCACTTGCTCCTCGAGCATGGCTCTGGCCGATTCAGCGGAGAGTATGCGTGTGCCGTTGGGAGCGACACCACCTCGGAGCGTGGTCTGTGCGAAGCTGAGCAGGTCGCCAATGCTCGCCGTGATCAGGCCCGCTGGCCCCATGGAGCGTGTGATCGACCAGGTCGAAACCGGCTGAGCCGCATCGCCGAAGCCAGAGTGCCCTGTTGCGGTGGCGAAGCGTGGGGCGTCCGACGTTAGCGTGATCGTGTGTTCGAGTCCCATGGGCGCGATGATGTGCTTGCGTAGCGCCGCGTCCCAGGTGGAGCCTCGCAGTACCTCGATGATCCGTCCCGCGACGACGAAGCCTGCGTTGCAGTAGGAGAAACGCTCGTCGATCGGATGCACCTGCTTGGCACTCTTCAGTGACTCGACGTATCGCTCGACGCAGTCGTCGCCGGGGCCGGTGTCAGTGAAGAGGTCCCCGTCGATGCCGCTCGTGTGAATCAGCAGGTGCCGCACGGTGACGGCGGCAGCGGTGGCGTGATCCGCGAGGGCGAAATCGGGAAGAATGCTCTGCACCGGCGCATCCAGCTTCAGGCGCCCCTCGTCGACGAGTTGCATGATGAGGACCGTTGTCCAGACCTTGGTGATCGAGCCAATCTGGAAAAGCGCGTCGTCCGTCGCGGATACACCAGAGCCGATGTCGAGTACTCCCGAGCTCGCCGTGGTGCACTCGATCGCGGTGCCGTTCTCGTTGAGCCGCACGATACCGAACTGCGCAGCCGTGACCCCGTAGCGCGTGCGGAGAACGTCTAGGCGACGGCGCCAGAAGCTGGCACCTTGAGCGGCGACGATGAGACCGCGCGGCCGCGCGCGCGAGACGGGCCGCGCGTAGCTTTCGAGCCACTCGATGAGACGGCGGTTATAGTCGATGCGATACTCGATCGGGCCGTCCACGATGAACAGGTGGCTTCCGCCCGGGTAGACAACAAGGCGAGCTGGCACCTCGGCGAGGCGTAGCGCCTTGAACCATTCCTCTGCCTGCCCGACGGGACAGGATGCGTCCTCGGCTCCGTGCAGAATGAGGGTCGGCGTTGTGACATTGGTGACCCGGGCGATCGGCGAGGCGTCGAGAAGCTCGCGGTAGTGGCCGAACGGTGCAACCCCGGTGCTCATCTCGGAGACGTACGCGGCATGCTCGCCGTCGGCCGCCATGCTGGAGAAGTTGCAGATCAGGCCTCCGGCGACGGCCGCGGCAAACCGCGTGGTCGCTGCCGTGAGCGCACAGGTGCCGAAGCCTCCGTAGCTGTAACCGGTCACGGCGAGGCGAACTGGGTCTGCGAGGCCCTCGGCAACGAGCGTGTCGATCGGCTCAAGGAAGTCGCGTTCATCGGCGGCGCCCCAGCCCCCGTTTACGGCCCGGTAGAAGGCGTCCCCGTAGCCATCCGAGCCGCGTGGGTTGACCATAAGGATTCGCCAGCCCTTCGCCGCCAAGACCTGGTGGTAGAGATGAACACCGTCAACGACACCGCTCCACGCGTTGTGTGGGCCGCCGTGAATGTCAAGCAGCAAGGGCGCCGCGCCATCCGTGTCCGGGGCCGAGAGCAACCAACCATGAACGCGCGTGCCATCCGTGATCGTGAACTCGCGTTCTTCGGCCTCGAACAGCTCGATGCCGGCGAGGGTGCTCTCGCGCAATCTCGTGAGCACCGTGAGTACGCCCGTCGCCAGGTCTAGCGTCGCGACCTCACCAAGGCTCTGCTGGGTCGTGAGCACGAAGGCGACACGTGCGGAAGCAGACGCAACGGACAGGGCAGACACCACCTGGTGGGGCCCTGCAACCAGCGCCCGTGAGCTCGTGCCATCGGGGGCGACCGCGTGCAGCTGCGTCCAGCCGCGGTCTCGTGAGCAGTACAGGACCTCGGAGCCGTCCGCACGAAACGTTGGGCGCCCGCCTGGGTAGCCCGGGAAGCCAGCCATGACATTGCGGTCGAGCGGCGCCGTTAATGAGGTGTCGGCCTCATCCGTGCCGACGTAAAGACGAAGGAGCTCGGCATTCCCGATGCGCGGGGCGGGATTCCCGACCGCGATCACGGAGCCACCATCCGGTGACCATGCGAGGGCACCGCTGACGCTGTTGGCCTTGCCGATGCGGCGCGGCAGCGGCATTTTGGCGTCGACGTCGAGCACGTAGGCGCCGCTCGACCAATCGACGTCGCTGCCAGGTTCGATGGCGGCCGTGAAGGCGATCAGCAGGCCGTCGGGCGACCAGTTTGCCTCGCTCGCATTCCAATCGCCGTCGCTGAGGCGCCGCACTCGGCCGGATGCGATCTCACTCACAAAGAGGTGCAGCCGAACCGCTGCGTTCCAGCCGACCCCATCGGTCTTGAAGCCGAGCCTGTCGATTACGATCGGCTCTTCCACCGCGGATACCGTTACGTTGCGCGAAACTGGTGCGGTGATGGCGAGGCGGAGGCCGTCGGGGCTGACGCGCGCGGCCGCAACGCCCCGGGGAAAATCGGCGGTGCTGCTAAGTGCCCGCGCTTCGCCTCCTCCGATTGGCAGTAGATACACCTGGGCTGGTCCAGCGGATGCTCGCAGGAAGAGAACTGCGGAGCCATCGGGAACGAATTGCGGCGCGGAATCGGCCGGCCCGCTCGTCAGGGGGCGAGCCTCGGAGCCGTCGCTGACCGCCCAGAGTGAGCTGTGTGCCCTGCCGTTCAAGGTTTCCGTCCGCGTGAAGACCACGAGCGTGCCATCCGGGGAGATGGCGGTCTCGGCTGGCACAACGAAGCGCGCGATATCTTCGAGCTCAAGCGGGCGGTTCGTAGAGGTGTTGCTCGTCACGGTGATTCCCCTTCTCGTGGCGGTGAGTCCACTGGTGTCTTGTCCCTCTACAATCGACGCTCCACGGCCCCCGTACTTCGTCCGATCGCACAATGCTGAAGCCTTGTTTGGTTTCTCAGACCCATGCGCGGTCAGGTGCGTAGCCGCAATACTGAGGTTCCATGAGCGCAGTCCCGTCTGCGCGCCCGGCATTCGAAGGAGAGCTCGTGAGCGTCAAGACATTCATCTCGATCGACATGGAGGGCGTCGCCGGCGTCGCGACGTTTGACCAGGTCGCCCGCGGCGGCTATGGCTATCCACGTGCCCAAGAATTGATGACGCTCGAGGCCAACGCCGCAATCTCGGGTGCCTTCGACGGGGGTGCGGACGAGGTTGTCATCAACGATTCGCACGGCACAATGGACAACCTGATTCACGAGCTTCTCGACCCCCGGGCCATCGTCGTGTTCGGCAGTCCGAAGGTACAGTGCATGGCCAAGGGACTCACCGCGGATTGCGACGTCGCCTTGTTCATCGGCTATCACGCCCCCGCAGGAGAATACGGCGTGCTCGCGCACACCTTTTCGAGCCACTTCACGGAGGTACGGGTGAACGGCGCGGTGGTCTCGGAGGCCGAGGTCAACGCCATGTACGCGACCTCGCTCGGTGTACCCGTCGGGCTCGTCAGCGGCGATGACGTGATCTGCCGTATCGCACGGGAGCAGTTCGCGGGAGTCGAGGTAGTCGAGGTCAAAGTCGCGCACGGCTACACTTCCACCGCATCGGTTGCGCCTTCCGTGGCTCGGGACGCCATTCGCGAGGCCGCGGCGCGCGCCGTGCGTAACGCGGCAACTCTCACGGTTCCGGAACTGCCGAAGCAGTTCACGGTTGCTGTGGATATGCCGACGGCAACCGCCGCCGAGCTTGCAATGTCGATTCCGGGTGCGCGACGCACGAGCGACCGCTCGGTCGAATGCACGGTGACGGATGCTGGCCAAGTGCTCGGACTGATCGTCGTGTTTTATGAACTCGCGGCGAGCGCCATGAATGCGAAGACAGCACTCTTCATGCGGCGCTAGCTAATCACGCCCTAGTCCCCACTGCCGCCCGGTTACGGAACATGACGACGGCCGGTGATGCAGGCCGCCGTCGTGGATGTTATTTTCTTCTTGAGTAATGAGCACCAGCGCGAAGCCCTGACTTGCTGGTCGGCAACCCTCTCTCCGGCGGGGTGCCTCAGGTGACTACTCGGCGTATCGACACTTTCGAACTGCAAGCGTGACTGAGGAGCACCAATGCCTGAACCCACCGAAGAAAAACTCTCCTACCGTCTCATCACGGGCCCTGACACCAAGGAATTCTGCGAGCGGATCTCCACCGCCCTCGCGGAGGGATACGTGCTGCACGGCAGTCCGGCCGCGACCTTCAACGGCAGTGACGTCATTGTGGCGCAGGCAATCGTCCTCCCCGCGGCGATCGCCAGCGCGGACGCAGCTGTTGCCAATGCCGTGGATCAGCTTGACGAAGAGTTCGACGGCGAGGGCCACGCATGAGCTATGCAGGCGACCTCAGCCCGCACGACGCCTGGGCCAAACTGGAGCAGGGCGCCATTCTGGTGGACGTCCGTACCGAAGGCGAGTGGGCACACATTGGCATTCCGGACACCAAAGCCACCGAAAACGATCCCCTGTTCATCCAGTGGAACCTTGCCGGCGGAATCCCCAACACGCGTTTCATCGAACAGCTGACGCAGCAGGCTCCGGAAGCAGATGGCACCGAGCTGGTCTTCCTCTGCCGCTCCGGCCAGCGTTCCATCGCTGCCGCCATCGCCGCAACGCAGGCTGGCTACACCTCGTACAACGTCCTTGAGGGCTTTGAGGGCGAGCCGGACCGCTACGGTGAGCGAACCGTGAACGGCTGGAAAAACCGTGGACTTCCGACGAACCTGGGGAATATCTAAGTGACTTTCAATCCTGACGCCGCCGGCTGGAGCCCTGACACCCAGGCAGTCCGCGGCGGTCTTGACCGCACCAACTTCCAGGAAACCTCCGAGGCCGTCTTCCTGAACTCCGGCTTCGTCTACGAATCCGCCGCAGCCGCTGAGCGCGCGTTCACGGGCGAGGACGAACGCTTTGTTTACTCCCGTTACGGCAACCCCTCCGTAGCCACCTTCCAGGAGCGACTCCGCCTGCTCGAAGGCACCGAGGCGTGCTTCGCGACGGCGTCGGGCATGTCCGCTGTCTTCACCGCCCTCGGTGCGTTGCTGGCTGCCGGCGACCGCGTGGTTGCCGCTCGCTCGCTCTTCGGTTCCTGTTTCGTGATCCTCAACGAAATCCTGCCGCGCTGGGGCGTCGAGACCGTCTTCGTCGACGGGCCGGACCTGGACCAATGGCGTGCCGCGTTGTCCGAGCCGACAACGGCAGTGTTCTTCGAGTCGCCGTCGAACCCCATGCAGGAAATCGTGGACATCGCCGCGGTGAGCGAGCTCGCGCACGCGGCCGGCGCCACTGTCGTCGTCGACAACGTCTTTGCCACTCCCCTGCTGCAGCGTTGCGGCGATCTCGGCGCAGACGTGATCGTCTACTCGGGCACCAAGCACATCGATGGCCAAGGCCGGGTCTTGGGCGGAGCGATCCTGGGCACCAAGGAGTTCATCGACGGTCCCGTCAAGCAGCTCATGCGGCACACCGGGCCCTCCCTTTCCGCGTTCAACGCCTGGGTCCTGACCAAAGGCCTGGAGACCATGGCGCTGCGCGTCAATCACTCCTCGGCGTCTGCGTTGCGGATCGCCGAATGGCTTGAGCACCAACCGGCCATCAGTTGGGTCAAGTACCCTTTGCTGACCTCGCACCCGCAGTACGAGCTCGCCGCGAAGCAAATGAAGGCCGGCGGAACCGTGCTCACCTTCGAGTTGCTCCCCTCTGCGGGGCGATCTGCGAAAGAGGCGGCCTTCGCGCTGCTGGACGGGCTCGCCGTCATCGACATCTCGAACAACCTGGGCGACTCCAAGTCCCTCATCACCCCCCCCGCCACCACCACGCACCGCGCCATGGGCCCGGAAGGCCGCGCGGCGATCGGCCTGAGCGACGGTGTCGTGCGGCTTTCGGTGGGGCTGGAGGATGTGGACGACCTCATCGGGGACCTGGAGCGGGCCCTCAAGCAGGTCTAGCAGGGCACCGGGTTAACCCGGCGCCTCGCGCCAGTCCTGGCGCACCCAAGTGAGGACGGGCTGCGGTTTGGTGTCGCTCTCGTCCTTTTCTGAGCGCATCGTGATCTGAACGGCGTGCTCGACGACGGCGGCTAGCCCGGCGGCGTCGGGCGCGCCCCCGTTGGTCCCGCTCCAGCGCTCGGCAACACCACGCTGTTCGATGGCGCCGTTGCCGCGGCCCAGGATGGCCGCCACGCCGGCTTGGACCAAGTCGAATTCACCCTGTTCGGCGAGCACAGGTTCCAAATACTCCACCAGCGACCAGACGACGTCCGCGGCGGGCTCGGGCCGAAAGGTTCCAAAGTCCAGCAGTTCGGTGCGGAGTCCAAAGTTGCTTGCCTGCCAGGACGCCATCCGCAACAGCGCCGTGGGCACGGCCGCCGGCTCTATGCCGGCATGGTACTCACGAACAGAAGTCTCAACCAAGGCCCTGACGAGCACCGCGATGAGCGCTGCATCCTCGGCCCGGAGGCAGACGTCGGCCACCCGGACCTCCACTGTGGGAACGTGCCGGGACAGCCTGGCATCGAAGTAAACCATCCCCTCGTCCAGCAACACTCCCGTTTCGATGAGCCTCCTGACAACCCTCCTGTAAGCAGCCAGGGAACCGAAGATGGCCGACGGCCCCGAGGACGGCCAGCGGTTCCACGCCTGCGTCCGATAGCTCTCAAAACCCGTGGCCAACCCCCGCCAATAGGGTGAATTGGCGCTGATCGCGGTGAAGACAGCGAGCTTGTCCCGGATGCGGTCCAGGATCATCACGCCTTCCTCGGGGGACTCGATCGAGGTGTGCACGTGGAACCCGCACGTGAGCTGTTCGTGTGCGGTGATGCCGAAGCGTTCGAGCATGATGGCATACCGGGGGTCCGGAGTGGTGTGCAAAGCGGCGTCCACGGGCGAGGTGGCCAACGCTGCGATCCTTGCGCCGTGGCGGCGAGCGGCATGGCTCGCGAGGCCCCGCGCCCTGCGGATCTGGTGCAGGAGCTCGGCGTAGCTGCGGCATGGCCGGGTCTGGGTTTCGATCTGCTCAAGCTTGAGCTCGTGGCTCAGGCCGGTATCAGGGCCGTCGATCTCCTCAAGCGTAGGACCTGCGTCGGGGCCGTCCTGGGCCGGGCCGTC
>FTCF01000282.1_pt1 | contig 30958 bp, 27 predicted proteins | sample 1639631 | NCBI WGS metagenome assembly FTCF01 (sample SAMEA3914864, study PRJEB12502) | metagenome | biome: forest; material: soil | place: USA | collected 2012-03-12 | depth 0.3 m
GAGTCCTTGAGCGCCTGCTTGGTCTTGATGGTGCCGTAGGTGACGATCATGGCGACGCGCTCGTCGCCGTACTTCCGGGTGACGTAGTCGATGACCTCGGAACGGCGACGATCATCGAAGTCGACGTCGAAGTCGGGCATGGACACGCGGTCCGGGTTGAGGAAGCGCTCGAAAATCAGGCCGTGTTCGAGCGGGTCGAGGTCGGTGATGCGCATGGCATACGCCACCATGGAGCCCGCACCCGAACCACGGCCCGGGCCTACCCTGATCCCGTTGTTCTTGGCCCAGTTGATGAAGTCGGCCACCACCAGGAAGTATCCCGGGAAGCCCATGGAGGTGATGACGTCAAGCTCGTAGTCGGCTTGCTTGCGCACCTTGTCCGGGACGCCGTTCGGGTAGCGGTAATCGAGTCCCGTGGCTACTTCCTTGACGAGCCAGGAGGTCTCGTCCTCGCCGGGAGGGCAAGGGAACCGCGGCATGTAGTTCGCACCCGTGTTGAAGGACACTTCGCAACGCTCTGCGATCAGCAAGGTGTTGTCGCAGGCTTCGGGATGGTCGCGGAACAGCTCGCGCATCTCCTGCGGGGATTTCAGGTAGTAGCCGCTGCCGGAGAACGCGAACCGGGAGCCGCCGTTGTCATAGGTGGGTTCAAGCAGCGTGGAGCCCGACTGGATCGCCAAAAGGGCCTCGTGGGCCTTCGCGTCATGCTCATGCGTGTAATGGAGGTCATTGGTGGCCACGAGCGGAAGCTTCAGCTCCTTGGCCAAACGCAGCAGATCTCCGGTGACCCGCCGCTCGATGTCGAGGCCGTGGTCCATGAGTTCGCAGAAGTAGTTTTCCGCACCGAAGATGTCGCGGAACTCGGAAGCCGCAGCCAGCGCCTCGCGGTATTGCCCGAGCCGAAGACGGGTCTGGACTTCCCCGGAAGGGCAGCCGGTGGTGGCGATCAGGCCTTCGGAATAGGTGTTCAGCAGCTCCCGGTCCAAGCGGGGCCATTTGCCGAACACCGAGTCAAGGGAAGCAATCGAGGATGCCCGGAACAGATTGCGCATGCCCGCGTTGTTGTAGCTCAACAACGTCATGTGGGTATAGGAGCCACCACCTGAGACGTCATCCTTGCGCTGGCTCTCGTCGCCCCACCGGACGCGTTCCTTGTCGCCGCGGGCCGTGCCCGGCGTGACATATGCTTCGACACCGATGATCGGCTTGATGCCTTTGTCCGTGGCCTTCTTCCAGAAATCGAAGGCACCGAACAGGTATCCGTGGTCCGTGGTGGCCAGCGCGGGCATGCCGAGCCGCTCGGTCTCGTCGAACAACTCGGTGAGACGGGCCGCACCATCCAGCATGGAGTATTCGGTGTGGGTGTGCAGATGGACGAACGAGTCATTGCTGGAAGTCACCACGACAGTCTACCGGCAGGGCCCGCGCAGTTGGAGTGGCGCGCTGGAAGCGTGGACCCCCTAAGCGTTGCCGCTCTCAAGAAGTTCCAGGGCGTATTGCAGGTCCGCCGGGTACTGGCTGGTGACTTCCACCCATTCGCCGGTCCGGGGGTGGTTGAAGCCAAGCCGCCGCGCGTGCAGCCACTGCCGGGTCAGTCCCAGGTTGGCAGCCAAACGCGGGTCCGCACCATAGGTCAGATCGCCCGCGCAGGGGTGCCTGAGGGCCGAGAAATGAACCCTGATCTGGTGTGTCCGGCCTGTCTCAAGGTGGATTTCCACGAGGGTCGCCTTGCCGTACGCCTCGAGGACTTCGTAGTGCGTTACAGAGGGTCGGCCATCCTCGATCACGGCGAATCGCCAATCATGCCCCGGGTGGCGCCCGATGGGCGCGTCTATGGTGCCCTCCAAGGGATCCGGCAGGCCCTGGACGACTGCGTGGTACACCTTGTCCACCGTGCGTTCCTTGAAGGCCCGCTTGAGCACCGTGTAAGCCTGCTCGCTCTTGGCCACGACCATGACGCCGGAGGTTCCGACGTCGAGACGGTGGACGATGCCGGCACGTTCAGGCGCGCCGGACGTTGAGATCCGGTATCCAGCACCGGCAAGGCCACCCACCACGGTAGGGCCGACCCAACCCGGTGACGGGTGCGCCGCCACGCCTACAGGCTTGTCGATGACGACAAAGTCGTCATCGTCCAACAGGATATTCAGGCCTTCCACGACTTCCTCCACGACTTCCAAGGGATCCCTGCGTTCGGGAACGGTGACTTCCAGCACGGACCCGGCAACGAGTTTCGCCGATTTACCCATGGGGTTCGCGGCGATGGTGACGTTGCCCTCGGCGATCAGCAAGGCGGCGGCGGAGCGGGAGATGTCCATCAGTTTCGCCAAGCCCGCGTCGGCCCTTGCCCCGCCCAGTTCTTCGGGCACCACGAATTGCTCAGACATCGCCCGCATCCTCATCCTCCGGCGTGCCGGCCTTGGCCGGTGCGGAACCGGCGGAGTGGTGGCGGGAGCCGTCGAGGCCGATCCCCCGCAATGTCAGCAGGCAGATGATCACGACGCTGGAAACCACCGCCGAGTCGGCGATATTGAAAATAGCGAAGTTGGGCAACTGGATGAAGTCCACCACGTGGCCCATGGCGAAGGAAGGCTCGCGGAAAAGGCGGTCCGTGAGGTTTCCGAGTGCGCCGCCCAGCAGCAGGCCGAGTGCCAGCGACCACCAGACCGACCCCAATCGGCGCACTTGGAACAGGATCACCACTGAAACGGCCGCCATGACGATCGTGAAGACCCAGGTGACGTTTTCACCTATGGAGAACGCAGCGCCCGAGTTTCGGATGTAGTACCAGTGCAGGAGCGGAGGAAGGACCGGGATCCGTTCGCCTTCGACCATAGTGCTGGTGACCCAGAGCTTGGTCAGTTGATCGAAGGCGTACGCGAAGGCGGCGAAGCCTGCAAAGACCCAAAGCAGTGCGGGACGCCACGTGTGGGCTTTGATGCGGACAGGCTCCGTGGTGCCGTCAGTTTGTTCGTCGCTCATAGTACTTTCATTCGGTAACCGTGGCCTCTGGCGCCTTAACAGGCGAAAGCCGGTGGCCGAGGAATCCCCAGCCACCGGCTTTCAGAATACTTGCTAGACCTCTGCGGCGGCTTCGCCGACCTCAGGAGCCGCAACTGAGCCGCGGGCATCCAGGTCACGCAGCTGGCCTTCGATGTAGGCCTTCAGGCGCGAGCGGTAGTCGCGCTCGAAGCCGCGGAGCTGCTCCACCTTGCGTTCTAGAACGCTGCGCTGCTGCTCAAGGGCACCGAGGATCTTGCGGGACTTGTCCTGCGCGTCGTTGACGAGGCTGGAGGCTTCGATCTGTGCCTCGGCAATGATCTTTTCCTTCTGCTGCTCACCATCGGCCACGTGCTTGTCGTGCATCTGCTGGGCCATGGCGAGCAGGCCGGCTGCGGACTCGGCGGAAGGAGAGCCGGCCGAAGGTGCGGCCGGGGCCGGAGCGGCGGCAACGGCCGGCTCCTTCTTCTTCTCGGCTTCGGCCTTCGCTTCGGCTTCTGCCTTGGCCTGCGCGTCCTTGTCGGCCTTCACCGGAGCGGGCACCTTCTCGACCACGGGCGCCGAAGCTGCGCTGGCAGGGACCGGGTTTCCGCTTTCGCCGAGCTTCTTGCGCAGCTCGTCGTTCTCTTGGTTCAAGCGCCTCAGCTCGACGACGATTTCGTCGAGAAAGTCGTCGACCTCGTCCTGGTCGTAGCCTTCGCGGAACTTGGTCGGCTGAAAGCGCTTGTTGACAACGTCTTCTGGCGTCAAAGCCATCTGGTCACCTCGTTGGTCTAGTTAGTCAGTAGGCCTTCCGGCCGTTCAAAACTACGGTACCTAAATATCATCTGATTCCCCCAATTCAACACCATCGTGTTGGGTCGGAGGATTGCAGCCCGCTGGCCGAAGAAAAACAGATCTACGGCAAACGGCCTGCGGAAAAGCTACGCCAGCGTGTAGACGAATCCCATCGCGATGCTGACGACAATAAACACGATCAGAAAGGCCAGGTCAAGGGACACCCCACCAAGCTGCAGTGGTGGAATCAGCCGGCGGATCCTTTTCAAGGGCGGATCAGTCACAGAATAGACCACGTGCGCCGCCACCAGGGCAGCGCCGCGGGGGCGCCATTGGCGCGCGAACATCTGCACCAGGTCAAAGACCAGCCTGATGATGAGGGTGACCAGGAACAGCAGCAATGCAATGTACAAAAGGCCGAAAACTATGCCCACGGGTTAGCTCAGATCTCCTAGTTCGCCACTTTTCTCGGTCAGTCCCTCTATTGCAACACAGATGCCAGGCAGATCGCTCTGCCTGGCATCCGTGATGACTGTGCTAGCTCTGGTTGAAGAACGTTGCCTGGGCTTCGCTGACCTTCTTGTCGTCGCCAAGGACTTCGACGTACGACGGCGACAACAGGAAAACCTTGCTGGTGACGCGTTCAATGCTGCCATGGAGTCCGAAGACCAACCCGGCGGAAAAGTCGACGAGGCGCTTGGCATCTCCCTCACCCATGTCGGTGACGTTCATGATCACGGGGATACCGTCCCGGAAACTTTCGCCGATGACCTTGGCGTCGTTGTAGGAGCGGGGATGGACGGTGGTGATCTGCCTCAGTCCGGAGGCGTCTTCGCGGCTGGATGCCGCACGCTTGATAGGTGTCACGGGTGCGCGGTATTCCTCTTCGGCGACAGGGGGGACTTCACGGACTACTTCACGTACAGGTGCAGGGGCGCGGCGCTCTTCACGATTGTGGTCGACAGACCGTTCCTCGTCCGTGTGCTGCACGTGCTGCTCAGACTCGTAGTGTTCATCGCCATCGGCGAGCCCAAGATAAACCATTGTCTTGCGCAGTGCGCCAGCCATGCTGGACTCCTATCGTGTCTGCAGTAGGCGGGCCGCCTATGACTTGACATCGCTGAAATCCCGGCCCGTCGCTTCCAATACTTTGACGCTACCCCACCCGCGGACGCGAACCGAGAATATCCGAGCCTATTCGCAGGTGTGTCGCGCCAAATTGAACAGCGGCTTCGAGGTCCTGGCTCATCCCTGCGGATATCCCCGCGGCATCCGGATGCAGCCCCCGCAGATCCTGTGAAATGGCGGCGAGTTTCTCGAATGCTTCCTCCGGGGGCGCGCCGAGCGGCGCGACGGCCATCACACCGGCCAGGCGCAGCCCGGTGGCGGAAGCGATGGATTCGGCGAGGCGCTCGACGTCGGACGGGGCGGCACCGCCGCGGTGGGCGCCGGCGTCGTCCTCAAGACTGACCTGGATGTAGCAGTCAAGGTCGGGCCTGCCGGACTCGGACTGTTGCCGCGCAACAGCCTTGGCAAGGGCCTCGGCGAGTTGCGGACGGTCGATCGATTGCACGGAAAACGCGTACTTCGCCACGGACTTGGCCTTGTTGCTTTGCAGTTGACCGATGAAATGCCAACGCACCGGAAGTCCGGCGAGTTCGGCGGACTTCGCGGCCGCTTCCTGGTCGCGGTTTTCACCGACGTCCGTCACGCCAAGTGCCGCCAGCCGGGCGACATCCGCTGCGGGATGGAACTTGCTGACGACTATCAGTTGCGGCTCTTCGCTTCGCCCCGCAGCCACGGTTGCCGCCGAAATCCGCTGGCGGACCGCGGCGAGCCGTTCGCGCAGCTCGGCGGTCCGGGGATCGCCTGCAGCGCTTTCCGCTGTTGGAAAATTCTCACTCATGTGTCCACACCAAACCTGCAAAGCGGCCCGTGTCCTGATTGCGCCTGTAGGAGTAGAGCCGGGCGGTCTCCAGTGTGCACTCCCCCGAGTACTCGATGGTGACGTCGAGTGCTTTCAGCTGGGCGCGCACACCGGCGGGCAGATCCAGGGCGGGCGTACCCCAGGAGGTTGTGGACCAGGTTTCAGGGACCATGGCGGCTACGTCCGTCCGCAACTGTTCGGGAACTTCGTAGCATGCACCGCAGATGGAAGGGCCCACCCAGGCGCTGATGGTCGCCGCACCGCGGTTTAGCATGTCCGCCACAGTGGCCGAAACGATGTCCGCTGCAACTCCGGGCCTGCCTGCGTGGACCACGGCAAGGACCGGATCGATTTCTTCGGGCACTTCGCCCAACAGCACGACGGGGACGCAGTCGGCCACCATGACCGCGAGGGGCTGTCCCCTCGACACCATGGCGTCAGCCGTTGGCCCGTCGCCGTGCGCGGCGATGAAATCGACGGCTTTTCCGTGGACCTGGTTCATGAACTGGAAACGGCGTTCGCCGAGCCCCGCTGCTGCTTCCAGCCGGGCCCGGCGCGCCATGACATCGTCAGGGTTGTCCGCCACGTGCAGTGCAAGATTGCCCGCATCGTCATCGGAGAAGGCGACCGATATCCCCGGCCGCACTTCTTTTCGCCACCAAAACACTACTGGCTGACTCTCCTGGGTGGGTTTGAACGGGACTGGCTACTTCAGGAAGTCCGGAACATCGAGGTCGTCGGTGCGGCTTCCCGAAAGGTCCGGTTCGACGACGGCCGGAAGGTCGACGTCGAAGCCCGAGTCAGCCGGCAAGGCTGACGGGCGCTGCTGGCCCCAGTTGCTCAAGCCGGAAGCGCCGACGCCGGCGGACACGTGCTGCGGCGCGGAGTAGGCCGGGGCAGCTGAAGGCGCGGCGGGACGGTCCGGGGCCGCAGGCGCCTGGTGCTGACCTGGCTGCTGGGAAACCGACTGCTGGTTCATCGACGGCGACGTGGCCTTGACGTCGTCAAATCCAGCGGCAATGACCGTGACGCGCGCTTCGTCACCCAGGGCGTCGTCAATGACGGCACCGAAGATGATGTTGGCTTCGGGGTGCGCCACTTCCTGCACGAGCCTCGCGGCTTCGTTGATTTCGAACAGACCAAGGTCCGAACCGCCCTGGATCGAGAGCAGGACGCCGTGGGCGCCATCGATCGACGCTTCCAGAAGCGGTGAAGCGATGGCGAGCTCTGCGGCCTTGACGGCGCGGTCCTCGCCGCGAGCCGAGCCGATACCCATCAGGGCGGAGCCTGCACCCTGCATGACCGACTTGACGTCGGCGAAGTCGAGGTTGATGAGCCCCGGGGTGGTAATGAGGTCCGTGATGCCTTGGACGCCGGAGAGGAGTACTTGGTCAGCGGAACGGAAAGCGTCCAGGACGGAGACGTTACGGTCGCTGATGGACAGGAGACGGTCGTTGGGAATCACGATGAGGGTGTCGACTTCGTCGCGCAGGGCGTCGATTCCAGCCTCGGCCGAACCGGCACGACGGCGGCCTTCGAAGGTGAACGGTCGCGTGACGACACCGATGGTCAGGGCGCCGAGCGAGCGCGCGATCCGGGCCACGACGGGGGCACCGCCGGTTCCGGTGCCGCCGCCTTCGCCTGCGGTGACGAAGACCATGTCGGCTCCGCGGATGACCTCTTCGATCTCATCGGCGTGGTCCTCGGCGGCCTGGCGTCCGACGTCGGGGTTGGCGCCGGCTCCCAGTCCGCGGGTGAGCTCGCGTCCGACGTCAAGCTTGACGTCCGCGTCGCTCATGAGGAGAGCCTGGGCATCGGTGTTGATGGCGATGAACTCGACGCCGCGAAGGCCGACTTCGATCATTCGGTTAACTGCATTCACGCCACCGCCGCCGATGCCGACGACCTTGATGACGGCCAAGTAATTCTGCGGTGCTGCCACGTTTCGTGCCCCTTGCTTGTGTCCTATAGCGAAACAGATCGAGTCCAACTTGAATCCTTGGACCTTAACCCTCTAGTTGAAGGTTATAGTTATGTCAAGTAACTCTTAAGTGACGGTATGGGCTATGAATCCGACATTCAATGACCGCCTCAGCGTGTCGTGTGAAAGTCCGAAAAATAGCCCCGCGCGTCGGCGAATTTACTTGCCGAAATTGCCTATTTGGTAAACGGATGCCTCGGTGCGCTGACATCGTAGACATTCACCGGAACTTTTGGATTGGCGGGAGCCTTAAGCAACGCCTCAAGGACCCTCGCCTTCAGCTCCTTCTCATCCGCATTCCCCCACACAACGATCTTGCCGTCCGTGAGCTTGAGCTCGACGGCGTCCGGCGACGAAGCCGACGCGCTGGCCATCTTCGCCAGTACATCCGCCGGCAGCGTCGCAAGAACGGCCGTGATCGCCCTGAACAGATTCTGGTTGGCTCCCAGCCCATCGATGAGGGGCAAGGCAACCGATGCGGGATCGGCGGTTGATCCAAGCTGGACGCCGTCGACGTCGACCAGTGAATAGTTGTCACCGCTCTTGACCAGCGCCACGGGCACCCGCTCCACGACGTGGACCAAAAGTTCCGACGGCGGGCGGGCCTCGGTACTGACGGAACGCACCTGGACGAGGGGCTTGAGCAGCGCGGCGATCTCGGCGTCGTTGATTTGCGGAAGGGGTTTTCCCTTCACCGGTTCGAGGGCCTTCTGGACGCTCGCCGCCTGGAGCAGCTTGGTGCCGTCAACCGTCACCGTGCGCACAGCGAATACCGGCGAGTAGACCGCCGCAACGATAATTCCGGCGACCAGGGCGACGACGATGGCCAACACGGTGAGCACTGTCCGCCGCTGCTTGCGTCCCTTGGGCTCCGGAAAGGCCAGCACATTGCTGTCCTTGCCGCTGGCGGCTTCCGAAGGGCCCCCGACGGGATCGTCGAGGCTGCGTTCAGCACTGACGACTCCGGGCCGGGTACCCGCCTTCGGCTTGAAAGTGGGCTTCCGGGTATCAGCCACCCAACAGCTCCACGATCCTGGGGCCGTAGGCCGTCACGTCGCCGGCTCCGACGGTCAGCACGATGTCGCCCTCGCCGGCCGCGGAGAGAACCGCGTCCAGCGCTTCCTGGCCGCCGGCCACGAGCCTGCCGCTCTTGAGGCGCCCCGTGATCAAGGCACTCGTGACTCCGGGGATGGGATCCTCGCGGGCAGGGTAGATGTCCAGGACCAGAGCCGTATCCGCCTCGCCAAGCGCCGCCGCAAACTCCTCCGCGAATTCGCGGGTGCGCGAAAACAGGTGCGGTTGGAAGAGCACATGGACCTTGTTGCCGCCTGCCACGGAGCGGGCAGCGGACAAGGCGGCCCGCACCTCCGTGGGGTGGTGGGCGTAGTCGTCGTAGACACGCACGCCCCTCCCCTGTCCCTTGAACTCGAATCGCCGCGATGCCCCGGTGAAATGGCCGAGGGCAGCCGCGGCGGCCTCGGGCGCCACGCCGAGCTCGACTGCGACGCCGAACGCAGCTGCCGCGTTCAACGCGTTGTGCCGCCCGGGTACTTGGAGCTCAAGCTGGTATCCCTCTCTGTCGATGGACACCCGGACGTCGCCGGGCCCCCCATCGTGCAGGCGGATATCGGCGTCCTCCGCGGTCCCGTAGCTCAGCACCCGGGTATTGCCCGCGGCGCGGGTCCGTTCCGCGAGGGCCCGGGCGCCGTCGTCGTCGGCACAGGCAAAAAGCACGCCGTTGGCGGGCAGGAGTGCCGCGAAACTGTCGAAGGAGGCGTAGACAGCCTCAGGCGTGCCGTAATAGTCCAGGTGGTCTGCCTCGACGTTGGTGACGACGGCAATGAGCGGCCGGTAGTTCAGGAAGGAACCGTCCGATTCATCGGCTTCGGCAACGAAGATGTCCGAGGTGCCGTGGGCCGCGTTGACACCGAGAGAGGGTACGTTGGCGCCGATGGCGAACGACGGGTCCAATCCGGCTTCCTTGAGCAAGACAGCAACCATTGAGGTGGTGGTGGACTTGCCATGCGTACCGGCCACGGTCACCACGCGGTCTGTGCCCATGGTTGCCGCGAGGGCCTCCGAGCGGTGGAGCACCGGAAGCCCGGCCGCCCGGGCCGCCTCCAGCTCCGGATTGCCGGCCCTGATGGCCGAACCCGCGACGACGGTCTGCGCGTCACGGAGGTTTTCGGCGGCGTAGCCAACGGCGATCCGTGCCCCGGCGGACTGGAGGTCCTGCATGACGGGCAGGTCCTTGGCGTCCGAACCGCTCACCGGAACGCCCCTGGCTACCATGATGCGTGCGACGGCAGACATGCCCACGCCGCCGATGCCGATGAAGTGGACCCTGCCGAGGGAATCGATGTCTGCGAGGGGCCGGGTCATTCGCTTACCGCTTCCAAGACGAGATCAGCCATCCGCTGATCAGCATTTCTGATGCCAAGTTCCTTTGCCTTGCTGGCCATGTCCTCGAGGCGGGCCTGATCCGTGAGCAAAGGAATCAACTCGGCTTTGAGCCATTCCGCGGTCAAGGCCCGGTCGTCGACCAAAAGCGCCGCCCCGGCCTTGACCAGCGCGGATGCGTTCATTGCCTGCTCGCCGTTTCCGATGGGCAGCGGGACGAATACCGCAGGGAGCCCGACGGCGGCCACCTCACTGACGGTTGCCGCGCCGGATCGGGCCAGGAGAACGTCGGCGGCAGCGTAGACGGTTTCCATGCCGTCGACGTATTCCACCTGGTGGTAGCCGTCGGCAGCCAGGGGGGCGCCGTCGTCGTTCGTCACTGCCTTGCCGCGGCCGGTGATGTGCAGCGTCTGGATACCGGCCTCCGCCAAAGCGGCGACAGCACCGGCAATAGTGCGGTTGATGCTGAGGGCGCCGGAAGAGCCGCCCGTCACGATGAGTGCGGGTTGTCCGGCGTCCAGGCCAAGTGACTGCCTGGCATCCGCACGCCAAGCCGCCCGGTCCAGACCGGCGATGGCCTTGCGCATGGGCATCCCCACGTGGCGGGCGTGCCTCAGCCGGGTCTCGGGGAAGGCCACGCCCACATGCTTGGTGAACATCGCGCCTACCCGGTTGGCAAGCCCGGCGCGCGTGTTGGCCTCGTGGATGACGATGGGAATCCTGCGGCGCCACGCCGCGAGGTACATGGGGGTGCAGACATAGCCGCCGACGCCGAGGAGGACGTCGGCCTGCGCGTCGTCCAGGATGCGTCCGGCTTGTTTGACGGCCGCAGCCAGCCTGCCGGGGAGTTTGAGCAGATCCGGGGAAGGCTTCCGGGGAAAGGGAACCCGGTCGATGGTGGCCAACTCGTAGCCCGCAGCCGGAACCAGGCGCGTTTCCATGCCGTTGGGTGTGCCGACGGCAAGGATCCTGGCATCCGGCCGCAGTGACTTGATGGCATCGGCAATGGCGAGCAACGGGCTGATGTGTCCGGCGGTCCCGCCGCCGGCGAGGACCACGGAGAGGGGTTTGGGCTGGGAATTCATGGAGTGCTATGTACGCTTTCGTGCAGTTTTTCCAAGTCGCCAGCGCGGCTTGGAACGGCTGGCAGGAGCCATTTGGGCGCGGGCCAAAGACAACACTACGCCCACGCCGCACAGCGACATCACCAACGCTGAACCACCGTAGGAAATGAAAGGCAGGGGAACGCCGATCACTGGCAGCAGTCCGGCCACCATGGCCATGTTGATCGCGGCCTGTCCAAGCATCCACGCCATGATGGATCCGCCGAGCACCCGGGCGAACAAGTCTTCCTGGTGGCTGACGACGCGGTAGATGGCAACGGCGAGCAGCGCAAAAAGCACCAGGACCACGATGGTCCCCACAAGCCCGAGTTCCTCCCCGATGACGGCGAAGATGAAGTCGTTGTGGGCTTCGGGAATCCACTGGTACTTTTGCCGGCTCTGGCCAAGCCCTACGCCAAGCCAACCTCCCGAAGCAAGGGCGCTGAGCCCCTGTTCGCTTTGGAAGCCGATGTCGCTCGCCCCTGCGCAGCTCTGTCCCATCCACGAGGTGATCCGGCACATCCGGTTTCCGCTCGTGAACGCCAGAATCAGCGCGGCAGCGGCGGCGAGACTACCGGCCGCAGCGAAGAGCTTCAGGTTGACGCCGCCGAAAAACAGGCCCGCGGCCATGATGAGCATGACCACCAGCGAGGTGCCGAGGTCATGCCCCAGGACAATGAGGGTAATGATGACGCCGGAGACGGGGACGATCGGGATCAGCGCGTGCGTCCACTTGTGGAGAAGTTTTGCCTTGACGGAAAGAACCGTTGCCATCCAGAGCACCAAGGCGAACTTGGCGTACTCCGATGGCTGGAAGGTGAAGCCACCGATCTCGATCCAGTTCTGGTTGCCCAGCACACGCTTGCCGATAACGAGGACCAGCACCAACAAGGCGCCGGCAAGGATGATTGAGGGCCACGCGAATCTCTTCAGCCAGACGACGTTGACCCGTGAAAGCACCAGCATCGCAACGATGCCGATGCCTGCGAACATGCCTTGCTTGGTGGCGATGGAGTACGGGGATTCGCCGGCCGCAATCGCCTCGACGCTGGACGCCGACAGGACCATGATGATCCCGATAGCCGTGAGCGCCAGCGAAGCACCAAGAATCAAGTAGTAGGTTGACCCGCCGCTCGATTTGCCGCTTCCCTCGAGAGTTGACCAAAACCCGGAAATCCCCGAGCGAATGCGGGACGGCAGGGAGGCTCGGGCAACGCCTGCCGCGCGTCCAGCGGGGTCTGGCTTGCCGGCCCGGGTCCGCCCGGGCCCGCTGCGCGTGGGCGTGCTGACCATTGTTACTCCTCGGTGGTCTGTGCCTGGCCTTCCACAAGCTCGCGCACTGCCCGGATGAAAGCATCGCCACGGTGAGCGTAGGAAGAGAACTGGTCCATGGAGGCAGCCGCCGGGGCCATCAGCACGGTATCGCCGGGCTCGGCGATACTTGCTGCCGACTCGACAGCATGGGCCATGACGCTGTCGCCGAAGATCGGAGACGGTTCCGCGGCGGCACCAGCTGAATCGGCGGACTGCACCTTTTCAGTGTCGCCCTTGGGCTGCCCGATTACGGGCACATCCGCTGCGTGTCGCTTGAGGGAGGCTTCCAGGTCCGCGGTGTCGGAGCCGATCAGCACCACCGCCTTGAGCCTGTGCGCGTTGCTTTTGACCAGGTCGTCATAGTTGACGCCCTTGGACAAACCGCCTGCGATCCAGACAACCTTGTCGAACGCCGACAGGGCCGCTGACGCTGCATGCGGATTGGTCGCCTTGGAGTCGTTGACCCAGAGGACGCCGTTCTGCCTGGCCACAGGCTGGATACGGTGGTCTCCGGGGAGATAGTTCCTGAGCCCCTCACGCACTGCGGCCGGTTCGACGCCGTAGGCGCGCACCAGTGCGGCCGCGGCCAGCGCGTTCGCAACCATGTGCCGGGGCGCAGCCTGGCCCAGATCCGCCAGGGACGCGAGTTCCTCTGCGGAACTCTTGCGCTCTTCGATGAACGCGCGGTCCACGAGCAAGCCCTCGACCACGCCGAGCATGCTGACAGCCGGAGTCAAGGTGGTGAAACCGATCGCCCGGCAACCCTCAACAACGTCGGCGTTTTCCACCATGCGTTCGGTCTCGATCTGCTCGGCGTTGTAGATACACGCCTTCTGGGTGTTCTCGAAGATTTTTGCCTTGTCCGCGAGGTAGGACTCGTAGGAGCCGTGCCAGTCGACGTGGTCCTCGGCCACATTGAGGCAGACGCTTGCGACCGGGGAGAGCGATTCGATCCAGTGCAATTGGAAGCTGGACAGCTCAACCGCGAAGGCGTCGTACTCCACCGGGTCACGGAGTGCGTCCAGGATGGGGGTGCCTACATTCCCCACGGCGATTGCCTTGAGCCCTGCTGCCTGCAGCATGGCTTCAGTCATGCCCACCGTGGTGGTCTTGCCGTTGGTCCCCGTGATCGTAAGCCAGTCCGCCGTCTTGCGGCCCTTGCGTTCGCGCACCCGCCAGGCGAGCTCGACGTCGCCCCACACCGGTACGTGGGCCCTTTTCGCAGCTGCCAGCAGGGACTGATCCGGCCGCCAGCCCGGCGACGTCACCACGAGTTCCGGCTTTTCACCGTCCACGCGGGGTAGCGTTTTGACGGCGTCCTGGCCGAGGAGGACGTCGGCTGCGCCGACGATCTTCAAGGTGTCCGCCTGCGCTAGGGCTTTGGCGCTCGTGGCAGCGTCAACAACCACCACCCGGGCGCCGAGTTCGATCAAGGTATCGGCGGCCGCGAAACCGGAGACGCCGATACCGGTCACGACGACGCGCAGGCCCTTCCAGTCGGAATCCCAACTGACGAGGTTCCCGAGCCGGTCGTCGGCAGAAGGCTTGGTTTGAGGACTTGAGCTCACAGCAGCACCACCCATTCAGCATAGAAAATCCCAAGGCCCGCGGCCACGAAGAGGCCACAAAGAATCCAGAATCGGACAACCACCGTGATCTCGGCCCAGCCCTTGAGTTCGAAATGATGCTGAAGCGGGGCCATCTTGAAGACCCGCTTCCCCTTGGTGACCTTGAAGTAGCCCACCTGGATGATGACCGACAGCGTGATGAGGACGAAGAGCCCGCCGATGATGCCCAAAAGAAGTTCGGTGCGGGAGAGGATCGCGAAGCCGGCCACCGCGCCGCCGATGGCCAGGGAACCGGTGTCTCCCATGAAAATCTTCGCCGGGGACGTGTTCCACCAGAGGAAGCCCACCAGCGCGGCGCTGCAAATTGCGGCCAGGAGCGCCAGGTCGAGCGGGTCGCGGACCGAATAGCAGCCGCTGCCCGCCTCGCGGGGTGAACCGCACGCCTGGTTGTTCTGCCAGATTCCCATGAGTGTGTACGCCCCGAAGACCATGATGGAGGCGCCGGCGGCAAGGCCGTCCAGTCCGTCCGTCAGGTTGACGCCGTTGGTTGCCGCAGTGACGATCAGGTTCGACCAGATGACAAACAGGATGGCTCCGAGGACGGTGCCCCCGAAGGCCAGGTTCAGCCAGGGGATGTCCCGCACCAGGGAAATATGGGTGGAGGCCGGCGTGATCCCCTGCGAGTCGGGGAAGTTCAGGACGAGTACTGCGAAGACAATGCCAACAAATGCTTGGAGAATCAGCTTGGCCTTGGCATTGAGTCCGAGGCTGCGTTGCTTGGAAATCTTGATGAAATCGTCGAGGAAACCAACGAATCCCATGCCGACCATGAGGAACAACAGGAGCAGGCCCGAAGCCGACGGGCCCGGTGATCGCGGGTTCATCATCCACATGATCAGGTGGGTCAACCCATAGCTGACGAGCACTGCGGCCACCACGACTGTCCCGCCCATGGTGGGAGTACCACGCTTGGTGTGGTGGGAGGTGGGTCCGTCGTCGCGGATGAACTGGCCGTATCCCTTGGTGACGAGGAACCGGATGAAGAGTGGCGTTCCGACCAAAGCCACCAGGAGGGCGACGCCCGCGCCGATCAACAGTGCAATCACAGCAGCTCGTTCCCTTCATTGGCGGCGGTTGCAGCCGCGGTGTTCGCACTCGTACCGGCTTGTGGAGGTAATGCTATCCGATCCCCTAAATGCCTTAGGCCCACCCCGTTCGAGGACTTGAAAAGCACCAAGTCGCCTGGTTTGAGCTCGGCCTGCAGCAGTTCGTAGGCTTCGTCGGCCGTTTCGGCGAAACTGCACTCGTCGCCCCAGGAGCCTTCCTGGATCGCGGAAATGTACAGCGCCCGGGCTTCGCGGCCAACCACTACGAGCCTGGAAATGTTCAAGCGGACCACTTGCGTCCCCACTGCGGTGTGTTCGCGGATGGAGTCTTCGCCAAGTTCCAGCATCGCGCCCAGCACCGCCCACGTGCGGCGTCCCTGGCCGAGGTCGGCGAGGGTGCGCAAGGCTGCCCGCATGGATTCCGGATTCGCGTTGTACGCGTCGTTGATGATGGTGACGCCGTCCGCGCGCTCAGTGCGTTCCATCCGCCACCGGCTGGCCGGCGACTGCTCGCTCAGCGACTCGGCGATCCCGGCGGCGGGGATGCCTGCCGCGAACGCGGCGGCCGCGGCCGCAAGCAGGTTGGTGATGTGGTGGGCACCGATGAGCTTGCTGTGGACGTGATGTGGGATCCCGCCGTCGGGGAGGACGAGTTCGAATTCCGGGTGGCCGTCTTCGTCGATATCTGCGTTCCTGGCTTCGACTGCGGAGCCGGAAATGCCGGTCGCGGTGGTTCCGAGCACTTTGGCCCGGGTGCGGGAGACCATCGCCGCGACCCGCGCGTCGTCGAGGTTGATGACGGCGGTTCCGTCCTTCCCCAGCGCCTCGACGAGTTCGCCCTTGGCCTTGGCTATGTTCTCGACGCCACCGAACTCACCGGCGTGGGCGGTGCCGACGCAAAGAACGACGCCGATGTCCGGTCGAACCATCTCGGCGAGGTATTTGATGTGTCCGACGCCGGTGGCGCCCATTTCGATCACGAGGTAACGGGTATCCGCGTCGGCTCCGAAGACGGTGAGCGGCACGCCGACTTCCCCGTTGTACGAACCCTGCGGCGCTACTGTCGCGCCGGCCCGGGAAAGAATGCCCGCGAGCAAGTCCTTGGTAGTGGTCTTGCCCGCCGAGCCTGTGATGCCAATGACGGTGAAGGGCTCCCCCTGTGCGGCACGTGCGGCGCGGATGCGGCGCACGGACTCCGCGGCCAGGGCACCCATGGCGATCACGGCGTCATCGACGACGACGGCGGGATACGGCCGGCCGTCGTCGTCGGAAACGTCGCGCTCTGTCAGCGCCAGGACAGCCCCGCGCGCAAAAGCGGCGCCTACATAGGCGTGGCCGTCCGCGTTCTCTCCTGGCTTGGCCACGTACAACGATCCAGCGGCGGCCTCACGGGAGTCGGTAACGACGGACGCCGGGACGATGCCCGGGTCCGCTGCCAATCGGCCGTTGGTAATATCGGCGATCTCCGCCGCAGTAAGTGCAATCATCTCGGTCTAGGACTCTATCCGCTCGTCCGTGGAAACTTTGAATCCCCTGGCTGTCAAGGCCGCCCGCAGTTCCACCCGGTCGTCGAGGGCAAGGCTGACGCCCTTCACTTCCTGCCAGACCTCATGGCCGCGGCCGGCGATCAGGATGGTGTCTTTCTCAGTGGCCAGTTCCACGGCGCGGCGGATGGCGACGTCCCGCGGGTACGCTTCCACGATCTCGCAGTCCAGATCCTCTGCATCCCGGGCCGCAAGTGCGCCGGCGATGACTTCCGAACGGATCGCCGCAGCGTCTTCGTCATGGGGATCGTCGTCGCTGACAATCACGACGTCGGCAAGCCGGGCGGCTATGGCGCCCATGGTCGGCCGCTTGCCCTGGTCGCGCTGTCCTGTAGCGCCGAAAACGACAATCACGCGGGATCCCGGGGATTGCGGGCGTACGGCCTTCAGGGCCCTCGCCAGCGCGTCCGGGTTGTGCGCGAAATCGACAACGGAGGCAGGGGCATCCGAGATGAGCTGCATCCGGCCGGGTACTGAAACGGTGAAGGGATCGTGCGTGTCCAGCGCCGTCTGGAGTGCCGCCGGCTCGATGCCGGAGTCGAGCACCATAATGGTGGCCAGCGCCGCGTTGGCGACGTTGAAGTCTCCCGGCAACCCGGTATGGACGCGGAGGGCCGTTCCATCGCGGTGGCGCAATTCGAAGTCCGTTCCAAGCCCGCGTGGCTTGGCTGACTCCACCGTCCAGTCGGCGTCGGTCCCCGGCGTGGCGGACAGCGTGGACACGGGAATTCCCGCCTCATCGGCCAGCAAGCGCCCCCACGGGTCGTCCACGGTCACCACAGCCCGCCGTGCGCGCGCGCTGGTGAAGAGCTCCGCCTTGGTCCGGAAGTACTCGTCCATGCTTCCGTGGAGATCGAGGTGGTCCTGTGTCAGGTTGGTGAAGCCGGCAACGTCGAACGTCACCGAGTCGACCCTGTGGAACGACAGGGCATGGGAGGAGACCTCCATGGAAGCCGCCTCCAGCCCGCGTTCACGCATGAGGGCGAGCAAGGCATGGACATCCGTCGACTCCGGCGTAGTCAGCAGGCTCGGGATGGCTTCGCCCCCCGCAAGAATTTCAATCGTCCCGATCAGGCCGGGATTCATCCCCAGGGCGCGGAGCAGGGAGTTGATGAAATACGTCGTTGTCGTCTTGCCGTTCGTACCCGTTACCCCGAAAAGTGTGGGCGAAACGCCGTCGAGGGGCTGGCTTCGATAAATGAGGGCAGCGAGGGTCCCGACGGCGGCACGGGGATTGCTGACGATCAGCACGGGAACAGCGAGGTCCTCAAGTGCCAATTGACGCGCGCCATCTTCATCGCTAAGGACGGCCACGGCACCGGCTGCCACCGCTTGGGTGACGTAGTCGGCCCCATGGCGCGTGGCTCCGGGCAAGGCCAGGTACAAGTCTCCCGGCTCGACCGTGCGCGAGTTGAGGGACACCCCGGTCACCGACATATCTCCGGAGTCCGGGGGCAGCGCGATTCCGAGGGACGATGCGATGGCCTCAAGGGGAACAGGCGCCACGACGGCTGGACGGAAGCCTGGTTTGTCGGTAGCCGACGGGTTCCCTGTAGGGATCGACACGGCATCATTCTGCTCTGACAAGGTGGTCTCCGTTGGTACTCGTAAAACTGGCCGCGAGGGAACCCGGGGGCTCCCGCAATCGGCATGGGTGGATCGTAATGTGGCCGGACACATGCCCAACAAGCTTACTTGGCGAAACTGAACTACTTGCCGTACCGGCCCTGTTTGCGTTGGCGGGCCTTATTTGGCGTACTGGGGGAACCGCGCTGGGGTGCCCGTGGACGGCGGGACGTTGTAGGTGCGCAGGACCTGGCCCATGACCGAGCGGAAAATCGGCCCCTGGGTGATGCCGTAAATGCTGCCCTTGGGCCGCTGGAGGACAACCTCTACGATGAAGCGCGGATTGTCCATGGGCGCCATGCCCACAATGGAGGCGGTGTAGCCATCGAACCCAGGCAGGCCATCCTCACGGGGCGCCTGGGACGTGCCCGTCTTGGCGCCCACCCGGTATCCGTCGATGGCAGCATCCTTTACTTCGCCCATGGTGACGTTGCTCTCCAGGATGTCCCGCACCTGCTGCGCGGTGTCTTTGGTGACGACTTGCCGGGAATCCTTGGCAGGCACCTTCTCCTCCACCCCGTCAGCTCCGACGTAGCCGTCAATCAGGCGCGGTTGCAGCATCACGCCGTCGTTGGCCACGCTTTGGTACGCCCGGACAGTCTGCAACGTGGACTGGGAAACACCTTGGCCGAACAGCACGGTGTACTGCTGGCGGTCGTCCCATTGATCGGGCTTGGCGAGGATGCCTGAGGTTTCGGCGGGAAGGCCAATGTCCGGAGCTTGGCCGATACCGAAGCGCGTCAGGTAGTCGTAGCGCTGTTGCTTGCTCAAGCGGCTGCCGATCATCACGGTACCCGTGTTCATCGAATACCCAAGGATGCCGGCAAGGGTCCTCTGCTCGGTTCCGTGGTCGAACGCATCGGTGAAAGTCTGACCGTCGATGGTCAAAGCCGGTGGAATGGTGACTGTGTCCAATGGGCTGGACTTTCCTTCATTGATCGCAGCGGACGCCGTGATCATCTTCTCCACCGAACCAGGCTCGTAGGCAGCCGTCACGGACCGTACGCCGCGGTCCGCAGCCGCTACCTTGCCGGGGTCGTTGGGATCCGGTGCGTTGGTGTCCGCCATCGCAATGAGGTTGCCGGTTTTGATGTCCTCGACGACGATTGATCCCCACTCGGCATTGAGCTGGTTGACCTGGGTCTGGATGGCCTGCTGCGCGAAGTACTGGATGTCCGTGTTCAGCGTCAGCTTGACGTCTTTGCCGTTGACGGCCGGGGTCAGCAGGTCGGTTGCCACGGGGATACGAAGACCGTCGGCGCCGATCTCAAAGACGCGCTTGCCGTCTTTGCCGCGGAGCAGCTCGTCCTGGGTCTGCTCAAGGCCTGCCTGGCCCGTGGTGCCGTCTTTGAGGAAGCCGACTATCCCACCGGCGACGCTGCCGTTGGGATAGACCCGCTTGCTGATGCCCTCCGAGACGATACCCGGGATGTGCAGTTGGGATATCCGGTCCTCGACGTCCGGCTTCACTTCCTTGGCCACGATGTTGTACTTCTTCACGCCGGTCACGGCTTGCGTGACCTGCCCCACGTCCATCCCGAGGGCGCTGGAAAGCTCTGCTATCCCTTGGGACCTCGAGATCGTATCGATAGCCTGGGTCTGGGAGTTGAAACGAGGAAATTGATCAGTGTTGGTGTTGACCGTTTGGTCCACCACGATGTTGTAGCGGATCACGCTGCTGGCGAGCACGGTGCCGTTGGCGTCAAGGATCTTGCCCCGTTCGGCAGGCAGGATGGTGGTTGTCAGCCTGTTGTTGTAGGCCGCCTCGGCCAGGCCACCGACGTCCAGCCCCTGGACGAGGAACAACTTGCCCCCGACCACCAGCAACAGCGTCAGCATGATTCCGAGGCCGAGGCGCAGGCGCTTCTTCGCCGCCGGCGTTCTCTTGTTCTTCGATTTGCCGGTTTTCTGCACCACGTCGATTCCTTGCTGCTTGCCTTGCTGGTTACCTGAAATCAGGTCGGCTGGACGCTACTGCCCTGGTACCTTCTGCTGCGGAGCGGGGACCGAACCACCGTGGAGATCCACAACCGGCGGCTTGGGTGCCGCAGGAACCGCGGGTGCCTGAGGTTTGGCCGGTGTCGAATCGGCGGCCCCGTTGGGCTTACGGCTGTCCAGTGAATCATTCTTGGCGGGCGCAGAAGGAGCGACGCTGGACTGCCCTGCAACCGCAGGAGCAGCGATGACGGCACCGGGATTCTGTCCCTTGGTTGCCGGCGTGGCTTTTCCTGTGACCGTCAGGTTGTCCAGATCGATCTGGCCCGTGGCAGTGGAAGCTACCATTCCCAATTCTGCGGCCTTGGCGGCAAGATTCTGAGGAGCTTGGTAGTTCTGGACCTGCTGTGTCAGATCCTGGTTCTGCTTGTTCAGGGACGCAGCGTCGTTCCTGAGCTTCACAAGGTCGTATTGGGCCGTGGAAACGGAAATGTTGAGCACCAGGACAGTCAACAAGGCGGCCGCCAGCACGCCGAAGCAAAAGACGACGAACGGAGTCCGTCGTCGTCCGGGAACACTCTGCACGAGCGAGAGCGGCGTCCGCGCTTTGCGGCTCGTGTCGCGCTCCGGTCCCCGGGCGGGCAGGGCACGCGCGGTGTTCCCCACTGTGGTCGGCAGGATCTTCGCGGCAGCGGTGCTCATGCTGTTCTCCTCGCTTTGATGCGTTCCACGGCCCGCAGGCGGGCAGATGCCGCACGCGGGTTTTCGGCGATTTCTTCAGGGGTAGGCACTTCCGTGCCCTTGGTCAGGGTCTTGAATTCCGGCTTATGTTCTTCCAGCTCCACAGGGAAGCCGAGCGGGGCCGAGGACTTGGACCGGGACTGGAAGACCGACTTGACGATCTTGTCTTCGAGTGAGTGGTACGACATCACCACTACCCGTCCGCCCATTGCCGAGGCTGAGAGGGCCGCAGGCACTGCCCTCTCCAGGACGTCGAGTTCCTCGTTGACCTCAATCCGCAAGGCCTGGAAAGTCCGCTTTGCCGGATGTCCGCCGGACTTTGCAGCCGCCGCGGGAACAACGCCGCGGATCTGCTCGACGAGCTCCCCGGTGGTGGCGAATGGCTTGGTGATCCTCGCCGTGACGATGCGGTTCGCGATCCTGCCGGCAAACTTCTCTTCGCCCCACTTGCGGATAATCCGCACGAGGTCTTCTTCGGAATAGTTGTTGACTACGTCGGCGGCAGTCTGGCCGCGGCTCGTGTCCATCCGCATATCCAGCGGCGCGTCGTAGGAGTAGGCAAAGCCGCGCTCCCGCTCGTCCAGTTGGAGGGATGACACACCCAGATCCATGAGGATGCCGTGCACCTCCGGGATACCAAGGTCCGCAAGGACATCTTCGATTTCGTCATAAACGGCGTGTACCAGGTCAGTGCGGGCCGCGAACGGTTGCAGGCGCTCTCCAGCGAGGGCCAGGGCCTCTTCATCCCGGTCTATGCCAACAAGGTGCAGATCGGGGAACCGCTGCAGCATCGCTTCAGAGTGGCCACCCATTCCCAACGTGGCGTCGATGACGACGGGCGTTTCGCCACGGCTGCGGGCGGCCTCAAAACCTGGTGCCAACAAATTGATGCACCGGTCCTTCAGGACCGGTACATGTCGCTCCGAGGTTGGTTTTGGCGCGTCTTGCTCCTCCATGCGGCCTCCTCAGAGCTGAATTGTTCGTCTGTCAGTCGGGCGGGTCGCTTCTTGGGCCGGATCCCCATCCGCGCCTATCGCAGCGTCTGCCTGGCTCCGGGGAAGGTGAGCCAGGAAAACAATGTGATGGGCGGCTGGAGATCCCGTCCAAGAAGCATTGCTGCTTCCTGTCCCGGTTTCTAAATGAACCCGGGAAGGTTGTCGTCGTCGGTCTCCGAGAAGGCGGCTTCCTTCTCGGCCAGGTACTCATCCCAAGCCTGGGCATCCCAGATCTCTGCACGGGTTCCGGCGCCGATGACCGCCAATTCCCGCTCAAGACCTGCGTAGCTCCGGAGCGCTGGCGGAATCGTCACGCGCCCCTGCTTGTCAGGTACCTCGTCAGAGGCTCCGGACAGGAAAACCCTGATGTAGTCACGTGACTGCTTGGAGGAGATGGGGGCCTCCCGCATGGATTCGTGAATACGTTCGAATTCCCGCTGGCTGAAGACGTAGATGCAACGTTCCTGGCCCCTTGTGAGCACCAAGCCGTCAGCAAGTTCCTCGCGGAACTTGGCGGGAAGGATGATCCGGCCCTTTTCGTCCAGACGCGGCGAATGCGTGCCAAGAAACACTGGCCCACCGCCCCATCAGTAAAGGTGCCCGTATCTGCCCCACGCCGCCACTACCCTCTTACTTGCTCCACTTTACTCCACAAGCCCCCACAGTCAACGCAATCCGGCGTGTTTCTGCCCCACTTTCGAATGCGGGAGCCTGAAAACATGCGGCTCTCAGGGGTGGTTGGTGGTGGAGGAGACTTGCGGCGGCGCTCCAGGGAGGCGCACGACGGCGGATTCGCCAGCCCCGCCTACAGGCTCGCGAGGTGCGGCGAACGTGGCGTTAAATGCGAAAAGACCCGATATTCGGGTCTTTTCGCAATCAGGTCACAGCCTGGTGGTGCAATGTGGAGGACTCGGCATCCGCCTGGAGGACAAGCCCCTGGATGGAGCGTTCAGCTCTCCTCGCCGCGGCGGCGCTCGTCCCAGCGTTCCTCGAGGTTGCTCATGAATGAGTTCCTTGCCTTGCCCGGCTTGGCGCTCTTCGACTTCCCGCCGGCTGCCCTTCTCAGGGTGGCGAAGTAAACGCCGGCGCCCATCACGATGAAGCCCAGCACCCCAAGGAAGATGTTCTGCAGGGACACACCTACCAACAACAAGAGAATCCCGACGATAGTGCCTAGAACGCCAATAACGATGTGCCTGGTCGACCATGAGCGAATGGGGTCAGAGCCCATTGAATTGGCAAACTTTGGATCGTCCTCATGCAGTTGCTTCTCGAGTTGCTCGAGTAGCTTCTGTTCGTGCTCCGAGAGGGGCATCGCGACCTCCTTTAGTCGGCCAGCGTCTGGATACGCCGCGGCCGTCGCCTCTGTTCCCTTGAACGGACGAACCCAAAAAAGGGTTCCCGAAGACCGGGTCTTGTGAACACGGTCTCACGGAACGGACGCAACATGGCAATTTATCCAGACGGTCTAAATCTGTGTATCTCTAGGATAGTTTGTTGTCCGCTGTTCTGAAAGACACGCCGGAGGGCATGCGAGGGCTCTGCGAAGCCTAGGGAGAGCGCGGCCCGTCCGGCTCCGCATGCGGCTCCAAAAGCGTCGCCGGAAGGACGGTCTTGCTGCCGAATCGCTCGGTGACACGGTCGAGGGCCTGTTCAGCCGCCCGCCAGTTGTCGTCCCGGCGATCGAAGCTTAACTGCAGCGAGGTGTGTTCCGCCGGTTCGAGCTGCTCAGCCCGGACTCCTACAAGGCGCACGCTCATGGGGCGCTCCCCCAAGGACGCCAGCAACTGGCTCGCCACCTGATAGATCATCTGGGCGCTGTCCACCGGCGTATGCATTGTCTTGCTGCGGCTGATTGTCGAAAAATCCGCATAGCGCAGCTTTAGCGCTATGGTCCGGGCCAGCATTCCTGCTGTCCGCAGCCGTGAAGCGGTTCGGTGGGAGAGCCTGAGCAACTCGCGGTGCAGGAGCGCGTCATCCGGGGTGTCAATAGCGAACGTTTCCTCGGAACCGATGCTCTTTTCGAGGCGGGTGGGCGTGACCGGCCGCGGATCCAGGCCCATCGACAATCGGTGGACGTGCTCGCCTGAAGCTCCAAGGACCTTTTTCAAGGAAGAAAGCGGGGTGGCCGCAACATCGGCCACGGTACGAATCCCCAGCCTGGCGAGGACATCGGCGGTCTTGGCCCCGACTCCCCACAACGCGTTCACGGGCAGGCTGTGCAAATAGGCTACGGTCTGCCCTTCCACAATGAGCAGCAGTCCGTCGGGTTTGCAGCGCGTAGAAGCAATTTTGGCAACGAACTTGTTGGCGGCAATTCCGACAGACGCAGTGATTCCCAGCTCGGACGCAACACGGCGCCGGATCAAATGGCCGATCTGGAGGGGCGGACCAAGCCTCCTGATGGCGCCTCCGACATCCAGGAAAGCCTCATCGACGCTCAAGGGCTCCACGAGTTCCGTTATCGATTCGAATATGCCCATCAACTGCGCGGACACCTCGTAGTAGAGGCTGTGGCGGGGCTCGATGATGACCGCGTTGGGACACATCCGCATGGCGTTGGCCATGGGCATGGCAGACTTCACTCCCAACGCGCGCGCTTCGTAGGAGGCGGACAGCACAACCGAGCGATCCACCGGGAAGCCCACAATGACGGGTTTTCCCTTGAGTTCGGGCCGGGTGCGCAATTCCACCGAGACAAAGAAGGCATCCATGTCCACGTGCAGGATGCTGGTGCGCCGCAGTTCCCGCAAAGCAGCGGGATCCGGGGCGAATTCCTGTCCGGTGCCCCGCCCGTTGTTCTCTGCTTGTGGTCTCACAAGGAAATCCTATGCCGCGGCACAGGTTACTGGTGCCAGCGTCCGGCGCCCTAAACTGGAGGCAGCATCCGGCGTCGTCCCCAGGAGGAAATCCCTGTGAAGCTCTTTGGAAAGCCTCAACCCGTCAGCCTGGCCTTGTTGGCCGCGGGCGTCGCGTTGACCATCTCGGCGTGCGGGTCGTCCCCGGCAAGCACGGCATCCCAAGGGGCGGCGCCAACATCGTCCGGGACGGCCACTGCCTCGGCAAGTCCGGCGCCGGGCGCAAGTTCCACGGGGGCCGCGGGAGCTTCGGCAACGGTCGGCGCCTTGGTCCCCGGATTCCCTCAGCAACTGATTCCACTGATGCCCCAGGCAGCTGTGGAATCCAGCAGTTTCGACAAGAACTCCTCCCCGGCGTCGGTGGCCCTGGTCGGGACCATTGCGTCGCCGTCGGACGCAGTAGTGGCCTTTTATACCTCGGCGCTCACGGCGCAGGGCTTTAAGGAAGTTCCCGGCAGCACTGTCGGAAGTATCAAATCAAAGGATTTCCTCCGCGGCGACAATGAAACGGTGAATATCTCGGTGGTGGAAACCGCAGGCAAATCCACGTTCACCATCGGTGCCAACGTGGCCGCCGGGTCAATCAAGTGACCACGGAGAGCCTGGGTTCGGAACAGAGCCGTTTTGTGGCCGATGTCGCCGCCAGACTTAACGGTTTCCTTGGGGTGCAACAAGAAAGCATGGCCACCATCTCCCCCGATGTCGCCCCGCTCATGGGCTCTATCACAAGCCTCGTGACAGGTGGCAAACGACTCAGGGCCTTGATGTGCTACTGGGGTTGGCGAGGTGCCGGAGGCGAGTCCGCACACCCCGACATCATCACTGCCGGCTGCGCTTTGGAGCTCTTCCAGGCTGCAGCCCTGATTCACGACGACATCATCGACCGCTCTGATACTCGGCGCGGCGGCCCCAGCGTCCACAAGCGGTTCAGCCAGCTCCATGAGGGCGAAGGCTGGGCCCTCGACAGCGAACGCTTCGGGCATGCGGCCGCGATTCTCACGGGAGACCTTTGCTTGTCCTTCAGCGAGGAGGCGTTCACGGAGATTGGTGGCAGGGCTGCTTCCGGCACTCCCGCGCGGCGGATCTTCAACCTGATGCGGGCCGAGGTCATGGCCGGCCAATACCTGGACATCCTGGAAGAAGTCGCGGGCCCGGTGCGGGACCGCGCGGGTGCCGTCCAACGCGCCCAGTCCATCATCCGTTTCAAGTCGGCGAAGTACTCAACGGAACACCCTTTGGCCTTGGGGGGTGCCTTGGCCGGTGCCAGCGAAGAGCTCCTGCAAGGCTATTCCGCCTTCGCGTTGCCCCTCGGCGAAGCATTCCAGTTGCGCGACGACGTGCTGGGAGTGTTCGGAGACCCGGGGACGACAGGAAAACCCGCGGGAGATGACCTCCGCGAAGGCAAGCGGACAGTGCTGGTGGGCTTCGCCATCAACCAGGCGGGGACTACCGATTCGAGCTACATCGATACCATGCTCGGAAGGCCGGACCTTGGCGAGGACGAGGTTGCCGAGATCCGGCGGATCATCGTGGATTGCGGTGCCCTCGAAGCCACGGAATCGATGATCGAGGATCTCAGCAACCAGGCTTTCGAAGCCTTGGAACGCCTCCCTCTGGCTGAACTCCCGCTTACGGCGCTCAGGCAGTTGGCCGAAGCCGCCGTCAGCCGGGCCGCGTGAACTCTTGGATAAATCCAGGTTAAGGGCAGTCTGAATACCTGCCTTAAATACAGTGGTGGCGATCAGCTTGCTGATCGCCACCACTGTATTTAAGGCAGGAGTCCCTTACCAGGCAAGCGATTGAGCCCTGCGTCGGATTTCAGTTTTGCGCCCTTCACGGAGCGCGTCGACAGGGCGGCCACGCAGCGACTCGTCCGGAGTGAAAAGCCACGCAATGAGCTCCTCATCCGTGTACCCGGCGTCGCCAAGCACTGCGATGGTGCCCTTCAGGCTATCCACCACATGACCGTCCTGGATAAAGAGTGCAGGGATCGAACGGATATTGCGTTCGCCCACTCTCACAGCCACCACTGCACGCTCATCCAGAAGACCGTGGACCTTGGTGATTGAAACGTTCAGCAGCTCTGCCACATCGGGCAGCGGCAGCCATTCGGAAACGAGGCTTTCTACATTACTCACGGATCAAGATTGCCACGCCCGCGCGCTTTGCGCCTAGCCGGACGGACGGTACGGGCGGAATTTGTGTCCCGGAATTGCCCGGGAATCGAATGCGCCGGGATTTCTTGTGCGGAATCGAAAAATGTGAGAGATTCACATTGATCACATTTGCATCACTACTAACTTTAGTAACACTGGCAACAGCGGTATTCCCAACATCCGCTGCTGAGATGAGGATTGCTCCCATGACGACGCCCCGCTCGCCCAAGAAGACAACGAGCATGCCCATAATGGCGGCCACCACAGCGGCCCTGCCCGCCGTCATGCTCTCTTCATTGGCGCTCGCCCAACCGGCAACAGCGCTTCCGGCGGTACAAACCCAGAAGATCCCCGCATCGCTGACTGCAGCCATCCAGGCCCAGGCCGCCGCCATGTCCGCAAACGTCATTCCCGCCTCAGCGGTTGCCGCGACCATCCCGGCTGCCATGCAGCCCATGGCACCGGCGGCTCCGGCCACGTACACCATCGTCCGGGGCGATACCATCAGCGGCATCGCGGCACGCTACGGGCTGGACACCAACACCGTCCTGCAACTCAACGGGCTCTCGGGCAACACCATCATCTACCCGGGGCAGCAGATCAAGTTGTCCGGTTCCGCAACGGCTCCAAGTGCCCCGGCACCCGCGCCGAGCCCGGCACCCGGCACGTCGTCGTCGGCTGCCAGCTACACAGTCGTATCCGGCGATACCCTGAGCGGCATTGCCGCCCGCCACGGCGTGGCGCTGTCCGACGTCTTCAATTGGAACGGCCTCAACGGCCGGTCCATCATCTACCCCGGACAGAAGATCAAGGTCGGCCCGGGAACGAACGCACCTGCCCCGGCGGCACCGGCTCCCGCTGCACTGGTCCCAGCATCCGCGCCGGCCGCACCTGCGGCACCGGCGCTTGCCAACACCGGCTCGTACACCATCAAGTCGGGCGACACCTTGGGCGGCATCGCATCACGCCTTGGGGTGTCCCTGTCATCGCTGCTCTCGGCCAACAAGCTCTCCATGAGCACCATCATTTATCCGGGGCAGAAGCTCGCCATTCCGGGCGCCCCTGCGGCCTCGGCTCCGGCTCCGGCCGCGGTCAGCGCCCCCTTGGTTCCGAGCACGTTCCTGGGCTACACCTACCCGGAGGCGGTGGTCAGTTCAGCCAACGCGAACAAGGCCCTGCTCAATGCGTCCCCGGTTCCCAGCACCGCCCAGATGAAGGGGATCGTCGCTGATACCGCGCGTCGGATGGGGGTGGACCCGTCCTTGGCCATGGCGTTCGCATACCAGGAATCCGGCTTCAACCAGCGTGCGGTCTCTCCCGCGAACGCCATCGGCACGATGCAGGTGATTCCCTCCTCCGGAGAATGGGCTTCCCAACTGGTGGGACGCAAGCTCAACCTCCTGGACCCGTATGACAACGTCACCGCCGGCGTCGCCATCATCCGGGCCCTCGTCAACACCAGCAAGGATCTGAACACGGCCATCGCAGGCTACTACCAGGGCCAGTACTCGGTCAGCAAGCACGGCATGTACGACGACACCAAGGCCTACGTCGCCTCGATCCTGGCCCTCAAGAAGAACTTCAGCTAAATCGCGCCGCACAACACGGGCCCGGATCGCATGTCGATTCGGGCCCGTGTTTTTGCTCAACTAGGATCGTAGGGTGCAGGAACAAGTTTCGGACCAACTCCTCGGATCCCTTGTGGACGGGCGCTACCTGGTGCGATCGCGCCTCGCGAACGGCGGAATGTCAACCGTCTATCTCGCCACCGACGAGCGTCTCGACCGCGACGTGGCGCTCAAAGTGCTGCATCCGCACCTGGCCAATGACCAAAATTTCCTGGACCGCCTCCAGCGCGAGGCCCGGGCCGCGGCGAGCCTTTCCCACCCGCACGTCGTAGGTGTCCTCGACCAGGGACAGGACGGCCACATTGCGTACATCGTGATGGAGTACATCAAAGGCCACACTCTGCGTGACGTCCTCAACGAGAAGGCAGCGCTGCCGCCCCGGCTGGCCTTCGCACTGATCGATCCCGTCATCGAAGGGCTCGCGGCCGCCCACGCGGCGGGGCTGATCCACCGCGACGTGAAACCCGAGAACGTCCTGATCGCAGACGACGGCCGCATCAAGGTGGGCGACTTCGGCCTGGCCCGGGCGGTCACGGCGACAACCAGCACCGGCGCCCTGATCGGCACCGTCGCGTATCTGGCTCCCGAGTTGGTCCTCGGCAAAGCCGCGGATGCCCGGAGCGACATCTACTCCACAGGCATCATGCTTTACGAAATGCTCACCGGCGGGCAGCCCTATGCGGGCGACGTTCCCATCCAGGTTGCCTACCAGCATGTCAACGCGGCGGTCGCTCCGCCGTCGCTCGCGGTGCCCGGCCTTGCCGCGGACGTGGACGAACTCGTCCAGTGGTGCACGGCGAAGGAACCGGAAGAGCGTCCTGTGGACGGATCCGCGCTCTTGTCCGAACTGCGGCATATCCGCACAACCTTGAGCGACGAGCAACTGGACATCAATCCGCCGGCCGCCAGGGCGGCAACGCCCGACGGGCAACGGGAAGCGGCAGCGGCAACCGAGGTAGTCGCCCCTTTCCATGCCGAACGTACGGACCCCCTGGAACGGATCGGCCGCCCGACGGAGATTATCTCAAGCCAGCGCAATCCAACCACGGTGCTTCCGCCGTCGGGGTTCTCCCCCGGCGCCGCGGCTTTCGACGTCCAGGTTCCGCAGGACCGGGAGCCCGAGGCTCCCGCCGAAGCCGCACCGAGCAAACGCGACATCAAGCGGATGGAGCGCCAGGAGGAAAAGGACCGCGCCCGGGCCGCGGCCACGCCGTCGCGCTCCTTGCGGGAAGGCAACCCGCGCCGCCGGGCAGTGATCTGGACGATTGTCGTGATTGTCCTGGCGATCCTGGCTACTGCGGCAGGCTGGTTCTTCGGCATGGGGCCCGGCTCGCCCGGAACCATACCGGACACCAGGAACAAGACAGTTGCGGAGGCACAGCAACTCCTGAGGACCGCCGGCTTCCAATCCGAGCCGAAAGACGTGTTCGACGACGAAGTCACGGCAGGGTTGGCGGTTGGAACCGAACCCGCGTCCGGACAGGTGGTCCGGAAGTTCCAAGCCGTGTCGCTCTTCGTCTCGAAGGGTCCACAGTTGTTTCCGCTTACCGCGATGTCGGGCTTGACGCTCGACCAGGCAAAGAATGCCCTTGGCATGGCCGGAATGACCCTCGGCAAAGTCACCGAGCAGTTTGACGACAAAGTGCCTTCAGGCACGGTCATCTCCCAGTCCCCTGCCCAGGACACCCCGGTCCGCCACGGCACCCCGGTGGCATTGGTGGTTTCCAAGGGACCCCAGCCCCTCCCGGTACCGGATGTCCGCGGCATGACCCAGCAAGCAGCCGTCAAAGCGATCAACGACGCCGGATTGACCGCGAAAATTGCGCCGGAACCCGTCAACGACAAAAAGGTCCCCGCGGGAGCCGTGGTCAGCCAGACCCCTGCCAACGGCACCTTGGTCCGCGGCGACTCCGTCACGTTGACCCTGTCGAAGGGGCCGAAGATGGTGCACGTCCCCAACTTCATCGGCAAGCAGGCGGACGCTGCCCGCAAAGCCTTGGAACAGCTCGGATTCGACGTCAAGATCAACAACATCCTGGGTGGCTTCTTCGGCACTGTCCGTGACCAGAACCCCGTGGACAGCGATGCGCCGGAGGGCTCCGTCGTCACCTTGACTGTCGTGTAGGACGTCCGCATACAGGAAAGGCGATCCGGAATGTTCCGGATCGCCTTTCCTGTATGCGGGCCTTCACGCCGGATGGGACTAGACAATATGAGGGGTTGCAGGTTCTTCCCGTCCGGTTCGGCCATTTTCGCCGGGGCGGTCCCGCAGCGTCGGCTGGTGTGATCCGTTGGCTCC
>FTCF01000128.1_pt1 | contig 30320 bp, 22 predicted proteins | sample 1639631 | NCBI WGS metagenome assembly FTCF01 (sample SAMEA3914864, study PRJEB12502) | metagenome | biome: forest; material: soil | place: USA | collected 2012-03-12 | depth 0.3 m
CCGGCGCCCAGTCCGTTAACGGAACCTTCAATGGTTGCCAGCGGACCGTCGCCGATCGTTCCGGCGAGGACACCCAGGATGGTGCTCTTGCCCGAACCGCTCCGGCCGTCAAGGGCGGTGATCTGCCCAGCCGGGGCCTTGAAGTCGATGGGCCCGACGGCGGCGGCCACCCTTCCCGGATACCTCACCGTCAGTCCGCTGACCACGACGGCGGCGGACTCTTCGGTGCCGGAACCACCGCTCAGCGGACGGGCCGCCGACGACTCCAGCACGGCATTGGCTGCGGCCAAGGCCTCGCGCCCGTCGTCGCTGGCGTGGTGTGCTGTGCCCAGCTCGCGCAAGGGAAGATAGCAATCGGGGGCGAGGATGAGGGCCAGCAGGCCTGCTTCCAGTCCCATGTCGCCCGCCACCAGCCGCACGCCGATGAAGACGGCCACGACCGCGACGGAAATCGTGGCTATCAGTTCCAGGGCGAGGGCGGACAGGAAGGCAGTCCGCAGTGTTCCCATGGTGCGCGAGCGGTATTCCTCGGAGAGGTCCTCGAGGGCTGCGCGCTGTTCGCCCGCGCGGCCCAGCCCCACCAGCACGGGAAGTCCCTTGGCCAACTCCAGGATGTGCCCCGAGAGCCTCCGCAGCGTGGATTGGGCTTCGTGGACCCGGTCCTCGGTGTGGCGGCCGATCAGCACCATGAACAGCGGGACAAGCGGCAAGGTCAGCACCACAACCACGGCGCTGACCCAATCCGCGAAGAGGATCCGCGCGCCGAGGAGCAGGGGCAACGCTGCACAATTGACCAAGGCGGGAAGGAACTGGGTGTAGTAGTTGTCCAGTGCGTCAAGTCCGCGGGTCGCGAGCACGGCGAGCCCGCCGTCGTTCACGTCGCCGACCCGTCCCGCAGCCCCGGCGCCGAGGGCGCGCCCCAGCAGCCTGGACCTCAGCTCTTCCTTGACCCCAAGGGCCGCCCGGCGCGCCGCGACTCCTTGTCCCCAGACCGTCAGCGACCGCAGGACCGCGCCGGCGGCACCCCAGAGGAGCCCTTCGCGCCACCCCATGCCGCCCGCTGCAAGTCCGGACAGCATTCCCGCGATGGCCTGCGCAATCAGGACCAGGGACAAGGCCTTAAGTGAGGACAACAGGCCAAGGACGTACAAGGCGGATCGGGTGGCAGGTCCGGCGGGCAGCTGGGGCTTCATCCCTTACTCGCCTGCGTCGTGGGATGCGTTTTTGGCGGCTGGTCCGCCCGGCGCCGCTTGGCCGACCAGGACCTTGGCCGCGATGGCCGGGAGGAAGCCATGTGCGGCGGGAATATGTGCCGCGCTCACGCGGCGGCGGAACACCCAGTAGGTCCAGGCCTGGTACGCGATGACAAGGGGCAAGCCGACGGCGGCCACGATGCTCATCAGCCCCAGGGTATAGGCGGAGGACGAGGCGTTGGAAATGGTGAGGTTGAAGGCGGGGTTCAAGGTGGAAGGGATGACCACGGGGAACGCGGCACCGAAAATGGACGCAGTGGCACACACCAGGAACGCACCCAGGGCTCCGAAGGCCTTGCCCTCGGCCCCCTTGCGCGCGAGTACCCAGGCCCCTGCAGCGGCGAGGACTCCGAGGATCACCAGGATCCACGTCAACGGTTTGCCGCTGAGGAGCTGGACGGCAACCATCCAAGCCAGCAGCGGCAGCAAGGCGAGCGGTGCGAGCCGCACAAACCAGCGGCGCGCGCGGTGCCGCACTTCGCCGTCGGTCTTCAGGGCCAGGAACGCCAGGGCATGTACCAGGGCGAACGCGACGACGGCGAATCCGCCCAGCACGGCGTATCCGCTGAACCAGGCAAAGGGGCCGCCCTGGCGGTCGCCGTTCGAGTCGATCGGCAACCCGGTGGTGGTCAACGCCAGCGCGGCGCCGATGCCGAACGCGGCAATGAAGGAGCCCAGGGCAATGGCCCAGTCCCAGACGGTCCGCCAGCGCGGGCTGTCCACTTTGCCCCGGTACTCGAAAGCCACAGCCCGGAAGATCAGGGCCACCAGGACAATCAGGAGCGGCAGGTAGAGCGCCGAAAACAGCGAGGCGTACCACAGCGGGAAGGCAGCGAAGGTGGCACCGGCCGCGGTCAGCAGCCACACTTCGTTCCCGTCCCACACCGGTCCGATCGTGTTCAACAGCACCCGGCGGTCGGTGTTGTTCCGGGCGAAGAGCTTCATGAGCATTCCGACACCGAGGTCGAAGCCCTCCAGGAAGAGGTATCCCGTCCACAGCACGGCGATGGCCACGAACCAGACGGTAGGCAACAGTTCCATTCGAAAGATTCCTCTGCTTCCTAGTAGGCGAATGCCAGGACGTCGTCGCTGTCGCCGGTTTGGCCCGGAGCGCCAGGGGTCCCGCCGTCGTCGTCCTTCTTTTCCTTCTTTTCGCTCCCGCGGGCCTCAGCGAGCTCCGGCATCGCGGACACCACACCACCCCGGGCGTATTTGACCAGGAGCCGGACTTCGACCACCAGCAGGACCGCGTAAATGGAGGCCAACGCGACGAGCGAGGTGATGAGCTCGGCGGCGGAGACACCCGGTGAGACGGCCGCGGCCGTGAACATGAACACTTGGTCGACGCCGCTGGCGTCCGGATTGGGCGCGACGACGAACGGTTGGCGGCCCATTTCGGTGAAGATCCAGCCGGCGGCGTTGGCGCCGAAGGGTGCCAGGATGCCGAACACCGCCAGGCGCATGATCCAGCGGGATTGCGGGACCATGCCCTTGCGTGTGACCCAGAGGGCAAGCAATGCGGCTAGAGCGGCGATCCCGCCGAAGCCGATCATCATGCGGAAGCCCCAGTAGGTCACTTCCATGACGGGTACGTACTGGATTTCCTGGCCTGCCCGATCGCCGTACAGGGGATTGTTCGGCAGGTGGGTGCCGTACTTGGCCTTGTATTCGTCGAGGAGGCTGTTGACGCCCTTCACCTCCGTGCCGAAATCGCCCTTGGCCAGGAAGGAAAGGATGCCGGGAACCTCGATCACGGCCACGATGTCGTTGCAGTTCTTGGACCCGAGGTTGCCGATGCTCAGCACGGAAAAGCCCGTGCCGTCGTGGCAGGCGGCTTCGGCCGCGGCCATCTTCATGGGCTGTTGTTCGAACATCAGCTTGCCCTGCAAATCGCCGGTGATGGCGGTTCCGGCGAAAGAAATCATGGCGACGACGGCGCCGATCCGCAGGGAAGTGATCCACACCTTGTAGTCGGCCTTGTCCCGTCCGGGAATGTCGGCTTCGCCCGCGATGGCCCGGCCGTCCGCTCCGACGGTGTCAATGCCGTCGTGGCGGCGGCGCCAGAGGTGGTACCAGGCGATGCCCAGGAGGAACGCACCGGCGACGGCCAGCGCACCGAAGAGCGTGTGGGGCACGGCCACCATGGCGGTGTTGTTGGTGAAGACTGCCCAGGCGTCTGTCATGACGGGACGGCCGTTGACCATCGTGACACCGACGGGGTGCTGCATCCAGGAGTTGGCCACGATGATGAAGTAGGCCGAGAAGACCGAACCGATCACGGCGATCCAGAGGCACGCGAGGTGGACGCCACGCTTGAGTTGCTTCCAGCCGAAGATCCATAGCCCCAGGAAGGTCGATTCCACAAAGAACGCCAGAAGCGCTTCCAAGGCCAGGGGCGCACCGAAGACGTCGCCGACGAAGCGGCTGTATTCGCTCCACGCCATGCCGAACTGGAATTCCTGCACGATGCCCGTGGCCACGCCCATGATGAAGTTGATGAGGAAGAGCTTGCCCCAGAACTTGGTCATGCGCAGGTATTCAACTTTGCCCGTGCGGTACCAGAGGGTCTGGATGACGGCCACGACAAGGCCCAGCCCGATGGTCAGCGGCACCATCATGAAGTGGTAGACCGTGGTGATTCCAAATTGCCAGCGTGCGATTTCCAAGGCGTCCATGGCTGTCCTTTTTATCCGGCATTGTCCCGACGCCCGCTTGCGGCGCCATTTTTCTACGTTGCGTAGAACTGACTTCTTCTACACAGTGTAGAACAAACCCCTGCGATCTGCTCACCACTCTTCCAGTGGCGTAACAGTGCCGCAAGGACACGCCGCGCCGCATGTTCTACCTCACGTAGAATCGCGACCCGAAAAGCGGTAGATTGAAGGTGGAATGTTGGATCATCGCGCTCCTTCAGCCTGGGAAACAGGGCGGGGAGCGCGGAAAGTAGGGATGCATTGATGGCAAGTCTTGGCGAACTGGAACGGGCGGTCATGGATCTCCTCTGGGCAGGCCAGGAGGCTGCTACAGCCAACAAGCTTCGTGATCTCCTGGCGCAGGATTCTGCCGCCTCGGATGGCATAGCAGGACACCAAGGCAAGGACCTCGCAGTCACCACGGTGCTGACGGTCTTGTCCCGCCTTGAGAAGAAGGGCCTCGTGGAGCGCGAACGCGGCACCCGCCCGCACCGCTACCAGGCCGTTTCGAGCCGCGCGGACCACACGGCGGACCTCATGCATGAGGCCCTGGGTTCCGCCCCGGACCGCGAAGCCGTGCTGGCCCGGTTCATCGGTTCCGTGAGCGAGAGTGAAGCCGCGACGCTGCGCAAGCTGCTCGGCAAAAACTAAGCACCCATGTTCTGGACCTCATATTTCCTGGCGGTCCTTTCTTTGGTGCTGGCATGGCCGGTTCCCGTGCTCTTGTCGCGCGCCGAATGGCCGGCGCGCGCGCCCTTCATGGCCATGGTCCTCTGGCAAGCCATCGCACTCGCCGGCGGCCTCTCCATGATCGGGGCCATGCTGGTCTACGGGCTTGAGCCCATCGGCGACAACCTCATTGCAGGCCTTCGTTCCTTGGCCGGCATGGTGCTTCACAACGAGCCCACCACGGCACTGGGCTTCTGGCACTTGTTCGCCTTGTCCGCCGCTGCGCTGCTGAGCGCCCATCTCGTGTTCACCCTGCTGCTTACCTACGTCAAGATCGAGCGGCAGCGGCGGAGGCACCGCGAACTCCTCGCGCTTCTGGCATCACCGTCCGCCGACGGCCCGGGGACCGTGGTCATCAACCACGATTCCCCCGTGGCCTACTGCTTGCCGGGCGGCGCACGGTCAGTGACCGTCCTGTCCGACGGCCTGATGGCCGCCTTGGAGCCTGCCGAGCTGAGGGCCGTCCTCATCCACGAAAATGCGCATCTCTCGCAACGCCACGACCTCCTCTTGTGGGCCTTCGCGGCGTGGCGCCAGGCACTGCCCTGGTTCCCCACCACGCGGCTCGCCCAGGTCGCGGTCAACTCCCTGATCGAAATGCTCGCCGACGATGTGGCCCTGCGCACCGAGAGCAAGGGAACGCTCATCAAGGCGATCGCGATCGTGGCCAGCGGCTCCGCCGGCCCCGTGGAGCAATTCGCGCTCCCCCGGACAAGCGATCCGGACGCTTCCCCCGAAAGCAGCTCCTTGAGCGGCACCGGCGGCGCCGACTCACCGCGTACGACGGCGTCGCGCGTCAGCCGCCTGCTCTCACCCAAGCCGCCGCTTCCGGCAGCTCAGCGCGCTTTGGTTCTCGCGGCGTCGGCCTTGTTGCTCGCTGTGCCGACAGGCCTGCTGATCGTACCGGGTTTGCTGGGCTGATCCAGGCCACCGGACATGTCCGGCCGCCGGAGAACGCAGTGGACATATTCGGACTATGTCCACTCCACGCTGCCGGGACGGGACATGCCCACCCGAAATCAGGCGTCGATGCGTTCCCGGTCCAGGTCCGCGGCGCCGGCAATAATGAAGTCCTTGCGCGGGGCGACGTCCGATCCCATCAGCAGGTCAAAGGTGTCCTCCGCCATCTTGGCGTTCTCAATCCCCACCTTGCGCAGGGTGCGGTGGCGCGGATCCATGGTGGTCTCGGCGAGCTGTTCGGCGTCCATCTCACCCAGGCCCTTGTAACGCTGGATCGGCTCCTTGTAGCGCTTGCCTTCCTTGGCGAGCCTGGCCAGCAGGACGTGCAGCTCAGCCTCCGAGTACGTGTAGATCATCTCGTTGGCCTTCTGGCCGGCGTTGATGACTTCCACCCTGTGCAACGGCGGCACCGCAGCGTACACCCGGCCCTCGTCGATCATCGGGCGCATGTACCGGAAGAACAAGGTGAGGAGCAGCGTGCGGATGTGGGCGCCGTCGACGTCCGCATCGGTCATCAGGATCACCTTGCCGTAACGGGCGGCGTCGATGTCGAAGCTCCTGCCCGAGCCGGCACCCACTACCTGGATGAGGGCTGCACACTCCGCGTTGGAGAGCATGTCCCCCACCGAGGCCTTCTGCACGTTGAGGATCTTGCCGCGGATCGGCAACAGCGCTTGGAAGTCCGAGGACCGCGCCAGCTTGGCAGTGCCAAGCGCGGAGTCACCTTCCACGATGAACAGCTCGGAGCGTCCGACGTCGTCCGTGCGGCAGTCTGCCAGCTTGGTCGGCATCGACGACGTTTCCAGCGCATTCTTCCGGCGCTGCGTTTCCTTGTGGACGCGGGCCGAGATGCGGGACTTCATCTCGCTGACGATCTTCTCGAGCAGGAGTGCGGACTGGGCCTTGTCGTTGCGGTTCGCCGAGTTGAGGCGTGCCGTGATCTCTTCCTCGACCACCTTGGCGACGATCGCCCTGACGGCCGAAGTACCCAGGATTTCCTTGGTCTGGCCCTCGAATTGCGGCTCTGCCAAGCGGACCGTCAGCACTGCCGTCAGGCCGGCAAGGATGTCGTCCTTCTCAATCTTGTCGTTGCCCGCCTTGAGCTTGCGTGCGTTCGTTTCGACGGCCTTGCGGAAGGTCTTCAGGAGTGCCTGCTCGAAGCCTGCCTGGTGCGTGCCGCCCTTGGGCGTGGCGATGATGTTGACGAAGCTCCGCATGGTGGTTTCGTAGCCGATCCCCCAGCGCAGCGCGATGTCCACTTCACAGTCGCGTTCCACTTCGGCGATCTTGCTGTGCCCGTTTTCGTCAAGGACCGGAACGGTTTCCTTGAACTTGCCCGCACCGTGGAGCCGCCAGACATCAGTGACGCCCGAATCCGCGGCGAGGAAGTCGACGAACTCGGAAATGCCGCCGTCGTGATGGAAGACCTCCTGGTGCGGCCCGTTTTCGCCGGGGGTACCCGGGAGCCGGCGCTCGTCGCGGACCGTGAGCTTGAGGCCCGGAACCAGGAACGACGTTTGGCGGGCGCGCGCCGCAAGATCCTCGTAGGCGAACTTCGCGTCCGGGGTGAAGATCTGCCGGTCTGCCCAGTAGCGGATCCGGGTACCGGTGACACCCCGCTTGGCCTTGCCCACGACGTCGAGCACCGAGTTCTCGATGAACGGTTCGAAAACCGACGTCGGGCTGGGCTTCGAGCCCGTGTCCTTGAATCGTCCGGGCTCGCCGCGGCGGAACGACATCTGGTACGTCTTGCCGCCGCGGTCCACCTGCACGTCAAGGCGGGCAGAGAGCGCATTCACGACGGACGCGCCGACGCCGTGCAGACCGCCGGACGCCGTGTAGGAGCCGCCACCGAACTTTCCGCCTGCATGCAGCTTGGTAAAGACGACTTCGACGCCGGTGAGCCCGGTCTTGGGTTCCAGGTCCACGGGGATGCCGCGGCCGTCGTCGTGGATTTCCACCGAATTGTCCGCGTGCAGGATGATCTGGATGTCATGCCCGAAGCCGGCCAGCGCTTCGTCCACCGAGTTGTCGATGATCTCCCACAGGCAGTGCATGAGGCCGCGCGAGTCGGTGGAGCCGATGTACATGCCCGGACGCTTGCGGACCGCCTCCAGGCCTTCCAGGACGGAAAGGTGCCGGGCGTTGTATTCAGAACTCGGTGCCACGGGCGGGGCGCTCCTTCGGGGGTATAACAGAGGCAAAAAACACTTCTCCTAGGCTAGCCGCCCAGGAGCCAGGACGAGAGCTGCCACTCCCAACCGTGCTGGACGCCACTTCCCGGTGTTACGCACATGTGATACGCGGACAGCGAACGTGACCCATCCTTGCCATGGTTTTGCTTCGAATGCTGGTTATATGGATACACAGAACTACTAAGGAGGCCGAACATGACAACAGCAGTTGCAGACCGCACACTCAATGCACTCGACCGGTGCGACCGTTGCGGGGCCCAGGCATATGTCCGCGTTGTACTCGAGTCCTCCGGCGGTGAGCTGCTCTTCTGCGGCCACCACGCACGTGCAGTAGAGGCCACGCTGCGGCCGATGACCTCGGACTGGCATGACGAGACGGCCCGCCTTCAGGAGAAGGAACCCGTCCTCGCCGACTAGCCATCAGTGGCCGGCCCCAGCGCCAGCCCGGCTGACATAATTTCACAGAGACAGCGGCCCCCTCCGGACGGAGGGGGCCGCTGCGTTAACTTCGCTGCTGCGTTAACTTCCCTGCCTGGCCCGGGCTACGTCGGCAGCAATCTCCTTGTGCCCTTGGGCATCAAGGCCGGCCACGACCCCGTCGATGTCCTTGTCGGGCCGGTTCTGGCTCAGTTTGGCCTTCGCTTCGATACGGGTAATGACCAGCTCGATGCCGACGATCGCACGCAACTGGCCGGAGACGTAGCGCTCCGGCGCGTCATCCACGGACCACGGTCGCTCGGAGCGGGCTTCGTTGAGGTTGGTCAACTGCCTGACGTGGTTGCCGAGCCACGCGGCATCCTCATGGACGGCCAGCCTGCCGTAGACGTGGGCTGTGGAGTAGTTCCACGTCGGGACGACGCGTCCATGTTCTGCCTTCGACGCATACCAGGAAGGCGAGATGTAGGCGTCCGCGCCTTGGATGATCGCGAGTGATTCTCCGATCGCCGGCTCGGACCATTGGGAGTTGGTCCGGGCGAGGTGTCCGTGGAGCGCGCCGTGTTCGCCGATCGAGGGATCGTAGATGAGCGGCAGGAGGGTCGCGAGCAGGCCCTGCGACGTCGTGGTGACCAGATTCGCCGCACTTGGCCGGGTCAGGAGGTGGTGGATTAGCTCAGGACCGGCCTCAAAATGCGCAGGGATATACATGGTTCTTTTCTTCCTATCTTGGGACGGGCGATCTGTTCTGTTGGTCTTCAGCGATTCTGTTCCGGCCGCGGATTGAGCCGGACCCGGACGGCGACGCCGGCGCAGACGATGACGGCCAGCCCACCCACAATCGTCGTCCAGCCCAGGGATTCGCCCAGCAGCAGCCCTGCCCAGCAAATGCTCAGCACCGGCTGGATGAGTTGTACCTGGCTGACTTTGGCCATGGGTCCAATGGCGAGGCCCCGATACCAGGCGAAGAAGCCGAAGAACATGCTGACGACTCCGAGATATGCAAAAGCGGCCCACTGGCCCGGTGAGGCTGACGGCGGCTGCTGGGCCATGGAGAGGGCAGCCAGGCCGGCCATCAACGGCAATGCCAGCACGAGCGCCCAGGATACGGTCTGCCATGCGCCGAGTTCGCGGGCGAGCAAGCCGCCTTCCGCGTAGCCGATGGCCGCAGCAACGACAGCTCCAAGGAGCAGCACATCCGCCCAGTTCAGCTGCCCCAGCCCGCCTGACTGTGCGAAAGCGAAAGCAATGGCCGCAACAGCCCCTACGGCTGTCACCAGCCAGAAGACGGCGGGCGGATGCTCGCGTCCACGGAGTACTGCGGCGGTTGCCGTTGCTGCCGGCAAGAGGGCGATGACGACGGCACCGTGGCTGGCCGGCGCCGTCGTGAGTGCGAACGAGGTGAGCAAGGGGAATCCGACAACAATCCCGGCGGCAACCACGGCCAGGCGCGCCCATTGCCTGCCTCGAGGAAGCCGCTGCCTGGTGAGCGAGAGGGCGAATCCCGCGAGTATCGAGGCGACGACGGCACGGCCGGAGCCGATGAACAAGGGCGACAGGCCACCAACCGCCACCCGGGTGAAGGGAACAGTGAACGAGAACGCCGCTACTCCCAGGAGGCCCCACCAAAGGCCCGTTGCCGGACGGGACAGTATCACTGGGCGAATTATCCTAGTAGCGCTACTATTGTCTCTCATGAACAACGATAGCAGTTCAAGGATTGCAATGCGACTGCGGGAATGGATCGCCAGGGCCGCGCCGGGATCCCGGCTGCCGTCCACCCGGTCACTGGTTGCCGACTACCAGGCCAGCCCCGTGACGGTGCAGAAGGCCTTGCAAGCGCTCACCTCGCAGGGCTTGATCGAGAGCCGGCCCGGCGTCGGCACCTTCGTGCGGGCGGTCCGGACAGCACGCCCCTCGGATTACGGCTGGCAAACTGCGGCACTGCGCGCACCGCAAGCGCCTCCGCGCTCAGCCTCCACCACGATGCGGGACACGTCCAACGCAACTATTGCCTTCCACTCCGGATACCCGGACCGGGAACTCCTGCCGGAGCGGCTTGTGCGGGCCGCCCTCGCCCGCGCGGCCCGCGGCGACGCTGCTTTGTCCCGGCCTCCGGCGGCGGGCCTTCCCGAGTTGCAGTCCTGGTTCGCGCACGAACTTGGCAGCGCGACGCCGGCTGGGCTCACCCCGCCAACACCGAGCGACGTCATCGTCCTGCCTGGAAGCCAAGGCGGCCTCAGCTCCATCTTCACCGCATTGGTGGGCCACGGGCAGCCGTTGCTCATGGAATCTCCGAGCTACTGGGGAGCCATCCTTGCCGCGACGCAAGCCGGAGTCCGCATCGTCCCTGTGCCCAGCGGAGCCGACGGGCCGGACCCCGAAGAACTGGCCAGGGCCTTTGAGGATACGGGCGCACGGTTGTTCTACGCCCAACCGAACTATGCCAACCCCACTGGAGCGCAATGGTCCACCCGTCGGGGCGAAGAAGTCCTGGACGTCGTCCGACAGTACGGCGCATTCCTCGTCGAGGACGACTGGGCCCACGACTTCGGCATCACGTCGACGGCGGTGCCCCTCGCCGCCCGGGACGACTCCGGCCACGTGGTCTATCTGCGCTCCCTGACGAAAAGCGTTTCACCGGCCATCCGCGTTGCCGCCGTCATCGCCCGCGGCCCCGCCCGCGAACGCATTCTTTCGGACCGCGCGGCCGAGTCGATGTATGTCAGCGGATTGCTGCAGGCTGCGGCACTCGATGTCGTCACCCAGCCGGCCTGGCAGACGCATCTGCGCAGCCTCCGCCATCAGCTCCAGTCACGCCGCGACCTCCTTGTCTCAAGCCTGCGCGAGCACGCCCCCCAGGCCCATCTCAGCCTTATCCCCAAGGGAGGGCTGAACCTCTGGGCACGCCTGCCCGACGGGACAGACCTCGAAAGCCTGACCCGGGACTGCGAGAGTGCCGGGGTAATGATCGCGGTCGGTACGGAGTGGTTCCCGGCCGAACCGGCGGGACCGTTCATCCGGCTCAACTTCGCAGGACCCAACCCCTCCGCCTTCCCGGAAGGCGCCCGCATCCTCGGCAAAGCACTCGGACGGAACAGCCCCTAGATGCAAGAAGTGGACCCCCGGAACATCCGGGGGTCCACTTCTTGACGGGCTGTGCCGGTTAAGGCACGGCGTCCGTTGCTTTAGTCAAGGTAGTCGCGCAGAACCTGCGACCGCGAGGGGTGGCGCAGCTTGGACATCGTCTTCGATTCGATCTGACGAATGCGTTCGCGGGTGACTCCATAGACCTTGCCGATTTCGTCTAAAGTCTTCGGCTGGCCATCGGTAAGGCCGAAACGCATCGCGACAACGCCTGCTTCACGCTCGGACAGGGTATCGAGCACAGAGTGCAACTGCTCCTGGAGAAGGGTGAAGCTCACAGCGTCCGCCGGCACAACGGCTTCGGAGTCCTCGATGAGGTCACCGAATTCTGAATCGCCGTCTTCGCCAAGCGGGGTGTGCAGCGAGATGGGCTCGCGGCCGTACTTCTGGACTTCAACGACCTTCTCGGGGGTCATATCCAGTTCGAGGGCCAGTTCCTCAGGCGTAGGTTCGCGTCCAAGGTCCTGCAGCATCTGGCGCTGGACGCGTGCCAGCTTGTTGATGACTTCCACCATGTGCACCGGGATGCGGATGGTCCGGGCCTGGTCCGCCATGGCGCGGGTGATGGCCTGGCGGATCCACCAGGTGGCGTAGGTGGAGAACTTGAAGCCCTTGGTGTAGTCGAACTTCTCCACTGCACGGATCAGGCCCAGGTTGCCTTCCTGGATGAGGTCCAGGAACAGCATGCCACGGCCGGTGTAACGCTTGGCCAAGGAGACCACGAGGCGCAGGTTGGCCTCGAGGAGGTGGTTCTTGGCCCTCTTGCCGTCGTGGATGATGAACTCGAGCTCACGCTTGAGCTTCGGATCCATGGAGCCGTCGTCGGCATTGATCTTCTCTTCGGCGAAGAGGCCGGCTTCAATACGGAGCGCAAGGTCGACTTCCTGCTCCGCGTTCAGCAGGGCGACCTTGCCGATCTGCTTCAGATAGTCCTTGACAGGGTCGGCCGTGGCACCAGCTGACATGACCTGCTGGACAGGTGCATCATCGTCGTCGGCATCCGAGTAAACAAAGCCGGAACCGGTCGTGGCAGGCTTCTTGCCCTCTTCGCCTTCTTCGACTTCCTCCGTGAGCTCTGCTTCGTCGGGAACCACGGCGTCAAAATCCTCGGCTTCTTCTTCGGAGTCCTCGTCCGTGCCGGCGGACTTGTTGGCTGCTTCGGCAGCGGCCTTGGCGCCGGGCTTGGGCCCGCGCTTCTTGGGTGCCGGCTTCTCTGCACCTGCAGTCGAAGCACTGGCAGCACGCGTTGCCGCACGCTTCGCACCTGTAGCCGCCTTCTTTTCTTCGGCGGACAGTTCGGCCAGGGCGGCGGGTTCCTTCTCGGCGGAAGACGGGGTCACAGAAAACCTTTCTAGCGGCGGTCTGTGGAATCACCATGGGGGCAACACCACTATGACCCTGTCAAGTCCGTGATCAACATCAAGTGCCATCACCGACTGCAGAGTCTTTAGGTAAAACTCCCGACGGCGCCTTAATGTTCCCTAGAGTTCAGGGGACGTTTACGGCACTTGAAACACGGACCCAACCGGGTCTCGGCAACCATTGTCTCACGGTTTTGGATTCCGGGGGGTCGATACCCGCTACCGTGCAGACAATTACGCGCCTCACGGATCTCCCTCCATGGCGCACTCCCGGAGTCACCTCAGTGCCTGGGGTCACGCTGCCTCCCCACCGAACTTCCGCCACGCCGATGACTTGCTTTTGGCCCAGCCGCACACCGTTCCGCGCCTCACCACCTCGGCGAGTAGTTCCGCGAGCCGATAGCCCCGTTGTTCAGCGTCAGCCTGCGAAAGGAGCTCGTGGGCGAACGAACCGCTCCCCCGGCACCACTGAATCCACCCCCGGATCGTGAGCGTTGCAGCGCGTGCCTCCCCGCCGCCGTGCCGGGAGAGCAACGCCAGGACCTGGTCCAGGCTCGTCAACCGGTTCCAGTCGGGGTTCACCGGGTAGAGGCCCAGGAGCACGTCTCCGTAGCGCAAGACACTGACATCCGTGGACTCAGTCGGCTTGCCGGCCGCAGACGCCGTGCCCGCTGCCGACGGCGGCCCTTCGGCCGGCGGCTTGCCCGCTGCCGACGCAAGAGAACAGAGCCCGGGCGGAAAGACCAAGGCATCCCCTTCATCGTCCTCATCGTCAAAGAAGCCGAAGGCCTCCGCACCGCCGCAGGCGACGTCTTTCCCCGCAGCCGCCAGGACCACGACGGCGTCGCGCCACGCGGGAACCCTCAGGCTCGCCCGGAGGAACGCCGCGGCCTCGCTGTCGAATTCCTCTGGACGGCTGGAATCGAGGACCTTCGTCCACATATCCAGCATTTCTTCGAATGACTTCCTGCTCCGCCACCGCCGGAGCAACTCCTCAAGCACGGCGCCTTCCGCACGCGTGAACTCCGGATCAAGGGCAGGCTGGTCCCCGGGCACCGACAACCCGGGCGACTCCCGGACGCTGCTCCCCCTGTACACCATTTCCGCGTTGAGCCGGCTATCCAGGATCTGGTCCACGGGACGCCCGGGAAGAGGACAGCACTCCGGATCGGTGCAGAATGCGCTTCGCCAGTAGTCGGAACCGATGAACCAGGCATCCCGCAGCGCCAAGCCACGTTGGGCCAGGACGGGTTCCAGGGCTTCCAGCAGGCGCAGCCTGTGTGGCACAACGCCGCCATCGTCCCAACCGTCGTCGCTGAAGAATGCCAAAAGCACGCCGTCGGCGTCATGGTCCGCTTCCAGGTACTCACCGATCCTCCGTGAGTACGCGGCAAGCACGCGTTCGGATCTCCCGGGCGGAAGGTCCACGCGAAGGGTGGCGCCAAGTGTCTGCCCGCGCAGCGTGATGGCGACGAGGCTCTCCTTCGGCCAGAGCCCCAAGGCATGCGGAATGAAGCCGAGGATGTCCTCGGGCCGGGAGATGGTCACACGGTTGTCTGCTGTCATGAATCCAGCATCGGCAAAATAATGGGTGGCGGCAGGCCTCAATTGCCCTATGTGGACAAAGGCGTCCGCCAGCGCCTGTGGAGGAACACCACTGCGAAGCAGGCTAGGGCGTGGAGCTCCGCTGCTTCGCGAGCCGTTCGCGGCGCAGTTCCACGCGGCGCCGGCGCTGGTTTGCCAGCGACACGAGGAGCGGCGGGACGTGCACCCCCTGGGCCGCCATCTGGCGGCGTACTTTGCGGCGGGTCATGAGGATCAAGACCGTACCCACGAGGAGGAACAGGAACTGCACGCTCAAGGCGATGCGGAAGGACGCCAGGCCGTACAGCTCGCCCCCCGAGAAACCGCTGGTATGGAGAAGGTCGAGGATGAGCCCCACCAAATAGATCGTCAGGAGCGCGGCAACGAAGCCGCCCACGTTGACGATGCCCGTGGCTGTGCCGATCCTGTGGGAAGGATTGAATGTCCGGGCAAAATCAAAGCCGATCATGGACCCGGGGCCGCCGATGGCCAGGGCGACCACCAGCAAGGCGAGCAACCAGAGGGGCGCCCTGCTGGGCAACAGCAGGACCGCAGCCCAGGCAAGCGCGGTAGCAGCCGTAATCAGGAGGACCATGGCCGAGCGCCGCATGGGGTGCCTCGCCACGAAGGTGCCAAACAAAGGCCCCACGAGAATGCTGGTGACCACGAAGAGCCCCATCAAGGCGGACACCGTGGCCGGGTTCAGCCCCTGCGCCGATACCAGGAACGGGTAGCCCCAGGACATGGCGAAGACGTTGCCGCTGAACTGGACAGTGAAGTGGCACCAAAGTCCCAAACGCGTCCCGGGCTGCCGCCAGGCGCGGGCCAGGGTCACGCCCGTGGCCCGTAGCCCTTGGGAGCTCTCCCGGGGCGGGTGACCCGGCGGAACGTCCCTGAGCAAGGCGAGGACGAGGACGACGGCGAGCGCCGACAACGAGCTCAACGCCAGGAAGGCCGTATTCCAGCCCGCCGAATGAAGGACCAAGGCGAACGGCACCACGCTGATGAGCTGGCCGAGCTGGCCCGACATTCCCGTCAGCTGGGTGACGAGCGGAACCCTTGCCGGGGCGAACCAGATCGGCACGAGGCGGATGACGGAGACGAAGGTCATCGCGTCGCCGGCGCCCACGAGGACCCGCCCGAGCACGCCCGCCGGAACTGCGTCGGCATAAGCCAACTGGAGTTGGCCGAGGCCCATGAGCACGGCACCGCTGGCAATCATGGCGCGCGAGCCGAAGCGGTCAACCAGGAGCCCTACCGGTATCTGGAGGCCGGCGTACACCAGCAGCTGAAGCACTGTGAAGAAGGAAATGGCGGCCGCGCTGGCATGGAACCGTTCGGTGGCCTCCAGTCCGGACACACCGAAGGATGTGCGCTGGGCGACTGCCACAAGGTAGGCGAGCACCCCTATCGTCCAAATGAGCCAGGCGCGGGGTGCGTTCACCCTTCCATTATGCCCGGGGCCGCATTAAAGCTGCTTTATGGGCGCGCATCTTTACGTGCGAGATACGCCTCAACCGCTGCTCCCAGGTCCTCGGCGTTCGGCAGTTCGTCGTTCTCGTCGGCGAGCAATGAACGGCGTACCGTTCCTTCGGCTTTGTCGTCATAGCGGGACTCCAGCTTTGAAACCACCTGCTGGACGTCCTCGGATGCTTCCACTTGTTCGGCGATCTGCCTGCCTACTTCCCTGCCGGCCTCGCGAAGGCGGTCCGTCGGCAGCATCAGGGACGTGGCTGCTCCCAGGTATTCGAGTCCCGCCACCGCTGCCGGCGGGTACTCGGCGTCCGCGAGGTAGTGCGGAACGTGGATGACGTACCCGGCCACTTTCCGCGCGGCTTCGATCAGCCGCAGCTCCAGGATGTGGCCGATGGCCGAAGGAACCTCGACAGTCGGCTTCCATGTGGAAATGCCCTCGATGAGTTCCGGCCGGTTTCCGTGCACCGTCACTCCAACCGGCCGGGTGTGCGGAACAGGCATGGGAATGGAGTGGATCCAGGTCACCAGGTTGACGTCCAGTTTTTCCACGATCCCGACGACGGCCCGCGCGAAACGCTCCCACTGCAGGTCCGGTTCAAAACCGGCAAGCAGCAGGAACGGCTCGCCCAAGCCGTCATTCAGCTTGTAAAGCGCCAGTTGAGGGGCCTTGTAGTCCTCCAGATGGTCTTCGACGAAGCTGACGTGGGGACGGCGCGTGCGGTAGTCGATGAGCTGGTCAGCGTCGAACACAGCCACGGTTTCGACTTCGAGCGTATCCAGCAGTTCCCGGTTGATCTGCTGGACCACGTGCCCGGCATCGGCGAATCCGGTGAAGCCCATCAGCATATTGAGGCCCCTGATATCCGGGCTGTGGAAGAGCTCGATGTTGCTCGCGTAGAGCGACTCGGGGTCAAGGAGTGAGCCGGAAATCCGTTCAAACACGGCATGTTCCTTTCGCAGTTTCAAGTTCCTGGAGGAGCAGGCGGCTGCACACCGCAGCAGACGCTGGGCGGCCGGCCACACTCCATGTATTGGTACAACGCCCCGGACCGGCCGCGCATTCCTGCCGGACAATGTGCCGCAACTCTCATTTAATTGCTTTCCCGCGCAGCAGACAGACTACGATCGAGACGTGCCGCCGTGTGCGGACCCAAGCAACCACCGACGTTGTCACAAGCGGACAACCGAGGGGTACCAGGGCCGGGCGCCTAACATGCAGCCCGGCCAAGCCATGCAGAGAGAGATGAGGACAAATCCTCGTGGTGAAGACTACAGACATCACCCTTGGCACGATCGCCAAGGACCTGAAGAAGGCGCCCAGCGACGCACTCGTGATAGCCGTCGGTCAGGGGGAAGACGGGCCGGTACTGCTCGGGAACCCGCTGGGGGCGAAGGCAGCGGAAACCCTCGCGGCTTCGTTGGGCCTCCTCGGCATCACAGGAGCAGCCGATCAGGTACACCGTCTGCCGGGTCTTCAGGAGACCGGTTCGGGCGTCCTCGTCCTGGCAGGCGTCGGCAAGGTCGCCGACGACGCCCTCCTCGCGGAGGAAACCCTGCGCCGGGCCGCAGGATCCGCCGTCCGCCAACTGGCCGGCTTGTCCTCCGTGACACTGGCCCTCCCGACGGCGACCCTCGCCGACGTCGCGGCCGTCGCCGAAGGCGCCGTGCTGGGTTCGTATTCCTATACTGAGCACCGCTCCAGCAAGGACGGCCTCAAGGATCCGGTCGGCAAGGTCCTGATCCACACGGCGTTTGACGGCAAGGATGTCCAGCCGGCGCTCGATCGGGCATTGCTCGTGGGACGCGCGGTCAACGCCACCCGCACCCTGGTCAACCAGCCTCCGAGCCACCTCTACCCGGAGTCCTTTGCCGAAGCTGCCAAGGAACTCGCCAAGGGACTGCCCGTCAAGGTCACCGTATGGGACGAAAAACGCCTCGAAAAGGACGGTTTCGGCGGAATCCTGGGCGTTGGAAAGGGCTCGACCCGCCAGCCGCGCCTCGTCAAGGTGGAGTACGCTCCGGCAAAGGCCACCAAGAAGATCGCGCTCGTCGGCAAGGGCATCACCTTTGACACGGGCGGCATTTCCATCAAGCCGGCCCTCGGCATGGGCGACATGAAGAGCGACATGGCGGGCGCCGCCGTCGTACTTAATACTGTCCTGGCCGTCGCGGGGCTCGGGTTGCCCGTCAAGGTGACCGCGTGGCTCTGCATCGCCGAGAACATGCCCTCCGGCGCTGCACAGCGCCCGGCTGACGTCCTCACCGTGTACGGCGGCAAGACGGTCGAGGTCCTCAACACCGACGCCGAGGGACGCCTGGTCATGGCCGACGGAATCGTCGCGGCCAGCCTCGAGCAGCCGGACGCCATCATTGACGTCGCGACACTGACGGGCGCCCAGCTGATCGCCCTCGGCAACCGCACTGCCGGGGTCATGGGTTCCGACGCCGTCACGGGCGCCCTCAAGTCCGCGGCGGACCGCGCGGGCGAACTCGTCTGGCCGATGCCGCTGCCGGAGGAACTGCGGGCCAGCCTCGACTCGCAGGTGGCGGACATCGCCAACATCGGCGAACGCCACGGCGGAATGATGACCGCGGCCGTGTTCCTGCGCGAGTTCGTCGGCAAGGACGCCGAGGGCAAGCAGATCCCCTGGGCGCATGTCGACATCGCCGGCCCGTCGTTCAACAACGGCAGCCCCTACGGCTACACGCCCAAGCAAGGCACCGGCTGCACCGTCAGGACGCTGCTCGCCTACGTCGAAGACGTGCTGGCCACGGCCTAGGCCGGTCGGCAAGTGGGGCCGGTTCATGACCGGCCCCACGGCCCGACGTGAGTCTGGCCACAAGCGCCCCACAAAAGCCTCGGCAGGGTGGAGCATGGATAAGTGGTTCGCTAAGGTGAACCACGGTAGTCACAAATGCAAGAGAACTTCGGTGCTGGCATAATCGCGGCAGTACAAGTTCCAAGACCAGATGACGCGTAGTCGCGTGTCATCGCTCACGCGAGGGAGCGTCCTAGTGGCCGATCAGGCAACTGCGCAAGAATTCGACATCCTGGTACTCGGTGGCGGCAGCGGCGGCTACGCCACGGCTCTGCGTGCCGTTCAGCTTGGTTTCACCGTTGGTCTCGTCGAGAAGGGAAAGCTCGGCGGCACCTGCCTGCACAACGGGTGTATCCCCACCAAGGCCCTGTTGCACTCGGCGGAACTGGCCGACCACGCACGCGATTCCGCCAAGTACGGCGTCAACGTCACGTTGGACAGCATCGACATCACAGCCGTGAACGCCTACAAGGACGGAATCGTCGCCGGTAAGTACAAGGGCCTGCAGGGACTCATCAAGTCCAAGGGCATCACGGTCATCGAAGGCGAAGGCAAGCTGCAGGGCACCGACACCGTCGTCGTGAACGGCACAGCCTACAAGGGCAAGAACATCGTCCTGGCCACGGGTTCCTACTCCCGGTCCCTGCCCGGCCTGGAAATCGGCGGCCGCGTCATCACGTCCGATGAAGCGCTGACCATGGACTACATCCCCAAGAGCGTCATCGTCCTCGGCGGCGGCGTCATCGGCGTCGAATTCGCTTCCGTGTGGAAGTCCTTCGGCGTCGACGTCACGATCGTTGAAGGCCTCCCCTCCCTCGTTCCCAACGAAGACACCGCCATCGTCAAGAACCTTGAGCGCGCCTTCAAGAAGCGTGGCATCAAGTTCAGCACCGGCGTCTTCTTCCAGGGCGTCGAGCAGGACGACAACGGCGTGAAGGTCACGCTGGTGGACGGCCAGACCTTCGAAGCCGACCTCCTCCTGGTTGCAGTGGGCCGTGGCCCCGTCACCGCCAACCTCGGTTACGAGGAGGCAGGCGTGACCATCGACCGCGGCTTCGTCATCACCAACGAACGCCTGCACACCGGCGTCGGCAACGTCTACGCCGTCGGCGACATCGTCCCCGGTGTCCAGCTGGCCCACCGCGGGTACCAGCAGGGCATCTTCGTCGCCGAAGAGATTGCCGGCCTGAACCCGGTGGTCGTCGAAGACGTGAACATCCCGAAGGTCACCTTCTGCGAACCTGAAATCGCCACCGTCGGCTACACCGAAAAGGGCGCCAAGGAGAAGTTCGGCGAGGACCAGGTCCAGACCCAGGAATACAACCTGGCCGGCAACGGCAAGAGCTCCATCCTGGGCACCGGCGGCATCGTGAAGGTCGTCCGCCAGAAGGACGGCCCGGTCGTCGGTATCCACATGATCGGTTCCCGCATGGGCGAGCAGATCGGCGAAGCACAGCTGATCGTCAACTGGGAAGCACACCCGGAGGACGTTGCGCAGTTCATCCACGCACACCCGACGCAGAACGAGACCCTGGGCGAAGTCCACCTCGCACTGGCAGGCAAGCCGCTCCACGGCTAAGTCTTTACGCAAGACACCCGGTCCTGCGCCCGCACGAACTGCGGGCGCAGGACCCCAGCAGGCAACACTCATCCGCACTAAAGATCAATAAGGAGAACGGGGACGACATGTCTGAATCCGTTAACTTGCCCGCCCTAGGTGAAAGCGTCACCGAAGGCACCGTCACTCGCTGGCTCAAGCAGGTTGGTGACCGAGTGGAAGTCGACGAGCCCCTGCTCGAAGTTTCCACCGACAAAGTAGACACCGAAATCCCGTCTCCTATTGCCGGCATCATCGAAGAAATCCTCGTAGCTGAAGACGAGACCGCCGAAGTCGGCGCTCCCCTGGTTCGGATCGGCAGCGGCAGCAACGGCGCTGCAGCGCCCGCAGCCGCACCTGCGGAAGAAGCACCGGCAGCCCCCGCCCCGGCACCTGAAGCCGCACCGGCTCCCGCAGCAGCACCGGCTCCCGCACCCGAAGAAGCCGCAGCTCCCGCAGCAGCATCCGGCGAGGCATCGGGTCACGACGTGACTCTCCCCGCTTTGGGCGAAAGCGTCACCGAAGGCACCGTCACCCGCTGGCTCAAGGCCGTTGGCGACACCGTCGAGGTGGACGAACCGCTCCTTGAGGTCTCCACCGACAAGGTCGATACCGAGATCCCCTCCCCCGTGGCGGGCACTTTGCTCGAGATCCGCGTCAACGAGGACGACACTGCTGAAGTCGGTTCCGTTCTTGCCGTCATCGGCTCCGGCGCTCCGGCCGCAGCAGCACCGGCACCCGCAGCAGCACCGGCACCCGCCGCTCCGGCTCCCGTAGCAGCAGCCCCCGCCGCGCCCGCACCCGTTGTTGAAGCCGTACCCGCTCCGGCAGCGCCGGCACCGGCGGCCCCCGCACCGGCACCGGCTGCCGCACCCGAGGCACCGGCTGCGGCACCCGCAGCGTCTTCGAACGAATCCGGCTACGTCACCCCCCTCGTCCGCAAGCTGGCCAACCAGAGCGGTGTCGACATCACCACCGTGGCGGGCACCGGCGTCGGCGGCCGTATCCGGAAGCAGGACGTGCTTGCCGCGGCCGACGCAAAGAAGGCCGCAGCCGCCGCTCCGGCGTCCGCAGCTCCTGCAGCTCCCGCGACCCCCGGCAAGCCTGCTGCCGCCCCCGTGGCGGCCTCGTCGCTCCGCGGGACCGTGGAGAAGGCCCCGCGCATCCGCCAGGTCATCGCCCGCCGCATGCGCGAGTCTCTCGAAACCTCCACGCAGCTCACCCAGGTGCACGAGGTCGACATGACCAAGATCGCCAAGCTCCGCCTCAAGGCCAAGGGCTCCTTCGAGGCCCAGAACGGCGTCAAGCTGACGTTCCTGCCGTTCATCGCCAAGGCCGTGGCCGAAGCCTTGAAGCAGCACCCCAAGCTGAACGCGGCGTACGACGAAGAGAAGCAGGAAATCACCTACCACAACGCGGAACACCTCGCGATTGCGGTGGACACCGACAAGGGCCTGCTGGTCCCGGTTATTTCCGACGCCGGCAACCTGAACCTCGCCGGCCTGGCCAGCAAGATCGCCGATGTCGCCGGCCGTACCCGCCAGGGGAAGATCGGTCCGGACGAGCTGTCTGGCGGTACCTTCAGCATCACCAACATCGGATCCGTCGGCGCCCTGTTCGACACGCCGATCATCAACCAGCCCCAGGTGGGCATCCTGGGCACCGGTGCCATCGTCAAGCGACCGGTCGTGGTTGCCGACGCGAACGGCGATGACTCGATTGCCATCCGCTCCATGATGTACCTGTCGCTGACGTACGATCACCGCCTGGTTGACGGTGCCGACGCCGGCCGCTTCCTGCAGACCCTCAGGGCCCGCCTTGAGGAAGGTTCCTTCGAAGCCGACCTGGGCCTCTGAATCCAGCTGTAGCGTGACGGGAAGGTCCCGGCGGGAAACCGCCGGGACCTTCCCGTTTTTCATGCCCGGACATTGCTCCGTGGCTTTGCTACGGCTCGTAGAAGATTCTGGCTAAGCTGGAGCCATGACTATCCTCTTCAATGTCCTGCTGTTCTTGCACATCGTCGGCGCAGCCATGATCGTGGGCTACTGGATCGCCACCCTGAAGCAGCCGACCGTGCACCCGCGCCAGCGGGATGGCGCCTTCGTGCAGCTGATCACCGGTGTTGCCATGATGGGAATCCTGCCCATGCTGCCCAATGCCGATCCCAACTACTTCAAGCTCGGCATCAAGTTCGCGATCGGCCTCGCCGTCGCCGTGCTTGCCGTCATCGGCTCGCGGAAGGTCAAGAAGGGCGAACCGGTATCCACAGGCATGGCCCACGGCGTAGGCGGCCTGGCATTGGTCAACATCGCCATCGCCACGATCTGGCAGTGATCCCCGCATTTGCGCTGACCGGAGCAAACTGCGCGGCCGTCCGGACCTTCCGTCCGGGCGGCCGTTGCTGCTTAAGCCGTTGCTGCTTGAACCGTGACAGTCACAATCCTCTGAGAGCGGACAAGCGGTGCGCCGCCGCCGTCGAATCTTTAGGATTGAACCCGGCGGCATCCGGTATCCGGATGCCAATTCGCAACGACGCTGAGGAGTGGACATGGCTACAACACGCACCGCACACACCGTATGGAACGGCAACCTGATGGAAGGCGCCGGCAACACCACGCTGGACAGCTCCGGACTCGGGACCTTCAACGTCACCTGGAAGGCCCGTGCGGAGTCCGCAGAGGGCAAGACCAGCCCCGAAGAGCTGATTGCTGCCGCACACTCGGCATGCTTCTCGATGGCGTTCAGCAACGGCGTGGCAGGTGCAGGCTTCACGCCGGAAGAGGTCAATACCAAGGCCGACGTCACCTTCCAGCCGGGCGAGGGCATCACGGGCATCCACTTGACCGTGAGCGCACGTATCCCCGGAGTCTCCGAAGAAGAATTCCAGCGCCTCGCCGAGGACGCCAAGGTCAACTGCCCGGTATCCCAGGCCCTCCGGGCAACTCCGATCACGCTGGATGCCACGCTCGCTTCCTAGCGGCGACACGTCCAAAGCAGCGAAGTCCCCGCCTTTCCTTCCGGAAGGGCGGGGACTTCGTTCTGAAAGCCTTCAGCCAGCCCTATTGCGGCCTCGCGGGCAAGGCAGTTGGGCGGACTGTGCGGTAGCCTTCGCGCAGCGGTGGCCGGTCCGTGGGCAGTTCCTGGACCATTTCCTTGAGCGCGCCGATCCCGTACTCCAGCTGGGGATCGGTGCCCGCCGCGTAGGCGTGGGGCGGGAACACCACTTCGATGTCAGGCTCAACCCCGAAGTTCTCCACGCTCCAGCCGATGCCGCCTGAGAACCACGTGGCATAGCGCGGCTGGGTCACGCCGGTGCCGTCAGCCAGGGAGAAGCGGTTGTCGATGCCTACGACTCCGCCCCAGGTCCGGGTGCCGATAACCGGGCCGATACCGCGGAGTTTGGACACCTGCGTGATGATGTCGCCGTCGGAGCCCGCGAATTCGTCGGCCAGGATAATGACCGGGCCGCGCGGTGCGTGATGCGGGTAGGTACGCGGCTTTTCGCCACGGGGCATGCTCCAGCCGGTGACCTTGCGGCCGATCAGTTCAGCCACGAGCTGCGAGGTGTGGCCGCCACGGTTCCGCCGCACATCGACAATCAACCCGTCCAGCGCGGTCTCGGTGTCGAGATCCCGGTGGAGCTGCGCCCAGCCGTTGGCCATCATGTCCGGGACATGCAGATAGCCGAACTTTCCGTCCGAGGCTTCCCGCACGGTGCGCCTGTTGGCGTGCACCCATTCCTGGTACCGCAAGCGTTCCTCATCCTTCACCGGAACCACGGCGATCCGCCGCTGCAGTCCCGCCGCCCCGCCGTGCCCACCGCCATTCACGATCGTGAGTTCCACGGTCCGGCCCGCTGCGCCCACCAGTTGTTTCGCCGGAGTACGGTCTGCGGAGAGTCCGACGCCGTCGATCGCCAGGATCACGTCGCCCGCCTTCGCGTCGGCTCCCGGCCGCGTCAGCGGCGAGTTGGCCAGGGGGTCGGAAGAGTCTCCGGCCAGGATGCGTGTGATCTCCCAACCGGCCTCCGTGAGCTTGAGGTCGGCGCCGAGCCTGCCCTGTCCATTGCTTCCGGGCTCGCCCACTGCGGCCGGACGCACGTAAGCGTGGGAAGTGCCGAGCTCACCATGCAGTTCCCACAGGAGGTCCACCAGGTCGTCGTGCGAGCCCAGGCGTTCGACGACCGGACGGTACCGTCGGTGCACCGACTCCCAGTCCTGTCCCGCCATGTCTTCGGTCCAGAAGAAGTCCCGCTGCAGCCGCCATGCTTCGTCGAATGCCTGTCCCCATACGGCCAACGGATCCATGACCACCCGGATCCGGTTGAGCTCAACATTGACAAGCTCGCCCGATTCTTCCTCGGCCTTGGCATCGGACGGTACGGCGACAACCTTCTTGTCGTTGACGAAGACCAGTTTCCTGCCGTCTCCGGACAGTCGGTAGCGCTCCACTGCGGAGGCGAGCGTGACCTGCTTTTGCTTCGAAAGCTCGTAGCGGACCAAGGCCGGAGCGGGCGCCTTGTCCTGCACCGTGCCGCGGCCATCTCCCGTGACACCTGAGAGCGGGGTGTCGAGCCACAGCAGTGCGCCGCTGGAGGCCGAAAGCGCCGAGTAGTTGCCCTGCGGCACCGGGACGCCGATGACGCGCAACGGCAGCCCCTCACGGTCCACACGGACCGTGACGGCGGTCCCGGCGGGTGGAGCGTCCGTTTCGTCCTCGTCCAGCAGGTCCACTACCGGACCGAAGGGCGAAGGAGTTGCTGCGGCGAGTGCCACGAGGTACGGCTTGATGGGGCTGGGGAACGACAAGTCGAAGGCATGGCCGTCGTAGACGGGATCGAAGCTGCGGTTCGAGAGGAACGCCAGGAATTTGCCATCGGGAGTGAAGGCCGGCGATTCGTCGCGGAACCGCCCGTCGGTGACCTCCACGATGTCTTCCGGGTTGGCGGTGTTGACCATGCGCAACTTGCTCCGTGAACCGAAGGATGTCACAGGTTCGGACCATGCGAGCCATTGTGAGTCCGGCGACCATGCGAGGCCTTCAATGCTGCCGTCCCCCACGCTGACAAGCAGCGACAAGGTGCCACTGGCAGTGTCGGCCAGATAGACGTCCCCGAACGCGGTACCCACGGCAAGCCATCGGCCATCGGGACTGGCTTCGAGGGCGCTTGGACGTGCAGCCCTCGGGAAATCGATCCTCAGGAAGTCGAGCCGTGACTCTTCGGCTCCGCCACCTGTCGAGACCGGAACGGCCTCGGCGTCACGGGACGCCGCAGCCGCCTCCGCGTGCGGTTCCGGCAGTCGGACCTCGGACGTCGCGGGCTGTCCCGCGATGGCCGAAGCCGAGACGGGGCGTGGCAGTTGTCCGGCCCCGTCCTCTTCAGATTCGCGCGGCGCGGGTGCGGCGTCCTGGACCGGAGCCTCGACGGCCGGCCGCGAAAAACGCGGGGCAATCCTCTTGATGTACAACGAATCGACGCCGTCGTGGTCCGCCACATAGGCGATACGACCGTCAATGAGGGGCCGGGGAAGCCTTGCCCGGACGCCGGGAGTCGCTTCGACCACCCGGGAGGGTCCGTCTTTGTGGCGCAGCCAGTGGATGGTTCCGTGGGATTCAACGGCGCTGGCCGAACCGGCAGCGTTGGGGACGACGTCGCCCAAGTGTGCAGCGACTTTGAGGGGTGCCGGGCGGCGCGACTGGGAGGCCGAGCCCAGGCTGATGTCCAGCCGTACCGCTTCGGCATCGGCCTCGAGCGTCGGCAGGATCCACAACTCGCCTGCCGATTCGAAGATGACCCGCTTGCCGTCACTCGCGGCGTGCCGGACGTAGAAGTCCTCGTGATCGGTGTGCCGGCGCAGATCCGAACCGTCCGGTTGCACCGAATACAGATTTCCGTAGCCCTCGTGGTCCGAGAGGAAAGCGATCCGTCCGCCTACCCACAGCGGGTCCGCGAGGTTTCCGTCGAGCCCGGGAAGCAAGCGCGCGAACTCGCCGTTCCCGTCGGCGTCGATCCACAGTTTTCCCGCGGTACCGCCTCGATACCTCTTCCACCAGGCTGGCTCGCGGGAGAGCACGCTGGCAAGGACAACGGGACGCTCGTCCCCCACTTCCGGGCCGAACGCCACCGATTCGACGGGGCCGAAGGGAAGCCCGACGGCGGGGCCGCCGTCGAGCGGTAAGGCATAGGCATGCGTGTGCCGCCCCTCGGCCTGTTCGAAAGCCGTGGTGACCACAATGTCGCCCGAGGAGGTGAATCCCTTGACGCGGGTGGTGCCGTGACCGAAGTAGCTCAACTGCCGGTACCCGCCGCCGTCGACATGCGCAGTCACCACCTCGGGAGCCGCCCCGACGATCGTCGTCCAGACGAGGCGCTTGCCGTCCGGGGTGAAGCGGGGATTGCGTGCGGGGAGCTGCTGGGCCGAAATCCGCCACGCGCGGCCTCCGGCCACGGGTGCAATCCAAACGTCGTCTTCGGCCACGAAAGTGATCAAATCACCGTGCAAATGTGGGAAACGGAAGTAGCTGGAGGAGGTCATTGTTCGATCATAGTCAAAGGAGAAGCGAGCCCTTTTGAGGCCTGCCGTAATGCCGAAGTGATGCTTGCCATGATGAGATGGGGCATGCGAATCGTGATATCGGGTGCTTCAGGATTCATCGGAACCGCGCTCTCCGCGCATCTGCTCGGCAGCGGGCACGAGGTCGTCCGGCTGGTTCGCCGTCCGCCTGCAGGAGCCGGGGAGGCATATTGGGATCCGGCCTCGGGTCAACTGGATGAGGCGGTACTCGACGGCGCAGACGCAGTGGTCAACCTCTCCGGGGCAGGCATCGGGGAGCGCCGATGGACCAAGGCACGCGTGCGGGACATCATCGACTCACGCTTGCGGACTACAAGAACACTCACGGCGGCCATGGGACGGCTGGGAACTCCGCCCGGAACGTTCCTGAGCCAGTCGGCTTCGGGCTACTACGGTTCGTCCCGTGCCGGCCTGCTCCGCGAGGACGCGGGACCAGGCAAAGGCATGCTGGCCACCCTGTGCGTCGACTGGGAGGCCGCCGCCCACACGGCACCCGCCGGGGTACGAGTGGTCACGCCGCGCACGGGTGTGGTCCTCAGCCCTGATGGCGGAGCGCTGGGGCCGCTCCTTCCGTTGTTGAAGATGGGCGTGGGCGGACCGTTGGGAAACGGCCGGCAGTATTGGCCCTGGATTTCCCTCGTGGATGAAGTTTCAGCCTTCGAATACCTGCTCAACTCCTCGCTCGAAGGTCCCGTCAACGTGTGCGCCCCGGAAAGTGCCGACGTCAACGCCATCGTTGCCCAGCTGGCGGCGGCCCTGCACCGGCCGGCGTTCCTTCGCGTACCCGCCCCCGCGCTGCGGCTCGCCCTCGGCAGCCATCTGGCGGAAGAACTTGTCCTTGCCAACCAGCGCATGGAACCGGCACGGCTGATGGACTCCGGCTTCGCCTGGCAGCACCCCGCGCTGGCGGACGCCGCCCGATGGGTGGCAAGCGGCGGCAAATGATCCCGTTGCTTTGCTTGTTAGCTCTGCTTTGCCAGGATCTCGGTGATCCTCCAGGTGTCCCCGCCACGCAGGAGAACCACCCTGAGTTCCTGTGGTTCGCCGCGGGGACGCGCTCCGAGTACCTTCCCTGAACCGTCCCGTTCTTCATAGGCGGAGGTTTCCACCGTGACGGCAACTGTTGCCTGGTCCGGGCCGGGAGGGCCCTCCACGCTCACGCTGGTTAAAGTGGTGGAGAAACCCGCGAGAACCAGGCCGGCGTCGCTCAATTCCTCCCTGAGCATTCCATCCGAGGCCGCGGCCGCCGAGCCCTGCACGTTGACATGGTCCAGGAGCGCGAACCTACCGGAACTCAACGCTGTGTCCCGGATCGCCGATAGCCCCCTGATGGCTTCCTCGGGGTTCGGTGATCGGATCAGTTTCTGTACCGCCGCGGGAACCTCTGCCGCCGCGGGAACTCCGTCGAGGACGGCCTCAGGCGCCGAAGCGGAGGCCCCGGTTGCCGGTTCCCGGTCCCCGGTCTGCCACGCCGCGCCGGCCCACCACGCTGTGGCTGTTGTTCCGGCGCCCACAACTATCCCGAGGACAAGCACAATGGACGCCACCCGCCGTCGTACGGAAACGGGCGCAACCGCCCGGCGGCGCGTTCGTCCTGCCCCCGGCGGACGGAAGCGGTTGAAAAGCGCCGCGACGCGGGCGCGCCGTGAGCGGGGGCCTAAAGCCCGACGCCGGGTCATCAGTTCCGGAACAACCGTCGCGTGCACCGAAACGGAAAGGTCCACGGCCTCCGGCGCTGCGCTCCTGTAGACCGCGACACCCAATTCCGCCGCGGATGGCCGTTGTTGCCCATCGGGATGAAGCCCGGCCTCGATGGCAACTGCCAGGGCAGTGGGGACCGCGGGCACCAGCAATGTCAGGGGCGGCCTGCGTGCCGCAGTGTCCGGAGCGGAACCGGTGAGGCAATACCAGCCAAGGGCTGCGAGGGCGTAGGTATCGCGCTGCGGTTGGAGTTCCGCGGTCCCCCGGGCAACCGGATCGGGATCCACGAATCCGGGAGTTCCGGACTCAGGTACCCCGGCGGCGTCCCCCACTGCCCGGGAAATTCCCATGTCCGAGAGGAGCGGCTTCCCTTGGGCAGTGAAGAGCACATTCCCGGGCGAAACATCGGAATGCGTCATGCCGTGGCGATGCAGATATGCCAATGCCTGCGCGAGGGGCGTCAGGATAGTCACCGTCTCACCCACCCCAAGACGCCCCCTGCTGGACACCAACTGCGCAAGCGAGCCCCCGGGGGCGTAATCCATGACCACGCCCAAGCCGCCGGCTGAGGACCCTGCCAACTCCACAACGCCGTGGACTTTGATGATGTGCTCGTGGTCCAGCCCGGACAGAAGCCGCACCTCGCGGAACACGGCTGACTTGGCCTCGCCTGGGTCCGCCGTCGCCGGGCTCCGGCCAAGGCATTTCACGGCGAAATTTTTCCCTGACCGCTGCTCCGTCGCGAGCCACACCGTGGCGCTCCCGCCGCGGCCCAGCTCACGGACCGGAACAAAGCCGGGGATCACAGGTTCGGAAGGGTCGCTGTCCAGGAAGGGCATGTCCCCCTTATGGTCCTGGCCACCCTCGCCGGGCGAAAAAGTCTCCATGCCTCAACAAATACCGGAAATCGCGGATTGCCGCAGAAGTTATCCACAGCCCAGAGGGCGGGAGCCCGCAAGCAAGCAGAGTGCGACTGAGAGCTTGGCCACAAAATCATGGACTGAGTCCGGCGGGGTCTAAGCTTGTCCCCATGACTCTTGAGTTTTCACAGCTGGGTCTTGCCCCGGATTTCGTTGACTACATGCACGGCTGGGATATCCAGCGCGAACTCCACAACAAGGTTGTTGCCGGCGAGAAACCGAGCACCGTCTTGCTCCTTGAACATGCCGCGGTATACACGGCAGGCAAGCTCACGGAGGACCACGAGCGCCCGTTTGACGGCACGCCGGTTGTTCCCGTCGACCGTGGCGGCAAGCTGACCTGGCACGGACCGGGCCAGCTCATCGCCTATCCCATCCTCAAACTGAAGAACCGCGCCGGAATCCGCGACTACGTCGAGCGCCTCGAAGCCGTCATGATCGCGATCATGGAGGACTACGGGATCAAGGCCACACGGGTCAAAGGCCGGGCCGGAGTCTGGGTCCTCGCCGACGACAAGGGTCCGGACCGCAAGATCGCCGCGATCGGCATCCGCGTCCTGGACGGCGTCACCATGCACGGCGTTGCGATCAACTGCAGCAACGACCTCGCTCCCTACGCACAGATCATCGCATGCGGCATTACCGACGCCAGCGTCACCACCATGTCCATCGAGACCGGCCTGACCATCAACCCGGCCGACATTGCCGAGCGCTTCATCGAAGAGTTCCGCAAGCACGAAGAAGCACTCGTATCCAGCCCCGAAGGAGCACTCCAGTGACCCTGGCACCTGAAGGCCGTAAGCTGCTGCGCGTTGAACAGCGCAACAAAGCCGTCCCGGTCGAACGCAAGCCCGAGTGGATCAAGGCCAAGGTCC
>FTCF01000110.1_pt1 | contig 29450 bp, 32 predicted proteins | sample 1639631 | NCBI WGS metagenome assembly FTCF01 (sample SAMEA3914864, study PRJEB12502) | metagenome | biome: forest; material: soil | place: USA | collected 2012-03-12 | depth 0.3 m
CGCTAAAGGTGAGCGGGCGTCAGAGGAGGCGGCGCTCGGCGGCCCACTTGGTCAGTTCGTGGCGGCTGGAAAGCTGGAGTTTGCGGAGCACCGCCGAGACATGGGTTTCCACGGTCTTGATGGAAATGAACAGTTCCTTGGCCACCTCCTTGTAGCTGTAGCCCCGGGCGATGAGGCGCATGACTTCGAGTTCCCTCGCGGAGAGACGGTCCAGTTCGTCGTCGGCGATCTCGGCCGGCGAGGTTCCGAACGCGTCCAGGACAAATCCTGCGAGCCGCGGCGAGAAGACGGCGTCGCCGTCGGCCACGCGGATCACGGCGTCGGAGATCTCGGGGCCGGAAATGGTCTTGGTGACATAGCCACGGGCACCTGCCCGAATGACGGCCACGACGTCCTCGGCTGCATCCGAGACGCTCAAGGCCAGGAAGCTCGTGCTCCCGCGCAACGCCGAGGACCCGCTGATGACTTCCCGTCCGCCGCCGCCAAGTCCGCCCGGCAAATGGACGTCAAGCAACACCACTTCAGGCTGAACCTCGGCAATCACGGCGATGGCTTGCTCCACTGTTCCGGCTTCGCCCACGACGTCGATCCTGGAATCGAGGTCGGCCTTCAGCCCGGACCGGAAGATGGCATGATCGTCCACGATCACCACGCGCACGCTCCGCTCCACTTGCTCTGATAAGGCATTCATGCTTTGGCTTCTCCGTTTCGGTTCTCTGCTTTGTCGGCGTTCTCGGCGGGCAGTCTCAGGCGTACTTCCGTGCCCTCGGAACTACTGTTGATCACTGCCGTACCGCCGTGGCGCTTCATCCGTCCGATGATTGACTCCTTGACTCCGAGCCGGTCTTCCGGGACGGCATCCGGGTCAAATCCGGGTCCGCGATCCCTGATGAAAACCTCGCTGCCCGTGTCCGAGCTCTCGAGATAGACCGACACGGCTCCGCCGCCATGCCGGGCAGCATTGTGCATGGCCTCCCGGGCCGCCAGGACGAGGGCTTCGTGCCGGTCCGTCATGGCTGCGTCTCCCACGCTGACGACGTCGACGGCGTGTCCGTGTGCGTCCTCCACTTCTGCGGCGGCCGCGGCAATCCGCTCCGCCAAGAGTCCGGCATCCTTGGCGGCGTCCCGGTACAGCCAGGTGCGCAGTTCACGCTCCTGGGCACGGGCGAGGCGGACCACGTCCTGTTCGGAGCCGGCGCGGCGCTGGATCAGGGCGAGCGTCTGCAGCACCGAGTCGTGCAGGTGGGCGGCAATCTCGGCACGCTCCGTCTCGCGGACCCGCGCTGCCCGCTCGGTTTCAAGGTCCTTCCAGAACTTCAGGCCCCAAGGCAGCAGCACCAGCGCGACGCCGCCCAGCACAGCGATGGAAGCCAGCAGCGCGAGCCAGGTCTGCTCCCACGAGCCGGAACCGGACACCATGACCAACACCCCGGCAACCACCAGGGCCAGGCCGGCAGCGAGGCGGACCCAGCCGCCGGCTTGGTCGGCCTTGGTCTTGTCCACCAGTCCGGCGCGGCGCGTCTCGTCCAGCTGCATCCACGCGATCGCCGCTCCACTGAGTATTGCTGCCGCCGGGATCAGCGTCCCGAGGGGGACCTCGACGCCGAACTGCCGGGCAATGAGGATGGCAGCCACCAGGAGCAGGCCGGCTCCGAGGAGGATTTCTTTCCCGTACTGGATGCGCCGAATCCTGAACCAGGAGGCGGAGACGGGAGCCGGAGTGGACAGCGGGGGCTGCGCTCCGCCGTCGGGCGCTGTTACGTCGGGAAGCATGCTCATGGAAGGAGGCATGCTGACCGAAGGAGCAATGGGCGACGCCGGGCGGCGGCTATTGCGGCGGGCGCTTTCGTCGGCCGTGGGCACCATGACCCACAGCCAGGCGTAGAAGGCCAGTCCCGCGCCGCCGGCGAACGAGGCAAGGACCATTCCGAGCCGGATGTACTTCACAGGCCAGCCAAGGTGGTCCGCCAGGCCGCTGCACACGCCGGCAATCATCCGGTCGCCGCTCCGGACCAGCGGCGGGCGTTGCATGGCGGTTGTCATGAATCCATCCAAACACGTATCAGGGCCTTCGGCGCCCGAAGCTAGGGCAACTCAGGGGGCCACTCAGGGAACGTTCAGGGTATCCCCCAATAGAGGGCGGCGTCGCCGGGCGGCAAGATCGAAGTATGAACGCGAACAGCATGAATCCCGAGGACTCCGGACAAGCAGCGGAGCCCGGACAACCTGCAGAATCCAGCCATCCGGCAGGGACAGGCTCGCCGGAAGAACCGGCCCAGCCAAACGCCGGCAGCACAGGCGGCACGGCACCGGACTACGCAGTGCCCGCTCCCCCGCAGAACTTCTTCAACTGGATCCGCAGCCAAGGCATCAGCCGCGGCCGCGACCGGTGGATGGGCGGCGTGGCCAGCGGCATCGCGCACCGCTTCGGCATCGATCCATTGATCGTCCGCGGCATCTTCATCATCCTCACACTCTTCGCCGGCATCGGCATCCTGCTCTACGGGCTCGCCTGGGCGCTCCTGCCCGAACCCGATGGCCGCATCCACGCCCAGGAGGCCGGGGCGGGACGCTGGTCCGCGGGCATGACCGGCGCCCTCATCACCACCATCATCGGATTGCCAAGCCTTGGCCGCGGTTTCTGGGGCTGGGGATTGAACGGCGTTCCGGGAATCCTGTGGACGCTGTTCTGGGTAGGCGGCATCATCTACCTGGTCTACTTCCTGGTCCAGCGCAGCAAAGCCCGCAACGGAAGGCAGACCATGGGCACGCACAACTATGCGGCCCCTCCAAGTTCCTTTGGCGGGGCGGGCACCCACGCCTCGGCAGGCTATCCAGCAGGCCCTTACGGCGCAGGTCCTTATAGCGCAGGTCCTTACGGCTCGAGTGCCTACGGCTCGAGTGCTTACGGGACCGGCGGGCCGGCAACCCCCTCGGGCCCTGTCAATCCCGCTGGCCCCTTCAATCCCGCGGGGCCCTACCCGCCGGCTGGCGTTCCCAACCGCCCCGAGCGGCCGAGGCGGTTGGGACCGGGCGCGGCTATCGTAGCGGTCTCTGCGGGGGCAGCCCTGCTGGCCGGGGGAACCCTCAAGCTGCTCGACGCCGGCAACGTCATCCAACTGGGCGACGCCGCCAACGCGGTGGTCTGGGCCACCGGCGCCGCCGTCCTCGGCCTCGGCATCCTTGTTGCGGGGCTTCGTGGCCGCACATCGGGGCTGCTCGGCTTCCTGGCCGTTGCGACGCTGGTGATCGGTGGCATATTCAATATCGCCCCGAGCGCAGACCACTTCCGTCTCCAAAATGCTCAATGGAATCCCTTGAGCATCGACGATGCCCGCAAAGGCTTCGACATTACCGGGGCCAACGGGACCGTTGACTTGACGAAGCTGAACCTGAGCGCACCGCTGAGTTCCGACGTCGTGGTTCCGATGGATGTGACCGCAAGCAACATCAAGCTCCTCATCCCCGCGACCGTGCCGGTGGAGGTCCAAGCAGACATGACCTTCGCGAACCTCAAGCAGGACGGCAGCGCCGTCACCCAAAGCAACGGTGGCACCCGGGACAGCTTCAACACGGACAAGCCCGGCGCCAAGCTGGTCGTCAAACTCAACGGCACCTTCAGCAATGTCACCGTCCAGGAAGGAAACTGACATGAGCACACACGAACCCACGCGGCCATTTGAAACGGCACCGGCATTCGAACCCGCGCAAACCGCCCGGGCCAGGGTCAGCACGGTGGTCTGGGGGCTGATTATCATGGCGCTCGCAGCTTTGATCATCATTTCCAAGCTCGGCCTCGTGGCGCTCAACGGCAACTATGTGCTGATCGGGCTCATGATCGGGGCCGGCGCGGCACTCGTGATCGGCGGCCTTGTGTCGGCCCGCTCCCGAAAGGGCAGCGGGTCCGGCCCGGACTCCGGGGCCGGCGCCGCCGATTCCGACCACCCGTAGCGAGCAGGACGTGACAAAGCAGCCACAACAGGGAAGGCTCTAGCCATGAACAAGTTCTTCAGCATCGTACGGGGCATCGGCCTGAAGCGCGGTCCGCAGCGTTTGATCGGAGGGGTTTGCGGCGGTATTGCCGCCAAACTGAAGGTGGACGTAGCCTACGTCCGTATTGGCTACCTGATCTTCTGCCTGCTACCCGGACCCGCCGTGGTGATTTACGTGGTGGCATGGCTGCTGCTTCCCAACCAAAGCGGCACCATTGCGCTGGAATCCTTCCTCAACCAGCGTTCGCAAGGCAGGAATTAGCACAGCCCGGCCCCGGGTTTACGGGCCGGCGAGTTCACCAGCGCTCCGCCAACGCGGCGGGGCGCTGCGCTCGTTAAGCCGGGTTCCGTAAGCCGGTCATTTAGGCCGGGCCTGCCCGTCGGATTTCCACGTTGTTTCAAAAGTCTCATCCCCGGCGACGGTCATGTTTGTGTCCCACCCCACATTTCCCCCTACAATCGTTGTGAGCTCAGCGTGGCGCTCTGCACGTATACCTCCTAGCCAGGATTTGAGCCCTCATGAAAATTGGAATCCTTACCAGCGGTGGCGACTGCCCCGGACTGAACGCCGTCATCCGCGGCGCCGTCCTCAAGGGAATTGCCATTCACGGCCAGGAATTCGTCGGTTTCCGGGACGGTTGGCGAGGCGTCGTGGAGGGCGACGTCATCGACATTCCCCGCACCATGGTCCGCGGGATCGCCAAGCAGGGTGGAACCATCCTCGGCACGTCCCGCACCAACCCGTTCGAGAACGGCGGCGGGCCGGATGTCATCAAGGCCCACATGGACCGCCTCGGCATCGACGCCATCATTGCCATCGGCGGCGAAGGCACCCTTGCGGCCGCGAAGCGCCTTACCGACGCCGGGTTGAAGATCGTCGGCGTCCCCAAGACCGTGGACAACGACCTCGACGCCACTGACTACACTTTCGGGTTCGACACCGCCGTCCAGATCGCCACTGAAGCAATCGACCGGCTCCGCACCACCGGAGAATCCCACCACCGCTGCATGATCGCCGAGGTCATGGGACGCCACGTCGGCTGGATTGCCCTGCACGCGGGCATGGCTGCCGGCGCGCATGCCATCCTGATCCCCGAGCAGAAGGTCAGCATCGAGCAGATCACCGAGTGGGTCCAGGAGGCCCACGATCGTGGCCGCGCGCCGCTGATTGTTGTTGCCGAGGGGTTTGTTCCCGAGCACATGGAAGCCCCGCACTCCGAACGCGGACTGGACACCTTTGGCCGGCCACGCCTGGGTGGCATCGCCGACCAGCTCGCTCCCGAAATCGAGGCCCGCACCGGCATCGAGACCCGCGCCACGATCCTCGGCCACATCCAGCGCGGCGGCGTCCCCTCGGCTTTTGACCGCGTCCTGGCCACCCGTTTGGGCATGGCAGCCATCGATTCCGTCGTGGAAGGCCGCTGGGGAACGATGGTGGCCCTCAAGGGCACGGACATCGAGCACGTGGGCTTCGAAGCCGCCCTCGGCAAACTCAAGACCGTCCCCCAGAACCGCTACGACGAAGCCGCGGTGCTGTTCGGCTGAGCAGGCCGTTCAAGGAGCAGGCTCTTCAAGAGCAGGCGGGCACCCTACCGGGCGCCTGCCTGCTCCTTCCTTTTCCGGGGACTGCATAGACTCGATGTCATGGAACTTGATGCGGGATCGGCGGAAATCGTGCTGCTGGCCTGGGCCCGGCACTTAGGGTTCGACGACGAGGCCTTCAGTTTCGTCTCCGGCTCACCTGCTGCCCGCACCGGCGAGCGGCTGGTCAGGGAAGACGAGGACGCTGAATCCATCACGTTCGTGAGGCTCTTCGGCCGCTCCGCCTTGGTGGGTCCGGGGTGGGCGGTGGCTGCCGCCGTCGAACTCTCGGACGATCAACTGAGCGAGCACTCCGCACTGTTGCGGATCAGCCGCGAACACGGCGGCCATGGACTCGGGACGTCGGCGCTGCTGTTCGCCGACGACCTTCCCCTCTTCCAGCCGGGCGGCGAAGTCACCGTCTCCCACGGCCATCCGGAGGCGATCGAGTTGGAGGGCAGGTGCCCGCCGGACGACGTCAATGAAGTCCACCTCTCAAGGATGGACCACCATTTCACCGTGATGGATGGCAACGAACCGGACCGCAAACCGGTGGCCTGCGGCGCCTATGCGGAATGGCAGGGGATCCTCGCAGACATGGGGGTCCTGGTGCCGCCGGAATTGCGCCGGCAAGGACTCGGAACCCTGGCTGCTTCGATCGCTGCCCACGAGGCACTCGCCTCGGGCCTGACGCTGCAATGGCGAACGGCGCTGGATAACCGGGGTTCCATGGCCCTGGCCCGAAGGCTCGGATTCGTCGACGGCGGTATCCAGACCTCAGTGCTGCTCCGCTAACGCCTTCCACTGCCCCGCGAACTGGCAGACGATGCCCTCAAAATCGCATTTTGAGGGCATCGTCTGCCAGTTCGCGCGGGCTAACCGTCTTGCGAAACTGTCTCAGGCTTGGCTGCGGCAGCCGGCGCACCCCAACCCTGGACGGCTTTGGGCTTGCCGAACAACAACGCCGCTACTGCGCCCAGCAGAATCGCGAAGGCCGGCAGCAGCACTGATTGGCTCATCGCCGTCGAGAAGCCGTCATGCAGGAATTCAGGCAACTTGCCGGTGAATCCGCCTTCGCCTGCCGGGGCGGCCCCTGGCGGAGCCGCGGGCAGCTCGGCCGCAAGCCGGGACTGGATCAGGGCGGCAATAGCGGCCGATCCCAGCACCGCACCGATCTGGCGCGTCGTGTTGAAGACACCGGAACCGGCTCCCGCCGAGCGCGGCGGGAGGTTGCGGGTAGTGGCGTTGGAGACCGGGCCCCAAATGAAGCCGTTGGCCACACCCTGGAGGGCGCTGGGCAGCAGGAACATCCAGATGGGAGTGTCCGGTTTCAGAAGGGTCGACGTCCAGAACAGGGCGCCGGACAGGCAGAGGAGCCCGAAAGCGGCGAACCAACGCGGGTTGATGCGGTCTATCAGCTTGCCAACGAAAGGCGCCAGCGCACCGGAGATCACGGCCATGGGGATCATGAGCAACGCGGACTGCGTCGGGGTCAACCCGCGGACTACCTGGTAGTAGAAGATCGTGGGCAGCGGGAACGCGGTGATGGTGAAGCCCACCGCCATGATGGTGGTGTTGCCCAAGGAGAAGTTGCGGTCCTTGAACAGGCCCAACGGCAGCAAGGGTTCGCCGCCGCGGCGCTCCAGGAGCCACTGCCACAAGACGAACACGGCCAGGACAACGAGCCCGGTGATGATCAGTCCCCACACGGTAATGGCTCCGGTGACGGTCCCCCACTTGTAGCTCTGGCCTTCCTGGATGCCGAACACCAGCAGGAACATGCCGGCGGCGGACAGCAGCACACCCACGACGTCGAACTTGTGGCTGTGCGTGGTCAGCTTGGGTACGAGCCTGGTCACGAGGACGAAGGCAACGACGCCGATGGGAACGTTGACGAAGAAGATCCACTGCCAGCCGAGGCCGTCAACCAACACACCACCGAGGATCGGGCCGACGAGGATGGCCATTCCGGCCGTGGCTCCCCAGAGGCCCATGGCTGCGCCGCGGCGGTCCGGCGGGAAGATCCGGGTGATGACGGCCATGGTTTGAGGCGTCATCATGGCCGCGCCGATGCCCTGAACCACCCGGGCCGCGATCAGCATGCCGATGTCGCCCGAGAGGCCGCACCACAGTGAGGCCAGGGTGAAGACCACGAGGCCGATCAGGTAGAGGTTCTTGGGCCCGAAGCGGTCACCGAGCCTTCCGGTGATCAGCAACGGCACGGCGTAGGCGAGGAGGTAGGCGCTCGTCACCCAGATGACGGCATTGATATCGGTGTGCAGGCCCTCCATGATCCGTGGGTTCGCCACGGAAACAATGGTGGTGTCGATCAGGATCATGAAGAACCCGACCACGAGGGACCACAGTGCGGGCCACGGTTTAGCTACGTTTTCCATGGGTTTCCTTTGACTGTGCTGAATTTCTTGCAAGTTGCTGCGTGGGATGGGCTGTCACCATGGCAACTGCCCGCTGCGGAGATCATTTTGGAAGCTGCGTATCCAGTCGATTTCCGTCCGCAGCATGGTTTGTTGGTACTTGACGTCGATCCAGAACTTGGGCTCGACGCCTTTTGCAGCGACAGCTTCTTCACCCCGGACCAGGAAGTCGAGTTGGTTTTCCAGGTTCGCCACGCGATGGTCCAGGAGTTCGAGTACGACGCCGGACGGCAGGTTGTGTGCCTCGGCGATCGCGTGCGGGAAGACCGGGTATTCGTTCACGGGTTCCGCCAGCATGTTCTGGAGGCGCTCGGTCAGCGCGTCCCTGCCGGTCCCGGTGATTCGGTAAGTGGTGCGCTCGGGCCGGTTTCCGGCACGGTCAATGCCTGTGGACTCGACCAAACCCGCCTCTTCCAGGCGGCCGACTGCGTGGTAGAGCGTACCCGGGCGGACTTTGACCAAGCGGTCCTCGTGGCGGGCCATCAGGAGCTGGTACATCTCGTATGGATGCATCGGCGCCTCGACAAGGAGGGCCAATGCAGCGACGCCCAGTGGAGTCAGTGCGGCTCGTGCCATTTCCCCATCCTCCGTACGAACTATTCCACAACAACTATTCCACATGGAATATTTGATCGCAAGACAACCACCGCAGCGGGGCGGCCAATGCTATCCGAGCAGTCCGAGAATCTCCGTGCGGGCAAACATCCGGGCGGCCTCGCGCGCCGTGGGGGCGCCGGCGTCGGGATCGGCCCCGGCGTCGATCAGAACGCGGGCCACCTCCGTGTAGCCCTTGAAAACCGCGCCGGCCAGCGGAGTCTGGCCACGGTCGTTCGCGCCGTTTGCCTCGGCGCCGTGGTACAGCAGAAGCTGAACCGTTTCAGCGTGGCCATGGTAGGCGGCCAGCATCAGGAGCGAGTCGCCCGCGGCCGTCCGCATTCCGGCGGGCGCCCCGGCATTGAGGTAGCTGCGCAGGAGTTCCGAGTTGCCTTCCCTCGCGGCACCGAACAGGGTGTGCGCCAAGGCAATGGCCTCGTCATCGGCGCCTGTCGCTTGGGCGTCCGCGCCCGTCGTTTCGCTCATCGGTGGGGTCCCTTCAGGAATCCGGTCTGACGCCCCACCACCTGTCCGGCATCGGGCGCAACGATTACTTCCTGGGCGGCCGGATAAGGCTCCTCACCGTCCAGCACGGTCAGCACTTCCTGCGGGTCTACAGACCGCTTGATGAGCGCCAGTCCTATTGCCCCCATCTCGAAGTGCTGGGCCACGGATGTCAGCGTACCCACCTTGCGCTCTCCGGCAAATACGACGCTGCCGGGCGCCGGGAGGGTGTGCTGCGAGCCGTCCAATTGGAGGAAAACGATCCGCCGGGGCGGGTGTCCAAGGTTGTGGACCCGGGCGATGGTCTCCTGGCCCTTGTAGCAGCCCTTGGACAAGTGGACCGAGGTCCGCAGGAGATCGAGCTCGTGCGGAATGGTCTTCTCGTCCGTCTCCGCGCCGAGCCGGGGACGCCAGGCGGCAATGCGGAGCGCCTCCGCGGCCAACGAGCCGGCGAGGGCCATACCCTCAACGGCCGCTTCAAGCCCGGCCGCGGGAATGAGGTACTCGAACCAGGGACGCTCAAGGCCGGGATGGGAGCTTTCCTCCACCACGCTGTAGGAATAGCCGCCGACGCCGATGTGCGGCCACGGGTCCTCCCAGACGAGCCGCCCGGACCAGGCCTCAACAGGCTTGGTCGAGCCGACGACGGCCCAATCGGCCGACACGTCGGCCACCTCGACGCGCAACATGAACCGCATTCTGTCGAGCCACTCCGCCAGCGGGGCGGCCTCGGCGGCCTCGACCAGCAGCCAGGTGGTCTCGCCGTCGTCCACCACGCGGGCGTCGAACTCGATGCGGCCCTGGATGGTGAGGAGCAACAGCTCGCTGGAGACGCGCGGCTGGAGGTTGGTCAGTTGCTGCGAGGAAAGGGTGTTGAGCCAGCTGAGGCGGTCCGGTCCGGTGACCGTGACAACGCCCCGGTAGGAAAGGTCGACGACGGCGGTGCCGGCGGCGAGTGCGCGCTGCTCACGCAGGGGCTCGCCGTAGTGGGCCGCGACGCCGGAGTCCTCGCCGCCGCCTTCTACAGCTCCGGGGCGCGACAATAGGGGGCTCGTGTAAGTCATATGTAGTAGAAGTCCTTGGGGCTCAGCGGTATTCCGGGTTTTCAAAATCGAAGCGCGTGCCGGCTTTCCATTCATCCGGGAGGTTGCCGTAGGCAGGAATGCCGCCGACGTCCTTGAGCATCCGGGCGTAGTGGAGCAGGTTCCAGGTCATGAAGGTGGTGTTGCGGTTGGTGAAGTCGCTCTCGGGGCCACCGGAGCCTTCGTCGAGGTAGCTGGGTCCGGGGCCGACTGCACCGATCCAGCCGGCATCGGCCTGGGGCGGAATGGTGAAGCCGACGTGCTGGAGGCTGTACAGGACGTTCATGGCGCAGTGCTTGATGCCGTCCTCGTTGCCGGTGATCAGGCAGCCGCCGACTTTCGGATAGTAGGCCCATTGGCCTTTGCTGTTGAGCTGGCCCGAATGGGCGTAGAGCCGCTCGATGAGTTTCTTGGTCTGGGAGGAGTTATCGCCAAGCCAGATAGGACCGGCTACCACCACGATGTCGGCCTCCAGCACGGCCGGGTACAACTCGGGCCATTCATCCGTGGCCCAGCCGTGCTCGCGCATGTCCGGATAGACGCCGGCGGCAATGTCGTGGTCCACCGTGCGGATTACGCGGGTACTGACGCCTTGCTTTTCCATGATGCGCCGGCTGATGGCTATCAGTCCGTCGGTATTGCTCACTTGAGGGGATGGTTTGAGCGTCCCGTTGAAAAAGACGGCATTGAGATCGTCATAGCGGGCGGGTTTTGTTGCTTCGTTCACTTGCTGCTCCCCTTATGGTTGGGAATGCGAAACGGGACGTTCAGTGAGACCTCTTCGGTGAGACCTTGAAGCCAGGGAACAAGCCCTCCTACTAGAGCTTGTTCAGGAAAGCCGAAGCATGGGCCTCGAGCGACTTACCCGGAGTGGACACATCCCAGCGCCACAACAGATTGCCATCCACGAGGCCGAAGATGCGTGTGGCCGCAGTGTATTCCTTGGAGTGGCCGCCGCGCATCACCATATCGGTGCTCATCTGGATCTGCGGCCCCTTGATTTGGCCGTAGTACAGCTCGCTGATGCCACCCGGATGGGCGATCGTCACAGCGATGTCGAACCCGCCGTCGGCGTTCCGGTGGGCCTCGACGTCGTCGGCCGTCTTCAACACGGGGACGATCTCCGCGGGAATCAGGCCGGGGCCGCCGTCGGCGTCGAGCATTTTCCGCTCCAGCGCCCAGAAGCCTGTCTCCACAGTGAGTGGCCGCAACTTGGTGCCGTCCTCGTCGCTGAGCCAGCTTTCGGCGCGGTACTCCAGGTACGGCAGACCGTGGTGCGTAAAGGAGACATGCTGGATGAAGTGATCCGAGTCTTCCTCACCGGTTCCAAGCCGTCCCCGGCCTTCCCACTCACCAATGAGCCAGGAAAGGGGTACCAATTCGGGTGTCAGGTCGGAAGGGATTTCGATGGGCACAGCAATTACCTCAGTGGACCGGAAGGTACAGAAGCTCTACTTCTGGCCCTTGAAGAGACGGTAAACGACAAAACCAGCGAACCACGCCATCGAGAGGCTCGCCAGGCCGAGGAGGACAAGGAAGAAGATTTCAAATGCAAGTACGGACATGATGCCATCCTAACTGTTAGTAGATGAGTAGTTTGTCGATGAAGTAGCACAACGCGCCAACCGCCCAGACGGGGGCGACGCCCATTCCAAGGACAGCCGGGAAATTCAGGCGGCCGAGCCGAAGCGTCACCATCCGACGGAAACTGACCAGGACCGAGGCGACGACGACGCCCACCACTATGGCGGCCACAATCGCGATGTTGGAGAACACCAGGCCGGCCAGCGGAGCCACCAGCCCGGCCGCCACGATGCCCAAAGGCGCCACGACCCGGTCAGGCCAGCGCAACAAGCCGGCGAGGAGGGCGACCGCGGCACTGAGAGCGGCGACCAGCACCATTTCCTTGATCCCGTTGAATCTCGCCCCCGCAATCCAGCCCGCGCCAAGGCAGCTCAGCAGGACGCCTGCGCAGCTACCAAGGGTGGATTCGAGCCGTTGGGCCTGGCCGGTTCCGCGAATCAGCTGCACGACGAACACCGCGATCACGCCTGCGGCGATGAAGGCGGGAGTCGCGTCGAGAAATCCGGGGGCTGGCACCAATCCGGCTGCCAACGCGGAACCAGCACCGCTCAACCCGATCACCGCGGCAAGGGTCTTCTTGGCGGGGACCGCTAGAAAATGGGGCCAGCCGATGCCTACCGCGGCCGAGGCCAGAATTCCGACGGCGACCAGGCCTTCCGTGGGGGCGTAAGAGCTGGCGACGAAAACCGCGAGCGCCGCGAGGCCGACCACCCCGATGCTCCAAGACTTCACTGCGCCCCTGACCTCACTGTGTCCCTAACCTCGCTGCGCCCTCGTGGGATCCTCGATGGGCCCCATTTCGTTCCAGGCTGCGAGCAACCTCTTGCCAATCCTGCCTTATACGGCACAAATATGTCGCAAACATGGGTTGAAGGTGACACGAATCCCTGACGTTGCAGGGGCCTTTGGGTATACTCGGTTGTCAACAGCGCTTCTTGTTGCAACGCTTCCGTTACAACGGAACCACGCCCCATAAGCAGCTACCGGCCGGTGGAAACCCGGTTCAGACGCCCGATGATGCGCGGACCGCCCATTGGAGGAACTATGTCGCACATCCTGCTCCTGACGAACAGCACCGGCTCGTCGGTAGACATCCTGCCCGCCTTGGAGCTATTGAACCACCGGGTCCACATCCTTCCGGCAGAGCCAACGGCCTTGCTCGAAACCGACCCCACCGACGTCGTGTTCCTCGATGCCCGCAAGGACCTCGTGGGAGCCCGCTCCTTGACCCAACTGCTCAAAGCCACGGGCTTGAGCGCCCCCCTCATCCTGATCCTCACTGAAGGCGGCATGGCTGCCGTCTCTTCCGCCTGGTCGGTGGATGACATCGTCCTCGACTCCGCGGGGCCGGCCGAAGTCGAAGCCCGGATCCGCCTGGCCGTGGCCCGTGCCATCCCCGGCGAAGAGGAAACCAACACCGAGATCCGGGCGGCCGGCGTCGTGATCGACGAGGCAAGCTATACGGCCCGCGTGAACGGGCAGCCACTCAACCTGACCTTCAAGGAGTTCGAACTCCTGAAGTACCTGGCCCAGCACCCGGGCAGGGTGTTCACGCGCCAGCAGCTTCTCACCGAGGTGTGGGGCTACGACTACTACGGCGGCACGCGCACCGTGGACGTTCACGTCCGGCGCCTGCGTGCCAAGCTGGGCGTGGACCACGAGAACCTCATCAGCACGGTCCGCAACGTCGGCTACCGGCTGACGTTGGTCCGCTTGCCGGAAGATGAGCTCACGGAGGCATAGGCTTCCGGAACGCCGAGCCTCTGAAACCCCTAAGCTGCGAACGCAGGGAAGGCCCGGACTCACTGAGTCCGGGCCTTCCCTGTGCTTGAGTGGAGGAGCGCTTGAGTGGAGGACATACGGGTCGAACGTATCGAGGCCACCCCACTGGTGGATCCCCCTCGTATCCTGCTTCGCGAAGCCGGACGAGATATAGACCTTACACGGCCAGGACAGTGCCTGCAAAATCGATCCCGCCAAACCGGCCGGAGGCGTATAGCCTTGCAGCATGAGCCCTGCGCACCCGGAGAACTGGCCCGTCCTCGTCGTCAAAGGCGCGTCGGACAACGAGTTGTTGAAAGACATCAAGACACTCGCCGCAGCTGCCGAGGAGTCCGACGGCAATCCCCCGCTGTCCGAACAGACCCTGGTCATGCTGCGCGGAGCCGATGCCGGCGACCACTCTGTGCTCACCCTGGCCCTGTATGCCCCGGACGAGCAGTCCGATCCGGCGAGCGGGCAGGATCTGGCGGGAATCGCCGTCGTGGTTGAAGCGGACGACGGGACCGGGGTCCTGGAAATGGCAGTACACCCCAGCTACCGCAACCAAGGTGTCGCAGGCCGGCTGCTGGATTCACTCCGGTCCAGCCGCGGGCTCGAGGGGCTGAACGCTTGGTCCCATGGGAACCACGAGGCCGCCGCGGAGCTTGCGGCCCGCTACGGCTACGGCCCGGCGCGCGAACTCTGGAAGATGCGGCTCATGTCCTCCACGGCCGAACTGCCCGACGCCGGCCTGCCTGAGGGAGTTTCACTGCGCGCCTTCGTGCCGGGCCAGGATGAGTCCGCCTGGCTGGCAGCCAATAAGGCAGCATTTGCCCACCATCCCGAGCAGGGTTCCCTGACCAGGGCGGATCTGGAAGCCCGGATGGCCGAGGACTGGTTCGATCCTGCAGGTTTCCTGCTGGCCGTGAACCCGGCCGGAGAGCTGCTTGGATTCCATTGGACCAAGGTGCACCCCCGGCAAGGACCCCATCCGGCCATCGGAGAGGTTTACGTGGTGGGTGTGACGCCTGCGGCCCAGGGTCTGGGGCTTGGCAAGGCGCTCACTGTCGCCGGGATCAGGTATCTCCAGAGCCATGAGCTGCACTCTGTGATGTTGTACGTGGATGCCGACAACACTGCGGCCGTTGCCCTGTACCAGAAGCTGGGCTTCGTACGCTGGGACGTCGATGTCATGTATGCGCCTTTAACCCGGAAGTAACCCGGAACCAAGGCGTATCTGAAAGGCTAGGACATCTAGGATTCCGGCACGTGGAATCCTTGTAGGGTTGAATCAAACCCCCGCGCTGAACGAAGGAGAGCCCGATGAACCCGGACCCGGTCGGAACCACCAAAACCGAGGTCAAGGGCGCAACCTTGCCTCCCCGCTTCGGATCTTCCGAAGTCCCGGCTGCGCGGGCAACCCAGGACCGCATCGACATTCCCGAATTCGCGCCCTCCCTTGAGCCGGAAGGCGACATCACTCCGGACCGCTTCCTGGACCGTGAGCTGAGCTGGCTCGCTTTCAACTCCCGGGTTCTTGAGCTCGCGGAGGATCCGGACCTCTTCCTCCTGGAGCGGGTCAATTTCCTCTCCATCTTCGCCTCGAACCTGGATGAATTCTTCATGGTGCGGGTTGCCGGCCTGAAGCGCCGCATCGCCACGGGACTCGCGGTGCCCTCCCCTGCCGGGCTGAGCCCGATCGAAGTCCTGGAGCAGATCGGCGATGCCGCCCGGAAGCTGCAGGAACGCCACGCGCGTGTGTTCGCCGAGCAGATCCGCCCCGCTTTGGCCTATGAGCACATCCACCTCATGCGCTGGGACGAACTCGACGACGAGGCCCAGCACCGCTTGAGCATCATGTTCGGCGAGAAGGTCTTCCCGATCCTCACCCCGCTCGCCGTCGATCCTGCCCACCCGTTCCCGTATATCTCCGGCCTTTCCCTCAACTTGGCCGTGATTGTCCGCAACCCCGTGAGCGACAAGGAACTGTTCGCCCGTGTCAAGGTTCCGGACCAGCTGCCGCGGCTCGTCTCCATCGACGGACCGCGCGCCGGCGCGGTCCCGGGCCGCGTGGCACGATTCATCGCGCTCGAAGAGGTCATCGCGGTGCATCTGGACAAGCTGTTCCCCGGAATGGAAGTCATGGAGCACCACTCCTTCCGCGTCACCCGCAACGAGGACGTGGAAGTTGAAGAGGACGACGCCGAGAACCTCTTGCAGGCACTTGAAAAAGAACTGCTGCGCCGCCGCTTCGGCCCGCCCGTCCGGCTTGAGGTCACCACGGACATCAACCCGAACATCCGTGCACTCCTGGTGCGCGAACTCGGCGTCGAGGAATCCGAGGTCTACTCCGTTCCGGCTCCCCTGGACCTGCGGGGCCTGTCGGTCATCGGCGGAATTGACCGCGCCGACCTCCACTATCCGAAGCACGTGCCCCACACCTCCCGGTACTTGAACGAATCCGAGACGTCCAAGGCCGCCAATGTCTTCGCGGCGATGCGTCGCCGCGACATCCTGCTGCACCACCCGTACGACTCGTTCTCGACGTCGGTCCAGGCTTTCCTGGAGCAAGCTGCGGCCGACCCCAAGGTCCAGGCCATCAAGCAGACCCTGTACCGCACCTCCGGCGATTCGCCCATCGTGGACGCACTGATCGACGCCGCCGAGGCCGGCAAGCAGGTCCTGGCCCTCGTGGAGATCAAGGCCCGCTTTGACGAGCAGGCCAACATCTCCTGGGCCCGCAAACTGGAGCAGGCCGGCGTGCACGTGGTGTACGGCATCGTGGGACTCAAGACGCACTGCAAGTTGTCCTTGGTTGTCCGCCAGGAAGTGGATGGCCTCCGCAGGTACTGCCATATCGGCACCGGCAACTACCACCCGCGGACGGCCCGCTACTACGAGGACCTTGGCCTCCTGACCTCCAATGAGCAGGTGGGGGAGGACCTGTCGAAGCTCTTCAACCAGCTTTCCGGTTATGCCCCCAAGTCGACCTTCAAGCGGCTCCTCGTGGCGCCGCGCTCGGTGCGGTCAGGGCTGATCGACAGGATCGAGACCGAGATCCGCAACGCCCGCGCTGGAATTGCCGCCAAGGTCCAGATCAAGGTCAACTCCATGGTCGACGAGGCCACCATCGATGCCCTCTACCGGGCATCACAGGCGGGGGTGAAGGTTGACGTCATTGTCCGTGGCATCTGCTCGCTGCGCCCGGGGGTGCCTGGACTGAGCGAGAACATCACGGTCCGATCCGTCCTGGGCCGCTTCCTGGAGCACTCGCGGGTGTTTGCCTTCGCCAATGCCAACGATCCCGTGGTCTACATCGGCTCCGCGGACATGATGCACCGCAACCTCGACCGCCGGGTTGAGGCCTTGGTGCAGCTCTCCAGCCGCGAAGACACAGCCGAGGTCATGGACCTGCTGCGCCGTTACATGGACCCCGGCACTGCGAGCTGGCACCTCGACAACCAAGGCCACTGGACCAGGTTCCACCAGGCCGAAGACGGCACGCCGCTGTTGGACATCCAGTCCTGGCTGCTTGCCTCCCGGTCCCGCCAACGTGCAGTTGCCCGGCGGTAGGCAGCGAAACGTTGAAGAGCGATACACCTGTTGCAGACCAGACGGACCATCCCGGGGAGCCGATCGCCGTCACGGCGGCCGGCGCCATTCCCTGGCGCGTCACGAAGGGCGCCCTTGAGGTCCTGCTGATCCATCGGCCAAAGTACGACGATTGGTCCTGGCCCAAGGGCAAGCTCGACGCCGGGGAAACCATCCCGGAGTGCGCCGTGCGCGAGATCAGGGAAGAAATCGGCCTCAAAGCCGCCCTCGGCATCCCCCTTCCTCCGACGCACTACCATGTGGCAGCCGGGCTGAAGGTCGTCCACTATTGGGCCACCCAGGTCAATGGATCCGTCATCAAGCCGGACGGTGCGGAAGTGGACGCCTACATGTGGGCCGCACCGGACAAAGCGGCACGTTTCCTGAGCAACCCGACGGATGTAGCCCCGCTCCAGGCACTGGCGAAAGCCCACCTGAATGGTGAGCTGGAGACGTGGCCCCTGATTCTGGTGCGCCATGCCAAGGCCAAGCCACGATCCTCGTGGAGCAAGGCCGAAGGAAGCCGGCCGCTGGCCGTGACGGGTCTGCGGCAGGCGCTGGCCGTGGAACGGCTCCTGGGCGTGTGGAACCCCCTGCGGATCGTGAGCAGCCCCTGGGCCAGGTGCGTATCCACTATCGCGCCCTACGCCAAGTCAGCCGGGGCCAAGGTGAAACTTGTGGACGCCTTGACCGAGCACAACCACCAGCGGAGCCCGAAGAAGACGTCCGCCGTCGTCGAAGGCTTGTTCGACAAGCAACGCGGGGTTGCGCTGTGCACCCACAGGCCGGCGCTCCCCACCGTCTTGAAGACGCTCGGCGACCGCATGGGTCCCGAGCTTCGCGAGATGCTGCCTGCCCAGGATCCGTACCTGGCACCTGGCGAGATGATCGTGTGCCACGTGGCCCGTGGAAACGGCGAACGCGTCGTGGCCGTGGAACAGATCAAGCCCTTCGACGACTGACTCCAGTAAGCTGGGTGCGTGAGCATCCCAACCCCATATGAAGACCTCCTGCGTGACGTCATGGCCAACGGCACGCATAAGTCGGACCGCACGGGCACCGGCACGCGGAGCGTTTTCGGCCGCCAGTTGCGCTTCGATTTGAGCCAGGGTTTCCCGCTCATCACCACCAAGCGGGTGCACTTCAAATCGCTCGCGCTGGAGCTCTTGTGGTTCCTCCGCGGTGAGTCGAACGTGAAGTGGCTCCAGGAGCAGGGTGTCACCATCTGGGATGAATGGGCGGACGCCGACGGCGAACTCGGCCCGGTGTACGGCGTACAGTGGCGCAGCTGGCCGACCCCCGATGGCGGGCACATTGACCAGATCGCCGAGCTCATGAAGGGCCTGGCCGCCAACCCGGATTCGCGCCGCCACATCGTCTCGGCATGGAACGTGTCCGAGATCAAGGACATGGCCTTGCCGCCATGCCACGCGTTCTTCCAGTTCTATGTTGCCGACGGCAAGTTGTCCTGCCAGTTGTACCAGCGTTCGGCAGACATGTTCCTGGGCGTTCCTTTCAACATCGCTTCCTATGCGCTGCTGACCTGCATGGTGGCCCAGCAGCTGGGCCTTGAGCCCGGCGATTTCGTCTGGACAGGCGGGGACGTCCACGTCTACGACAACCACGTGGAGCAAGTCACCGAGCAGCTCTCCCGGGAGCCTTACGAGTACCCGCAACTGCGCTTCGCCCGCAAGCCGGACTCGATCTTCGACTACACCTTCGAGGACTTCGAAGTAGTCGGCTACCGCCACCACCCCTCGATCAAGGCGCCGGTGGCAGTATGAGCACCCAAGAAACGGGCCCGGGCGCCGAAGCGTTCAGTGAGGGCATCGCGGCGGGCATGACGGGAATCGGCTTGATCTGGGCGCAAACCACCTCCGGCGTCATTGGCAAGGACGGCGATATGCCGTGGCACCTGCCCGAAGACCTGAAGCACTTCAACAAGGTCACCAGCGGCCATCCCGTGATCATGGGTCGCAAGACCTGGGAGTCATTCCCGGATAAGTTCCGTCCGCTGCCCAACCGCACGAATATCGTCATCACCCGGCAGGAGGGCTGGGGCAGCACGCCGGGCGCGGAAGGCGCCGTCGTCGTCAATTCGATGGATACCGCGCTGCTTGAGTCGCAGTTCGCGCCGGGCCACGAGGCGGTCTGGATCCTGGGTGGCGGCGAGATCTTCGAGCAAGCCGCGGACCTCGCAACCGCCGCCGTTGTCACCACGATCGACGTCGATACGGACGGTGACACTTTCGCGCCGACGCTCGACGAGAAGTGGACGTTCGAGTCCGTGGTGCCAACAGAAGGCTGGCTGACCTCGAAGAACGGCACCAACTACCGGATCGCCACGTGGCGCCGGATGGAAGACTGAGAATGCTGAAGAAACCTGAGACCCTGTTCGTGCTCGGCTACATGTTGTTGCCGCTCTTCGCGCTCTTGTCCGCGATCGTTGGGCTCACCATGATCCTCGGCGGCAACAAGATCCTGGGGATCATCGTCCTGGTAGTGGTGACCCAGGTCTTCGCCTTTGGCGCGTTCTACGCCCTGCGTGCCCGCAAGGCGGCCCTGCTGGAAGAACCCGACTCCTCGCCCAAGTAACTCGCATTTGTTGTCGTTTTGAGCCCCCAAAACGACACCTACTGCCAGTCAGTTGGGTCCGGGTCACCTCGTGACGTAACCGACAGCGGCCGGGAGCCGCGAAAGTCTAGACTGGTCCAATGACTACAGCAGCTAATCCGTCCGTTGGACTGGTCGGTTGGCGTGGCATGGTCGGCTCCGTCCTGATGCAGCGCATGCAGGAAGAGGGCGACTTCGCCAACATCAACCCGGTATTTTTCTCCACCTCGAACGCGGGAGGTGCCTCGCCGTCATTCGCTGGTACAGCGGAAGGCAGCGCAGGCAAGCTCGAGAACGCGTTCGATATTGAGACTCTTGCCAAGCTGCCGATTATTGTCACTGCCCAGGGCGGCGACTACACGAAACAGGTTCACGGCGAGCTGCGCAGCCGTGGCTGGGACGGGCTATGGATCGATGCCGCGTCCACGCTGCGCATGAACGACGACTCGATCATCGTGCTGGACCCCATCAACCGCGACGTCATCGACGCAGGCCTGTCCGGCGGCGTCAAGGACTACATCGGCGGCAACTGCACGGTCTCCTGCATGCTCATGGGGCTCGGTGGCCTGTTCAAGAACAACCTGGTCGAGTGGGGTACCTCGATGACCTACCAGGCTGCCTCGGGCGGCGGTGCCCGCCACATGCGCGAACTGCTCAACCAGTTCGGCACCCTCAACAACGAAGTCAGCAGCGAACTGGACGATCCGGCCTCGGCGATCCTGGAAATCGACCGCAAGGTCCTGGCGACCCAGCGCTCCGGCGTCGACGCCACCCAGTTCGGCGTTCCACTGGCCGGCTCCCTTATCCCCTGGATCGACGCCGACCTCGGCAACGGCCAGTCCAAGGAAGAGTGGAAGGCCGGGGTGGAAACCAACAAGATCCTCGGCACGGGCAACGGAAAGCCCGGCAAGAACCATGTCGTCATGGACGGCCTTTGCGTCCGTATCGGCGCCATGCGCTCCCACTCCCAGGCCCTGACGCTCAAGCTGCGCGAGGACTTGTCCGTCGCCGAAATCGAGAAGCTGCTGGACGCTGACAACGAGTGGGCCAAGGTCGTGCCCAACACCAAGGAAGCCTCCATGGCGGACCTCACCCCGGTTGCTGCCTCCGGCACCCTGGAGATCCCCGTAGGCCGTATCCGCAAGCTTGAGATGGGCCCGGAATACATCAGCGCCTTCACCGTGGGCGACCAGCTCCTCTGGGGCGCTGCCGAGCCGCTGCGCCGCATGCTGAAGATCGCCACGGGCACCCTGTAGGACTCGTGGTTTTAATCAACTGACTCGCAGTTGATGTCGTTTTGAGGGCTCATAACGACATCAACTGCTAGTTAGTTGGGTGCCCCTCAACTCTCCATGAACCGCACGTACTTCGCGGCCTGGAGTTCGAAGGACCGCCTGGCTGCCGGAGTCAGGCCTTCCGGGTCGAACGGTTCGGGCACGACGACGGCGCTCCGGCCGGTGCCGCTGCGGGACCAGGTGCCCACCACTTCGCCGCCGGACACGATCATCCGCTTGAAGACCCCGTTGCCGCCCGGAACGACCTTCTGGAAATGCTCCGGGGGCAAGACAAGGCTGCGGTCCGTATACCCGAGCAGGAATTCATCGAATCCCGGCAAGGCGAGGACCGCCCGCGAGCCGGGGACGCCGTCGTCGAGCAGTGCCGCCGTCTCGGGCGACAGCCAATAGGACATTCCCCGGAAGACGAGCTCCACGAGTTGGCCCCGAATAGCCTCGTGGGCTGCCCGGACCTCGGCTTTGGGGATCTGGGTCCACCACGCGAAGTCGTTGAGCGTCGCCGGCCCGTGGCTCTGGAGGTACCTGAGCAGGAATTCGGCAATCCCCTCTTGACGGCTTAAGACCATGGATTCCGGAATCCACTCATTGAAGGCCACGAAAAGTTGCTGTCCAAGGGCTTTGCCCGCCGTGCCGGCCGGAGGTCCTTGGACCAGCCAGGCGTTCTGGCACAGAATCCAGAGCAAATGGATCCCGCGTTGGGCCGTGGTCACTTGGCCTGCGGATTCGAAGATCTTGAAAAGCTCCTCGCGCGTTGCGCCTGGGCTGCCGGCGACCCGTTCGAGCGCGAGGTCCCGGCACGTTGCGACGTCTGCTTCGTCGATGCCGAGCTCCCGGTGCCGCGCGGCCACCGAACGCATGGATCGTTCGGTGGTGATGGCCAGGATCCAGCGCAAGTCCTGCGGTGGCACCAGGTGCAACGTTCCCCGCATGGGCCAGGACCGGACCACTGTGCCGTTCTCCAGCGCCTCCAATACCTTCGAGAGGCCGGAACCGGGGACCCGCTGGCCCACCGCCCAGAACGCCGAGGCCAGGTCCTGGGCCTGCATGGCGCCCATCTTGGAGACGCATTCCTGGGGGCTGCTGAATCCCCCAAGCAATCCTTGGCTCACAAGGCGCAGCCTGCCCATGACTTTGGGAGTGACGCTGATCTTAGCCGAAGCTGCCATGGCCCCATCATAGGACGCACGGCGGACAGCTTCGGTCCTCAATAGCACGCGGGAGGAACTCCCACGCCGCTCACAGGGGCCTTCCAGCGGGCCCTCCTACGCTAGGGGAATGCTGTTCGGTGAGTTAGGTCCGCTGCTGCGGCCGCTCAGCCGGCGGTTAGCGGCCGCTGGTTGGTGCGCCGCCGCCGTCGGGCTTGTCTGCGGCCTGGCAATAGCTGTTGGTGCGGGGGTGCGATTGTCCCCGTCGATGCAGACTGTCCAGGAAGTGGGCCTCGCCGCTACTGGCGCTGCGGCCCTCCTCCTGGGCCTTGCTGCCGCATGCCAGCCACCGTCCAACCGGGACCTTGATGATCCCGAGTCGGGGTTCCAGACAGGTGCGGGCGATCAAGTGCGCAGCTTCCTGCTTGCAGCCATCGTCATGCTCCTGGGCGTGGCAGGCTTCGCGGCCGCCGGCTGGATTTCCCCCGGCGGTCCGTCGCCGCAGAGCATAGCGTTCAGCCAGATCTTCCTCTTGGGGGCCGCCAGCTGCGGCCTGACGTTCCTGCTGCTCAACAAGGTCCTTCCGACCGGAAAGCGCTGAAGCGGGCTCCTACAGGGCCAGACCGATCAGCAGCGGCTCCGGATGCAGTTCAATGCCAAAACGCTCGACGACGCCGCGGCGCACCTCACGGGCGATCGCCACCATGTCCTCCGCGCTGGCTCCTCCCCGGTTGGTGATGGCCAGGGTGTGTTTGGTGGACAGCGAGGCGCGGCCGCCGGAGACGCTTGCGGGTTCGAGTCCGAAGCCCTTTCCGAAGCCGGCTTGGTCGATCAGCCACGCTGCCGACAGCTTGACGAGGCCGTCGTTTCCGGCAGGGTACTGCGGCGCTCCCTCGGGCAGCGCTGCGGCCGCTGTGGCCGGCACAATCGGGTTGGTGAAGAAGGAACCCGTGGAATACGTGTCCCTGTCCGAAGCATCCAGGACCATGCCCTTGGAGGCGCGCAGGCGCAGGACTTCGCGCCGGACGTCGTTGGAATACGCGCGCTTCCCGGCTTCGACCCCGAGGGACCGGGCCAGCTCCGCATACCGGATGGGGGCGCTCATGCGTCCGAGCGGCAGCTGGAATTCAACCGTCAAAACCACATAACGGGGTGAGCCCTCGGTGGTGGTCTGTTTGAGGATGGAGTCCCGGTAGCCGAACTTGAGCTCGGAGTTGGTGAAGGTTTGCACAGCGTTGCGTTCGCGGTCCCAAGTACGGACTGCGGCGATGGTCTGGGAGACGTCGGCACCATAGGCGCCCACATTCTGTACGGGAGTGGCACCCGTGGCGCCCGGGATGCCTGAGAGGGCCTCCAGCCCGGACCACGCGTGCAGCACCGAGTGCTCCACGAGGGCATCCCAGTTGTGCCCGGCCTGGACTACCACGGAGACTCCTCCGCAGCTATCCTCCGAATTGACGGTGAAGCCTTGCGAAGCGATCTTCAGGACGGTGCCCGGGTATCCGGCGTCGGAGATCAGAAGGTTGGATCCCCCACCGATGATGAGCAGTTTCTCGCCCGCGGCATCCGCCGAGCGGACGGCGTCGATGATTTCCGCTTCGGTGCGCGCCTCCACCAAGGTGCCGGCGGGCCCACCAACGGCGGCAGTGGTCAGTTCGGAAAGCATCGTCTGGGTCACCAAACAAGCCTAGCGGGCATTGCCTGCCCTGGCCGACTCAGGGATACGCTTCCGCGAGACGGGCGCCAGGAAGAAGCTCGCGACGAGCAGGACCAGGACGGCGAGCAAGGAATGCAGGATGCCGAAGTGCTCCGCCAGCAGTCCCAACAGCGGCGGACCGCAAAGGAACGCCCCATAGCCGATTGTGGAGACGACCGAAACCCGGGCCGCTGCGTGGGCCGGATCGTCCGCGGCAGCGGACATGCCCACCGGGAACCCCAAAGAAGCACCCAGGCCCCAGATAGCCAGGGCCGCGAAGGCGAGCCACGGTACCGGAGCGAAGACAAAGAGCGCCAGCCCCACCACAGCCGTGGCCGAGCACCAGCGCATGACAGGCACCCGTCCGAAACGGTCCAGGACCACGGTCCCGGCAAAGCGGCCCACAGTCATGAACGTCACGAAGATTCCGTAGCCGATGGCTCCCGCGGCGTCGGATTGACCGTGGCCATCGGCCAACGCCAAGGCCACCCAGTCCCCCGCCGCGCCCTCAGCCAGGGCGAGCCCCAGGACGAGCAATCCGAGCAGGAGGGTCCGACGTTCGCGCCAGGCCCGGGCCACCATCCGCTTGCTGTCCAATGGTTCGGCCGGTCCCTGCTGGCCGGGCCGGATGATGGGCAAGGGGCCGGTTGAAGGATCTTCAAAGGTGTCCGGCTTTCCTGGCTTGAAGGCCTTTGCCGGTGCTACCGGCGTCGAGTCCGCACGGAACCAGGCAGCGGCTGTCACCACCGAGACGGCGACCACCACGCCTGCCGCAGCCAGATGCCAGAAGACCGGCAGTCCCGCGGCAGCGGCCCACGCGCCGAGCCCTGCTCCCGCAACGGTACCGAGGCTGAAGGATCCGTGGAGACGGGGCATGATATGCCGCTCAAGGGCGCGTTCAAGTGACGCTCCCTCTACGTTGGAGGCCGTGTTCCAGCTGGCCGTGCCGAGGCCGATCACCATGAGTCCAAGCGCCACGACCACGGGGTTGGCCAGCACAGACGTGCCAAAACCGGCCACCGCCAGGCCGAGGCCCACCATGGCACCGCCGATCCGCGTAGTCAGTCGTGATCCGAGCCGGATCACGATCACCCCGGACGCTGACACGGACAGGAACGATGCCACCGTCATGCACATCAGCAGGAGGCCTACCGTGCCGGGAGTCAGGTGCAGGCCATCGCGGATTGCGGGCAAGCGGGAGACCCAGGACGAGAAGGCCAGGCCGCTCGCCCCGTACGCGGCCACCACAGCATTGCGCCACCGCGACAATTCCGCCGCGGTGGCGCGAGGTGCTGATTGTTCCAGCCTGCTCAAGCGAGCTTCACAACGGCCTGGGACTTCATGAGGACCTTCTGGCCGGCAAAGGTGACGGTCAGGTCGATACGCGCGGTGCGGGCGTCGGCGTCGAGCGCTCCCACCACTCCGGCAACCTCGATCACGGCGCCCGGCTCGCTGGTACCGGTGGTGTCGGCGACCAGCACCGGTTTGGTGAAGCGCGTCTGGTAGTCGACGACGGCGGCGGGGTCGCCGGCCCAGTCGCTCACCAATTGCACGGCGGAGCCCATGGTGAACATACCGTGGGCGATGACTCCGGGAAGTTCGACGCTGGTGGCGAAGGATTCGTTCCAGTGGATCGGGTTGAAGTCGCCGGATGCGCCGGCGTACTTGACCAGGTCCTGGCGGGTGACCTCGATGCTGCGGGTGCCGACTTCCTGCCCGACGGCGAGTTCTTCAAGTTTCAAGCTCATGGTTACTGTCCCTCTCCGCGGACCAGGATGGACGAGGTGGTGGTGGCGACCCTCTGGCCGTCCACGGTGGTGATTTCCGAACGCGTGGTGATCATGGCCCCGCCGCCCATGGCGCGGACGCCGTCGACGTGCAGTTCGGCCCGCAACCGATCCCCGGCAACGATCGGGCGGTGGTGCGTGAAGCGCTGGTCGGCGTGCACTACGCGGCTGAAGTCGATGCCGGAATCGGGGTCCTCGATCAGCTGGGCATCGGCCCGCTGGGCGACGATGATGGCAAAGGTCGGCGGGGCGACGAGGTCGCTGTGGCCAAGGGCTTTCGCGGCTTCGACGTCGAAGTGGGCGGGATGGGTGGCCTTCACGGCCCGGGCGAACTCCCGGATCTTTTCGCGGCCGACGTCGTACACCTCTGCGGCAGGGTAGCTGCGGCCCTGCAAGTCCGGGTTAATAGTCATAGTCCAACCCTATCGGCCCGGGACGTGTCTCCGGATTAGGGTCGACGCCGGGCCGCTACCCCGCGGCAGGCGGTCCGAACCACGTGGTCAACGCGTCGTCGAGGCCCAGCCGGGTTCGGTCTCCCACCCAGGCCACATATCCGTCCGGCCGGATCAACACGGCGGCGGGAGGAGTGACCGCCCCGAGTGCCGGAAGCTCCCAGGCCCCGGTGTATGTGGCGTCAATCAGCTGAACGCGGTCCGCCCACGGCGTGATGTCGATGCCGCCCGGCTCACCAAGGTTGAGGAGCACCGGCCGGGCATCGTGCAGCAGGGTGAAGACACGCAGCGGACCGTCAGCAGTGACGAGGTCGAGATCGGGCATGCGGCGTCCGAGCAGCGGGTGCCCCTCGCCGACGTCGTAATGCACGTCGAGGCCGGACTGCATCGCGGCGTAGCGATTGCGCGGTTCCTCCATGCCGAGGAGATCGGCAATGACCTCGCCCACGGCTTTCGTGCGTTCGTCCGGCCGGCGAAGCGCGACACTCGCCATCGTGTTGCGCAGCACGCGGGCGGCCACCGGGTGGCGCTCGGCGTGGTAGGTGTCGAGGAGGCTTTCCGGCGATCTCCGCTTGAGAACCTGGGCCAGCTTCCATCCCAGGTTCACGGCATCCTGCACACCCGTGTTGAGGCCCTGTCCGCCGTCCGGTGCATGCACGTGTGCGGCGTCGCCAGCGAGCAGGACCCGCCTGTCGCGGTAGCTCGCGGCCTGCCGGGTCATATCGGTGAATCTGGAGATCCAGATGGGACTGTGGATCCCGTAATCCGTCCCGCAAACGGCGATGAGCGCCTCGCTCAGGTCATGGAGGGTGGGTTCGGTGGCGGGTCCCACGTGCTGTTCGGTCACCATGACCCCCACGGGCCCGCCATCCGCGTAGACCACCTTGCCGTCGATAATCTTGTACTCCAACTTGCCGAAGGAGTGGATGCCAAAGGCATTGGTGTGGACGCCCAAGGGCGGCTGCTCGGCCATCTCCACCTGGGCGATCAGGGCACTCGTGGTCGGATCCCACCCGGGGAATTCGGTTCCGGCTGCCTTACGGACCAGGCTGCGGCCGCCGTCGCACCCCACGAGGTATTCCGCGCGAAGCGCCTGGCCGCCGGACAGCTCGACGTCGACGCCGGTCCCGTCCTGCGCGAATCCGGTCACCTCGCGTCCGTAATAGATCGGCACTGCCAGTTCGGCGACCCAGCCGGCCAGGATGCGTTCGATATGGTTCTGCCACAGCCCGAGCCCGTAGTTGTGCCGGGTGGGAAAGTCGCCGATGTCGAAACGGACGCCGCCGAACCCGGCGACCTGGGCCACCTGCCCCTCGGACAGGAACCGATCAGCGATTCCGCGCTGATCGAGGACCTCGATGGTGCGTGAGTGCAAACCGCCTGCGCGTGAGCCGGCGAGATCCTGGTTTGGACGCCGCTCGACAATCGCGACGTCGACGCCGGCCAATGCCAGCTCGCCCGCCAGCATCAGCCCCGTGGGGCCACCTCCGGCGATCACCGCCGCATGCTGGGTCGTCGCCATGCGCCGGCAGGCTACTTCTTCAAGCCCTTGCGGACCTGCTGCCCGCGGACCACCATGCCCACGACATGCAGGACCAGGCCGAACCCGATCACGAACAACGACGTCAGGGCAAGGCCTTGGTTTTGGGAGGTGTTGCCGATGATCGTGAGGATGATCCCGACGGCGATGAGCCCCATCGCGCCGAAAACCAGCGCCTTGTAGGTGGTGGAAGCAGTAGCCCAGAATTCGTTCAGCACCACCCAAGTTTAGGGCACTTGTCAGGACAGCGGGTCCTGCAGGGCCGGAAAGCCGACCAACCTACCAACGCTCGCTCACCTTTGACCGCCTTTCCCCAAACCCTCGCTCACCTATATGGGCCCAACCACAGACCCTCGCTCACCTATCAATGGTTGTGGACGAACGCTCGCTCAGATCATCTGCGGGAGGATCCCGTCGTTTGGGCTTGTATGTGAGCGGGCGTCGTGGAAAAGCCGGACATATGTGAGCGGGCGTCTGTCGATGCCCTTACGTCGGTGGGTGCGCCCTTACAGGGAGGGCTGGACCCCGAAGGCCACGGCGAGCTTCATGATCTTTTCGGCGCGGCCGAGGCGCGGAAGGTCGGAACCGTCGCGGATGACCCTGCCGTTGGCTTCGAAGTCGTTCATGAAGTCGGTGGCCCAGGCGACGTCCGACGGCGTGGGGCTGATGACCTCGTTGATGACCGTGGTTTGGTCGATGGCCAGGCAGAGCTTGCCGGTCATGCCCATGGTCACCGTGATGCCGGTCTGCTCGCGCAGGATCGGGTGGTTGGTGCCGACGGTCGGGCCGTCGATGGGGCCCGGCAGGTTGCCCACTCGGCTCGCGACAACGAGCTTGGCACGCGGATAGGCCATTGCTTCAGGCGTTGCGGCCATGCCCGTGTCCCGGCGGAAGTCGCCCGAACCGAAGGCCAGGCGGAAGGCGCCCTGGGCACGGGCGATGTGGTTGGCTTCCTCGATGCCGAGCGCCGATTCCACAAGGGCGACCACCGGGGTCTTGCCGTCCATGCGGTGGAAGGACTCGGTGACCTGGTCCGCGGATTCGGTCTTGGCCAGCATGACGCCCAACAGGCCGGGCGTGCCACGCAGACCGGCGAGGTCATCGGCCCAGAACGGGCTTGTGGCGTCGTTGATGCGGACCCAGGCCTGGCCGCCGCCCCGCAGCCAGTTGATGACGTTGTCGCGGGCAATGTCCTTCTGGGACGGGTCCACAGCGTCCTCGATGTCAAGGATGATGGCGTCCGCGCGCGATGAGGCCGACTGGCCGAAAAGCTCCGTCTTCATGGCGTTCACGAGGAGCCAGGAGCGGGCAATGTCGGCGGGAATTTTGCGGGTGGACCGAATGGACTCGGCGGCGGTGCTAGACGTCATGTATCTACCGTATCCGGCCAGCCGCCAGGAACGCTAAGAATCGGGCACCGGTGTGAGCATCAATACGAACAAAACGATTGTGACAGGCACCCCCACCCCAACTGGCTCGCAGTTGTTGTCGTTATGCGCCGTCAAAACGACAACAACTGCGAGTCAGTTGGGTTTGGCGCACTTTGGGGAGTCCGCAGCTCAACGCAGCGCAACGCAGCTCAACGCAGCTCAACGCAGCTCAACGCAGCTCAACCCGGCGACGCTAGGCGAAATGTGTCTTTGCATTGCCCGGAGTTGCGCGTGCATTTCGCCGGATTTCGCCCAGTTTCCCGGCGTTTCCGGGCGTTACCGCCGGGCTTTCCCTGAGCAGTGGACATGCGCTTACATCGTTCCCACCGGCGGTTCGGTCTGCTCCAGACCGCGTCCGGAGAAACGAA
>FTCF01000126.1_pt1 | contig 28781 bp, 25 predicted proteins | sample 1639631 | NCBI WGS metagenome assembly FTCF01 (sample SAMEA3914864, study PRJEB12502) | metagenome | biome: forest; material: soil | place: USA | collected 2012-03-12 | depth 0.3 m
CGAAGTCCGGCGTCCTTGATCAGCTTGGCGGCCTTGTCCAGGCCGGTGTCGGCAACGATGTCCCGCCACGGCCCGATCGCCGGAATTCCGGCCCGGACGCAACCGTCCACTGCCTGAGCCAGGGTCCACTTCCTGGTGGTGGCGCTGTTCAGTGACAACCTGGAAAAGTCCGACAACCTTGAAAAGTCGCTCATGCGCCCACTCCGTTGATGCGGAGGTAGTCGGACATCCGGAAGGCGGCCAGCGCAGGGTCGCGCAGGAGCCCGGCCTGGTCGGCGAGTTCGAACGTGCGTGCCAGGTGGACCACGGAGCGGCCGGAATGCAGTCCGCCGACCATCTGGAATCCGGGCTGCTTGCCGTTGAGCCACGACATGAAGGCGATCCCGGTCTTGTAGTAGAACGTGGGGGCGCTGAAGATGTGCTTGCCCAGTTCGCGGGTGGAGTCCAGGATGGCCCGCGCGTCCGCAGCGTCGCCGGCGTCGTACTTCTGCAACGCGACCGAGGCTGCCGGGTAGATCGCGGCGAAGATGCCCAGCAGTGCGTCCGAGTGGCGGGCGCCGTCGCCGGCGATCAGTTCGGGGTAGTTGAAGTCGTCTCCGGTGTAGAGGCGGACGCCGTCCGGCAGGGCCGCGCGCAGCGCAACTTCATGGGAAGCGTCGAGCAGCGAGACCTTCACTCCGTCTACTTTGTCCGCGTGGGCGCGGATGAGGCCAAGGAAGGTTTCGGTCGCTTCGGCAACGTCGTCCGAGCCCCAGTAGCCGGCCAATGCGGGGTCGAACATGGTCCCGAGCCAGTGCAGGATGACGGGCTGGTCCACTTCGCTCAGGAGCGTGGAGTAGACGTGCAGGTAGTCCTCCGGGCTGGTTGCCGCTTTGGCCAGTGCCCGGGACGCCATGATGATGACCTTGGGTCCCGCCTCGCTCACGACGGCGATCTGCTCACGGTACGCGTCCAGCACGGCCTTGATGCCGGCGGGACCCTCAGGAACAGAGCCGAGGTCCAGCTGGTCGGTTCCGGCGCCGCAGGACACGAGGTCCTGAACGGTCTTGCCGGCGGTGGCGGCGCTGCCGGACGCCACCACGGAGGCCGCTTCGACGCCGGTCCGCTTGATGAGCTGCTGCGTCGCGGCCCAGTCCAGGCCCATGCCGCGCTGGGCGGTATCCATGGCATCGGCAACACCCAGGCCGTAGGACCACAGCTCGTGCCGGTACGCCATCGTGGCGTCCCAGTCCAAGTGCGCCGGGGCGCCCGGGGTGTTGTCGGCCGTCGCTTCCGGAATCACGTGCGCGGCAGCGTAGGCGCGCCTGGACGTCAGCGGCGCCGTCGGCCTGGCCCACGACGTGGCCGGCTGCAAGTTGTAGAGGCGGGTCCCGCCGTCGGGGTTTGGGAGGAGGAGGGAAGTCATCAGAGCACAATCTCCGGGATATCGATGGTGCGGCGCTCGTCGTTGGACTGCAGGCCGAGCTCGGCGAGCTGCACGCCGCGGGCCGCGGAAAGGAGGCCGAAGCGGTGCTCGCGGCCGGCGACGACGTCGCGCAGGAATTCTTCCCACTGCAGCTTGAAGCCGTTGTCCAGATCGGCGTTGGCGGGGACTTCCTGCCACTGGCTGCGGAAGGACTCGGTGACGGGCAGGTCCGGATTCCACACGGGCTTGGGTGTGTGGGCGCGCTGCTGCGCAACGCACTTGTTCAAGCCGGCGACGGCGGAACCGTGCGTGCCGTCGATCTGGAACTCCACGAGTTCGTCGCGGTAGACGCGGACGGCCCAGGAGGAGTTGATCTGGCCGATGACTTCGTCTCCGTCCGGGGTCTCGAGTTCGAAGATGCCGTAGGAGGCGTCGTCGGCCGTGGCCTTGTATTCCTTGCCTTGTTCGTCCCAGCGGGCCGGGATATGGGTGGCGGTCTTGGCGTTGACGCTCTTGACCTTCCCGATGATGCCTTCCAGGACGTAGTTCCAGTGGCAGAACATGTCCGTTGTCATGCCGCCGCCGTCTTCCTTGCGGTAGTTCCAGGACGGGCGCTGCGCTGCCTGGATGTCGCCTTCGAACACCCAGTAGCCGAACTCGCCGCGGATGGAGAGGATGCGGCCGAAGAAGCCTTCGTCCACCAAGCGGCGCAGCTTGACCAGGCCCGGCAGGTAGAGCTTGTCGTGCACCACGCCCGCCGTCACGCCGGCTTCCTTGCCGATGCGGGCCAGTTCGATCGCTTCCTCCAGCGTCTCCGCCGTCGGCTTTTCAGTGAAAATGTGTTTCCCGGCGCGCATTGCCTTCTTCAGCGTCGCCGCGCGGAGGCTGGTCATCGACGCATCGAAGACGACGTCCACCGTGGGGTCGTTGATGACTGCGTCGAGGTCGGTGGACCACTCGGAGACTTTGTGGAGTTCGGCGAGTTCGCGGATTTTCGCTTCGTTGCGGCCCACCAGGATCGGTTCAACCTGGACGCGGGTGCCGTCGGCCAAGGTGAAGCCCCCGGCGTCCCGGATGGGGAGGATGGAACGCAGCAGGTGCTGGCGGTAGCCCATCCGGCCGGTGATGCCGTTCATGGCGATGCGGATCGTCTTTGTTTCGTAGCCCATGAGTCCTCTTCAATGGAAAGTAAATGAAGTGGGAAAGCGCATTCCCAATGCATTCATGATGACACGCTACTCCGGGTCTGGCAATCGCTTTCCCAAGGCTCGTTCGGACTGTAATAATCGGATGTTGCTGAAAGTGCCCGAGACTGAGGCTTTGAAGAGGAGTTGTCCGTGACTGCAAGCACGCTGTCCGAAGTGGCCAAACTGGCCGGCGTCTCCCCCGCCACGGCCTCCCGGGTTCTCAATGGCTCCGCCAGGACGCCCGCACCGGAGATCGCCGAGCGCGTCCGGCAGGCGGCCGACACCCTCGGCTACATCGCGAATGCCCAGGCCCAAGGCCTCGCAAAGGCGCGCTCCGGGTTGATCGGGCTGATTGTGCACGACATCGCCGACCCATATTTTTCCGCCATAGCGCAAGGCGTCCAGGCCGCGGCGCGGCAAGAGCGCCGGATGGTGCTCCTCGCCACAACCAACGGCACACCCGCCGAGGAGAAGGAAGCTGTCGCCGCCTTCGCTGCACGGCGGGCCGAGTCCATCGTCATCGCAGGATCGCGCTCGACACGTTCCGAGGACGCCCGCGCGAACACCGACCTAGCCGCCGAATTGGACCGCTACTGCCGCAACGGCGGGCGCGTGGGCGTCGTCGGGCAGGCGATTCTGGGCGTGGCCGAAACGGACAACTACCGCACCATCGCTGTCCCTAACGAGCAACTTGCGCGGGATCTGGCGCGGGAATTGGCGCGTACCCACAAAGGGCCGTTCGTCATTGTGGCCGGGCCGGAGGGGCTGACCACTTCGGATGAGCGCGTCATGGGATTCCAACGAGGCTTGTCCGACGCCGGCCAGCCCGCCGCGGATATTGTGCACGTCGCGTTCAACCGGAACGGCGGTTTCGACGCCGGCATTGAACTGGCCTGGCGGATCAAGGCGTCCGACCGATCGGCGCCGGATCAACGCTTGTGCATTTTCGGCACGAACGATGTCATGGCTATCGGCGTGGCCGCCGCGTTGAGGGATCAGGGGCTCAGGGTCCCCCACGACGCAAGCCTCGCAGGGTTCGACGACATCGAATGGCTCCGGGACTTCCGGCCAGCGCTCTCCACCGTGAGCCTGCCGCTGGAAGAAATCGGACGGCTTGCAACTATGGCGACCCTTTCCAACGACAACGGCGGTGCGGCCGCCGTCGTCGGGAGCGTCACCCTCCGCAGGAGCACGGGTTCGCCCTAGCTCCCTGGATTCGGGGCGGCTCCGTCGATGACCCGATCACGCCTGACCGAGAGTCCGCCAGTGTGACCGGCACAACAATTTCCCCTTGACAGCGGGGCTGCGCGGGTGTCTCATGGAAAGCGCTTACCAGTTGGGAAAGCGCATACCAAGCGGAAATCCAGTCCGATTCTTGAGAGGCGCCGCCCTCCTGCTGGAAACCAGCCCCAAAGACGGGAAGGCCCTTCCAGTGGCCCAAAACGACTTGTCCAAAGGAGGACAATATGAAGATCGACGCGAGCAGGCAGCGAAGTTCAACCGGACCGCGACCGTCCAGCACCACGAGGAAAGCGGCAGCCAGCGGCTGGATCGGCAGCGCCCTTGAGTACTACGACTGGTTCATCTACGCGCAGGCTGCTGCGCTCGTCTTCCCGGGCGTCTTCTTCCCCGCGGGAAACCCGACCGTTGCACTGATCGCTTCGCTCGGCACATACGCCGTGGGCTATGTGGCTCGCCCGATTGGCGCCTTCGTCCTCGGACAATGGGGCGACAAGCACGGCCGGAAGAACGTCCTGGTCCTCGCCATGTTGATGATGGGCGCGTCGACCTTCGCCGTCGCTTTGTTGCCGACGTATGGCCAGGTCGGGCTTCTGGCACCCGTCCTCCTGGTTGCCGTCCGGCTCATCCAGGGCTTCGCGGTCGCCGGCGAGCTGAGCGGCGCCAGCGCCATGATCGTGGAGCACGCGCCCTTCGGCCGCCGGGGCTTCTACGCAAGCTTCGCGCTCCAAGGAACCCAGGCCGGACAGATCATTGCCGCGGCTGTCTTCCTCCCGCTCTCCGCCGTGCTCTCCAATGAAGCGTTCAAATCCTGGGGCTGGCGCATTCCCTTCCTCCTCAGCGCCCTTGTGGTGTTCGCCGGGTACATGATCCGCCGCCGGGTCGAAGAAACACCCATCTTTACTGAGGAAAAGGCGCACCAGGAGATCCCGAAGATGCCGATCGTCCGCGTTCTGCGGGAAAGCGGTCTGGACGTGGTCCGGGCAGTCTGCATGACCTTGGTCAACGTCGTCGGCGTCACCGTCGCAGTCTTCGGTGCGGCGTACGCCACCCAGCCGGGTTACGGCGTCGGGATGAGCACTACTGTCTACCTCTGGATCCCGGTCCTGGCCAACGTCGTCGCACTCGCCCTTATCCCTTTGTTCGGAGATCTGTCGGATCGGTTCGGCCGCCGGCCGCTGATGATCTTCGGCTCGTTGAGCTCGGGCGTGCTGGCCTACGCCTACCTGTACGCGGTGAGCCAGAACAACGTAGTGCTCACGATCGTCCTCTCGATCATCATGTGGGGCACTCTGTACCAGGTCTGGAATGCAACCTTCGCCAGCTTCTTCCAGGAGCTCTTCCCCGCCCGCACCCGCGTCACGGGATTCGCCATCTCGCAGAACATCGGCCTCGTCATCACCGCGTTCCTTCCGAGCATCTTCACGGCAATCGCCCCGCCGGGATCGGCGAATGTCCCGCTCATCATCGGGTCCATCTGCTTCGGAATCTGTGTCATCGGCGCCGTGGCCGCCTGGTCGGCCCGTGAAACCTACCGCATCCCGCTCAACCAACTGGGCACGGCGAATGCGACGCCGGTTGCCCGCGAGGAGTACCGCCAGCTCCGGAGCGGCGCCCGGTAACCCAAGCGATTTGCGGCGAATCGCGGCCATTGAATGAAACGATTCACAGAAGAGGGGAGAATCCACATGCGCGTCTGCTTCCGTTCCTCGGTCAAACCCAGCCAGATTCCCGAATATCGACGCCGGCACGCGGCTGTGTGGCCGGAGATGCTCCGTGAACTCAAGGCGGCCGGCTGGAACAATTATTCGTTGTTCCTGGCCGACGACGGGCTGCTGGTGGGATACGTGGAATGCGACGATTTCGACGCTGCACGTGCCCGAATGGCCTTGACCGACGTGAATGCCCGTTGGCAGGCGGAAATGGCGCTCCTGTTCGACGACGACGCACGGGCGCCGGACCAAGGCTTCGTCCAACTCACGGAAATCTTCAATCTGGAGGACCAGTTGTCCGGGGGTTAAGGCGAAAACCTCAAACGATCGCGGAAACCCCCGTCACGGCCCGTCCCACGATGAGCGAGTTGATCTCGAACGATCCTTCGTAGGTGTAGATCGCCTCAGCATCGGCAAAGATCTTGGCCATACGATAATCGGTCACTATGCCGTTCCCGCCGAGGATCGACCGGCCCATCGCCACGGTTTCGCGCATCCGGGCGCTGCAGTACGCCTTGGCCAGGGCCACTTGGGCCATTTGGGCTCCGCCGTGCCGCACCCCCTTGCTGTCCGCGTAGATATCCTCCTGCAGCTGGGCGATCCGCACCATCATGCCCATGCTGGCCACGGCATTTCCGAGCATGTCCACTAGTTGCTGCTGGATGAGCTGGAACTTCGCCAGCGGGCGGCCGAACTGCTGGCGTTCGAGGGCGTATTTCCGGGCGACGTCGAACGCCGCCAACTGCTGCCCCACGGCCTGCCAGGCCACCATGAGCCTGGATCCGCGTAGAAGGTGGTTGGTGTCGGCGAAGCTGTTGATCCCGGAAAAACGATCCGCCTCGGGAACCCGGACATCCTTGAGGACAATGTCAGCGTTTTGCACGGTGCGCAGGGCGATCTTGTTCTCGATCTTGGTGCGTGTCACGCCTGGCAGCGTGCCGTCCACGATGAAGCCGCGAATAGCGCCGTCAGCTTCGTCCCGGGCCCAGACCAGCATGTGATCGCAGAACGTCCCGTTGCCGATCCAGCGCTTGGCGCCGTTCAGCACCCAGTAGTCGCCGCCGTCGTCGGCTCCCCCGGCGACCCGGCGGGCAACCGTCTGCAGGCCGCCGGCCACGTCGGATCCGTGGTCCGGTTCCGTGAGCGCAAACGCTCCGGTGGTCCGGAGGTTGGAGGCGTCGTCCAGATAGCGGTCCTGCTGGTCCTTGGAACCGAACTCGTAGAGCGCCTCGATGAAAAGGTCGTGGTGCACCATGAAGAACGTGGCGATGGAGGTGTCCACGCGGGTCATTTCCGCGATCACCAACCCGGCGAACAGGTTGCTGTAGCCGCGGTGCGTGGGGGTGCTCAAGCGAAGGGCCGCGAGTTTGGGCAGGATGTGCGCGGGGAACTCGGCCTTGTCCCACCAGTCCTTGGCATAGGGCGCGATTTCCGTGGCCAGGAATTCCCGGAGCTCGTTGAGCTTGCGCTGTTCCTGGACGCTGAGGAGAGATTCGAAATCGAAAAAATCCGCCGTAGGCAGGGAATCAGGCAGGGACCCGGCCGAGGGCCCGACGGCGGCCGCCAGCTTGTGCGCCTGGCTCACTTCGGTGCCATCCGGATCGCACCGTCGAGGCGGATGGTTTCGCCGTTGAGCATGGCGTTTTCCACGATGTGCGCCACGAGGTTGGCGTACTCGGCGGGACGGCCAAGACGTGCGGGGTGCGGTACCTGCTGGCCAAGGGAGAGCTGCGCATCCTGGGGCAATCCTGCCAGCATGGGGGTTTCAAAAATGCCTGGCGCGATGGCCATGACACGCACCAGCGAGCGCGCAAATTCACGGGCCAGGGGCAACGTCATCGCGGCCACGGCTCCCTTGGACGCTGCATACGCAGGCTGCCCGATCTGGCCGTCGAAAGCTGCCACGGAGGCCGTGTTGATGATGACGCCGCGCTCCTCCCCGCCGAGTTCGGTAGACGCGGGCTCGTTCCGGGCCATCGCGGCGGCAGCCAGGCGGATCACGTTGAATGTGCCCACGAGGTTGATCTGGATGACCCTGTTGAAGTTCTCGAGTGGGAGCACGCCGTCCTTGCCGAGCACCTTGCCCGGGGTAGCGACGCCGGCGCAGTTGACCAGGATCCGGAGCGGACCCAGCGCGACGGCGGCGTCGACAGCGGCCTGCACTTGCTCTTCATTGGTGACGTCGGCGGGGACAAACACGGCCCTGCCGCTGGCTCCCGAGGCATTGAGTTCGCTGGCGAGGGCCTCTCCGGGAGAGGAGTGGAGGTCAAGCAGCACAACCGATGCTCCGGCGTCGAGCAATCGCCTTGCTGTTGCAGCCCCCAGTCCCGAAGCCCCGCCGGTTATCAACGCAACTGCGCCCTTGATGTCCATCCATCCTCCTCGATGCAGAACCAAAATCCGTTAATGAATGTTAACTGAATCACTTTGATTGTGCACCGGGAAGGGTCCTGCGGCCAAGTGCGTGGCGTTAGGCTGGCAGCATGTCCGCCCCTGACGCTACGCCCGGCACCTCCGGAACGCCCGATTGGGCCGCGCGAGCCGACTGCGCCGCGCGTTCGGTGACCCGGCATTTCGGACGGCGCTTCCTCTTCCTTCCCGGAACCCACCTCGCGGCGTCGGCCCGGCCCTCCAGCCGGTTTCCGGGTCAACCGTGGAACTACTGGTGGCAGGCGCACTACGTCGACTGCCTCGTGGACACCGGGTTGCGCGAACTGGCCTCGGGAGCAAGGTTCGACGGCGGTGATCGCCTGAGTGCGGGCCGGCTCGCCTCACGCCTGGTCACCACCATCCACTTGCGTAATTTCCTTCGCTACGTGAACAGCTATTACGACGACATGGCATGGCTCGCCCTCGCTGTCCTGCGCTTGGACGCCCTGGCCGAAAAGGCGCACCAGCCCGGCCGCCGACGCAACGCCCGGTTGCAGAGAAGCCTCTCTCGGCAGTTCGAGTCGGCCTCCACGGACGATATGGGCGGCGGCACCTTCTGGAGCACCACACGCGACTTCAAGAACACCCCCGCCACAGCCCCGGTGGCCCTGTACTTCGCCCGGACAGGCAAGCGACAACGGGCTCAAGGCCTGTTGGACTGGCTCGACGCCACGCTCTTCGACCCCACCACGGGCCTGTACCTCGACGGCGCCCGGATCCAGGAAGGCAAGCTCGTGCTCGCGGAAGAGGTCTACACCTACAACCAAGGCCCAGTGCTCGGCGCCTTGTTGGAGTTGGGTGGAGATGCGAACCTGGCACGTGCGGCCGCCTTGGTGGACTCGGTGGCCGAACACCTGACCGTCCGCGGGCCTGACGGGGCGGGGAGGCTCGTTCTTCGCGGCGAAGGCACCGGCGACGACGGACTCTTTACCGGAATCCTCGTCCGGTACCTGGCCGTCGCCGCCGGGGACGTTCGCTTGCCCGCTCCCACCCGCGCTACCGCCGGCCAATTAGTGTTCGAGACCGCGGAGGCGCTGTGGGAGGGGCGGACTGTGCGCACAGACGCTGTCCACGGGACTTCCGCAAAGTACGACGACGACGGCTGGCTCGTCCTCTCGACGGAACCACAGCGTCCGGCCGCCGAAACGTACCCGGCCGGCACCGCCGTCGAACTTTCCACCCAACTGCAGGCGTGGATGGCGCTCGAAGCCGCCGCGCGCGTCCGGAAATTGTCAGTGCCGAGGCCTAGTCTGGAGCTGTGAACCCGTCCCCGAGTCCGTTGCCTATCACCGTGGTCGCTCCGCCGCCGGAATGGTGGCAGATCCTTGGCGCGCTCAGCCCGCTCGCTGTCCTTGCCGCGGCGATCGTTGCCGCGATCGTAGGCCTCCTGTCCCTGCGGCAGAAGGCGCGGGCGGATAACAGGTCCGAGTGGTGGCGCCGTGCTCAATGGGCGCTGGATGCGTCCCTGTCCCGCAGCCGCTCCGAGGCTGAAATGGGTCAGAAAGCCATCGAGATTCTGGGCCAAAGCGAGCTCGCGTCGCGGGAGGAACTAGCGCTCCTCAAAGTCGGCACTGAGGACGAGCTCCTTGCAGCCGCCACAGCATCCGAAACCCGCGCTCTCACCCCCTCGCAGCGTCCCGCCTCGGTAAGCCCTGAAGACCGCAAGGTGCAGATCGCCGCCGCAAGGGCCAGGGTCGTGCTTGACCGGCGACTCGGGGTGGATACTCCAGGCTGGATCGTCGCCCTGTCCCGCGAGAAGCCCGGGTAGGGCTACTCCCCCACAGGCGCAGGCTTTTTCTTCTGGGGATACGGGGTCTCCTGCCGTGCCAACATCTCGACAAAACCAGCGATCTTCCTGGCCCGCGTCTCCGCCTTCTTCACCGAGTTGGTCCGGTAGATCAGGGCGAAGCGGTTGACCGACGTCAGCACATCAAACATCGCCTGCGCTTCGGGAACGGCGGCGATGGCGGCAGCGAGGTCCTCCGGAACTTCCGCGTCCGCTTGGCCCACGTACGCAGATTCCCAACGCCCGTCCGCTTTGGCGCTGGCGACGGCGGACCATCCGGCCGGGGTCATCTTGCCTTCAGCTTCCAAACGGGCAATATGCCCCACGTTCCGTTTGGACCATGGGCTTTTGGGGCCGCGGCGGGTCATGCGCTGGAAGACGCTTTCGTCGTCCCGCCTTCTGCCTTGGCCGTCGATCCAACCGAAACAAAGGGCCTCATCCAAGGCAGCGGCGTAATCGAGTTCCGTCACGTTGCCGCCCTTCTTGTGCAGCACGAGCCACACGCCTGGACTGTCGGCGCCGTTCTTTTCGAGCCAGGACCGCCATTCGGCAGCGTCTTTGACGATCAGTTCTTCAAGTTCAACAGCCATGGCCCCATTCTGGTGCCCGATAGGCTGAGGCGAAAGCCCACGAGTTGCCCTGATTCGCGTCCCGGAGGATCCATGCTGCGCGTCCGCCCCATCCAGTTCACGTCCGACGTCGCCGCCTGGAAGCACCTTCTTACGACGCTGGGCCTCGTGCGCATCGAGGACCACGGCGATTGGGTGGAGTTCGACGCCGGCTCGGGCAGGGTGGCCTTGCACCGTACAGCCCCTGGCTCGCCCGACGACGGCACTACGGTATTCGGCGTCGAGGTCGGGGACCTGGCCGAGTTCGCCCGACGCACCGTTGCGGACGGAACCCGCGCCGAACTGTTCGACGCCGATCACGGCCAGGCCGTGCGCATTACCGCCCAAGACGGCTTCACGTTTCTCGCCGACAAAGCGAGCAGCCGCACGACCAGCCCGGAAGCGGATCCGGGCCTCGCCGTCGTCGGGACCTGGCTCACGCCGGATGTGCCAAGGGCCGCACGGGAGTTGCGCAACATCGGCGCGCGGCCGCGGTATGCGTCCGCGACGTTCGCGGATTTCAGCGCGAAGAACGGCGGAATCCTGTTGGTCCGGGAGTCTTCGGAGCCGGCTGCGGGAGGCCTCGCTTTCGAGTACGACGGCGACCTCGCCGCTCTGGAGGCACGGCTCGCCGCCGCCGGACTCGCCGCCGCCCGGACCGGCTCGCTTCTCACGATCCAGGCCCCGCGCGGCGGGACGCTTACTGTGTCCTGGCCTGCATAGCCCAACGCTCGCTCACCTATATGGCTCTTTTCCCCAACGCCCGCTCACCTATACAGGTCTTTCCCCCAACGCCCGCTCACCTATATGGCCCCCTCCCCCAACGCCCGCTCACCTATATGGCTCTTTTCCCCAACGCTCGCTCAGATCATCTGCAGAAGGGATCCCGGTTTGGCCACAAACGTGAGCGAGGGTCGCCCGATTGGACGATATACGTGAGCGAGCGTCGACCGATTGGACGATATACGTGAGCGAGCGTCGGGCTAGTCCTCCAGCGCTCCGTTGCAGAGCCGGTTGACCACCTCGGTGAGCATCGCCAGGCCGGCTACGATGTCCTCGTCCTTGGTGTATTCATGCTCGTTGTGGGAGATGCCGTCAACACTGGGAACAAAGAGCATGACGGTGGGAACGATGTCCTTCATATTGGTGGAATCGTGCCCGGCCAAGGTCATGACTTCCTTGTTGGACAGGCCCAGATCGGCGGCAACCTTGGCGGCAAGTTCCACGCCGTCGGACTGGTAAGGAGTGACCGGCCACGAGTGCGAATGGTGCTGTTCCACCGAAACATTGGCCAGCGTCTCGATTTCCGCGATGCGCTCATGGAGCAGCGCATCGGCTTGGGCGAGTATGGCTTCGTCGGCACTGCGCAGGTCCAGCAGCAAGTTGACCCGGGACGGCACCACAACGGGCGAATTCGGGTAGACGTTCAGCTGTCCCACCGAGGTGTGCAGCACTCCGGGGAAGCGGTTGGCGATGTCCCGGGCGGCCACCACCAGCATCGAGGCTCCCAGCAGGGCGTCCTTGCGGTCCGCGATGACTGTGGAGCCCGTGTGTGCCTGCTCGCCATGGACCACGAATTCGTACTTGTTGGCCGCCCAGTTGGACGACACCAAGCCAATCGTGATGCCTTCCCGTTCCATGCTGCGGCCCTGTTCGATGTGGATCTCGGCGCAGTACGCTGCCTCGGGTCCTTCGAAGGAACCACGGCACGCTATGGCGTCCAGGGCGTCCTGCACGGAAATGCCGGCGGCATCCGTGGTGGCCAGCGCCGCCTCCAGCGGGAGCTTTCCGGTGTACACGGAAGACCCCATCATGGACGGCTTGAAGCGGCTGCCTTCTTCGTTGAACCAGTTCACGACGGCGATGTTGAACTTGGGTGCCTCAGCTCCGGGCGCGTTCCACTGGTCAACGAGGCGGAAAGCGGCGTGCGCGGCGGCCAAGACACCGTACGCGCCGTCGTAACGTCCCGCCGTCGGCTGGGAATCCATGTGCGAGCCAACCACAACATAGGGTGCTCCGGGCACGGCCTCATAGAGACCCCACTGGTTGCCGACACGGTCGAAACGGACGGTGAGGCCGCGGGCTTCCAGCAAGCCGGTGAGCCAGTGCCGCTGTTCGCCGTCGGGATGGCTGGCGGCCTGCCGGTCCACGCCGCCGTTCGCGGTGGCCCCGAACGCGCTCATGGTGTGGAAGTCCCGGACGAATGCGGTGTCCTGGGCGGTAAAGCTGGTGGTGGACGTCATTGGTTCCCCTATGAACTGTGTTGGATCCAAGAAAAGTGTTGAATCTATGAACTGTGTTGAAGTGCGGTCAAAGTGTTGTGGGTGAAGCGGCCGCCGACGGCGGTGGCCAGGACGTCCAGCTCCGCGATTCTGTCGGCGCGGAGCGGCGAGCCGGACAGGACGGTGAAGTCGGCAAGCTTGCCCGGAGCCAGCGAGCCCTTCACGGCCGACATTCCCGTGGCCGCGGCCGCTCCCGTGGTGTATGCGGCTAGTGCCTCGTAGGGAGTGAGCCGCTCTGCCGGGTTGCCGAACACTACGCCGGAGGAGGTTTTCCGGTCCACGAAGGCCTGCATGCCGCGCAGAACGTTTCCGTCCGCGACGGGACGGTCGGAGCTTCCGGCTAGCGTCACTCCTGCGGACAGGAACGACGACGCGCGGTAGGCCCAGGGCAGTCGCTCCGGACCGAGCGACGCGGCCATGCCGTCGCCGCCGTCGTGGAAGAAGCTGGACTGAGGAGTCACTGCGATCCCCGCCGCAGCGAGCCGCCCGAGCTGTTCCGGCCTGGTCATGGAGGCGTGCTCTATCCGGTTCGGCATGCTGCGAGGGCCGTACGTGGAGCCGCAATCCGCAAGAATGTCGATCGCGAGATCAACGGCCCTGTCTCCGATGGCGTGCGCCGCAATCGACCATCCGGCAGCGTAGGCAGCCTCGATCCGTTCCCGCAGGAGGGCAGGTTCAGCCTGGAAGTAGCCCGTGTTGCCGGTGTTGTCCTTCTGCCCGTGGCTGCAGAATTCATGGCTGACCGCGGCGGTCTCGCCCAGGAGCGAACCGTCCAGGAAGACCTTGGCTGGGCCCAGGGAGAGGTATTCGTTCCCGAATCCGCTCATGATGCCCAAATCCAGGCCCGCGGCACCGGGAACGTGACCGGAACCGTCGTCGCCATGGCCGTCAAGCCGGTGCAATACGTCCAGCACGGGCATGACCTGGGCCCGGGCGTGGAGCCTTCCGTTGGCGGCTGCCCGCTGGTATGCCGCGAGTTCCACCGGGCTGTGGCCGATCCAGCCGCCGCCCACGCCCGCTTCGGTGAAGCTCGTGATGCCCTCGGAGGCGTAGTGCCGCGTGCCCCCATCCAACGCCGCCTCGATCTGATTGATCGAATACGGCAGGATCAGCTGCTGGATCAGCGCCTGTGCCGTTTCCTGCACGAGTCCCGTGGGCCTCCCCGCGGAGTCGCGGACGATCACGCCGCCGTCGGGATCTGCGTACGACGGCGATTCGGCACCTGCCAGCCGCAGCGCGGCTGTGTTGACCACGGCCATGTGCCCGGAGTTGTGCCGCATGAAAAGCGGCCGCTCGCCCGTGATGCGGTCAAGTTCGCGAATGTCCGGGAACTCGCCGTCGTGCTGCTGCTGGCTGAAACCGGTGGCCATGAGCCAGGACCCTGCCTCGACGCCAGCGTCGGCGTCGGCGTCGCTGCCGGAAGCCGGGGCGGCAGCTTCCAACAGCCCGTACAGCTCCTCCAGACCCCGCGCCTTCGACACATCCAGCTCGGCCAAGCCCAGCCCGAACCACGTCGTGTGGCAGTGGGCGTCGATGAAGCCTGGCGTGACGGTGGCGCCGCTGAGGTCGATGATCTCTGCGGCGGCAAGCCCGCCAAGATCTTCATCGAGTCCAACCACGAGGCCGTTCCAGATACCCAGCGTGCGTGCGCTGGGACGGTCCGGGTCCATCGTGATGATGTCGGCGTTGCTCAGAAGGAGGTCGAGTTTCATACCAATGGCCTAGCGGTGCGAGGTGGTGACGGACTTGATCCGGGTGTAGTCCTCCAGCCCGAAGACGGAGAGGTCCTTGCCCGTGCCGGAGTGCTTGAAACCACCATGCGGCGCCTCGGCCGGAATGACCTGGTGGCAATTGATCCACACCGCGCCGAAGTCGAGATCATTGGACACCCGCGTGACCACGCCATGGTTGCTGGACCAAACGCTGGACGCGAGGGCGTACTTCGTCCCGTTGGCCAGCTCAAGCGCCTCTTCTTCGGTGGAGAACGGCTGGACCGTGACCACGGGGCCGAAGATCTCGTCGCACACCACCTCGTCAGTCTGGAAGACGCCGTCGATCACTGTCGGTTCGAAGTAGTACCCGGCCCCGGTGCGCTTGCCGCCCGACAGGACTGTAGCGTTGGCCGGAAGCCGGGTCATGAAGCCTTCCACGCGCTCAAGCTGCGCAGCACTGTTCAGCGGGCCGAGGTCCGAGGCGTCATCCCCGAGGGTCAGCGCGGCGGCCGCCGCGCCGAGGGCCTTGGCGAACTCGTCGTGAATGTCCGCGTGAACCAGCACCCGGGTCACGGCGGTGCAGTCCTGGCCCGCGTTGAAGAACGCGCTCAGGGCAATTTCCTGCGCTGTGCGGGCGATATCGACGTCGGCGAAAACGATCGCCGGCGCCTTTCCGCCCAGCTCGAGGTGGACATCCTTCAGCGTCTTGGACGCAGCGGACATGACCTGGGCGCCCGCCCGGGTGGAACCAGTGATGGACACCATCTCCGGGATCTCGTGGTCCACCATCGCGGCACCGGCCTCACGGCCTCCGCAGACGATGTTCACGACGCCGGCCGGGTACACCTGGTGGGCCAGCTCGCCCAGGATCACGGTGGACCACGGGGTGGTGTCCGCGGGCTTCAAAACCAGCGTGTTTCCCGCCGCCAACGCCGGCCCGATCTTCCAGATGGCCATCATGAACGGGTAGTTCCACGGAGTAATCTGAGCGACCACCCCCAGCGGTTCGCGTCGGACGGTGGACGTGAAGCCCTGCACGTACTCTGTGGACGCGGTGCCGGACACGACGCGGCAAGCGCCGGCGAAGAAGCGCAATTGGTCGGCGCCGCGCAGGATCTCCAGTTCGCGGGTCACGGCCCTCGGTTTGCCCGTGCACGCCACCTCGGCGTCCAGGAGCCGGTCCACGTTGGCTTCGATGCGGTCCGCGAGCTGCAACAGCAGCGCCTGACGCTCGCCCGGCGTCGTGCGCTTGTAGCTCTTGAACGCCCGCTGGGCGGACTGGAAGGCGAGGTCGACGGCGGCTGCGTCACTATCCGGGGCGGTACCGATCTGGATACCTGTCCTGGGATCGAAGAAGGGCAGGCTCGCCGGGGCGTCCACCGCCTGGCCGTTGATGATGTTCTTGAGCGTGATCACGTGGGGCTCCAGTCAGTTGCTCTTGGGGGAACGGGTAGCGGGGTCCTGCGGGAGGTGCAATACGGCCGGGAGGCCGGAGTCGACGGCGCGGCGGAACGCTGCTGCGAAGTCCTCCGCCCTGTCCACGCGCTCGCCGTAGCCGCCGTACGAGCGGGCAAGGGCCGCGAAGTCCGGATTGGTCATGTGCGTGCCTGACGGACGGCCCGGGTAGTGGGCTTCCTGGTGCTCGCGGATGGTGGCGAAGATGCCGTTGTCCACCACCAGTACGACGAACTGCGCGCCGTGGCCCATCGCCGTCGCGATTTCCTGGCCGTTCATCATGAAGCAGCCATCGCCGGCCACCGAGATGACCAGTCGACCAGGGTAGGCCAGGGACGCGGCAACGGCGGCCGGGATTCCCATGCCCATGGCTCCGTTGCGGGGAGCGGCCAGGGAGTTGGCGCTGTTGTGCTTCAGGTAGCGGGCAGGCCACAGGGCGTGGTTGCCCGCGCCGAAGGTGAGGACGGCGTCGTCGTCCATCTCCTGCTTGAGGATCTCCATCACGACGCCGAGATCCACTGCGTTGCCGCCGTCAGGTTGGGCGGAGGAGAACTTGAGGTAATTTGCCCGGGCATCCTGGAACCAGCCTGCGGCGGCCCGCACGGCCGAGTCCGTGTCCGCGATGGCTAGAGAGAACGCCGAGACGGCTGCCGTCATGTGCTGGTCCACCCGGCCGAAGTGGCCGAGGAGGTCCGGATCCGGATTGATCACTACTGTGGCGGCTTTGAGGCCGCGGGTGTAGCCGTCCGAGAGGACGTCGCCGCGGACGCAGCCCAGGAAAACGAGCAGATCCGCGTCGTCCAGAAGCGCCGCGGTGGCGTCACTGCGGCCGTAGCCCAGGAAGCCGGCGTAGGACTCGCTGCTGTGCGGGACGGCGTCGTAGGCGCGGAAATCGGCCACGACCGGGATGCTGTGGCGTGCCGCCCAGGCGGCCAGCGCGTCCCCGGATTCCTGGGTCCAACCCTCGCCACCCACGACGACGAGCGGCTTGGCGGCTTCGGCGAGACGCGTTTCCAGTTCGGCCAGGTCCGCGCCAGTCGGCCCAGGACGGGAAACCCTGCGCGGCTCGACGGTGCCTTCGTCAATGGTGTGCACCAGCACATCCTCGGGCAGCCCGATGACTACAGGGCCCGGGCGTCCGCTGAGTGCCGTGAAGATGGCATCATCCACTACGCGGGCGGCGGAAGCGGCGTCGTCGAGAGTCACGACTTTTTTGGCGGTGCTGCCGAACCAGGCGTTGATGTCGAATTCCTGGAAGGATTCCCGGCCGCGGTCAGCCACGGGGATGAGGCCCACGAACAGGATCATGGGCGTGGCGTCCTGGTGCGCAGTGTGGATTGCAATGAACGCGTTGGCTGCGCCGGGGCCGCGGGTCACCATGGCGACGCCGGGGAATTCGGTGAGGCGCCCCTCGGCCAGCGCCATGAACCCTGCTCCGCCTTCATGGCGGGTGACGATGGTCTCGATCGAGGAGTCGTGGAGTCCGTCCAGGACGTCTAGATAACTCTCGCCGGGGACGCCGTAGACCCGTTTGATGCCTGCGCGTTCAAGCTGCTCGACGATGAGGTGGCCTGCTGTAGTGGTGCTCAATGCTTCATTCCTTCTTCTTTGATGCTCAAGCCGGGCAGGAAGATGCCGGACAGAGCGGTCAGTACGGAAACAATCAGGAGAATGATGGCGCCCGGCCAATACGAGTTGCCATTGGCGGCCACCAGCGCCGTGGCGATCAGCGGCACAAAACCGGAGATGACGCCGGCGGTATTGGAAGTGATGGCAACGCCGGTGTAGCGGACCCTGGTGGCGAACAATGCCGTCAGTGCCGTGCCCGAGACGGCATACGGGATGGACAGGACGGCAACGCCGATCATCATTCCGGCGATCACCAGGACGGGGTTGCGGCTGTCAATGGCAAGGAAGACAGGCACCGCAATGATGGCCGAGGCCACGCCGCCCCACAAGATGACTTTGCTGGCACCGAACTTTTCGCCCATTCTGCCAGCCCAGACCAAGGCCCCGATTTCGAGTGCGGCCGCGAGGAGCGTGCCCAGGAGAAGCAGCTCGGACGGCAGTTTCAGGACCTTGGTGCCGTAGAAGACCACGAAGCTGGTGATGAGGTAGAAGCCGCCGATACCGAGCAGTGCCGAGCACATGCCCACCAGGATTTGGCGCCAGCTGTTCCTCAGCACGCCGCGGATGGGGGCATGCTCGGTCTCGCCGGATTCCATGAGGGCTTCGAATTCGGGTGACTCGCTGAGCCTGCTGCGGATCCACATGGAGATGGCCAGGAGCGGGATGGCTGCAATGAACGGGATGCGCCAGCCCCACGCATCGAAGTTATTCTGGCCCACCAGGAAGAGCATGCCGAAGAAGCCTCCCGAGGACAGGATGGTCCCGATCGGAGAGCCGATCTGCGGCAGCGCCGCGTAACGGGCGCGTTTGGCAACCGGGGCGTTTTCGACGGCGATGATCACCGCGCCACTCCATTCGCCACCGACGGCGAGGCCCTGGACGATCCGCAGGGCCACCAGGAGGATGGGGGCGGCCAGGCCAATGGTCATGTAGTTCGGCAGCAAGCCGATCAGGCCGGTGACGACGCCGATTCCGACGATGGTAACCATCAGGATCTTCTTCCGGCCTACTTTGTCGCCGAGGGCGCCGAAGATGAATCCACCGATGGGACGGGCGACGAACCCGACGGCGAGGGTGGCGAAAGAGCCCATCGCCGCCACGAATGGATCCTGCGAGACAAAGAATTGGGCGTTGAACACCAAGGCCGCTGCGGTGGTGAAGAGGAAGAAGTCGTACCACTCCAACGCCGTGCCTACGAGGGCGGCGAGGGCGACCTTCCTGGTAACCCTCTCGTCGACTGTGCGGGGCGTCCCGGGAGTCAGATCCGTGGGGGCGCTGCCTGCGCTGCTGGCCATGATTACTCCAAAAGATTCGAACGATGCCATGAAAACTGGGGAACCGCCGGTTGTGATTGGCCTCACGCGGCAGTGACTACTCCCATAGTGCCAGTAGATCCGCCCAAAAAAACTAGCTCTGCGCCACGGAATAGTGGCCGTAGAATGTGTGAATGCACAATGGAGAGAATGCCGGCGACACCGCGCGATGGGGAGAGCTGGTGGAAGGGCTGCACGGGCGGCTGGAGGAACTCGTCGAGCTCTTCGTGACGCGTGTCCAGGAGATCCCCGAATATGCCGACAAAAGAGTGAGCTTGCCGGAATTGCGGAGCACGGCACGTGAAACTTTCCGGCGCCTCATAGACGGACTGCGGGACGAGAAGTTCCGCCATTCGAACTCCCACGGCAGCCAGGATTCGCTGGCGCGTTTCTCCTCGGAACTGGGTGCCAAACGGGCGCGTGCCGGCATTTCGCCTGAAGCCCTGATTTCAGCTGTACGCCTGGATTTCAGCATTCTTTGGGCAGATCTCCTGCAAATCGCCGATCCGGAGGACGCAGTGCTCCTGACGTCCCATGTGGACCAGGTGTGGCGGGTGGTGGATGAGTTCGCCACCCAAACCCATTCCAGCTATTCGAGCGAGCGGGTCCGCATGGCCCAGGAGGAATCAAACATCCGCCGGGAGTTCATCGCCCGGCTGTTCAGCAAGTCCGAGCTATCGGCAGACACCATCAGCCAGGCCGCGGCGGCCCTGGTCACGGACCCGGAAGCAAGGTTCTCCATCGTGGCGGCGAGTGGGGACGCGGCCTCCAAACTGCGGACGATTGCCACCCAAGGGGGCTGGCTCCAACCGTCCCAACGGCCCTACGTCCACGAATTCGGCGGCAGCACGTACGTCTTCTGGGCGTTGCCCCGGGCCCATGGCGCCGGTTCTGGCTCCGGCGGTGCGGTCCGGCAAGACGAAGGACCTGCCTACATTCCGGCTGCCATCACCGGAATACCTTGCGGTTATGTCGAAGGATTTTCGGGCCTGCGCGCCTTGCCTGCCGCAGCACGGACGGCAGAGCGCCTCGCTTTGCTGCTCCAGCCCGCGGACCGAGGTCCATTGACCGCCGCAGCAGCGTGGGCCCGGCTCGCCAAGCAACAACTCCAGGACGCAGGCCTGGACCTTTGGGCCGATCTTGAGTCCGCCCTCTCGGAGTGCCGCGACGGCGAGCGCGAGCGGCTGACCGAGACGGTGCGCAATTTCCTCCACACGGGCAACATCACCACGACGGCGCAGGAATTGTTTTGCCACCGGAACACCATCCTCAACCGGCTCAACCGTTTCCAGGAGCTCACGGGCATCGATCTGGCAGTGCCGGCGCAAGCGGCCCGGCTGGTGGTGGCCTGGGCCTGAGGTTGAGGCCCGGCTTGAAGCCTGAGGACCGCAACACAGGAAAGCGGCCGTTGTGTGAACACACATTTTCTGCCGTTTTTTGCTGGAAATTCAGCCATTGAAGTGTGGTACGCAACACAGGATAGTTATCTGCATCCTCATCTGGGCACTCGCCCCCACACTCATCTGGAGCTTCTCATGGCCCAAACGGTAGATACCGCCTCCGCGTCCGCAGCCAGGCTCGACCTGGCCAAGATGCGCAAAATTGCCCTCGCAAGCGTCATCGGCACCACTGTCGAGTGGTACGACCTGTTCGTGTTCGGAACAGCGTCCGCCTTGGTCTTCAACAAAATCTTCTTCCCCAGCTTCGACCCGATCGTCGGCACCATGCTGGCCTTCGGCACCTTCGCCTCCGCCTACATTGCCCGCATGGTGGGCGCCATCATCTTCGGCCACTTCGGTGACCGGCTCGGCCGCAAATCCATGCTCCTGATCTCCTTGCTGACCATGGGCGCGGCAACTTTCGCCATCGGCTTGCTGCCTGACTACAACAGCATCGGCATCATGGCGCCGCTGTTGCTGCTCTTGCTGCGCGTAATCCAAGGCCTGGCTTTGGGCGGCGAATGGGGCGGCGCGGTACTCATGACCGTTGAGCATGCTCCCTCCGCCCGCCGTGGCTTCTACGGCTCCCTCGTCCAGGTTGGCGTTCCTGCTGGCACCCTGATCGCCAACGTCGCGTTCCTGATCGTCGCTTCCACCGTCAGCTCGGACGCGCTGCTCAGTTGGGGTTGGCGCATCCCGTTCCTGGCCTCCTGCCTGCTGGTGGCTGTCGGCATCTACATCCGCCTCCACATCGAGGAAACCCCGTCATTCCAGGCCGTCAAGACCGCCGGCGCCAAGGCAAAAATGCCCTTTGCCGCCCTCATGGCCAAGTACTGGAAGCAAGTCGTCCTCGGCGGCATCGCCACCCTGTCTACCGGCAGCACCTTCACCCTGTTGGTTGCTTCCGGCGTGTCCTACGGCAAGAAGGACCTCGGCCACTCGGAGAGCCTCATGCTCTGGGTTGTCCTGGCTTCCTGCGCACTGTGCTTTGTGCTCATCCCCTTCTTCGGCAAGCTCTCGGACAAGTACGGCCGCAAGCCGATCATCTACGCCGGCGTCGCGGCGGAGGCTCTCTTCGCCTTCCCGATGTTCTGGCTCATGGACACCAAGTCCGTACCCCTGTTGTTCGTCGCCTACCTCGGAATGATGACGGCCTTCGCAGCCAACTACGGTCCGATCGCCACGTTCCTGGCCGAACTCTTCGGTTCCAAGGTCCGCTACTCGGGATTGTCGGTGGCCTACATGCTCTCCGGTCTCCTCGGCAGCGCCGCTACCCCGTTCATCACCACCTGGCTCCTGGGCCTGACGCACCAGAGCTCCTCCATTGCCTGGTACATCACAGCGGCGGCCCTGATCTCCTTGGCGGCGCTGTTCGTCCTGACGGAAACCCGTCACGGCAACATCGACGCAGTCGACGAGGCCCCCGTGGATGCAGTGGAAGCGGCCGCGAAATGAGCGATTTCCTACCGACTAACGCGGCCGGGATCACCACGAATCCGCCCAGCATCACCCGGCTCGCCGAGATCGCCGGCCAGGCGGCCGCCGTCGGACCGTTCTCCCCCGCGGTGATCGCCAACGGTTTCGTGTTCACCTCCGGACAAATCCCGGCCATCACGGGCCTGGACGATCAACCGAAGACCTTCGAAGGACAAGTCCGGCAGACCATCGAAAACCTGCGTGCGGTACTGGAAGCAGCCGGTTCCAGCCTGGCGCACGTGGTCAAGGTCAACACCTACTTGACCAGCCAGGACCAACTCGAGGAGTACAACCGCGTCTACACGGAGTACTTCGGTTCGGCGAAGCCCGCGCGCACTTCGGTGTGCGTGAGCCTCTGGGGAGTCTCCCTTGAGATCGAATGCGTGGCGGTGCTCGCATGAGCCAGGCTTCCACGGCGGAACTTCTGTCCTCGGCAGGCCTGTTGGCCCGGCTTGCCGAGGTCAGCTACCCCACGATCGGTCACTTCCTGGAGGACGGATTTGTCGATCCGGCCATCCAATCGCTACTGGACGCCTCGCTGACGGAGGACGGCTTCGACGCCGTCAAGATCGTTGGCACCGCCGTCACCGTCCGGATCGTCGACAACGACGCCATCGCCATGAACCGCGCGCTGCTCGCCCTGACTCCGGGCAGCGTGCTGGTGGTGGACATGTCCGGCGACTACCGCCACGCACCGGTGGGGGCCGTCACGGCCGCCGCGGCGAAAGCGCAAGGCGCCGCCGGCGTCGTCGTGGATGGTGTGGCGACCGACCTGCTGGAGCTGCGGCAGACGGCGCTCCCCGTCTTTGCCCGCGGTACCTCGTCCCTCACCACGAAGCGCGTCTACGGCACTGCTTCGGCCGTGAACGTACCGGTCCAGTGCGGCGGCGTCACAGTCAATCCCGGTGACTTGGTGCTCGCGGACAGCAACGGCGTTCTGGTGCTGAGCGGGGAAGCCGCCAGCGCCGTCGTCGACCGGGCCGCAGCCTCGGATGCTGCCGAACCGGCAATCCTGGCCCGCATCGCCTCCGGAGAATCGCTCGACGCAATCCTGGCTCTCTGATTCGTACGGCATGGAACGGGACCGGATGGGGTAGAACTTAACCATGAGTGTTCGTACCCCTGACCCCTACTCCGGCTGGCTTTCCGATGAAGACCTCTTCGAAGCCCGCGGCCGCCTCCCCATGGTTTACGTGGAGGCGGTTCCCGTGCGTCTAGATCCGCTCGGATTCGTCAACGAGGTAGGTACCCTGCTGCAGGGCGACGCCGACGGCACCATGGTTCGTTCCTTCGTGTCCGGCCGCGTGCTGTACCGCGAAACCATCAGGGCCGCGCTGTTGCGGCACATGGAAAAGGACCTCGGGCCGCTCGCCTTCCCCCAGTTGCCCGTCAGTCCCGTGCCGTTCACGGTGGCCGAGTACTTCCCGGCGCCGTCGCAAACCGGTTTCACGGACGATCGCCAACACGCCGTGTCCCTCGTCTACGTCATCCCCGTCACGGGCGAGTGCGAACCGCGCCAGGACGCGCTTGAGCTGACGTGGATGACTCCGCAGGAAATCCTCAGCGACGACGTGCAGCAGGAATTCAGCGGCGGCCGCGGCAATCTGGTACGCCAGGCTTTGGCCTTTGCCGGCGTCGGGCAGTAGCCAGCGCGGTCAGTAGCCACCTCCCCGATTTGCTCGGTGGGGTTTTATAGACTGTTGGGCGGACCCCAAGAGAACCAAAGGACTTCCGATGACTCACAGCCCAGCCGACCAGCAATACCGTGAAAAGCAGGCTGGGGCCCTGCAAATCGGGGACTACCTGTACCTCCCCGGGGATGGTCCCGCAGAGGAAATCACGCACATCGAGCTCGAACACGACGACTTTGGCGCGCCCGCACTCATCCTGGTGACCACGCTCGACGGCGGGAACGTGCGGATCGCGATCGGGTCCAGCGTTCCGGTGGGCGAAGCGGCTGTCATTCCCGACGACGACGGCGAGCCCGGCGGCGGCGACGAGCCCGGCGGCGACGAGCCAGACGGCGGTACCCCGGACGGCGTCAGCTCCACCGACGGCGACGAGCACGCGGAAGCCGTTCCCGCCGTCGTCGTACCCCCTTTGCCCACGGTGGCACCGACGGTGAGCGGACCTCTTGTGCCCTCGGCGCCGGATCCCGCGCAGCTCGCGCTGATCCCCGAACCGATAGACTCGCCCGAGGGCGTCGTGGCCGCCGCTGCCGAAGCGCACCCGGGCAGGAACGGCGTCGCGGTGTTGAGTGAACGCCTCGTGAAGGGCATCAATACGAAGTCGGGGAGCTGCCTGCGGGACCTGAGCGACCTGGCCCACGATCTTTTCATCGAGCTGCGGGATCCGGACCACGCCCTCTCGGTGGCCGACATTCTCAATGTGCTCCCCTACGACGGAAACCGCGACCGGTGGATGTCCGTTGAGCGTTCCCTCGCCCTTTCCAGCTTCATTTGCCGTGAGCTCGGCCAAACGGACCGCGCGGAAGTCTACGATCAACTCCTGCAAGCGCCGGACACCGTGGAGACAGACCCGTTCAAGGCCCGGATCGCCGCCAAGGTCCGGCAGCGCGGGCTCAACGAACCGAACCTGTACGACAAGGAAATCTTCCGCTCCATCGACAACGGCAACCGCGATGCGGAGCGTGAATGGCGGCTCCTCCGGCTCGAAACCCTGCTGTTCCTGCGCTCGCACGGCGGCTCGAACACCCTTGGCGTTGGTGAACTCGATCACCGGATCGCGAACGAACTCGAGGCCGTGCGGGCCTAGGCGGTATCGGAGGATTCCGCAAGACCTGTCGCGTTCGCTCCGACGGCGGTAGATTCGGGCCATGACGAACAATCTGAGCGTTGTGATAAATGCCGACGCGCAGCAAGTTTGGACTTCGCTGCGCGAACCGTCGCTCGTGGCTCAATGGCACGGCTGGGAGGCCGATGAGCTTGGCGACGAAATCAACCAGATCTACTTCAGCACCGACGTGGTCGAGGGTCCCGACCACACAAGCCTCACGGTAAACGGCGGGGACGTTTTCGAGCTGACCCCGGTCAGCGGGGGCACCGAAGTCCGCGTGACGCGCGCCGCCTTGGACCACGATTCCGAATGGGCCGCGTGGGACGAGGACATCACCCAAGGCTGGCTGACCTTCCTGCACCAACTCCGGTTCGCCCTGGAACGGCATCCGCACGGGCACCGGCGGACGCATTTTGTCGCCCTGCCTGGCGGTAGCGGCTCCGGGATCCAGAAACTCGGTCTGGCCGGCGTCCCGGCTCCCGGGGAGGAGTACTCGCTGACGCTGCCGACGGGCGAGGCCATTTCCGGAAAGGTCTGGTTCCGGAGCAACCACCAAGTGGGCCTCACCGTGCACAGTTACGCGGAACACGGTGATGGGCTGCTGATCGTGGCTGACCAGCCTGTGATTCCGGAGAAGAGGCCCGACGGCGGCACTATCGTGATCGCTTCGACCTACGACCTGGGTGCCGCCAGCCTCGACTCGATCCGCTCGCACTGGGACGGCTGGAAGGCTGAGAACTACCCCACAGAGGTGCATTCGCACTGACGAATCACGCTCCGGGGCTGGCAGACTGTAACGGTGCCAGCCGATACCTCCCTGCCTCGTTCCGGGTCCAGCCCCGAGTCCGATCCGCCCGTCCTCGCAGCTGCCCAGCAGTCCGCGTTTTCCTTCGAGGTGGGCGCCCGGCTCAGCGAAACGCGAGCGCCGTCGTCGGGCACTTTCAACGCCGACGGCGGCAGCCGCCCCGGCGGCAGCGAGCGCGGGGAGTTCCTGGGCCGTACCGGAACCGTCACCACGCCGCACGGCCAGATCCAGACGCCCGCATTCATCGCCGTCGGGACCAAAGCCACGGTCAAAGCCGTGCTGCCCGAATCCATGAAGGAGCTCGGTGCGCAGGCTTTGCTGGCCAACGCCTACCACCTGTATCTGCAGCCGGGACCGGAGATCCTGGACGCGGCCGGAGGGCTCGGCGCATTCATGAACTGGGACGGGCCGACGTTCACGGACTCGGGTGGATTCCAGGTGATGAGCCTCGGTTCGGGGTTCAAGAAGGTCATCGACATGACGTCCGTGGACACTTCAGGGCCTGACGACGCCGTGGCCCCGGGCAAGGAGCGGCTGGCGCATGTGGACGAAGACGGCGTCTGGTTCAAATCGCACCTGAACGGGGACCGGCACCGTTTCTCGCCGGAGATCTCCATGCGGGTACAGCACCAGATCGGCGCCGACATCATGTTCGCCTTCGACGAGCTCACCACCCTGCAGAACTCCCGCGGCTACCAAGAGGAATCGCTGGAGCGCACGCGTCGCTGGGCCGAGCGCTGCGTGGTGGAGCATGAACGGCTGACTATGGAACGGGTGGGGAAGCCGTACCAAGCCCTGTTCGGCGTCATCCAGGGGGCACAATACGAGGACCTCCGCCGCAAGGCCTGCCGGGACCTGGGCGGGATGCCGTTTGATGGTTTCGGCATCGGGGGCGCCTTGGAGAAGGAGAACCTCGGCACCATTGTGCGTTGGTGCAACGAGGAACTTCCCGAGAACAAACCACGGCACCTCCTGGGCATCTCCGAGCCGGACGACATCTTCACGGCCATCGAAAACGGCGCCGACACCTTCGATTGCGTCTCCCCCACCCGGGTGGCCCGCAACTCGGCCTTTTACACTCCATCCGGTCGGTACAACTTGTCCGGGGCGCGCTACAAATCGGATTTCGGACCCTTGCAGGATGGTTGCGATTGCTACACCTGCGCCAACTATTCGCGCGCGTACATCCACCACTTGTACAAGGCCCATGAAATGGTGTCGGCCACGCTCATCTCCATCCACAACGAGCGCTTCGTGGTGAAGATGGTGGACGATGCCCGCTTGGCCATCGAATCCGGGGACTTCTTCGAGTTCAAGGCCGAGACCTTGGGGCGGTACTACTCGTAGCTCTTTCGCCGGGCTCGCCGGAACGGTGCCGGTTCGCCGGAGCGTTCGGGCGACCCGGCACCGTTCCGGCGACCCCACGTTTTCCACATAGCCGACCAAGCGGCTTCCACGGGTCCCGGCGACCCGCGAGGCTGGATCAATGACGCCTTCCCAACCACCTTCGCTCCCGGAAAAGGGCAACGTCTGGCGCACCGATCAACTCCACGCACATGGGCTCAATTCCCGCGCAATCCAATCCTTGGTGAGTCAGGGCAAGCTTGTCCGGCTACGGTACGGCTGCTATATCCGGGCCGCGCTCTGGGAGAAGCAATCCTCGTGGCTCCGAAGCACGCAACTGATCTACGCGCATGCGCATGGAACGCTCACGACGTCGGCGGGAGACGTCGTATATAGCCACACCTCGGCGGCGCGCCTGCACCGCCTTTTCCTCTGGAATGTTGACGACCTCATCCACATCCTGCTACGGGTCCGGCCGTCGAGCGAGCACCTTGGCAAGGACGTCCGCGGTCACACCAGGCCTTTCGACGAGAGAGACATTGTGACAATCGGGAACTTGAGGGTCACGTCCTTGGAACGGACAGTGGTGGATTGCGCCATGCTGCTGAGCTACAAGCAGGCGCTGGTGATCATGGACCATGCGCTCAGGCTTGGCGCTGATCGTGCGGTTTTGCAGGCCATGGCCGACGCATTGGATGGCCGACGCGGCATCAGGAACCTTCGAAAGGCCCTCGTCAACGCTGATCCACGATCCGAGTCTGCCGGCGAAACTTTGTGCCGCGAACTCATCTCGCGGCTGAAGTTGCCGATGCCTGAACCGCAGGTTGAAGTGCAGAGCCGGGCAGGTCGGCATCGGCTCGACTTTGCCTGGCGGGAGGCAAAGGTCGCGTTGGAATTCGATGGCGAGATCAAATACTTCGATTTCAAGCCGACAGCCGAAGTGATTTTCCAGGAGCGGCGCCGGGAGAAGGCCCTTAGCGAGGACGGTTGGCGCTTCGTCCGCGTGGAGTGGAAACCTCTCTTTCGCGAGCAGGAATTCAAGAGCCGGATACTGAACGCCCTCCGTCGTTAGCCCCCGAGCCGCCTCCCGCCGTCGAGATCGCCGGAACGCGCCCAGGTCGCCGGAACCCTCCGGCGAGCCGGCACCGTTCCGGCGAGCTTGCGCACTGGGAGACCTCAGGGGCGGTCCGCCGTCGTCACGCCGATCACCAGGAGCACCACATTGAGCACGACGGCGGGTAGCACCAGCAGTTCGGGGGCGTTGAACAGCATGCCCAAAGCCAGGGGCACCAAGGCGAAGAGGCTCAGCATGTAGCCCCGGATCCGGGTTCCCAGCATGGCGGGTCCGCTGCGTCCAAGCTGCATCAGGTACACCAGCTTGGTCAGGTCTTCCTGCTGGCGGAAAGCTCGTCGCAGCATCCCCGCGCCCAATCCCCCGCCCGCCGCCGCACCCAGGACCAGGAGCTCCACCCGGAAGCCGCCGGCCAGCACGAAGAATCCGGCAGCCGCCGTCGTCCACAACCCCATCAGCATGACAGGCAGCGCGACGTGCACCCAGCGAGAGGCCGTCCTGGAGATCGGCAGGAGGGCGTCGAGGCTGGGAGCCATGCGCAGCTGCCAAAGCGGTCCGGCCGCCGCGGTGGAAGAGAAGATCGCGGCGGCCAGCAGCACGGGAAGCAGGATGATGGGTGAATCGAACGTCCGGACCAGCCCGGTCAAGGGAACGACGGCGAGACCCAGGCCCCAGCGCCACAGCCGGCCGGGCTGGCGGGCGAGCACGGTTGCCTCCGCGTGGAAGAGCGCGCCCGCTGCGGTGCGCGGCGTGCCCGGAAGCTTGACCCGGCTCCGTTTGCCGCCGCTGGAGAGCGAGGCACTGAGCTCCCCGGTGTCCATTAGTGTGAGCGCAGCCTGGACATGTCCCCTCGCGGACCCTGCCTTGAGCAGAGATGTGGTGCGGACGCTGGAGAGCTTGTTTCGCATGCCGAGCGCCGCGGCAATCAAACCGGCTGCGGGGGCGACGGCGAAGATCCAGTTTCCTTGCAGCGTCCAGAAAAGCATTGCTCCGAGTGCGGCCGAAGCGGCAGCCAACAGCCACGAGGTTGCCCGGCCTTGCGGCCTGGCCGACCTCTGGCTCCCGGCCGGCCCTGCCAAGCGCGTCTGTGC
>FTCF01000246.1_pt1 | contig 28766 bp, 28 predicted proteins | sample 1639631 | NCBI WGS metagenome assembly FTCF01 (sample SAMEA3914864, study PRJEB12502) | metagenome | biome: forest; material: soil | place: USA | collected 2012-03-12 | depth 0.3 m
GCGGGTGACCCGTGAAAGTCATCCGCAGTTCCGCTTGCCACTTCTTCAGGAAGTTGACCATGGTCCATTGTTGCGCAGCATTCTGTTGGCGCAAGGTGCGGCCTTGTTTACACCGCCTTGTTTACAAAGGTGCCGGCCCGCTGTGGAAACAGCGGGCCGGCACCTTTCGGGCGGGTCGGCTTAGGCTGCGGGTTGCTCGGCAAGTGCCCGACGGCGGCGCGCCGGGGACGCTGCCACCAACAGGGCCGCGATTGCCACGGCAGCGCTCAGGACCAAACCGGGACGGTACTGATCGAGCATGGCTGCCGCGCTGAGCGTGCTGCTTGTTCCATTGGTACCGTGGCCGCTGACGATCGCAGTGGTCACGGCAAGGACAAGGGCTGCGCCGACCTGCGTGCTGGTCTGGATGAGTCCAGCGGCCAGCCCTTGCTCCGAATCCCGGATTCCAGCGGTGGCTTGCACGTTGATGGACGGGAAAGCCAAAGCGAAACCGATGCCCAGCAGGATGACCGAGGGAAGGATGTCCAGGACATAGTTGGGTGAGGTTCCAACGCGGAGGAACAACACGTAGCCCAGTCCCAGCGAGGTCAGCCCGGTGAGGATGAGCTTCGGGGCCCCGAATTTCTCGATGAACCTGTCCGCGAAGGGGGCGCTTGTTGCCACCAGGAGCCCCGTGGGAAGCAAGGCAAGCGCCATGCCCAAGGGGGACCAGCCAAGAACCGACTGCAGGTACATGGTGAGGATGAACTGGAAGCTCAAATAGGAGCCGAACAATCCAATGGCGCTCAAGTTGGCGCGGGCCACCCAGCCTTCACGAAGGATGCCGAAGCGGATGAGCGGGTGCTTGACGCGGTTTTCGATGACGGCGAAGGTTGCCAGCACGGCAGCAGAGATAGCGAATCCGGCGATTGTTGCCACAGATCCCCAGCCCTTCTCCGGAGCTGAAACCAAGGTGTACACGAGGCCAAGCATGCCGAGCGCGAGGGTGACAGCGCCCCAGACATCATGGCCGCTCTCTTGCGTTGACGGCTTGTCCCGGGGAATGAACAACATGCCAAGAAGCACGACCGCCACGGCGATCGGTACCGACACCAGGAAGGTCCAGCGCCAGCTCAAGCTGGTCATGAGCCCGCCAACCACCAGCCCGAGCGAAAAGCCGCTCGCGCCGAAAGTGGTGAAGATGGACAAAGCCTTGTTGCGCTCGCGGCCTTCAGCGAAGTTGGTGGTGATGATGGAGAACCCGGTAGGAGCAGTGAACGCCGCGGCCAGGCCCTTGACGAAGCGCGTGGCGATCAAGAGGGTTGGATCGTTCACGAGTCCGCCGAGGAGGGACGCCGCGGCGAACACGGCCAAGGCGATCAGGAAGATCCGACGCCGGCCCAGCAGGTCGGCGAGCCGCCCGCCCAGGAGCAAGAGGCTCCCGTAGCCCAGGACGTAGGCGGAAACGATCCACTGCAGGGAATCGGTTCCGAGGTGGAGTTCGTGGCCGATGGAGGGAAGGGCTACGCCCACCATGGAAACGTCCAGGCCGTCGAGGGCCAGGACGGTGCACACCACCATCAGCAGCAGCCACTGGGCCCGGGTCCAGCGGACGGCTGTATGGAGCTGCTCGGCAGATCTAGTGAGGGTGCTCGGTGAAGTCATGGAATCAATCTATATGACACGTCATTCAATGACAAGGAATATGACTTGGAATCTTATGACGTGGACTTTATTTGGCGTTTCGACTAGAATCGGGCCATGGCAACAACGCAGGATCGCCAGCTGGTTGAGCAATGGCGCAGCATCCAGAACTCGTACTTCCGCACCGCGGCCGCCATAGACCGCGCCCTCGAAGCCAAGTTCGACATCGGCTTGAATGAATTCGAAATCCTCGATCTCGTTGCCGAAAGCGTCGACTCCGCCTGCCGCATGAAGGCCCTCGGGGAGCGGACTCCCATGACCCAGAGTGCCGTCTCCAAGGTTGTTGACCGGCTGGAGAAAGCCGGACTCGTCTCCCGCGTGACCTGCACGGATGACCGCCGCTCGTTGTACCTCGAGCTGACCGACGCCGGCCGCGCGCTCCATTCGGATGCCGCCGTCGAGCACCGCGCGCTGCTGAAAGAGAACCTCGGCGAGTAGCCCGGAACGGTCCGGCGAGTATTCCGCGGACAGGCCAAGTATGAAGTCGAGTGTTCCCATTCGATTTCATAGCGGCAACAATGGGACAAGCGCGTCCGTACTACTGGGGATGAGCGCCTGTCTCAGGAGCCGCTGTGGGAAAGCATCATGAGTCTGGCCGGATTGTCGATCTGGTGCTCACAAGAAAACTTGGCCGGATCCTTTCGGCGTGCTTCCTCGCTGTCGTGGTGATCCTCGCTTTTGGTTTCCAGGGCCCGCGCCTGGGCGGTCCGGCAAGCGACGGATCGTTGGCGACGGGCCAGGTTGAACCCGGCATGCTGCCCACGGATGGTGCCACGTCGAGCGCGCAGGAGACCGTGCCTCAAAGCCCGTCATCGGCCCCCATCCAGGCAGGTGACAAAGCCACGGTGTCCTTTGAACGTTCCCCGGTCCAAACCCTCGACAAGAACGGCGTCGGCACTCTGAACGTCTCCTCGAGCTCCCTCGACCGGCCCCCTGCCGGGAAACTCTACGCGCCGCTCGAAATGCTGCTTCCGAGCTCTCCCTTCGGGTTGAGGATCGATCCCTTCACCGGATTGCCGGGGGAGTTCCACTGGGGCCAGGATTTCGCCGCGGCTTGCGGCACGCTCGTCTACGCAGCCGACTCGGGCGTTGTCCGGGCCGTGGGCTGGCATCCATGGGGTGGCGGCAACCGCGTGGAAATTGATCACGGCAACGGCCTTGTCACCACCTACAACCACCTCCAGGGAATTGCCGTGACCAAGGGGCAATCGGTCCGGGTGGGCGAGGTCATTGCCAGGGTGGGAACCACGGGCTCCTCGACTGGTTGCCACCTGCATTTCGAGACGATCCTCAACGGCGTTTACACCAACCCTATGAACTGGACGTTCCTGCCAACCAAGCAGGTGGATCCCCTCGGCGATATCCCGATGGTCAGCTACCAGCCAGGTTCCGCCACCGCGACCTCGGCGGGGTCGGTTTGGTCCATCCCCGGGGCCGTGCCGACTGAGGGAGCCGTGCCCCCTGGACAGGCAGTCACCGGCGGTGTGCAGGAGACGAAGGTTGTGCCTCCAAGCCCGTCCGCTACGGGCACGCAAACGCCGACGGCGTCACCCACAGGTAGTCCAACGGCGTCACCCACCGGGACGCCTAGCCCGACGGCGTCACCCACCGGGACGCCTAGCCCGACGGCGTCACCCACCGGGACGCCTACCCCGAGTGCGACGCCGACCGGTACCCCAAGCGCGACGCCTAGTCCGAGCGCGACCCCGACGCCCTCGCCGAGTGCCTCCCCCACGCCAAGCAAGACAGCGAGCTGCACCCCGGGCCCTACCGCGACGCAAGCGCCTGCGGTGACACCGACGCCCACAGCGACAGCCCCGCCTGTGGTGACCGTCCCGCCCACGGTGGCGCCGACGTCGGGCCTTCCCGCCCCGGTCCCGACGGTGACGCACACCCAGTCAGCCCCGCCCCCGCCGGCGACGCCGGCACCTGCCAAGCCCACGCCGTCGGCGCCCACGAGCCCCACGCCGTCGGCTACCGCGACCACCAAAACCACCCCTACGGCCTCCCAGCCGTAGAAGTCATCGCTTTCCTGGCGCGCGCCCGCCCGCACTGCCGCGCGTAGACTCGGATGCGGCAGTTTGCCAAGGTTCCCCGTCGTAAGGAAGCGATTCAATGTCCCCGCTCTATAGCATCCCCCTGACGTTCAACGACGGCTCCGAGGCCGACTTCGGGCGTTTCGAGGGCAAGGCCGTACTGGTAGTCAATGTGGCTTCGAAGTGTGGTTTCACGCGCCAGTACTCGGGACTTGAGGAGCTCTACGGGAAATACCGTGACCGCGGATTCGAGATTCTGGGTGTGCCGTGCAACCAGTTCGCCGGCCAGGAACAGGGGTCCGACGCCGAGATTGCGGACTTCTGCCAGCGCAATTTCGGAGTCTCGTTTCCGCTCGCGAGCAAATCCAAGGTCCGGGGCAAGCAGCAGCACCCCCTGTATGCGGAGCTGACCCGGACGGCCGACGGCTCCAAACCGCAGAAGGTCAAGTGGAACTTCGAAAAGTTCCTCGTGAGCCGCGAAGGCGAGGTGCTCGCCCGCTTCCCGTCCGCCGTCGAGCCCGATTCCGAAAAGCTCATCGAGGCACTCGAAGACGCCCTGGCCTAAGCAGGCTGGAACGACCCCCGGTTGACTCCTTCGGTGAGGGCCTGACGGTTGTCAACAACGATTTCCCCGTCGACAACGGTCAGGATCACCGGCGTCTGCGCAAATTCGTCCGGCGCGGTGGTCAGGGGATTGTCGCCAACAATCGTCAGATCGGCACGGGCTCCGCTCTCCACGATTCCGCCTACTTCGCCTACCGACAGCCAGTATTGGCTCGTGTAGCCTTCGAGCGCGGCACGCGCGGACAGCGACTGCTGGGGCTGGACGGGCTCGACGTCGGGCCGGCCGGCCGGGCGGCGCGTCTGGGCTGAGGCGATGATCGCCCGCGGGTCGAAAGGAGCGATGGGCCAGTCCGATCCGAGGGCGACGATGGCTCCGGCGTCGCGGAGATCGCGGGTCCGCCACGCCTGGTTGGCCCGTTCGCTGCCAAGCCTGCGTGACCAGTTGTCGCTGTGGTCGGCGCGGCTGTAGAGGGCGCAATGCGTCGGCTGCAGGCTCGTTGCAGCCCCCGCGCTGATGATTTCCGCCAAGACCGAATCCGGGATGGACTCGATGTGCTCGATCCGGTGGACCGTGCCGTTCTTGGGAAGGGCCCCGATGGTCCGAGCGACGAAGGACACCGCTTTGTCGCCGATGGCGTGCGTGGTGGTGGGGATCCGGTGTTCGTGGAAGAACTTCATGGCTGCGCCGAGGGCCTCAGGATCGTGCCAGAGCGGGTGGAGTGATTCTCCGTGGGTGTCGGGTTCAAAGAGCCATGCCGTGCCATTGTCGATGGTTCCATCCATCATGAGCTTGATGCCGTGAACGTGCCAGCGCCTGCCGCGCCGGCCCTGGATCGCCAGCATGGCCTTGAGGTCCTCCTCGGTGGCACCGGGCATGACCCACGGGGAGATGCGCAGCCGGATGGCGAGCTCGCCTCTGCGTTCGAGAGCCTCCAGCACTTCCAGGGTGTCCGGGGCCCCGAAGTCCAGCATCTGGCCGGCCACCAGCCCGGCTTCGGCCATGGAACGCAGGAGTTCCCCGAGTTCGTCGACCCGCTGATCGAAGGAGGGCTGGGGGAGGATGCCGCGAACGAGGTCCTGGGCGGCCATTTCGTAGAGCATGCCGTTGGGCTTGCCGTGCCGGTCGACGCCGACATAGCCGGTGCTGGGAAGATCTTCCGTTCCGGTGACCCCGCCGAGCTTGAGGGCGGCGTCGGAGACGAGTGAGGCGTGGCCGTCGAACAGGGTGATGAATACGAGTTCGTCGTCGAGGATGCCGTCGAAGAGGGAGTTGTCGAAGACCGCGTCCCCGAAGATGACAGGGTCGAGGCCCCAGGCGAACAACCAATCGGAGCCGACGGCGTGCGGCGTGGACGCGGCGTGCCGCGCAAGGGCGGCACGGACGGCGTCGAGATCGGCGACCCCGCCCAGGTCAAGTCCACGGGCGATTTCCGCCCCGTGGATGGGGTGGATGTGGGCGTCGATCAGGCCGGGGCAGATTGTTGCGTCGCCGACGTCGATCACGCGTTTGGCCCGTGCGGTCCATTCGGCGGCGGGGTCGGCTGCCCGCTCGCCGTCGGCGCGGCCGACGTGCGCAATGCGGCCATTTGAGATGGCGACGAAACCGGCGGTCTCCGTGAGCGCCTCACCGTGGAGGATGCTGGACGAGAAGATGACGAGATCGATGGGCTCGGGCGTGGTCAAGATGTAACTCCTTATGGTGTTCGGGATTCCGACGCCGGCCCGGTGAGGATCAGTCGTCGTCGATAGCGGCCTTCAATCCTGCCGAGAGGACATCGGCCAGGAAGGCGAAGCGGTCTACAGGGTGCTCTGCCACGGCTTTCTTTGCCGCGAACAGATGCGGATAGGTGCCTTCCTCCTCTTCGTTGATGCTCCATGCTGATTCCATCGTCATTGCGTCGAGGCTCGCGCCGATCGCTGCGCTGTCGAGGGCTTCCAACGCCGGGATGATGAGGTGCCGTGGCACCCCCGCGATCTCAAAAGCTTCGACAAACTGGTCGTAACGCTCCAAGGCTGCCGGGTGTGACACCGGCTGCGTGAGCAGGAGGGGAAGGAGCGCCGGCACCATGCTATACGCCCTGCGGAGGGAGTCGAAGATCTCGCGGATGACGTCGTCAAGGCTGCCGTCCGGCAACTCGGGCATCGGAGCTTTTTCCACGAGCGCCCCACGGGCCAGTTCGATGATCTCCTGGCGACCAGTGACGTGCTTGTAGAAAGATGACTGCCTGACGCCCAGACGTTCCGCGAGCCGCGGGATGGAGAGGCTCTCTTCCTCTTGGAACATCTCGAGCGCCGCGCGGCCGATCGCCTTCCGCGAGAGCCTCGGTGTCCGGGGCCGCCCTAGCTGGCTGGTTTTGCTGGGAGTCTGCATCCCTCAAGACTAGGCTCCGGGATCACTCGGCGTGGCCGATCCGCTGGTAGGCGGCCGGGTTGACCCTGCGCAGCACGAGGGCCAGTACGGTTCCGGCGGCAAACAGGATCGGTGCGAACACGAGGAGCGTGGTGTTGACGGGGTCCCCGGCCGGGAGGCCTGTGATCAGTTGGGCATTGTTGGCCATCAGGTAGGTCACTACGCACATGATGATGGTGGCGACCACGGCGGAAGGGACGACGTACCAGCGAAGGCCGTGGTCCCTGAGCCGGGTGAAGAAAACCACGACGCCGACACCCGTGAGAGCCTGCAGGAGGAGGATGCCGATCACGCCCGGGGTGTTCGTCCAGATCAGGAACTGGGTGAAGGGGTCCAGCTGGAATAGTGCCGCGCCGATCACGAGGGCGAGCGCGAGGAGGGTCTGGTCGAAGCCGGCCACGGAGGGGGTGCGGTATCGCGGGCTGATGCGGCCGGAGCGTTTCGGGAAGATGCCCTCGCGGCTCAGGGACAGGGTGTAGCGGTTGATGGTGTTGTGGAAGGAGAGCTGGGCGGCGAAGATGCTGGTGACGATCAGGACGCTCATAAGGTTCACGCACCAGCCGCCCGCGAAGTTGCCCGCAGCGATGTAGGCGGTGTCCCCGGCGTCGAGGTGGCCCACGGCGAAGGCTTGGACGGCGTCCGCTCCGAAGGCCTGGACGATGATCCAGACGGCGAAGGCGTAGAACGCGCCGATGAACGCGATGGAGATGTAGGTGGCACGCGGGACGCTGCGGTCCGGGTCCCGGGCTTCTTCCCGGTACAGGGCTCCGGATTCAAATCCCATGAAGGCGGAGAAACCAAGCCCAAGGACTGCAGCGAACTGCGGGGAGAAGATGGCCTGCGGGCTGAATGATTCGAAGCTGATGCCGTGTGCGCCACCTTGGGCCAGGACGAACGCGGCGACGATGGCGACGATCAGGGTTTCGAGGGTGAGCAGGACGGCGAGGACCTTGGCCCCGACGTCGATCCCGCGCCAGCCCAGGTACCAGACGGCCCCGATCGACACGATCGCGTAGAGCCACCAGGGAAGTTCCACGCCGGTGAAGGACTTCACGGCGAGGTTGGCCTGGATACCCAGCAGGCCGTAGAGACCGATCTGCAGGCCGTTGTAGCTCATCCAGGCAGTCAGGCCGGAACCGAGGCCGACCACGCGGCCGAGGGTTTTCGAGATGTACCCGTAGAACCCGCTGTAGGACCGCACGTGGCGGGTGAGCGCCATGAAACCGATGGCGAACAGGCCTAGGCCGATAGCCGCGGCGATGTAGATGGAGGGAGCGCCGACGCCGCCCACAGCGAGGGCGAGCGGGGCGATGCCGACCACGATGGTCAGCGGAGCGGCCGCTGACACCAACATGAACACAATGTCGCGAGTGCCGATTGCGTTCTTCTTCAATCCAGCCTCAGGGCTGGACGTTGCGGGCGGCGCCATTGCCGCTTGTTCTTTAGTGAAAGCCATTCACTTATTGTGAGGGGCGGCACATGGTTGAGTCAAGAGGGTCTGTTTCGGGGCTTGTCCCTGGATCAACGCAAAATACCGACGCTCGCTCACCTATGTCGCCTTTTGGTCTAACGCTCGCTCACCTATGTCGCCTTTTGGTCTAACGCTCGCTCACTTATGTCGCTCAACGGTCGAGACGCCGACGGCGGCCCGCGGCACGTCGGGCCGGCAGCCCGCCGTCGGGCACCACCCTCGGCCGCTCGCCTGTATAGGTGAGCGGGCGCTGGGGAAAGTGCCTGTATAGGTGAGCGGGCGCTGGGGAAAGTGCCTGTATAGGTGAGCGGGCGTCGTCGAAAGTTGCCCTAAAGGTGAGCGAGGATCGCGGGGGAACGTGAGTAATTTTCCAACATTCCGACCGTAAGTTACCCTGCGTTAGCCTTTTGTCTGGTTGGATTGGGTCTATTGGGGACTGACACGGGAGGCGCCGCCTCCTACTGACCCGAAGGTAGTAATGGAGCTCATCGAGGCCGAGCACCCGCGGCCAGGACACGTACTTCTGCACCTTAGCGACTCCCATTTGTTGGGAGGGTCGGAGCCCCTTTACGGTGCGGTCGATAGCGAAGCCCATCTCAGGCAACTATTTTCGGAAGTGCACGCGTCAAAGGTCCGTCCCGACGCCGTGATCTTCACCGGGGACCTCGCCGACCAGGGTGAGCCGGGCGCCTACGCCAAACTCCGGTCGATCGTCGAGCCTGCCTGCCGAGAGATGGGAGCGCGGGTGATCTGGGCGATGGGAAACCACGACGATCGGGCGAACTTCCGTGCCGGCCTCTTCGACCAGAGCGACAATGACGCCCCGGTGGATCACAGCTACTTCGTCAACGGCTTGCGGATCATCACGCTGGATACCTCCGTGCCCGGCTTCCACCACGGTGAGCTCAGCCAGAGCCAGCTCGACTGGTTGGGATCGGAGCTCGCAACGCCGGCTCCCGACGGCACGATCCTCGCACTCCACCATCCTCCGGTCCCGAGCGTCCTTGATCTCTCCATCCTCGTGGAGCTGCGCGGCCAAGCCGCGCTGGCCGACGTCGTACGCAATTCGGATGTCCGCTCGATCCTGGGCGGTCACCTGCACTACTCCACCACGGCCACTTTCGCTGGCGTCCCGGTATCGGTGGCTTCGGCGAGCTGCTACACGCAGGACCTCAACGTTCCGCAGGGCGGCACCCGGGGCCGGGATGGCGCCCAGGCATTCAACCTGGTGCACGTTTACGAGCAGACGATCGTGCACTCAGTGGTGCCGTTGGGAAAATCGCCGACTGTCGGTGAGTACGTCAGCCCGGAAGCCACCAGGCGCCGGCTCGCTGAAGCGGGCATCCGGATTCCCCAGCGAGCTACGCACGAACGCGGCTCAAGGGCCGATGCGAAGCGCCCGGAGATGACCCGCCGTTAGAGCACTACTTCTCCCACGGCGCCTTGACCGGGAAGTACTTCTCCATGAAGTCCGTCACGAGTCCGGCCCGTTCGTCGGCAGCCACCTCGGGGAAACTGCCATCGTTGAGGCAGAAGAAATCCACGTTGCGTTTGGCGAGCAAGGTGGGCAGGTAGTGCAGCCCGGACCACAGTGTGGTGTCCACATACCTGACCTTGGCTGCCGTCTGCGTCACTGCGCGGCCCGTGAGCAGCGAGTAGTAGTGGTAAAACGAGTTGGTCACCGAGATGTTGTCCGCCGCGCGGAACCTGCTGCCGGCAGTCTTGGCGAATTCGGCCGGAAACTCGCGCTCCATTTCTGCGATCACGCTGCGGCGAAGGGGCGCGGCGGTGTGTTCCAGATGGCGTGTTGTGATGCGCCCGAACCGCTCCCAGAGGAGCTTCCTGTTGACGCGGGCAGCGTTCTCGAAGCCGCTGCGTTCGGCGTCGTTCTCTCCCAGCCCGATCCGGGTGGACGCTTCGATGAACTTGGTGATTCCGCCGGGAGTGAAGAACATGTCCGGTGCGACGGGCCGCCCGAAGAACATGTCGTCGTTGGAATACAGGAAGTGTTCGGAGAGTCCCTCAATGTGGTGCAACTGGGATTCCACTGCCTGGGAATTGTGGGTGGGCAGCACTGTGGGGTCCTTGAAGAACTCCTCGCTGCGCATGATCCTGACACTCGGGTGCTCGGCCAGCCACTCCGGCGCAGGGGAGTCCGTGGCGATGTAGATCCGCCGAATCCAGGGTGCGTACATGTACACGGAGCGCAGGGCATATTTGAGCTCGTTGATCTGCCGGAAACGGGCCTCGTGGGCGTCGCCCTCGCCCACGATGATGTCCTTCATCTGCTCGCGGCGGGCCGCAATGTACGCGGGATCGTTGCCGTCCACCCACGAAAAGACAATGTCGACGTCGAAATCGATGTCGCTCGCGTGGTCCGCGAACATGTTCTCGATGGTCGGCCAGCTCAGCCCGTGGCGTTCCACCGTGCCCCGGACAGCATCCTGGCGCAACATGGTTCGCCGGGTCAGGGAGTTTTCCACCGGCAACACGAGTTGTTCGCCGTCGAACTCCCACAATTCCAGTTGCACGCCCAGCGAGGGGCCGTAAGTCAGCCCGCCCCCGGGTTCCACGCGTGGACGGAAGAGCCGGAAGATCCGGGCCTTCCGGTTGCTCGAGAGCTCGCCGTCGGCCACCAGCAACGTTGATTTCTTCCGCGCGTCAACGGTCATGGAGTAAAACGGCTCGTTCCGGAAAGCGGACACCAAAGCCTGGCGCAGTTTCTTCCGGAGTTTCCAATCGACGGCGATCACGGGCCGGTGATCATTGCCGCGGACAAGGATGAAGTCCAGCCCGGCCGCGTCGAGTGCGGCGCGGATCACGAGGAGGTCTTCGACCATCACCTGCTGCGGGGTGCGGTTCTGGTTCAGCAAGCTGTATCGGCCGCGATGGCGGACGACGTCGGCGCGGTGCTTGAGGCGCGCGTCAACTGCGGGCGATGTCGGTTCGGGAACGACCGCATCGTCGTCGGAGGCGGGGCTACCGAAGTAGATTGCTTGCTGGTCCATGTCTGTGATGGCTTTTCTCCGAAAGGTTGTGGTTCGCGCGGGCTTGGTGACCTTAGCCCGCCAACGCTTCACGCCAACTGCGCAGGAATGCGCCTCCGGCGTCGTCGTGAATGACGTCGTCGCCCAGGCCGAGGTCTGTGGCTGTAAGAACATCGTAGGGCTTGTTGGGCACGCCGTCCGCGGGCCGGACGTCGACGTGCTTGACGCTGTGGTCGTTGTGGTGCAGCCAATCCGCCATGGCGTAGTCCGTGCGCGAATCGCCCACCGTCCGCCAGGCCTGCGGGGTGATCCCCTGGGCGGCGAGGAGTTCCACTGCGCGGCTGGCGCCGAGATCCTTGCCGAGCCGGATCGACTCGATGTCCGTGGAGATGATGGTGGGATCCAGGCGGTAGTCGGCGGCGTCGTCGGACTCCGGTGCGTGGTGATCGAGGAGAGCGGCGGAGAGCCCGTGCCTGCCCATGAGCTCCAAGGCATCGGCGTCGAAGAGCTTCTGCTCGGCCAGGTAGTCGTCACTTGAGACATCCAGATGCTGCTCCACCGATACCATCGCGCGCTTTGTCTCGTCGAAGAACATGTGCGTCGCATAGTCCTCTGCCACCATGCGGCGGACGTCGTCGCCGTAGGCCTTCGGAACAGCAAGGTCATGGTCCACATGGATGGGTCCCGGGCCGCCCGAGGTGTAGCTGAACCACACAGCGCCCTTCTCGCAGATCGCGTGGACCACCGTTCCCGCAGGCATTCCGGCGGCGATCATGGGTGCCATGACCTGCTCGCGGATGAAAGCGTCTGAGCGGCCGGTGTTGAAAATGACGGGGATGCCTGCGGATGCCAAGCCGACGAGGTCGGCGATGATTTCCGGCTTCACGTCGCGCGTCATGGGACTCGCGACAGGGCCGTCGACGTCGAGGAGGAGTGCGAGGGCGGGAGCAGCCGGGTGCGTGCCTGGCATTGAAGCAGTCATGAACCCATTCTGTCAGTCCGGTGTGATGGCGGCAGCGGTGTGACGGCGACGGCGGCAGGCGGCGCCGTTTCGGCGCGCACCGTCCGTCAACGGTTACCTTTTGGCCACAACCTTGGTGACCGACTTCTCATAAGTTCCCTTGGACGCCTTACTTCTTTAGGCTTGCAAAGTGATATTCAAAGCTGTGGGCGAGGGACGCCCGTACCCCGACCATGGTTTTTCCACGCCCAAGGACTGGGCCTCGCTGCCTCCGCGTCCGGTCCGGCTCGACGAACTTGTCACCACCAAGCGCACCCTTGACCTGGAAGCGCTGCTGGCCGAGGATTCAACGTTCTTCGGCGACCTTTTCCCCCATGTGGTGCAGTACCAAGGCCTGCTGTATCTCGAAGACGGGCTCCACCGTGCAGTCCGCACTGCGCTTCACCAGCGCACGGCCATCCACGCCCGGGTCCTGGTGATAGATGGTTAACGAAACAATCCCGGAGGAGCAGGTGGCAGTGCCCGAAAATGCGGATCCGAGGAAGCGCCGGAAACGTCCCGGTCGTCAGAAAGACCCGGCGATCCTGCACGGGCATCGGGTTGTCACCGGTCCGGAACTTCGGGCAACCTTTGCTGAGGCTCCTGGGCCTGAGAGCCATCCCGGGTGGTTCAGCCGCCGCCTCTTGCATGGGATCGTTCTCGCGCTGCTCGTCGGACTGGTCGTTGCCGGACTCGTGGGCGCATGGGCAGTGATGAACGGTGTGATCCGCTTCCCCTCGGCCGTCGCAAGCCAGGCGCCGGCGGCCGTGTGTCCTGCCACTGTTTTCGACTACACGCCCAACAACAAAATCAAGGTTAATATCTACAATGCCGCGGCCAGGCCCGGCCTGGCCAAGAACGTGGCAGATCAGTTGAAGGCCCGGGGATACAACGTTGGCACCGTCGACAACTCCACCACCAGCTACACCGGCCCGGCCGTGGTTGTTTCGGGATCCGGCGGCCAAGCGGCGGCGTTCAACATCCAAAGGAACATCGCGGGCACCGACTACTTCCAGGACCAGCGCACGGATGCCTCTGTGGACCTCATCCTCGCGCCCGGCTTCTCGGCATTGGTGCCGCCCGAGCTCGTGGACAACACCCCGGGAAAGCTCAGTTGCCCCCGCCTGGAACAGCGGATCGCCGACAACGCGAAGCTGCCGGTAATGCCGACGCCTTAGCGTTGGCCTTTCGCGGACCGCGTTGGCCCCACGGCCGGGTCACGCCAAGCGCGCGGGCCGGCCGTCGTCGTCGAACCTTGCTCCTGCGCCCAACTGGATGAACCGCATGGTCTGCACCAGCCGCTCCTCAAGCTCGTCCAGCTCCGCCCCGTTCGAGGCATTGCCGCGTGCCGCGCTGGAGGAAAGCGTTCCGTGGATGAGCCTGGCGAGCTGTCCGACGTCGGTGGGCGGGAGGTAGCCGGCCGCGATTCCGTCACGCAGGATGTCCTGGAGCAGAAGGTTGAGTTCGCCGACGTGATCTGCCAATTTCGCAAAGGAAGCGGGGGAGAGGACAGCCGCCATCGCAGGACCCGGCGGGAGGTGCCGGCGGCTCAGGTCCTCCACCTGGGCGCGCACGTAAAGGGCCAGGCGGTCCACCGGGTTCTGCAGTGCAGCGAGGGATTCACGCAGGTCGCCCAGGAATCGCTCGGTCTCGTCCAGGGCGTACGCGATGAGGAGCTGTTCCATGTCGGCGTAGTAGTTGTATACCGCCGTCCGGCCGACGCCGGCGTGCCGCGCGACGTCGGTCATGGTCAAGCCGGGCAGGCCGTGGGTGAAGAGCAGTTCGCCGAAAGCTGTCAGGACCCGGCGTCGGGTTTCAGCGCGTTGCGCCGCGTTGCTGGCGGCCGTAATCCTAGGCATACCGACACTTTACAGGGATCTGTCAGTAAAGTTGCGTGGGTGCGGGGCGGAGACGGTGGTTTCCGGGATGTTGGTTCCGCCGGGTAGTGACTCTTTCCCTCACTAGCTGATGTTTTGTGTCAGATTGGGGCGCACGTCCAGATTCGGCGCGGGCTCGCTGACCCCGCCGCCCAGCTGCGCGCCGAATTCGACGCCCAACTGGTTCATGGTTTTGACGGGCAGCCGCCCGCAACAGTCGTGCCTCTTAGTCCGGGGCCCTTCCTGATGTGAAGTCCGTCCAAAGTACGCCTGACCTGACGCTGACGATAGGACGCCCCTGCACATTCCCAGCGTGTGTTGTAATCGTTGGAAGGTCCCGTCTGGAAGCAGAACGGAACCCGCTTTGGTCGGCCGCTGTCTGACCCGGCCGTCATCGCTGACAAACTGGCGATTGCGCAGGAAGCCCGTGCCAAGGGATATACAGCCGAAGCCGCTGCCCAGCTAGTGGGCTGGAGTCGCGCAACTCTTTATCGACACCAGCAGGCGCAGGCCAGGTCTGATGCCTAACATTGGCTACCAATTGCTTGGCGGTGTCGCAGAGCTACTCTGTCGGTGGTGCGGTGTCACGGGTTATCGTGACGTGGGTGCTCACTGTGCGCCTGTAGATATCGCTGATCGTTGCGTCCCGGTGCGCGAAGATCGGGTAGCCCCGCCCGGTGTCGTCGGAGGTGGGCTTCGGTGCCCAAGTGCACTTCAGGACCCTAGAGGTATCGGCGTTCGCCCCGATTTCCGGAATTAAAGCGTTCAGCTGCACGGCCAGGGCAGAAACAACCAGGTCTTCGTCCGGTGCCATGAGCGCCCAACCGCTCGGGTGTTTCGCTGTTCCTTCAGGGATGCCTCCTTTGGCGTTCGGTGCACCTACGAGCATGATCTTGGTCAGGCCGTTCAGGTCGACCGTGTGCCATGCGTACGGCGGGTGCGACTCCTTGTGGTCAAGAAATGCCCTAAACGCACGGGCCTTCTCGAGCAACGGGTACGCCTCGTCCATGAAAATGCCTTTCGGCTTCCACCAGGTCAGGAATTTGCCAATGGAGTGCGTTGGCGCCTCCCCAAAGGTGTTCGTATGGCGTCGAATCACAGACAACATCGCGGACACCGCTGAGTAGTAGGTATGGAAAAAGTCGTGTGTAGCGCTGAAGAGGGCTTCTTGCTGTCGCGGGGTGGGGTGGAGATCGGGGTAGTAAACGCTCACCTGCCCGAAAACCCCTCTGGCCATCTGGAGCTGGTCTCGCTTCTGGAGAAGGTTGTGTAAAGACTCTGCCAGGTCCGTCATGGTGTGCGTCTGGCCTTCTGTGGAGTCCCAATGTGTAAATTCGTGGGCCCAAAGGTCAACGTAGCCAGGGCCAAGCCGAAAATGAAACGGGACCTGGGGCGAACCGTTATTCAGCGCTTTCGCCATGGCTGCGCCCCCCAATACACATTCCTCCATGAAGCCGAGTGTAGCGTCAGGATACCTTCCCCCTTCGGCTAGGCCCAGCATATCGGACCTCGCTGCGCTCGGGCTGTAGAAGCGTCTCTGTCTTTTGCTGCCGTCCTGCGGATCATACGTGCCCGCTCCACCGGCTCAACCGTCCTGCAGACGGCTGCGCAGCGGATGGTTTGTGTCGGCGCTTCGCTTATTTCCTCCCACAATCCATCCGCTGCTTGCCCTTCGCGTTGCCCGGGCTCCGTCGGGCACAGCTACGCGCTGCTCCGCCAGCAGGCAAAAACGCCGGAGGAGAGGGGAAGCTGGCCGGTCAGGAAGGCCGCCCCACCCGCCGGATCCTCAGCAAAGGACGAGAGCAAACCATGAACGATGGCATTGCACGCGGAGCCCTGACCCGACTCTTCGAACCCGGCGACCCTGTCGGGCAGGCCCTTGTCGGCAGGCTCGGCGCGTACGCCGCATTAAGGCTTGCCACCGGCGCGCAGCCCGCACACACTCTTCCGGATGTGACACCCGAGGAGCTAGCCGCCGCGTTGAAGCGCTGGGCCCCACGGGTTCCGGAGGTCGACCCGGAGAAGGACCGGGCCACGATCGAACGCCTGAGCCGCGGGTTCCTCATCCCCGGAGATGAAAACTGGCCGGAGGGCTTGGACGATCTGCCCGACGCCCCCTACGGGCTTTGGTACCGGGGCAGCATCGACATCGGTATCCCATGCCTTCGAAGTGTGTGGCCCTGACCGGGTCCCGGGACTCGACCAGCTACGGCGCTCAGTCACAGGCGACTTGGCGTACGGGTTGGCGCAACGTGGAATCTGCGTGATCTCAGGCTTGGCCTACGGCATTGATGCGCATGTGCACCGGGCCGCGTTAGCCGGAAGCCGGGGAGAAGGACCCGAACCCTCGCGGTACTGGCCGGAGACCTTGACCGGGACTACCCGTCCGGTAATGCTGAGCTCGCGGCCGCGTCCGCGGCAACGGACTGACGCTCTCAGAGCTCCCGCCCGGTTCCGCCCCGACCCGGTACAGGTTGCTACAGCGATAATGTCGAATATGTGCGTGGCCCGTTTACATGGCCTAGGGCGTCCTCGACGATTGCGGCCGGGCCGGAGACTGACGGCAGGTAGAGTCCTGAATGTACAGCGAATGGAAGGACGGCGATGGACGCCACTGGGGGGAAAATAAACGCGGCAGTGTTAGTCGGAAACGGGCTTAGCGTAGCCGTTAACCCAAGACTGAACTTGCGGACGATTACGCAAGAGTTGGTTGATCGTATCGGTAGCGCAACTTCCGACGGCTCTGACGTTGTGGCGGCAATGAAGGAGATCGCGGAGCGTGCACTGCCCGCAGGGGCGACGAGTGATGATGACTTCGAGATCCTCGTCGGTGCATTCGGAGCGGAGAGTCGGACTTTGTCGTACCTCCAAGAGTTAGCTTCTTTGGTTTCACCGCAGGATGAAGACCTTCGCAATGCCATCCAGCAGGTGAGCGAATTCGCCGGGCAGGTGCGAGATGAGGGCCTGAGCCATGTTCTCGAAGTGATCTTTGAACGGTCGCAAGGCTACAGCGATGGAACGGCGAAATTGCAAGCTTTCGTGGAGACAATAACGACCGCCTTCGATGGGAAGATCGCCATTGGAAACCTCAACTATGACACCCTGCTGCTGTCGGCGCTCTTGGCGACGTTGGAACGGAATGAACTTGCGGACATGGGGCACGGCTATAAGAAGTGTTCAATTACTGCTGACGGCCGTAAAATATCGGTCCCAGCGCTCCGGACGTCTGCATCCGATTTTCCACCCAACCGCGTGCGGCTTCTGCATCTGCACGGCTCGTTAACTTACTGGTCGAACTTGGAACGAACAGTGTTCGCAAAGATTGATACAGCGAATCTGTCCTCATTCGACCAGTGGGGCGCCGTAAGGGAGCGATCGACGAACGTGCGTCCGGTCGTGGTGCTTGCCAATCAGCGTGACAAATCGGCGCACGTCACCGAGTTTCCCTTTTCCGTCGCCTATGAGGTGTTCGCGGCCGGGCTGAAGGCCTCAGCGCACTGGTTAGTTGTTGGGTACTCATTCCGGGATATTTGCGTCAACGATATGCTGCGCGAAGAATTTTCCAATCGGACCGACAAACCGACGGTTCTTGTCGTGACCTACGGCGACCAGCCCGCCAGGCACGATGTTGAGCGCGCTTTTGGATGGGGCGCCGAAGATGGGGATTCGGAGTCTTGGCTCACCATCAACAGAGGTGGAGCGAACGATATGAAAGACTCGCTGGACTGGAAGAACTTCATCGCCTAGCGCGGCGCATGTACACATACAACACGCAAAAGGCCCCTCTACCCGGCCCGCGGAATTCGCGGGGCTGGGAGAGGGGCCTTTTGGTGTGGCGCGGGAGGAGTGTTACGAGGCGTCCTCGGCGCGGGAGGCAAGCCAAGCGGCGTGCCTGGCGGTGCGCTTTGTGCGGCGACGGCATACAGCCTGGCGAGCTCCGCCAGTCCGCTTGCGGAATTGGTGCTCGGCGCGGGGCTCGCGGCATACGCGGCAAATCTTCGCCGGTTCAGACAATGGTGAGTCTCCTTCATGGGTGTGTAGACGCGGGGCGCCGGAACGAGGGCCCGGCGAGGGGGGGCGAGAGAGGAGGGCCCGGGGCGACGTGCGCGCTCTGGTGCCGCCGTGTAATGCTGTGGAGTTCCGCGTCACAGTCCGGGTGGGAGGGCGCCTAAGGCTATTCTCAGGGTTGAATCATTTTAAGGGGGAGGCGTCGTTGCCATATTTAGTAGTTGCCGGAATCGTGATTGTCGTGCTAGCGCTCATGATTTCCTTTTGGTATATCATCCTGCCGGTTGCGCTGCTTGTCGGGGCGGCCGTGATGTTGCCGCGAGTAATTCGGCATATTCGTAAAAAGCGCTACTTTGCGAGCGAAGACTTCCTGGCGCGGAAAGCTGCGATCGCTTCGGTCGTCGAAGAGCACAATGAAATTGCTGCCTATACCTCTGAGATTCGTAGCGGCGGAAAGTTTCAGCTTGGCGTGGCGTCCACCGGCGCTCACGCGCACCTGGCGACGTTCGAGAATACGAGCAATCACAACTACCGTCGGGACCGTAACGTAGCTAGCTATCAAGCACCAAATGTGCACAACTGCTCACTGCAAGTTGTCCGCAACGCTAGTTCCGATCCCATCAAGTACCTGATGAAATACTTCAACATCAAGGCCGTCGAGAGCAACCTGTCAGATGTAGAACGTCTCGGCGAAGAAATCGCCCGACTCGAAGATGCAGTCGATAATCTACGCCAACGCGAGGCGAGTATCACCGGGTCATTCAATCCTCCCCCGTTCATCTTGAAGTACTACGCGGACGAGTTCATGGCGCACGTCGGGGTGGAACTCTCACCCATCAGCGTGCCCTATCCGGAATATGCCTTCGAGTACGTGAGCGCCGGGGGCAACAGCGGGCAGAAAACAACCGTGACCTTGAACACCGCGACGATTGACGCGCTCATCGAGACACTCTCCCAGCAGGTCCGATTCGGCAAAAGCGCAGCCGGACAGCGAGCCCTTATGACTGCGAAGCTGCGGAACTTCATCAAGACGAGAGACCGCCACACATGCCGATTCTGCTCGGTGTCGGTCGCTGCGGAGCCTCACCTTCTTCTTGAAGTGGACCACATTGTTCCCGTCTCAAAGGGCGGATTGTCAACGCCGGAAAATCTTCAAGCCCTCTGCTGGCGATGCAACAGGACCAAATCAAACAAGGTCCTGTCTGTCTGAGAAGACCCGGAGAAGGGCGCACGTGGACCGTGGCCGACGCAAGAAGGCCCTCTCGCGGCCCAGGAACTGATTCCTGGGAATCGGAGAAGGGCCTTTTCTTATGGCGGCAGAGAGGGTAACTACGCGGCGTCCTGGGCGCGGGCGGCGAGCCAGGCGGTGTGCCGGGCGGCGTGCTTTGTGCAACGACGGCATACACCCTGCCGGCCGCCGCCGCTCCGCTTGCGGAACTGGTTTTTTGCTCGCGGCTCTTTGCACACGCGGCAGATCTTCGTGGGTTTAGACATTCAATAGTCTCCTTCGAGAGTGTGTAAACGGGTGCGCCGGGAGAAAGCCGACAGATGGGTAAATAAGAAGAGGGCCCCGGGCCGTGAGGGTGATCTGACAAATGCCCGGGGGATTGTTGAGGGCCTCCGGCACGATCGCCAGGCGGAACGCGGCCTCATTTGAAAAAAGCCCCAGACTTGCGCGGACAGTGGGACACTAAGCCGGTCCGGGCTGGGAGGACGGGGGAGGGGGAGTCCCTCCCCAGGGTGACAGTTTGAGCACGCGGCGCGCCTGAACTGGCCGGGGGAAAAATCTGACGAAACTGCTTAGGTGGAGATAAAGGATTGGGTGCCGTTGGGCGCCCTCGTATTGTCGATCGTGTCAATTGGCTGGCAAGGAATTACCGCTTTTCGTGGCAGGCGCCGTCTGGTGGTGACGGCCCAAACCGTCACGAGGTGGACGGCGCCGGTCCTCGATACGCCCGCAAGGCAAGAGTTTGTCGTTCTTGTTACCACCAGAAGTCTTGGAGGGAAGAACGGAATCGAAGGCTTCGATTTCGAGTGGGAACCGAAACCGGAAAACTGGGGCGTGAGCCCCGCTGACATGCCCGTGTTGACGCCTGGCACTTTGCCGGATCCCCTCACGACCGCTGACGTCTTCTATGCAAACAAGGTGCTGGAGGACGGCGAAGTGAGCCACAAAATGTTTACACTGCGCGCCGGAAACGGGACAGACGCCGTCGACCGCCCCTACGACGTCACTGCGGTCGTCCGCCAAAGCAACGGCAAGGTATGGAAGTCCAACTCCGTCAGAATCTTTCCGCCGGAGTGGTTCGACCAGCCAGATGCAGAAGCGGGCGCTGAGTAAGGTCACAAGAAAACCCTTCCGTGCAGTTGGCAGCGGACGCGCGTCCGCTTAGCAGATACCGGTGCGACCTGACTGTCGGGCCGTGAGGGCAATGCGGCGTGCTTCCAGGCGGCGGTTGCTTTCCCCCAGACGCTCGCGGTGCGCGGCGTCGTGGGGGATCGGGGCGGTGGCGAGGACGTCGGCAACGACTTGGTCGACGGTGTTGTAAGACAGGGACATGAAGGGCCTTTCGGGCTGGGTGGGGGTACTACCGGCGGCGCGCTCCGTGCGCGGCTAGGTTCAGGACGGCGCCGTCGGTGCCAGTGGCGGCGAGGCGGTCGCGCTGGAGATTCATTGTGACTTCCTGTCGGGTGGAGGGGTCGAGGATCGTGTATGCGAGGGCGGAGCCGTGGGCGCCTCGTTTGCGGCCGCCCAGGAGTTTGTCGGCGATTGGGTAGAAGACGCGCTGGCGAGGAGCGCGGGGGTCGAGCGGGTAGCCGTACTCCGCGGCGGTTTCGGGCCAGACGTCGCCGTCCTGGGCGCGTTCCTCGGCGAGCCCCTCGATGCTCTCGACTGCCTGGGCGTGAAGGTCGGCGGCGGTGATGCGGGTTTCGGGCGCCGGGGCGTCCACGTTCTCCGGGTCCAGGAGGAGCTCCACAAACCAGCGGGCAGAGGCTTATTCGGCGTCGTGGTCACGCTTGCGCTGGGCGGCCTTACGTTCCGCCGCCGTCAGCGTCGGGGCGGCGTCGCGGGCGGGCCGGGCCTTCCAGACGAAAGCGATACCCCGGACCCGGACAACGACGGCGGCGAGGTAAGCGTCCATCTGCGCGGCACCGAGAGAGGCGGCCCGCCGGGAGTCCGCGTAGGGACGGCCAACGGTAGCCAGGTCTGGCAGGGCTACCAGGGCGGCGCGGAGATCAGCGGCGAGGGCGACCTGATTTAAGGGTGTTGGCTCGGCGTCGGAACCTTTGGGGCGGACCAGGAGCGCGACGCCGGAGCGGTAGACGTCGAAGCGATCCCGGAGCCGGGCAAGGCGATCGTCTCGGCCATGATGCGCAAGCCGGGGAGCTCGATGGAGACGCCCGAGCCGTCGGCGTCGAGCCTGAATGTGACCGTACGTGTACCGCATCGAACACCGCTCCGACGTCTACAAGCCGCGCTAGTCCGGTCTCTCCAAGGAAAACTTCGAGAAGAACCGCCGATCCGGCCATGGCGTGCCCCGCCGGGCGCGGAGTGCTAATCCCGGGCGGAACAATGGATTCGGTGGCGGCTCCGCTTAGAACATGGTGTTGGTGTTGGCAGACGTGGCCGGGACGGGCTGGATGACGTCCCAGTGCTCTACGACCTTTCCGTCCTTGAGCCGGAAGAAGTCTGCCAGGGCCAGCCCCTGGTCACCGGGGGTCAGGACGAGGTGGGAATGAGTGGCCACGAGGTCACCCTCGGCGATTATGCGCTTTATATCGAGCTTCAATTGGGGGTTGGCTGCCCGAAGGGAATGCACGAAGCCGATGAATGCCTCCGGCCCATCCTCTGCCTCGGGATTGTGCTGGATGTAGGATTCGCCGAAATGCTCCGCGACCGCTCTCTCGGGCTCACCGGCAAAAGCGGTCTGGTAATAGTCGAGAACGACCTGCTTGTTTTCTTCCGTTGAGGACATGGTAGCTGTTCCAATCTGAGGCAAGGGGGCGGTTGGCGTGGTGGTGGCACCTTCGAGAGAACAGAGCGGCGTAGGGTGGGCGCTTCGGTTTTCACCGTATAGCGCAAGCGCTTGATTCGGAAGTACTCACCTTGAGGTGAGTCCTGGATAGCGGTACGCGGCGCAGAAAGGCACCTGCGGGTGAGCGTGGTTCGGATAGCTCACCCGGCCGCCCCGAAACCTTCCGGCTCGCCTATTCCGACGATTCGAGGCGGTCCTGGCGCCGTCAGTCATCGATGCCGGCTGTCGGTCAAGCCGAATGGTTGACATGAAAAACCGTTTTAGCTAATGTGACTTGCACAACAAGGTGAAAAAACGTTTTGCAAAGGAGCATGGTGGCGGCAAGAGTAGGCATCCGCGATGTAGCGAAAGCCGCACAGGTATCCGTCACCACAGTGTCGCACGCGCTGAATGACCGGCGAGCCTCCCGTATCAGCGCCGCCACCCGGGAACACGTCCGCTCGGTCGCCGAGGCCCTCGGATATGCACCCAACCGGCTAGCCAGTGGGCTGCGGAACAACCGCTCATACCTGATCGGTCTGGTCAGCGATGAGGTTGCGACGACGCCCTTTGCAGGCGACATGATCCTGGGGGCCCAGGAGGCCGCGTACGAGCGGGGGTGCCTGCTGATGATGCTGGACAGCTCTCGCGACCGTGAGCTGGAAAAGCGGCAGGTCAGCGCCTTGCTTCAGCACCAGGTGGACGGCATTGTCTACGCGAGGATGTACCACCAGCGGATCGGCCTCCCGGCGGAACTCACCGGGGTGCCGACGGTCCTTCTGGATGCCGTTTCAGCAGACGATACCGTCTCCTCGGTTGTCCCTGATGAAGTGGAAGCGGCACGGATCGCTGTACGTTCCCTTGTTGATGCCGGGCACCGGAGCATCGGCTTCATCAACAATCTCGATGACATTCCCGCCACTCACGGGCGTCTTCTAGGCTACCGGGAAGCACTGAAGGATAGCGGGATCGAATTTGACCCCGCCCTGGTTGTCGCAGGAGTTGCCCAGGCCCACGGCGCGCGTGCGGCTGCGGTGGAGTTGCTGTCTAGGCCCTCAAGGCCTACGGCGTTGTTTTGCTTCAATGACCGCATGGCCATGGGCGCCTATCAGGCGGCCGGAGCCCTGGGATTGAAGATCCCGCAGGATCTGTCGGTCATTGGGATTGACAATCTGGAACTGATCGCAGGGGGCCTTTGGCCTGGCCTGACAACCATGGCCCTCCCTCACTACGGCATGGGGCGTTGGGCCGTAAACCGGCTTCTGGACGAGATCGAAAGCCCAGATGACGTGGAACCCGTCCAGATGATGTTCGACTGCCCGATGGTCCAGCGCGGGTCAGTCGCACCGCCACTGCAGATCTGAGGCAGCGGCGCACCGCAAGAAACCCAGGCTCCGCACAAAAAATGGGAACGTGGCCGCTGCAACGGCCACGTTCCCTGGGCGGAACCGAACATCAACGCAAGAATCAACAGAAAGTTTCACCAACCATGAACATTCGTTTCAAGCGGTTCCTGGCCGCAAGTCTAACCTCCGCCGCCCTTGTGGGCAGCATGGCAGCGTGCGGAACAGGTGGCGGCAACTCCAAGGATGGAGCCAATGGCGAGCTCACCCTTTGGACCCACAATGCTGGAAACCCGGACGAATTGGGGGCCATCCAGTCCGTTGTCGATGCCTACAACCAAAGCCAGGGCAAAGTGAAGGTCAAGGTTCAGGCGTTCCCGCAGGACTCCCACAACGACTCGGTTGTCGCTGCGGCTTCGGCGAACAAATTGCCCTGCATTGTCGATATTGACGGGCCGAACGTCCCGAACTGGGCATGGTCGAAATACCTGACGCCGCTGAAACTCAGTGCGGATCTGTCCCAGAACCTGCCTAGCACCCTGGGGAAATGGAACGGCCAGACGTACTCGGTCGGATACTACGACGTCGCCTTGGCCATGCTGGCCCGCGCATCGGACCTGAAGGCGGCGGGCGTGAGGGTGGCTACCGTGGACAAGCCCTGGACCAAGGACGAATTTGACGCCGCCCTGGCCGCGTTGAAGAAGCTGGGCAAGTGGGACAACCCGTTGGACCTTGGGACGGCCGGCACAGGTGAATGGCTACCCTACGCCTACTCACCGTTCCTGCAGTCGTTCGGCGGGGATTTGATCAACCGCAACGGTTTCCAAAGCGCTGACGGGGCCCTCAACGGTGACAAGGCAGTCGAGTGGGCCAGCTGGTTCCACGGCCTGATTACCAAGGGCTATGCGGCGCAGAAGAGCGGCAAGGATTCCACGGCAGATTTCCTGAACAACAAGAGCGCCATCGTCTACACAGGCAGCTGGGCCGCGGACAAGGCACGCACGGCTCTGGGCGATGACCTGGCCGTCATGCCCTCCGTGGACCTGGGCAACGGCCCGAAAATCGGCGGCGGATCCTGGCAGTGGGGTGTGACCACGGGCTGCAAGAACCCGGACGCGGCGATGGACTACCTCTCCTTCTCCCTCAAGCCGGAGAATATTGCCAAGGTTGCCAAGGCAACCGGCACGATTCCGGCCACCGACGCCGCTGCCGCCCTGGTCCCCGGTTTCGAGCCGACGGGCAAGAACCGGCTCTTCCTTGACTTCTCCAAGAAGTCTGCCGTGCTGCGGCCCGAAACCCCGGCCTATCCGTTCATCGCTACCGAGTTCGGCAAGGCCACCCAGGACATCATTTCCGGCGCTGACCCGAAGCAGGCTCTGGACAAGGCCGCCAAGAACATCGATTCAAACATCAAGTCCAATAACGGCTACAAGAGCTAGCCAGCCTCCGGGGTGCCGCGGCGCGATCCAGCCGGCGCGGCACCCCGGACCGGACCACACAGGACCAGTCACCATGAATTCCTCTTCAGCCACGTCATCCTTGCCGGCAACCACCCGTGTCATTCCTTCAACACCATCTCTTCAGAAACCACGTCAGCTCAGGAAATACCACCGGCGCGAGCAGCGAGCCGGATGGGCCATGCTGAGCCCGGCACTTCTCCTGCTGCTGCTTTTCGTGTTCGTGCCGGCCATGCTCGCCTTTGGCCTGGCCTTCACCAACGCACGTTTGATCTCACCAAACCCGCCGACATTCGTCGGCCTGGACAACTTCGTACGCCTCTTCGGAGATGAAGGGTTCTACCGGGCCCTCCTGAACGTCGCCTACTTCGCCGTCATAGTCGTGCCGCTGCAGGCCGGTGTGGCGCTGGTCATGGCGCTGCTGGTCAATGCGAAGGTCCGCGGGGTCAACTTCTTCCGCACCGTGTATTTTCTGCCCGTGGTCACCTCCATGGTGGTCGTCTCCCTCCTGTGGTTGTTCATCTACCGTCAGGACGGTCTGCTCAACGAAATCATCACCAGGCTGACATTCGGTGCGGTCCATGGGCCGGACTGGCTGAACAACACCACCACCGCCATGCCGGCCATCATCCTGATGTCGGTCTGGCAGGGCGCCGGTTTCCACATGATCATCTGGCTCTCAGGGCTCCAGACCATTTCAGCTGAACTATACGAAGCCGCTGACATCGACGGCGTCAGCCGGTGGCAGAGGTTCCGGTACATCACCTGGCCTGGGCTTTCCTCCACCCGGAGCCTGATCCTGATCACCATCACGATCCAGGCACTGAGCCTGTTCACACAAGTCAACGTGATGACCCAAGGCGGGCCGCTGGATTCAACGACGACGATCGTCTACCAGGCTGTCCGTGCCGGATTCAAGCAGCAGGAAACCTCCTACGCCTCAGCGATTTCGCTGGTTTTCTTCGCGCTGGTCCTCATCATCTCCGCAGTACAGCGCTACCTCACCCGAGAGAAGTCCTAACATGGCCACCATCCTTGAGAGCTCCGGCGGCCGCGCCGAAGCCCGTCCAACCCTCCGGAAACCCCGGAGCCTCCGCGGCATCGGCGGCTGGATAGCGCGGATCCTTCTCGGCGTCGTCTTCGCTTTCCCGTTGTTGTTCATGTTCGTGTCCTCAATGAAGCCGGACCAGCAGATCTTCGGGGATCTGTCCTCAATCGCCGCCTTCCTGCCGGTGGGCAACCTCTCGTTCGACAACTACGGCGCCGTCTTTGACAGGGTTCCCGCCGCCCGGTTCCTGATCAACTCCATTGGCATCTCCGCGGTGACCGTCATTCTGGGAGTCCTGATCAACAGCCTCGCGGCATTCGCCCTCTCGCGGATGAGGGTCCGAGGAAAAGGAATCATCCTGACCCTCATCATCGCCACATTGATCGTCCCCTTCGAAACCCTGGCCCTGCCCCTGGTCTGGTGGGTCAACCAGCTGCCCTGGCTGGACGTCAACGGGTTCTCGCTGTCGCTGACCACCGGATGGCTGGACACCTACCACGTGCAGATCATTCCGTTTGTGGCCAACGCGTTTTCCATCTACCTCTTCCACCAGTACTTCGAATCAATCCCGAAGGAGCTGGACGAAGCGGCCCGCGTAGACGGGGCGAGCTGGTTCAAGATCTACCGCAAGATTGTCATGCCCTTGTCCGGGCCGGCCATCGCTACGGTTTCCATTCTGACGTTCCTCCCGGCATGGAACTCCTACCTATGGCCGCTCATGGTCGTCCAGAGCGAAGAACTGCGTCCGGTCATGATCGGCGTCCAGTACTTTTTCCAGCTCAATGTGTCCTGGGGCCAGGTCATGGCCTACTCCTCCATGATCACCCTGCCGGTCGTCGCGCTCTTCATCGCGTTCCAGCGCTCCTTTGTCAACAGCATCGCCTCTAGCGGCGTCAAAGGCTGAGCTCCAGAGCGAATTCAAGGAACCTCGCGGTGCCACTCTCAATGATCGAACGAGATCCTTGAGAGTGGTGCCGCCACGCGCAAGCGCCTCCGCATGTCATCTGCCAGATTGCCTCAGACCAGCCGTGCCCTTCCCACAGCTGGTGCCCGAACACAAGAACAGAAGCGAGATCCAAACCCCATGACCGCCGTGACCGCCACGACAGCAGATGCTTTCCGGCCCGCCATGCACTACGCCGCCCGCAGCACCTGGCTGAACGACCCGAACGGCCTGATCTTCCATGATGGCCTTTACCACCTCTATTACCAGAACAACCCGGAAGGCAGTGTCTGGGGAAACATGTCCTGGGGCCACGCCACCTCCGCGGACCTGGTGACATGGACAGAACACCCGGTGGCCATCGCGTGCGACGAACAGGAAGACATCTATTCCGGCAGCATCATCTTTGACCGGCACAACACGAGCGGGTTCGGCACCGAGTCAAGGCCCCCGCTTGTGGCCGTCTACACCAGCGCCTTCAAACCGGCTTCGGAACACAACGGCATCCAGGCCCAATCCCTCGCATACAGCCTCGACGGCGGCTACACCTGGACCAAGTACGCCGACAACCCGGTACTGAACCGGGGATCATCCGACTTCCGCGACCCGAAGGTCTTCCGCTATGAATCGGACGCCGGCAGCTACTGGGTCATGGTGGCCGTCGAGGCCCAGGACTTCCAGGTTGTCTTCTACAAGTCTGACGATCTCAAGAGCTGGGAACCGCTGAGCACCTTCGGCCCGGCAAATGCCACAGGAGGCGTGTGGGAGTGCCCCGACCTCTTCCCGCTGCCTGTCGACGACGACCCGGAGAACGTGAAATGGGTCCTGACAGTAAACCTCAACCCCGGCGGCCCCAACAGCGGTTCCGCCGCACAGTACTTCGTGGGCGATTTCGACGGCGTCACCTTCACCTCCTCATCCACAGTCACCGAAGGTGCCCAGGACCCTGACAAGCTGCACGAGTACCAATGGCTCGACTGGGGCCGGGACTACTACGCCGCAGTCTCATTCAGCGACGTTCCCGACGGCCGACGGCTCATGATCGCCTGGATGAACAACTGGCAGTACGCCAACCAGATCCCCACCGCACCGTGGCGCAGCCCCATGTCATTGGTCCGCGAAGTCTCCCTGCAGGGCGCACACGGAAACCCTCGACTCGTGCAGCACGTAGCACAGGAACTGACATCGCTCCCCGCCGGGAAACCGCCCTTCACAGCCAGTGCAGGAGAAATAGCCGAAGGCAAACACATCCTGGCCGGTGCGGCCGGCAGTGTGCAGCGGATCGAGGCCACCTTCACACCCGGAACGGCCGAAGAGTTCGGACTCATTGTCCGCGGCGATGGAACCCGGGGCACGCGCATCGGCTTCCGGCCCGCCGAAGGCAGCATCGTCGTCGACCGCCGCGAGTCCGGGCAGACAGACTTCCACGAATCGTTCGCGTCAATCGACTCAGCCCCCATCCAGCCAACCGCCAATTCTTATGAAGTCACCATCTACGTGGACCAATGCTCAGTGGAGGTCTTCGCCCAAGGAGGCCAAGTCACCCTGTCCGAGCTGATCTTCCCAAACACCACCAGCATCGACGTATCCGTTTACGCGGCGGCGGGCACGGCAACCCTCAACAACCTGAACATCACCCAATGGGCATGACCGCTGAACCTAAGGAGGTTCTGTGAAGTCTCCGAACTAGTATCCATAGAGGCCGGAGAAGGTCTGGGTCATGGACGAGGCGTGGGCGATGCTGATCACGAGACTCACCACAAACACGCCGATGAAGGTCCACACCGGGTCCAAACCCCTGCCGGGCGCGACTTTCCGCACGATCACGGACCGGCCGATCACGTAGACAGCGGTGTTGAGGAACGCCCAGCCCCAATGAAACGGGAACACGACACCGGAGCGGGCAAGCTTCTTCCAGTCGAA
>FTCF01000018.1_pt1 | contig 28150 bp, 27 predicted proteins | sample 1639631 | NCBI WGS metagenome assembly FTCF01 (sample SAMEA3914864, study PRJEB12502) | metagenome | biome: forest; material: soil | place: USA | collected 2012-03-12 | depth 0.3 m
ACGTGGACGACGCGGGCGGCCCCCCCAAATGGGGGGGGCCCGCCGTCGTCGTATCCGGGTTGCATGTCGGTGACACAATCCAGGTGCGTCACCAGGGCTCTTGCCCGTTCACTGGCCTTCTACGGCCTCCAGGACGGCCGAAAGCGCGGCCAGGGCATCGTCGACCTCATCGAGCGTGCGGCCGGCTTGTAGCGCTTCTCCGGACACCGACAGCACCACCTCGCACCCGTGGCCGAAATCTTCGCTCATGACCTCGAGCAAAGACCGGGCATCCACCGCCTGCTGGCCAGGCTTGCGGATCGTCACCGGAAGGCCCGTGGCCGTCACGGCCCGCACGAAAACGGCAGCAGCCCGTGCATGGAGGCCAATCTCTGCGGCGACGATGGCTTTGTGCTCGGGCAAACCGGCTCCTTTGACTTGGACGGCCTGAATGCCGACTGCGATTTTGATCCCTACAAGCGTAGCGCCGCCACGCGACGGCACCGTCCGCGGTGCCCAGCTGGTCTAGACCTGCCGGTAGATTGGCCTACGCTTATTTCATGAGAGATTTCGTGGCCGGAGACCGTCATGCCCGCTGAGGCAGCACGTATCGCGGGGGAGATAGACCGCAAGAGCGGCACTCCTATCTACGTTCAACTGCGCGAGATCCTGCGCAGCTATATCTCCGAGTCCTGCAAGCCCGGCGCGGCGTTGCCTTCGGAGCGGGACCTCTCCGAACGGTTCGGACTTGCCAGGATGACGGTGCGGCAGGCCATTGATGCCCTCGTCGGCGAGGAAGTCATTGAACGCGTGGTTGGATTGGGAACTTTTGTCCGCAAACCGAAGCTGGACCTTCAGGTGAAGCTCACCTCGTACAGCGAAGAGATGCAACGCCGCGGCATGGTTCCGGCGGCAAAGGTCCTGAGCTTTGAACAAATCGCGGCCAGTGCCTTCCTGGCGAGGGAACTCCAGCTGGAGGAAGGGACGCCGTTGGTCCGCTTCAGGCGGCTCCTCCTCGCTGACAACGAGCCCATGAGCGTTGACGAGAACTTCATCCCTGCGCATCGCGTGCCAGGCCTCCTGGACGATGCGCCTCCCACTTCCCTGTACAACGTCCTGAGCGAGAAGTACGGACTGGTGATGGAGTGGGGAGAGGACATGATCGAAGCAACGGCAGCTTCGCCATCAACGGCACGGCTGTTGAACGTCGACGTCGGCACTCCGTTGCTGAAGATTCAGCGCCACGCTTTCGTTGCCCGCGCCATGGTGGACTACTCCGTGTCGTACTACCGTGCCGACCGGTACAAGTTGTGGGTCCCGTTGCAGCGTCCAGGCGTCCGGTCCACCCGAAGCCAATCCACGGGGTACCGCACCCACTAGTCCAAAGCCGGCGAAACGACCGCTTGAAAGCCCGAAGAAACGAGAGAAGGCCCCGTCCATATGGACGGGGCCTTCTCTGTGCTATCTGCGGGACCTAGTGGCTAAGGCTCTTGTGCTCTTCGCCGGACTCGATGGCCTCGTGGTGGCCGTGTCCGTGCGCAGCTTCAAGCTCGGCCGGAGTTGCCGGAGCAACTCGGTCTTCGAAGAACCACTTGGACAACGCCGCGCGGCGCTTCTCCTTGGGGGTGACGACGCCATGCTCGTTCGGCTCAGCCGGCAACGGTGAAGGCGACTCGAAGCCCACAAGCTTGTAGTGCTTGTAGTCGTCCAGGGGCGCGTGCACCTCGATGAACTCGCCATGCGGCAGGCGCACGATGCGACCCGTTTCGCGGCCGTGCAGGGCGATCTCGCGGTCCTTGCGCTGCAGCGCAAGGGCTACGCGCTTCGTCACCATGAATGCGAGGATCGGGCCGATGAAGAACAGCGTACGCAGCCAGTACGTGACGTCGTTCAGGGCAACGTGGAAGTGCGTTGCGATGAGGTCCGAACCGGCAGCCGCCCACATGACGCAGTACCAGGTAAAGCCGGCGACGCCAATGGCAGTACGGGTAGGAGCGTTGCGGGGACGGTCCAGGACGTGGTGCTCACGGTTGTCCTTGGTGATCCAGCGTTCGATCCACGGGTACATGAACAGCACCGTGAAAATGATGCCTGCGGGAACCAAGGCGGGCAGCAGCACATTCAGCGTCAGCACGTGGCCGAAGATGATGTATTCGAAGTGGAAGTCGTTGACAACGCCGGGCATGAGCCGCAGGGCACCATCGACGAAGCCGATGTACCAGTCAGGCTGGGTACCTGCCGACACGGGGGAGGGGTCGTACGGCCCGTAGTTCCAGATCGGGTTGATGGTGAACATCGCAGCCATGAGGGCAACGACACCGAACACGATGAAGAAGAAGCCGCCGGCCTTTGCAGCGTAAACCGGTCCCAGGGGGTAACCGACGACGTTGCCGTCGTTGCGTCCCGGGCCGGGGTACTGCGTGTGCTTGTGCACAACCACCATGAAGAGGTGGATGACGATCATCAGCAGAATCATGGCCGGGACGAGCAGGATGTGCAGCACGTACAGACGGCCGATGATGGCTGTTCCCGGGAACTCGCCTCCGAAGAGGAAGAAGGAGATGTACGTTCCGATCACGGGGATCGACTTGATGACACCGTCGATGATTCGCAGGCCGTTACCGGAGAGCAGGTCATCGGGGAGCGAATATCCCGTGAAGCCTTCGGCCATGGCCAGGATGAGCAGGACGCCGCCCACTACCCAGTTCATTTCACGCGGCTTGCGGAAAGCGCCCGTGAAGAAAACGCGCAGCATGTGCACACCAAGCGATGCCACGAACAGCAAAGCCGCCCAGTGGTGGACCTGGCGGAAGAACAAGCCACCGCGAATGTCGAAGGAAATGTTCAGCGACGAGTTGTACGCGACGGACATTTCGACATTGGTCAGCGGCGTGTATGAACCCGCATAGTGGGTCTCAGCCATGGACGGGTCAAAGAAGAACGTCAGGAAGGTACCCGACATGAGGAGAATGACGAAGGAATACAGCGCCACTTCACCGAACATAAAGGACCAGTGGTCGGGGAAGACTTTCCGGCCGAATTCACGCAGGATTCCGGATCCGCCGACGCGCTCGTCAACGAAGTCCGTGATCCGGCCAACCTTGGTTTTGGGTACGAAGGGGACTTCAGCTGTTGATGAGGCGCTCATGCTCGTCACGCTCCCAGTAACTCGGTCCTACAGGTTCTTTGAAATCGCTCGTCGCTACGAGGTAGCCCTCAGCGTCTACCGCGATGGGCAGCTGGGGGAGCGGGCGGCTGGCGGGGCCGAAGATAACCTTGCATTCCTTGGTGAGGTCGAAGGTTGACTGGTGGCACGGGCACAGCAGGTGGTGCGTCTGCTGCTCATAAAGAGCAACGGGGCAACCGACGTGGGTGCAGATCTTGGAGTAGGCAACGATTCCGTTGTAGCTCCAGGTTTCGCGGCCCTTGGAAATCGTCAAGTCATCCGGGTTGAGGCGCATGAGCAAAACGACGGCCTTGGCCTTCGCGTTGAGCTTGCCCTCCTGGAGTTCGTTGAGGCCTTCCGGGATCACGTGGAATGCAGAACCGATGGTCACATCCGATGCCTTGATCGGAGTTCCGTCGGGGTCACGGGTGAGGCGCTTGAGCTTGCCGTCCTGGGGAGCCCACATGGTGTGTGCGAGCGTGTTGTCCGGGCGGGGCCCAAGGTCACCGAATACTGCCAAAGCCGGGAGGGGTGCCAGTGCCACAGCACCCAAAAGGGTGTTGCGGATCAGCGGGCGACGCTTGATGCCTGTTTCCTCGACGATGTCCTCGACGATTCGCACGGCTGCCTGCCGGTCTTCCTCGGTGCGGATGGCGTGGCGCTCTTCCGATACCTCGTGGTCCGGCATGAGGGCCTTGGCCCAGTGCACGATGCCGGTACCGATCCCGAGCATCGCAAATGCGGTGCCAAGGCCAAGCAACAGGTTTTGGGTGCGGATCGTTGCGATCGTGGAGTCTTGCCCAAGATCGATGGCAAAGTACGACACCAGGAAGATCACCGTGCCGATGACGGAGATGCCAAACAGTATGGCCACCTGCCGCTCGGCTCGCTTAGCGGCTCTCGGGTCCGTGTCAGCCAGGCGCAAACGGTGCGGAGGAAGCCCAGGATCCTGGAACTTCTCCACAACATTCTGACCAGCCGTAGCTACGGTGCCCGAGTGGTTCGGACTGCCGTCACTATGGTTGCCCATAATTCGCCTCATCCTTCTCTCGTTGTCCCGGCCGTAACCGGGTTAATGTTCAATTCAAAACTGCTGTGGGGACAGCAGAAGTTTTTGTCGTGCGCTGGACTAGGACGTACGCGACGTCAGCCAGATGGTGAAGGCGATGATGACGCCGAGGCCTGCAACCCAGACGAAGAGACCTTCGGATACCGGACCCAGGCCTCCGAGGTCGGCGCCGCCCGGCGAACCGTTGGCTTCGATCTTCTTCAGGAAGGTGATGATGTCGCGCTTGCCCTCAGGAGAGATATTGGCGTCGTTGAAGACGGGCATGTTCTGCGGACCAGTGGCCATGGCTTCATAGATGTGCTGGCCCGAGACGCCGGCGAGTGCCGGAGCAAACTTTCCACGCGTCAAGGCACCGCCTGCGGCCGCAGCGTTGTGGCACATCGCGCAGTTCACGCGGAAGAGCTCGCCACCCTTGGCGGCATCTCCGTTTTCGTCGAGCAACGATGCGTCCGGAATGGCCGGGCCAGCGCCGAGCGAAGCGACGTAGGCCGCCAGCTGCTGGGTCTGCTGGTCGTTGAACTGCCTCGGCTTTTCCTGGGCCTGGGGTCCGTTCATCTGCATGGGCATACGGCCGGTGCCAACCTGGAAGTCAACTGCAGCAGCACCCACACCGACCAGCGAGGGGCCGTCCTTGGATCCGCTGGCGCCCATGCCGTGGCAGGTGGCGCAGTTGGCGGCGAAGAGCTTGCCGCCCTCTTGGACATCGCTGGCGCTGTAGCTAGTGGTATCTGCCTTCGCCTGGTTGACCGTTGTGGCAACGGCGTAGAGCCCACCAGTGACGAGGAGTCCCATCAGCAGCAGCGCAATGGCTGCCAGTGGATGACGTCGCTTCTGCGAGAGTGCCTTCACGTGGTGGTTCCTTTATTCGATCCTGCGTCGGCTCCGTGAGCCGCTTCTTTAAAATTCATCCTCTTGTGCAACAAGAGTCGGTGCCGGCTACTTCAGTACGTAGATGACCAGGAAGAGGCCAATCCACACAACATCCACGAAGTGCCAATAGTACGAGGTGACGATTGCCGAGGTCGCTTCAAAGTGTCCGAACTTCTTGGCGGCGTATGCGCGGCCAATGATGAACAAGAAGGCGATGAGGCCGCCGATGACGTGGAGACCGTGGAAGCCGGTTGTGATGTAGAACGAGGAACCGTAGGCGTTGGCCGAGAGCGTAACGTGCTCGGACACAAGCATTGCGTATTCCGTCGTCTGGCCAGCAACGAAGAAGGAGCCCATGATGAAGGTCAGGATGAACCATTCGTTCATGCCCCAGCGGGTGAACTGAAGCACACCACCTCGACGGCGCGGCTCAAGTCGCTCGGCAGCAAAGACGCCCATCTGGCAAGTGAAGGAACTCGACACGAGGACGATCGTGTTTACAAGCGCAAACGGGAAGTTGAGCTTGCCGGTTTCTTCCGCCCACAGCGCGCCTGACGTGGAGCGCAGCGTGAAGTACATGGCGAAGAGACCGGCGAAGAACATCAACTCACTGGAAAGCCACACAACGGTTCCAACGGAAACCAAATTGGGGCGATTCAGCGTCGGGTGCGCCGGGGTACTGGGGGCATGGGTCGCAGATGTCACAAGGACATTATGTCTGTAAAAGTCCGGACTTCCCAATGCGAACCGCCATTTGGGGAGACTTTTTCTACAAACACGCGAATTCGCGCGGAAAAGTTCCCGGCGTGCTTAGCATTGGTCACGGAGCCGGGTGGATCGCTAGCATCAAGTGGTGACTTCACAGGCATCTGCAGAGCAGGCAAGCAACTCGTGGCCCGGACTCATCTCCGCACTGATCAACGGGCATGACCTCTCGGTCGGGAACACGGCATGGGCCATGAACACGATCATGTCCGGGGAAGCCGCCCCTTCCCAGATTGCCGGTTTCCTGGTTGCCCTGCGCGCCAAAGGGGAAACGGTGGATGAAGTCACGGGACTGGTGGAGGCGATGCTCTCCAACGCCAAAGCTGTGAACATTCCGGGCGAAAAGCTTGACATCGTGGGCACCGGCGGCGATCGGCTCAACACGGTCAACATCTCGACGATGGCTGCCCTTGTCGCGGCCGGCGCGGGAGCGCGCGTCGTGAAGCACGGGAACCGGGCGGCATCGTCGTCGTCTGGCTCCGCCGATGTCCTGGAGGCCTTGGGCGTGAGGCTCGACTTGCCGATCGAGCGCGTGGCCCGCAACGCCGAAGAGGCAGGGATCACCTTCTGTTTCGCCCAGGTATTCCACCCGTCATTCCGCCATACCGGTGTTGTGCGGGCGGAACTTGGCATTCCCACGGCCTTCAACTTCCTGGGTCCGATGACCAACCCGGCCCACGTCCAGGCCTCGGCCGTGGGTGTTGCCAACGCAACGATGGCTCCGTTGATCGCCGGGGTCCTGGCGCGCCGGGGGAGCCGCGGTTTGGTGTTCCGCGGTGAAGACGGCCTCGATGAACTCACCACCACAGGCCCATCGACGGTGTGGGAAATCAGGAACGGGAAAGTCATCGAGCAGCAGTTCTCGCCGGCCGATCTTGGTATCGCCGCGGCGACCGTCGCCGATCTTCGAGGCGGCAACGCCGAGGCGAATGCCGCCGTCGTGCGCGAAGTACTTGAGGGGACGCCGGGCCCGGTCCGCGATGCCGTACTGCTCAACGCCGCCGCGGGCCTCGTGGCTTTCGACACTGCCGCCGACGGACCGTTCCTGGAGCGGATGAAGTCGGCCTGGCTGCGGGCTGCGGAATCCATTGATTCCGGAGCGGCCATCCGCGTCCTGGACACGTGGGTGGGACTCACCCAAGGGTAGGCAAGACGCGAGGATTCCCGCGGTTACTGCTCGAAGCCCAGCGAAAACGCGGCATCCAGATCATGCTGCGAGTAGGCGCGGAAGGCGATGTGCGTGGTGGTGTGAACCACCGCGGGAACCTTGGAGAGCTTGTCGGCGATGACGTCCGCCAATTCCTCATGCTTCGCCACGCGCGCCACGGCAATAAGGTCCCATTCCCCTGTGACGGAGTAGACCTCGCTGATCCCTTGGATGGCGGAGATCTCCTCTGCCGTCTCCGGGATGCGTGAAGCGTCGGTCTTGATCAGGACGAAAGCGGTGATCACTGGGGGCAGCCTTTCCGAAGTGCAGCAGTGGACGTAGCAAGCCTAGTGCATCGGCGGGTGCTTAGGACTGGCGGCTCCGGCGGCGGACCCGCACCACGAGGGCGATCACGGCGCGGTAGCCAAGCAGCAGGATCGCCAGGCTGATCAAGGCGACAATGATGAACGCGAGCACCACGGTCTGTCCGGTAGCAGCACGCAAAAGCATGCCCCCGGCCACGGTTGCAATCCATACGGCGACGCCGGCCGGCCAGGTCTGGAAGGGTGCCCGCCAGACCCTCACGGCGAGCCACCCGATCGCGGCACCGATAAGGAACGGCCAGGCCGTGGCAAAGACCCCGGTCAGCACATCCGCCCGCTGGTGTGCGTCGCGGCCGATGGCCGCGAAAACAAGAATAAGAACGGCGTCGGCCAGTCCGGCGATGAGGGCAGTGCGGACCAAGGTTGGTTTTGAAGCAGGCATGGAAACGACACTATCCCGCACCGATGCCGAACTCGAACCGAAGGTCCCGCTCATGCCGGCTGACCCTTGAACCAGCACCGGGTACCGCGGAAGATGTGGCTACGACACTCGAAGCGACTATCCCCGGAGGTACGACATGAGGCTGATCCAGGTTGCCCAGCGGGCGGTGGACCTCGACCGGGCATCGGCGTTTTACTCCCGGCTGCTGGGCAGTGAGCCGAGCGGAAGATTCGATCCGCCCGGCCTGCTCTTCTTCGATCTCGACGGCGTCCGGCTACTACTGGATCGAAGCGCTCCGTCGTCGCTGATCTATCTTGACGTAGCCGATCTCCGCCGCTCTGTTGAAGAACTCCGCGCCTCCGGGGCCAACATCCTCCAGGAACCACAATTGGTCTACAACCACGTCGACGGGAGCCTCGGGCCGGCCGGAACCGAGGAATGGATGGCCTTCATCGAGGACAGCGAGGGCAACACAGTGGGCCTCGTCGGCCGCAAGGCGAGCGCCGACTGAAAACCGGGGCTGCCGCCGTCGGGCACGAAAAATCTGGCTGTAGATGGTCCCGGCCAGCGCTGTTAGCATGACGAAAAGGCAGACGATCGTCCTGCCCCCAAACACTGAGGAGCCATGTAATGACCACGAACCTCAACCCCTACATCAGCTTTCGGGACAACGCCAAGGAGGCCATGGCTTTCTACCAATCGGTCTTCGGCGGCGAGCTGACCCAAAGCACCTTCGCCGAGTTCCACGCGAGCGAAGACCCCGCCGAAAGCGACAAGATCATGCACTCGGCACTCAAAACAGACAACGGATTGCTGCTCATGGCCGCAGACACCCCCAACAGCATGGATTACAGCCCGGGAAACAACATCTCGGTGTCGCTTAGCGGCGACGACGAAGCGGAACTTCGCGGCTATTGGGACGGACTGGCCGACGGCGGGACGGTCACGGTGCCGATGGAGACGGCGCCGTGGGGGGACATCTTCGGGATGCTCACTGATAAGTTCGGCATTGCCTGGCTGGTCAACGTTTCGGGAGAGCAGCCTCAGTAACGCTAAAACAGAAGCGCCCTCCGCCCCGCAATGCGGGACGGAGGGCGCTCTGTCTTCTGGGGCTATCCGACCGGGTTGGTCGTCTGGCAGGTCTGGTCCTGGGCGGTCTGGGCGACGACATCGTTGGGCTTGGGGGCCGGAAGTGTCGGCTTGTCGCCTGTGGCGAAGTCTTGACCGGCGTAGAGCTGGACTCCCTGGACACTGGCGACCTGCTGCACGCTCGTCGCCGGCAACCCGAACATTGCAGCGACATCCGCGGCAACATCGGCAAAACCGGCACCGTAATAGACCATGGTCTGTGGCCTGGCATCGGCTTGGATCTTGGCCAGCTTCGTGAATCCACCGGCGGAAAGAATCGATCCGATCTCCTGGCTTCTGCCGGTCACACCCGTTCCATTGGCGACGGTGACCGGTTGAAGCGCCTTGTTGTATCCGGCCTTCGGAGCTTCGGTCGATGGAGCTGGGGACGCCGCGGCGCTTGGTGCGGGCTGGCTAAGGTCCGGGCTCTTCGTCAAGGCTGCAAAGAAGTTGCTCGCGGCCGGTTGGTCGAGGTCGAGCCTGTTGGGGTCGGACGCAGCCGGGACGTTGGGCACGGTGATGAAGTTGACCTTCGCCGGGTCAATGTTCTTGAGCCTGCCCGCGATCGTCAACAGGGCCGGAACCGAGGCGAGACCATTGTCGACGGTGAGGTTCTTGGTGACGGTATCGGCGATGCCGAGCATCTTCTGGGGGTTTCCGAGTGTTCCGTCAGCTTTGAGCTTCCGCACGAGGGAACCGAGGAACGATTGCTGCGCCTTGATCCGTCCGAGGTCTCCGCCGTCGGAAAATGCATGGCGGGTGCGCAGGAAGGCCAGCGCCTGGTCGCCTTCCACCTGTGAGGTGCCCTTGGGCAAATGCAATCCGGAGTCGGGGTCGTTGACGGCAGTGCTCACGCAGACGTCGACGCCGCCGACGGCCTTGGATAGTTCGGTCACGGCGTTGAAGTCGGCCATCATGAAGTGGTCAACCTCCAAACCCGTGAGCTTGTTGACGGTATCAACGGCGCAGCCGATGCCTGCCTCGGCCATCGCACTGTTGATCATCGCATTTTGGCGTTCAGGGTATTGCTTGCCGGTTTTGTTGTCAGTGCAGGCCGGAACGTCGACCAACAAGTCGCGGGGGAAACTGATGACGTTGACATGGTTGTTGTCCGCGGAAATATCCAGCAACATCATGACGTCGGACTGCCCATAGCCCGAGGATTGGTCGGTGGTGCCGAACTGCCCGTTCTTCCCGCTTCTGGTATCAGTACCCAGAACAAGGATTTGAAGCCGGTCCTTGCTGTCGTCCACCGGTCCTTCCGTCCTGATGCCACCGGCGCCGAGCGCGGATGACGAGATGTTGGACTGAAGGCGCCATACCCAATACCCTCCAAACGCGATGACTGCGATCAGCAACACGGCCACTGCGGCGCTGGTGATTTTGAACCAGCGGGGCGAACGGCGAAAGCTGAACCGCCGGCTGCGGGCAGCCAGCTTTCCCTGGCCCGGATAGGCGACAGGGGGTGACTGACCCGGCTCCGGGCTGGGTGCATCGTGGCGAGTGACCAAAAGGGAACTACCTCTCCAGGGGAAATACGGACGGCCCCCATTGTAGCCGGGGGCTCTGGGAAGGTTCCGTGAGGCCCGCGGCACCCAGCGCAGGTATCGGGCAATGATTCAATGGGAACATGACTCTGAGTTCACTTGCGGCATTCGTCGGGTTGTGCGTGATTTTGGCCCTCACTCCAGGCCCTGACTCGTTCCTCGTCCTGAGGTACAGCCTGTCAAACGTCAAAGCTGGCCTCTCAGCGGGGCTCGGTTCCTCGCTCGGCAGTATCTTTTGGGCAGGGCTTGTCGGCATTGGGCTGGCGGCCCTTTTGGAGCAGTCGGCCGAGGCCTACCGCGTAGTGAAGATCATAGGTGGCCTGTATTTGATTTACCTCGGGATCAGCGCCTTTATCCACAGCCGGCGCGGGCAGCCCACCCGCCAGGAAGAGGATCTCCCCGGGACGGGACCCAGGCTGCGCTCAAGCTTCTTCGCGGGACTTGTTTCGTGCATGCTCAACCCCAAGGTTGGCCTGTTTTTCCTCGCTGTGGTGCCCCAGTTCCTTCCTCCCGGTGAAGCATCCCTTGGGCTCACGATGATGCTCGGAGTCATCGACTTCGCAATTTCGATGCTCTACCTCGGTGTCCTTTCCGTGGTGGCAACCAAGGCCGTTCTCTGGCTGAAACGGCCGTCCGTGACGAAAGCACTCGAACGGACCTCCGCCGCGATCCTCACGGCGCTTGGCCTGGGGACGGCGGTTTCAGCAAATAGCTGAGGGGGGAATCACCTATTCGTTGTGAATAGTATTTGATCCCTTGGAAGGGGCTGGCAGCGTCCCGTACTTACTGTTCCCGATATGAGGCCAGTTTCAGTACGCAAGCCGTTGGCTGTGCAATTGTCCATGTTCCTGCTCGCGGGTGCCGTTGGAGCTCTAGGGCTCAGCGCTCCTCCCGCACATGCTTCGTCAGCAGCTCTTTCCGTCGCTCCGGACCCAACTCCCACCAAACTAGACTTCGCCAACGTCAACGGCGACACGTGGATCGTACCGGCCGGTGTGCGCTCCATCGATGTCCGGGCCTGGGGCTCCGCTGGCGGCGGTGGCGGACCAATCAATATTCCTGGTACCGCTTTTGTTGTGAGCAATGATGGTCCCGGCGGGGCAGGGGCCGACATTCGTGCCACGCTGCAAGTGACGCCCGGCGAGACCTTGAAGATCTACGCTTCAACACCTGGCGGGGGGACAGGGTCGCGGCATAATCCAGGCGCCGGCGGACTGGGATTCATTCGCGGAGGTTCAGGTGGCACCGGTTCCCTCGCCGGATCTGCCGGTGGCGGTGGCGGCGGCGCGAGTGCCATAGTCAACGGGAAAGGGATCCCGCTGGTTGTTGCTGCCGGCGGCGGCGGGGGAGCAGGCCACGGGGGTGCTTTCGTGTACTGCAACGGCGGGGCCGGCGGTGCCGCCAACCAGAATGGCCAGTCAGCGGACGGGTGGTGCGCAGGCGGGGCGCCTGGCGCCGACTCCGGCGTCATCGGGCCAAGCGGCGCAGCGGGAACCGGTGGCGGCGGAGCCGGAAATTCGTCCAGCGGCGGCGGCGGAGGCGGTGGCGGCGGCGGTTGGCTAAGCGGTTCAGGTGCTCTTGGCAGCCGCGTCGGTGGCGCCGGAGGCGGAGGCGGTGCCGGCGGCAGCAGCTACGTTGACCCGACCGCGAGCAACGTGATCAGGGGCTACAACGCGGGCAGCGGTTGGGTCAGCTTTTGGTACACCCCCGACTACGCCACAAAGACCAGTGTCGTCGCGACGGCGAATCCTTCCATCTTCGGCACCCCTGGCGGCTACGTCGCAACAGTCGTCAATTCCGACCTTGCCGGGGTGGTTCCAAGCGGCGAGGTTGCAGTCACGGACAATCGCGGCACGGAGCTTGCAACAACACCCGTTGACGCCGCTGGAACTGCCAACATCAGGGCAATCGACCTACCCGCGGGTTCCCACGATCTGGCTTTCACTTACCGGCCACGCAACTCTGATTCCTACAAATTCCAGTCCTCCACGGCATCCCTGACCCAACTCGTAAAGCCTCTCGCAACGCGGATCGTCAATGCGACGGTTTCCGCCGGGCTGCTGAGCAAGCCCGCTACGATAACCGGTACGGTGTCTGCTGACTCTGCCCCGGCCACCGCGATCGTCACGACAGCTTCGAGCGCTTCTTCTCCTGCCGTGCCCACAGGGCAAGTGACTTTGAGTTTGAACGGCAACGTTCTCGGAACTGCACCCTTGGACTCGCGGGGTGACTTCACCACCGCGATCCCCTGGGCCGAGGGTAGTCGCACAGTTCAACTCAGCTACGACGGCGACACCAACTTCAGGCCCGCAGAACCGGTGACGGTTCAAGTGAACGCCGCGCGGGCCCAAGCGGCCGTCCTTCTTGTTCCATCGTCACCTTCCGTCTTGGAAGGCCGGACTGTGGACGTACGGGTAAGCGTCACCGCGAGCAGTTCGCTCCCGGTGCAGCCTGGCGGAACCATCCTTTTGACAGTAGACAACCGGGTCCGGCTGCCTGAGGTGACCTTGGTCTCCGGCTCGGCCGCTGTCACCCTTCCGGCACTGTCCGTGGGGAACCACGAAATAAAAGTGGACTACTCAGGGGACACCTATTTCCTGCCCGCTTCGGGAGCGCCGGCTTCAATTGCCGTGACGGCTCCGGTCGTGCCCACGGTTCCGGCGCCTGTACCCGCGGCGGCTGTACCCGCGGCGCCGGGTCCGGCGTCGTCCATCGCGGCCTTGCCCGCAGCGTCGAGGGCGTCGTTTGGCATCCTCGCGAACACCGGGTCCAACGGTCCGGCCTTTGCCGGATTGGGACTCGGGGCCGTTGCCGCGCTCGTTCTCGGTTTGTTCCTCCGGCTCTGGAGCCGCCCACCACGCCGTGGCGGCCCCGGGGCCAACAGGGAAGAAAGGGTTGATTTGCCCATAATATGGCGGCATGACGTCACGCACGGTCGTACATCCGGGACTGTCAAACGATGACACTCCCGCCTCCGTACTGAAACGGACACGCCAGTACGGAGGCGGGATTGTTGTGCTTACCGGGATTCAGGGGATAGGCAAAACGATCTGGTGCTTGCAACTCATGGATGCTTTGGGGCGGGCAAACGTGGTGGCGTGCAGCGCGGACACTTTCGAAAGTACCCTTTCGCTCTCCTTTGTTGACAAGCTTCTTGTGGCTCTGGGCCATCGCGGGGCTGAACCCCTCTCAGATGCTGTCATTGCCGCCCGCCAACTATTGTCTGCGCTGGCTGCCCGGCCCAAGAACATTAGTTGCGTGGTCATAGACAACGCCCAATGGATAGATGAACGCTCCGCCAAGGCCCTGCGGTTCGTGCTTCAGAGACTCGCCGACGACAAGATCACGGTTGTCTTGGCAGGTGTTTCAGGAGCCGGTACCGCCGCCATCGATCGGATGGTGAGTGATGACCTGTCCTGGGGCTTTATCAAACGGGTCACCCTGGAACCGCTGAGTCCTGAACAGGTCCAGGATTACGTGGCGCGAGTCTGGGATCGGACGATGTCGGCGCGTACTGCGGAACGGCTTCGACGGAGCACCGGAGGTACCCCCTTGTTGATCAACGCCGCAATGGAGCATGCTGTCGGGCCGGAATATTCCGCTCAGAACCCCTGGCCCGATGAGGTGCCGTATATCGCCCCCGGAAAGAATCCCTTTGCCGCCATGCTCGACGCGTTGGAGCCTGGGCCTGCCCGATCCGTCGTCGAGTTTGTGTGTGTCAGTCGGGATCCGATTGAACAAGAGCGTGTGCAGCGGATTGGCGACGCTTTGAATGAACCGACGGATGTCGCGGCGGCACTGGCGAGCGGGCTGGTCCGGGGAACCCGGACGGGGGAGACCGTGCGATTGCGCCCGTTTCATGATCTGCTCGCTGTCGGGGTGCGGGACAGCCTCAAGAGCCACCGCTTGTCCTCCATCCATCGTGCGATTGCAGGGGAAGTCGATGATCCGAGACTTGCTTTGCAGCATCGATTGCTTCTGCAGGAACCAGGGACGGCCGAGCTTTTTGCCGAGGTGAGCTCCGGCGTCGATCACGCTTTGGCCGATGGCCAGCCGGAACTCGCGTTGCAATACCTGCGCTCGGCGATGAACAGGTTCAGCGGAAGCCGCCGGGACGACTGCATCATCGAGGCCTGTCTCGTTGCGTCCGTCCACCATTGCATTGCCGAAGTGATGGACCTTCTGCCTCAGGTGCAATCCATGCTTCCTGACGCAGTGCGGGACTTCGCGCTTTTGCAGTTGCTCCAGATGAGGCCGGACCTGGACCGTGTCGGCCAATTTGCCGAGGAGCTGATCGCCAAAGAGCTGGACCACCCTGACGAAGCCCTGTTGCGGGCGCACATTTCGTTGGCGATAGTCGTCTCACGGATGGTCTCCGACGATAAGTCCTCCACCGCCGTCGCTGTCGCCCAAGCGCACCGATACCTCGAGCATCTGGGCCAGACCAATGGGGAAGTCCACGACCCCCGGCTTCGGCACCTGCCGTCAGGAACGGAGTTGGGCCTGCAATTCGATGGATTCAACCTCATCGGCGCAGGCGGCACCCAGGATCCCGATCTGATCTCGAAGGCTTTTGCGTCGCTCAGCGCAAGGATCGCTGGCGCGAACGACAGTCCTGCCCTGGCCGACGCGCTCACCTGCAGAGCCGGCTTCCTCAGCGTTACTGGTGGCATCGAGCAGGCCACTGTCGATCTGGAGAGGGCCATGGAGGTCTCCGCTTCGACCGGTCCTGGCCTGGCAATCGGGCACGCCAGGGTCGTGCTTGCATACTGCTATTTCCTGCTGGGGAGGGTGCAGGAAATGCTGACGGTGATCCGCACGGCGCAATTGCTTTCCCTGGATGTCAGCGACGTCTCCTCCCGCCCCCTCGTTTTCTCGATGTCCGCGGTCCTCGAGGCCGTACAAGGCCGTTCGGAAACATACGAAGCTGCGTTGCGCCGCGCCGAAGATGTCCGACTCAGCGAGTATGACACCTTTGGAGTCGAACTCAGTGGCCTTGCCCGGCTCGAACGGGCCCGCTCCTTGGCTGAATGGCAACAGCAGCTGGAGGCATCCGAAGCGATCACTTCGGCCACGCCGTCGATGCACAGCTTCAGGATTGACGCCTTGGCTGGACTAGGGCGGGCGGAGGAAGCCGACAGGTTGTTGCAGGCCTGCAAGGAGATGAACGGTCGCGGATGGTGGCCGGTGTATGGCTCGCTGGACTGGTTGGAAGGCAGAGTCAGCGAAGCGTATGGACTCTCCAGCCGGGCTGCCAGGTTCTACCGGCTCGCGGCGAAGGAATCACGCTTCCCGTTGTCGCAGGGTATTGCCCACCTCGATCTTGGCCGGCTGCTCATCTCGCTTGGAAACACGAAAGCCGGTGGCACCGCACTGAGGGGCGCCGTGCGGATCTTTCTCGCGCTCGGTGCCGCCCCGTACCTCAGCCGCGCGATGAAGTTGCTCGACGGGCTGAGCGGCAGGCCTGGCAATCCGTACCTACAGGCATTCGAGTCCCTTACCGGACGGGAACGGGAAATCGCCTTCTATGCCGAACGCGGCATGACCAATAAGCAAATCGCCGCCCAGCTGTTTGTTTCGCCGGCAACTGTGAACTTCCATATCCGGAATGTCCTGGCCAAGCTTGGCCTCCGCTCTCGCCGGGAACTCGGTCAGCTATTCACTACCGGCTTTGAAGGCTCCGCTTCGAGCCAAGCCCGCACGCCCCCGCGTCATCCCTTTTGATCGTTGCGCCGTTTCTCCCTTAACCTACGGAGGCAGCAGCCTTCCTGATAACGTCGGCGACCAACTTCGGCCGCGACACATAGACGGCGTGGCTTCCTGGCGTCTCGCTGACCGTTGCGCCTATCCGCTCTGCCATACTGGCCTGCGCCACCGGTGGGATCATTTTGTCCTCGGTGACATGCAGATACCAACTGGGCTTCACCCGCCAGGCGGCTGAGGAAACGACTCCGCCTAGTGCTTCCAAGCCCCATGGGACCTGGGCGTCGGCCATAAACGCCGCTTCCTCGGGGGTGACATCGCCAGCGAAGGACGCATGGAACTTATCGCGGTCGAGGAAGAGGTATCCGTCGACGGGAGGCAGGATGGGTGGCTGCGGGCCGTCGGCTGGGAACGTCCCAAGCAAGGAGTTCACTGACTCGCCTTGGTCCGGGGCGAACGCGGTGATGTAGACAAGCGCGGAGACCTTTTGGTGATTGCCTGCTTCGGTGACGACGGCCCCTCCGTACGAATGACCCACGAGCACCACAGGCCCATTCACTTTGTCAATCACTTGCAGGGTGGTTGAGGTGTCGTCGGCGAGAGACTTGGTCGGGTTCTGTACGACGCGCACCTCGAAGCCATCTGCCGTCAGCTCGTCGTACACACCCCGCCAGCCTGTTCCGTCGACGAATCCACCGTGAACGAGGACGATTGTTGGTTTCATGCTTTGCTCCTAACAGTGTTGGACAGGAGCAACGCTAGGCTTCCGTTCGCCCCGTGGTAATCCGTCAATTGACGTACATTCAAGGACGTAGATTGTTCGGGCCGGCCGAGAGGGCGTCACGCAAGCCGGCCCGCGTCGAGATCCCCAGCTTAGAGAAAGTACGCGAAAGATGAGTGGAGACAGTCCGCGGTGACAGGAAGAGGGACTCGGCGATCTGTTTGTTCGAGAGGCCCGTCGCCGCGAGGTCAGCAACCGCGGATTCTTGCGGGGTCAGTGCGCCGGTGCGCGCCTCGGGTGCGCCAAGTGCACGAAGTTCCCGATCCGAGCGGAGGGCCCACGCATTGGCACCCAGCTGAAGAAATATCTTCCTCGCTTCGCCGAGTTGGATCTTGGCGGCGGAGCGTTCCCGCCGGCGTCGAAGTTCCTCTCCGAACAGAAGCCGGATCCGCGCGTGATCGAACCGCCAGCGCTCAACGTCCGGGGTGGCAAGGGCAGACTCGAACTTTTCCTTCCAGTCCGGGCCCTCGTCCAACAACCCGTGGGCGGCCAGGACAAGGGCACCCAACCGCGAGGAGTGGCTGGAGACTTCTGTACTTTCCAACGCCCTCAGGTGCATTAGTGCCTGGGTCCTGCGGCCCGATCGCGTGCCGGCTTCAATGAGATCGAAAGCCGACCAGATGGCATGTGGGATGTACGGCGGAAAAACGCCTGGCGGGCTGATTGTCGCCGCGTGAGTGAAGGCCTCTTCGAATCGGCCAGCCGGCAAAGCCGTGAGGCACCGGATGTGCGACGAGTAATTGGCAAGGGCGACAAGCCGCCGGGGTGCCGCCCAAATGAGGAGGTCTTCGGCGGCGCTATGGGCGAGGGCTTCCTCTCCGCGTGCCGCTTGAACCAGCGCCAACAGGAACCTCGCCGGTGCGGTAGTCAGTGCGTAACCGTGTTCTATCGAGAGGTCCATGCCTTCTTGGACCACCACCTCCAGCTCGTCCCAGCTGCCACTGAAGTAGTCGTCATTGGCGAGCAGAAAGAGCGCTTGAATGGCGGGAGGGATGGCTTCCCCTCTGCGCCCGTCTTCGACGACTTGCCAGAGTGCCTCGCGCATGGCTCCGAGAGAATCGATGTAGGCTCCAGCGGTGGCGAAACGAACTATGTGCAGCGGATCGGCAACGAATCGAAGTTGATCAATCGCGCGATGAAAGCGCTCGATCGCTGCCCCCTCAGCGTGGGCCGCATCGACGAAGAGGTCGATCTGAAACTGGAGTACTTCCGGCAGGCCTTCGGGTGACGTCTGAGCCAAGAGAGTTTTCCAGAAGTCCCCATTACCCGCGAAAAAACCGACCAGGACGAGTGTGTAGAGAGCTTCGGCATAATCACGGGCGTCCGCATCCAGCTCGGACGTTCCTGGTGCCAGGGCGGCAAGCAGGAGTCTGCGTGCGGTTGCAACGTCCCCCTCGCTGTTGAGCAGGTTGTACGTCACAGCGATGACGGTCGCCAGCTGTGGTGAACGGGATAAGTTGCGAAATGATTCGGCGAGCAGAGCCGGACTTTCTCCGATTGTCCCGGCAATCGATGATCCAAGGTACGCCGCGCGTGCCACTCGGCGCTCACGGCCACTGATGGAAGGAGTCAGTTCCGCAGCCTTGAGCATTGCAGCGGTTGCCCGGGTGCCGTCGCCAATCTCGATGAACCGCTGGGATACGTTTTCGAGAAGCGCCGCGACTTCCTCATCGGGGCCCGTTGCCGCCTGTCCGAGGTGCCAGGCCCTCCGAACAGGATCGTCGGCGAAGGCATCGGCGAGGGTTGAGTGCACGCGCCGGCGCTCTTCCTCCGTCGAGCGCTCGAACACAGCCGAGCGAATGAGAGGGTGACGAAATTCCCAACGCCCGGAACGGGAGTTGAAACGCACTATCCCGGCCCGCTCTGCGGGCGAGAAATCATTGTGGCCGGCGCTCGCTGGAATGCATTTTTCGATGGCCACCCTGTTCTCGGCGCCGGCAAGAACCACGAAGAGCAAAATTTCACGCGTGTGCGGAGGCAGTGCCGACAGGCGGTCTTCGTAAAGCGATTTCAGCCGGTTCGTGAGCGGAAGCATGCTGGGCATCTGCTGTGCGCTGGGGTATTTGAGCGCTGCGGGGAGCTCAAGCAGTCCGAGCGGATTGCCGAGCGCCTCACCTTGGATCCGCCGTCGAACGCTTGCGGGCAGAGCCGGAAACCGATCGACGAGCAGAGCGTCCGCGGCGTCGTCGCTTAACGGAGGTACAAGAAGAGACGGGAAGCCGCTGCGGACGAAGACCGTGTCCTCATCCAGTCGTGCTGCCGCAAGGATCTTGGCCGATACCCCGCGAAGACGGCGGCCAAGGTAGGTCAGCGTCATGGCGGAAAGCAGGTCCATCCATGGCGAGTCATCCACCATCAGGAGCACGGAGTCCGATTTTGCGGCGGTCAGTTCCAAGAGGGAAAGCGCGGCGGCTCCCGCAACGAGGAGGCCGGGCATCGCGCCTGTGCGAAGTCCGCAGATGATGCCGATTGCCGCCTGGTGATCCGGCGCGAGCTGGGGGAGCGAGTCGATCAACGGGAGCAACAGCTGGTTGACCGTGCTGTACGGAAGTTCGGCTTCAAACTCAAGGGCCCGCGCGCGGAGCACTCGAGTGCCGTTCATTGCTGCCCGATCGCCGATGAATTCCAGCAGGGCCGATTTTCCCACTCCGGGTTCTCCGGTGACCACGAGCAGGGAGTCACGTCCGGACTCGTTCAGGAAAGCATCGATCCGCTCGATCTGGACATCCCGACCATGCAGCGTTGCTTCAATCAATTTGAGTCTCCGACGCGCGGCCTTCACCCATGAGGAAAGGTTAGGAGACGAGCTGAAGCGTGACAAGGATTTGCTCGTGACGGCCATGTCGCGACAGGCAGCCCGGGTGGCCACCCGCCGTCGGGCTCAATGCCCTGCGGCGACGGCCGGAATACTGCGGTCAAACGCCGTCAGGACCACCATCGATGCACCAATGGCGAGCAGAATCCAGGCCAGAGTGTGGAAACCCGCGTCGGTGGCAGACGGCCCAAAGGCGATGCCGATGAGGCTTGAGGAGCCGATCGCGCCCAAGTACATTGACGTCCGCAGCAACCCCGAGGCAACGGCGATGTCCGTTGCAGTCGTCTGCATGTACAGCGCCGCCTGATTGGCGAAGCTGCTGAATCCGTTGGTCAGGCCCAGCAGCATGGTCATCCCGATGAGCAGCACGACGCCGGAGCCGTGGTTCACCAGAAGCATCACGCCTGCGGAGAGCGCCAACGCGACGCCGGCAAGGATCAACGGCCAACGGACCCACGCCCGACCGGAGACGACCCGCGCCACGACGATGCTCAGAAGGCTCAGTGGAATCAGAACCAGCCCTACCATCGCCGGGTTCAGTCCCATACTTTGTTCCATCCACTGGCTGGCACCGTACATCGAGGCATAGGTGGCCAGTGCGGCCAGGATCGAACGCAGGTAGGTTCGCTGCAGCGGCCTGTTCCTGCCCAGCATCCGGACGTCGATCAGCGGACTGCGCGCATGCCGTTCCCGCAACAGCAGCACCCCCGCCAGGACCGCAGCCAGCACCGCAAGCCACCAGGCCGGCGTCGTGAGCGCCGAAAGGAAGACCAGCAGCGAGATGATCGCACCGGCAAAGAGGGCGATGCCCGGGAGGTCCAGCATTGTGAGCAGGCTACCCAGGCCCTGTTTGCGAACCGGCGCGTCTTTCGCCACTCCGAGCAAAGTGAAGGTGAAGGCCAGCAGGGCCAGCGGTATGTTGACTGCGAACAGGGCCCGCCAGCCGAACGCGCCGGCCAGCACTCCACCAAGTGGCAAGCCGACGACGGCGGTCACCTGGGCTGCGATCGAAAAGTTGCCCAGGATGCGGCCCGGCACGCCGATGCCGGACTCATCTGCTCGCCGGCGGACCAGCGCCATCGCCGTCGGGTAGCAGGCTGAAGTCCCCACGCCGATGAGTGCCCGCGAAACGAGCAGAACGCCCAGGTTTGGAGCCAGTACTCCGACAACTCCAGCCAGCAGAAGGACGGCGACCCCGGAGAGGAACACGCGCCTGGGCCCAAAGAGGACAGAGAGTTTGCCCATGGTCGGTTGGGCCACTGCGCTGCATAGGTACAGGACGGATATGAGCCCGGCGGTGGCGCCCGGACTTGAGCGAAAGTCGGCCCCGATTCCCACCAGCGCAGTGGCGATCATCGAGCTGTTGATCGGGTTCAGGGTGGAGCCAAGCAGCAGGGGTGCCGTGAACCTCCAGCCCAGCGGGTTCGACGGCCGATTCCCATCGTCGGACGCCCGGGCGCCGGCCGCGTTCCGTGGGGGAGCCAGTGGCGAATTGCCCGAGTCGGTCGACGGGCCCGATGGCCGGGCAGCGTCGGGCGCAGTCACGACCGGGTGGCTTTGAGAACGTCCAGGATTTCGTGCGTCGTTCCGGTCTCGCCCAGCCGGGGAAAGATCGTCGTGACGGAGTTTTCGTGGGCGTTCATCGTCAGGTCGGTCATCGCGTCGAGAGCGAGGGTGACGTTGAGGCCGGCTTCGTGGGCGCTGCGCGCAGTTGATTCCACGCCGATGCTGGTGGCTACACCGGTCAGCACCACCTGGGTCACACCAAGGTCTTCCAAGAGTGCGCCAAGACCGGTGTTGGTGAAGGCACCCCATGTCTTCTTCGTGACAAGGTGATCGCTTGGTTGCTGGTTCAGTTCAGGCAGGAGCTCGGCGAAATCGGCGGGGAACTCCCTTCGCGCGCTGCTGCCTTGATCTGTCCGGCCGGGCGCGCCGCCGGTGACGTTGACCAGCACCACGGGCAGTCCCTGGCTGCGGAAGGCATCCGCGAGTGCAGCGGAATTCCGCACGATGGGCTCGAGGGGATGAGCTTTCGGGGAGGCAACTATTCCCCGCTGAAGGTCAACAATGATCAGGGCGGTCTGTGGGTCCAGGGTGGTAATCGTCATGGATATCACGGCTCCAAAAGGCGTTTGAGTAGGTGAATGGCGCCGGGCAACCTTTCCTGCTCGTCCGGCGTGAGTTTGGACTGGATGGTGCGGTAAAGCCAATCAGCCTTGGCCGCCCGGCTGGCCCTGATGCTCTCACGGGCTTCGGTTGTGAGGGACAGGATCCTCTGGCGGCCATCGGCTGGATCAGGGCCGCTCTCAACGAGTCCTGCGCCGGAAAGGGCGGAAATGATGGCTCCCATGGATTGGGGGCGCATTCCCTCGGCGCGGGCCAGCGCGGACAACGTGGCCCGGCCGTCACGCTCCAAGTGGATGAGCACGGCCTTTTGCGCATTCGTCAGGTTGTCCACTTGGGACTGCTCACGCAGGCGCCGGGTCAACTGACCGATGAGGACACGAAGCTCGGCGGCAGCTTCGAGCATGCCCGCCGCGTCGGCATCCGGGTGGGGGTTCATAACAATGACGCTACCAGATAGTAAGGCAAACTGAAAAGGTTGCCTTACTATCTTCCCTGGGGAACCGGACCGGGCCGGGCCGGGCCGGGCGTGGGCGGGTTAGGAGCGTTCAGTGCTCTCCACGGCTTCACCACTTACGACAATTCCGCCCTGCGGAGGAATGTCGACAGTGAGCACACTCGCGCGTCCGACGTGGCTTCTTTTCGCCTAGGCCCCTACCTCCGTATCGAATACAAAGGTTCCCGCGCCATCACGCGCTGACAGCACGACTGCCAAAGCGATAGGGGCATGGCCGCAAAACGGCACTTCGGCGATGGGGGAGGAGTACCGCACACGGTTTCGGCGGGCGTTCCCTTTAAAGCTCTTCCCGGTGACAAAGACCGTTTCGGCATTTAGAGTTCGACGGCGGTACCAGGCCGAGGGCGCAATGGCTTGGGAGAATGAGGGCACGAAGCGTGGATCCAGAAGGGGTCCGCAGCCGTTGTTAAACGGGGTGAAACGACATGAAGTTGAAGACCACGACCAACGTCTCAGTGGACGGCGTTATGCAGGGACTGGGCGGACCGGACGAAGATCGCAGAGGCGGCTTTGACCGCGGGGGATGGGCAATACCGCTTCTCGACCCCGAAACCGGTGACTATCTCAGCGAGGTCTATGGCGGTGCGTCCGCGTTCCTATTCGGCCGGCGGACATACGAGATTTTCGCTCCCTATTGGGGAGCGATGATCGATCCGGGCACGAACCCGATCGCGGCCTCGTTGAACAGCCGGCCCAAGTACCTGGCGTCGACCAGCCTCACCGACCCGCAATGGGCGGGCACAACCGTCCTGCCTGGCGACCTCGCCACGGCCATCGGCGAGCTGAAGGCACATCACGACGGCGACCTGCTGGTCCCGGGCAGCGGCGTCCTCGTCCGATGGCTACTCGCCAACAACCTGGTCGACCAGCTCGATCTGCTCACCTATCCCGTGGTCGTCGGCCAGGGCACACGATTGTTCCCCGAATCCGGTCCCGACCTAGCGCTCGAGCTGGTCAACTCACGGACGACGTCCCGGGGCATCACAATCCAGACTTATCGGCCAGCTGGCCGTCCAGAGTACGCAACGTCCACGGTCGACCCGGAGGATGGGGTCCTGGACTAGTCCCAGTCTGGCCGACGAGGCTGCTGGAATCCGGACCAGCCAAATTCTCCGCCATCACATCCAAGCAACCAGGCCTCGTCGGGGAAAACGACACGGCACCGGCTCAGCCGCGGCGGCGACAGGCAGGCGAACAAAGCCATCCACCACGTCGCCCGGGTGCGGATGATGAGCGACAGCCGCACCAAGGCCTACGTGTCCCGGAGACGACAGGAAGGCAAGAACACCAAGGAAATCATGCGCTGCCTCAAACGCTACATCGCACGCGAAATCTACGAACAGCTCCTGCACCCCCACCCGGCACCCGACGCCGGGGAACTCCGCGCACTGCGAAAAGCCAAAAACATCACCCTGCAAACCGCCGCCGACAACCTCCACGTCTGGCCGACTGCCCTATCTCGGCTCGAGCGTGGACTTAGCCTCGACGACGACTTTTACCACCGCTACGAAGACTGGCTCAACTCTTCATTCGCAGAAACCGCAAACACGCCCCCTGGGCTGCGCATCCGACCGGCAGGCGCCCCGGCAGCGTGGACCAACGGCGACGGGCTCGGTGCCCCGCCGTCCCAGCCGTCATGACCGGGGGATGCTCCGGGGTCAAGGGCGGCCGGAGGCCGTCGCTCCAGCGATCGGCAGACCCTTGAGGCCGGAGCAGCCGACCCCCGGTCAACTACACGACGCGGGGCGCCGAGACCATTGACGACAATAGGAGCATCAGGGGAGCATAGGCTGGGCCGTGGACGGGACCTAGTTTCGCGCTTTCTGTGAGAGCTGCTCTTTGAGGCAGTCTTTTGAAAGCTCAGCAGGTTAACGCAGTTCGGCTGGACTGGGCACACAACTGTAGGCAAGGTGTCATTTGGGTGTTATTCTGGGGGCATGAGCATCCCGACAACGATCATCGCGGGACACCACGAAACCGCCCGCCTGGATATCCATGAGTTGGTCAGGCGCCTCAACAGCCATCTCGGGCCGCTGCTGGTCGCGGCATTGGCGGGTGCGAAGGACCGGAAGCTCCCGCACAAGTGGGCGAAGCCTGACGGCCCCACGCCGGGCCCGGCGTTCCAGAAGCGGCTGCAGTTGGCGCACCGGCTGTGGATTTCCATCGCCGACGCCGAGAGCGAGGCGATTGCCCGTGCCTGGTTCATCGGCGGCAATCCCTTCCTGGGCGAAGACACCCCGGTCACGGCGATCCGGGAAGACCGGCACAAAGACGTCCTGCAGGCGCTGACGGCGTTCCTCGAGGACAGGCAGGACGTTTGAGTCGGCGGCGGTGCGCCGCAACAGGCCTGTGGATCCTCGACGACTTCCGGTCCGGGCGGAGGGTCGCTACCACCCACCGGGGTCCCTTGGACCCGCCCGAACGCCTAAGTGGGGACGACCCGGCAGGCTGGAACCGCTACGACACGCCGGGCTCCACGGTTTACCTCTCGGACACGGACGAGATTGCCTTCGCCGAGGTGCTCTCTGGGTACGCCCTGAAGCTCGGATCCAAGCACCCCATGCAAAAAGACGCTGACTTCATGGGACTGACGCTGGATGAGTACATCAAAGGAGTGGATGAGGACTGGGGCAACCAGCTCAAGAGAGGCTGCCTTCCGGCGCACTGGCGCGACCGCCGGAACAGCTACGGGCTTACCCTCGCCGGTGGCGGGTGGTGGGTTGACGTCGAGCATCCAGATTCCATCGCCGTCGTCGGCGGTGGGATCGGGGAGAGACTCAACCGTGAACTCGGGATTTCCCAGCTGACCCTTGGAATACTTCACGGAGAGGAGCGGGTGGCGACGACGATGATCGCCACCTGGATCCGCGAGCAGATCCTGGACGACGGCAGTCGGCCATTGGGCATCCGTTTCGCCAGCAAGCATGGCGGGGGAGACTGCAGGGCGTACTGGCTGCGCCGCAGGGACGACGGCCTGGACGGAGACCCCATGACCTCCGGCCCTGGTGATGGGATCCGCGCAGACAATCCCGCGCTGCTGACCGTGGCAAAGCGATTCGGGATCAAGATCTGGTAAACGGGTCCCAAGAGGGCCGAATTATTCAATCTGGACGGTCTCTAGGACGCCATGGACACGAACGGAGCCGTCGCTGTGTTCATTTTTCTGGGAACAAGAGATTCTCTGTTCCATCTTCGGATCCCGGAAATAGAACCAGGCAGCTGGGACACGCAAGGCGGATATACAAGAATCCGCGAAATCCCGGGTGAGTGAGCCCGTTCCCGGGGGATCCAGGGGATTCGGGCGAATTGATTCATCCGATGAGATACGCAGAGTATTACTTTACATAATGTAGATTATCGGCGTTCTAAATAGCGGGAGTAGAAGTGGATGCGAGAACTCCCGCCGCATGAAGGAACTGGCCGTTTCCGCAAGCCAGACGTGCGATGCGATGAACGCCTCGACCACCGGCCTCTACACATCGGTATCGTCGGATTTCAGGCAGAAAACCGTGCAGCAGATGATCGCACGCCGCATCACGACCTTGAAGAACGTCGAGTGCCGGACTTGCGGAGCCGAGCACGAACTTCACAGCGGCGCGCGCTCGGTCCTTCGCAATGTCGTAGATGACCTGCTGATCGACCGGGCCGCGGGACTTGTGGGCCGATCTGACCGCCTCACATCCCGATACCACGCGGGTATTCCACGGAGCCTCACCCGGACGACACATACACTCGGGACAGCTCACAACGCGCCTCAGCAAGCTGTTTAGCACAACGGGCGGCGAGGCTCGGTACTCTCCACGAACTCACCGGTGGCCACCATCGCCGAAACGCTCGGCCACTCCCCCCACGACCATCGAACGCCACGCGAGGCCACAGACTGAGCCGGCGCTTACGCCCAATACATGGCGGCTGCCCAAAAATGTCCACGAATTCGACGGCTGGTCGGGGCTGCTGTCCTTTTTCGAGGAGCTCGCACTCAATTGGCGCGGCTGGGACGGGAACAAGAACTTCAACTCCCTGGTGGGAGATTTGCGGCTGTCCGCGAAGCATGACGGACACGTCCGCCGCTCATTCGAGCTCGGAGAGTTGACGCCGTGTAGCTCCCAGCCCAGCCGGAATTCCTGGCCGTTCAAAGTCCGCCGGCGAGTTTGTAGTAGGCAGCGTTCCAGGCCAGTTCCTTCTTGAACTGTTTGATGTTGGTGGCCTCGTCGATGGTGAGCAGTTCGGTTCGGGCGATCTCGGCGAAGTCTTCGAACACGTCCATGCCCACCTGCGTGGAGAGCACGGTGTGGTGCGCCGCGCCCGCGGTGAGCCAGGCGGCGGCGGAGGTCGCGAAGTCCGGCTTCGGCTCCCAGAGTGCCCGGGCGACCGGGAGGTTGGGCAGCGGTTCGGGGAGGTCGACGACGTCGACGGCGTTGGCCACGAGGCGGAAGCGGTCGCGCATGTCCGAGAGCGCGACGACGACGCCAGGCCCGGCGTCGGCGTCGAAGACCATGCGGACGGGGTCTTCCTTGCCGCCGATGCCCAGCGGGTGGATCTCCACGCGCGGCTTGGCCGCGGTCAGGGAGGGGCAGACTTCGAGCATGTGCGCGCCGAGGATCTTCTCCTGCCCCGGGGTCAGGTGGTAGGTGTAGTCCTCCATGAGCGAAGCGCCGCCGGGCAGCCCGGCGCCCATGACCTTCGCGGCCCGGACCAGGATCGCGGTCTTCCAGTCCCCCTCGGCCCCGAAGCCGTAGCCGTCGGCCATGAGCCGTTGCACGGCCATCCCGGGAAGCTGGCGCAGCGCGCCCAGGTCCTCGAACGACGTCGTGAACGCGGCCGAGCCGTTCGCCTCCAGCATGCTGCGCAGACCGAGTTCGATGCGGGCGCTGTAGCGCAGCGACTCGTGCCGGGCACCGCCTGCCTTCAGTTCGGGGGCGACCTCGTAGAGGCGCTCGTACTCGGCGACGAGGGCGTCGACGTCGGACTCCGGCGCGCCGTGCACGGCGTCAGCGAGTTCGTTCACGGACCAGGTGTTGACCGAGACGCCGAAGCGCAGCTCGGCTTCGGTCTTGTCCCCTTCGGTGACGGCGACGTTGCGCATGTTGTCACCGAAACGGGTCAGTTTCAGGGACCTGACGGCGGCCCAGCCCGCGGCGGCGCGCTGCCAGGCGCCCACCTGACGCGTGACGTCCGGATTGGAGACGTGCCCGACGACGGTCTTCCGCGGCACGCCGAGGCGGGACTGGATGTATCCGAATTCGCGGTCGCCGTGGGCCGCCTGGTTCAGGTTCATGAAATCGAAGTCGATGTCCGCCCACGGCAGGGCCACGTTCGCCTGGGTGTGCAGGTGCAGGAGGGGTTTGCGGAGCAGGTCCAGTCCCTGGATCCACATTTTGGCCGGGCTGAAGGTGTGCATCCAAGCGGTCACGCCGATCACGGCGTCGTCAGCGTTCGCCTCCAGCGCGGTGCGCCGGATCGCATCCGCATCCGTCAGCACCGGCTTCCAGACCAGTTTGACTGGAACATCGGAGGACGCGTTCAGCGCGGCGGCGATCTCCTGGGACTGGGCGGCGACCTGCTTCAGGACGTCCTCGCCGTAGAGGTGCTGGCTGCCGGTCAGGAACCAGACTTCGTAGTGTTCGAGGGAGGTGTTGTGGGCGATGGGCATGGGGTTCTCCTGGAAAAGTTCGTGGGGGGCCTGTTTAGCGGCCGTAGACGTTCTGGTAACGGTCGTAAAGGGACTCGATCTGGGCGGCGTCGATGGGCACGGGTTCGCCGAGCTGCCGGGA
>FTCF01000231.1_pt1 | contig 28103 bp, 18 predicted proteins | sample 1639631 | NCBI WGS metagenome assembly FTCF01 (sample SAMEA3914864, study PRJEB12502) | metagenome | biome: forest; material: soil | place: USA | collected 2012-03-12 | depth 0.3 m
AATCCCAAGCGCTGGCAGGACGTCGAGGAACTGCTCGACGCCGGCATCAACGTCCTCTCCACCGTCAACGTGCAGCACCTGGCTTCCCTTGGCGACGTCGTCAGCGCCATCACGGATGTCCGGCAGGCGGAGACAGTGCCCGACGACGTGGTGCGGCGGGCCGATCAGATCCACCTCGTGGACATCTCACCGGAGCTGTTGCGGCAACGGCTGGGCGACGGCAAGATCTATTCCGCCGACAAGATCGACGCCGCGTTGTCCAACTATTTCCGGATGGGCAACCTGACGGCACTGCGGGAACTGGCACTTCTGTGGCTGGCTGACCGGGTGGACGAAGGGCTTGCGAAGTACCGTTCGGAACAGGGGATCGACGCGAGCTGGCCTGCCCGCGAACGCATAGTCATCGGCCTCACCGGAGGCCCCGAAGGGGAAGTCCTCGTCCGCCGGGCCGCCCGGATCCTCAAGCGCGTCAACGGAGGCGACTTGCTCGCGGTGCACGTCCGCGCCGCCGATGGCGTGGCGTCGGAATCTCCCCAAGCGCTGGAAGCCCAGCGCCTGTTGGTCCGGGATTTGGGCGGCAGCTACCACACCGTGGCAGGGGAGGACCCGGCGAAGGCCCTGCTTGACTTCGCCCGCAGCGTGAACGCGACGCAGATCGTCGTCGGGATTTCGCGACGCCGGAGCCTCGTCGCCAGGCTGACCGGCCGGGGGATCGGCAACCGGGTGGTGCGCGACTCCGGCGATATTGACGTGCACATGGTTTCGCATCCCTTGGGTGGCCGGGGCGTCGACCGTCCGCGGCAGCGGGACCTTGGCCGCACCAGGGTGATTGTTGGATTCGCCATGGCGGTGGTCCTTCCGGTTCTCTTGCAGCTCCTGCTGGCCGCGAGCCCTTCGCACAGCATTGCGACGGCGGTGCTCCTCCAGCTCACGGGCTCGGTTGCCGTGGCATTGGTCGGCGGTTTGTGGCCCGCCCTGCTCGGTGCCCTGTGGAGCAGCCTGTTGGTGAACTTCTTCTCCATACCGCCCGTGGGAACCCTGACCATCAGCGACCCCGAGAACATCCTTGCCTTGCTGGTCTTCGTGGGCGTTTCAGCAGCAGTGGCGGCCGTGGTGGACGTCTCGGCCAGGCGCTCCAAAGAGGCTGCCCGTGCCCGCGCCGAGGCCGCCACCCTGGGCGATCTCACGCGGGGGGCATCGAGCGCCGAGGACACCGTGGAAGGACTCTTGAACCAGGCCCTCGACGTGTTCCAGATGCGCGGTGCGGCACTTTACAGAGCCGCGGGTTCCACCGTCGCGTCGGCCACCGGCTGGCGGCTCGTCGCGAAGGCCGGAGAGGCCGCGCCCCTCCCTCCCGACGGCGGCGAAAACACCGAACAGGTCGACGCCGGAACCCGGCTGGTCCTGTCCGGCCGCATCCTGCCAGCCAGCGACCGCCGCTTGCTCAGCGCCTTCGGCGCGCACCTTTCCGCCCAGCTTGAGCGGCGGCAACTGGCCGCGAGCCGACGTGAGGTCCGGCGCTTGGCGGAGAGCAACACCATGCGCACCTCCATCCTGCGCGCCGTCTCCCATGACTTGCGGACTCCGCTGGCTGGCATCAAATTGGCGGTGGGCGGCCTGCGGCAAAGCAACGTCCATTACACGCCCGAGGAGGAACAGGAACTGCTGGCAACCATCGAGGAATGCTCGGACAGGCTCGACGTTCTCGTGGGGAACCTCCTGGACATGTCCCGCATTACCTCGGACTCGGTGAACGCCCTCATTCGCCCGGTGCGCTGGTACGAAGTGATCCCGACCGCCCTCCATGGCGTACCGCCGGGACGGGTGCGCGTCGACCTGCCCGGAAACATGCCGGAGATCGACGCCGACGCCGGAATGCTGGAACGCGTCATTGCGAACATCGTGGAGAATGCCATTAAGTACGCGCCGGATTCCGACGTTGTGCTGGTGGGAGCCGCGGGTGGCTTCAGTTCATCGACCCTGGACGGGAGGCCGTCCGGAGAACTGCGCATCATCGACCACGGCCAAGGAGTCCCCGCCGAAAGCGTGGTCAGGATGTTCCAGCCATTCCAGCGGCTCAACGATGTCCCTTCCACCACCGGGGTTGGCCTGGGACTCGCCGTGGCCAAGGGATTCACGGAAGCGATGGGAGGCACCCTCACCGCGGAGGAGACTCCAGGCGGAGGCCTGACCATGGTCATTCGGCTTCCGCTGTCCACAGGCGTCGCGTTCCCGAATGAGGAAGCCCAGGCTCCCATGAAAGCGCAATCGGTTCTTTTGGAGCATCGACATGTGCCGCCGTCGGGCAGTCTGGATAGCGCCTCCGGGGAGGCAAGATGAGTAACGTCCTGGTAGTGGACGACGATCCCCATATCGTCAAGGCGCTGCGGATCACGCTCCAGGCCCACGGTTACACCGTAGCCACCGCGGCCGACGGCGAATCGGCCTTGCGCTCTGCAGCCCAGCACCCGGTGGGGGTCTTGATTCTCGATCTGGGCTTGCCGGACATCGACGGAACCACGGTCATCACCCGCTTGCGCGAGTGGAGCAGCGTGCCCATCCTGGTCCTGTCCGCACGGCACGGCTCCGACGACAAGGTTGAAGCCCTGGACGCGGGCGCAGACGACTACATCACCAAGCCCTTCGGGCTCGACGAGCTGCTGGCGCGCCTCCGCGCGATCCTTCGGCGCACCGCAGGTCCGGGCGAAGAAGCGCCCGTGCTGGTCACTGAATCGTTCACTGCGGACCTTGCCATGAGGCGGGTGACGCGCGACGGCGAGGACATCCGGCTGACGCCTACGGAGTGGAGGATCCTGGATCTCTTCGTGAGGAATCCGGAGAAGCTGATCACCCAGCAGCAGCTCCTCAGCGAGGTCTGGGGCCCGGCCTACGCCAAGGAAGCCAATTACTTGCGCGTGTATATGGCGCAGCTCCGGCGGAAACTCGAACCGGAGCCCGGGAACCCGCGCCACCTGATCACCGAGGTCGGAATCGGGTACCGGTTCATGCCGTGAGCCTGGCTCCCAGGCCGGGAACGCCGTGATCTTCAAGCCCCATGGTCTCTCCGGCCCCGACGAGCCGCGCATATGCGCCGCCGCCATCACGGAGTTCGCCGGGCGTTCCGAACTCCACGAGGGCACCCCGGGCCAGCACTGCTAGCTGGTCAGCTTTCTCCACTGTGGAGAGCCGGTGGGCGATGGTGAGCGTGGTCCGGCCGACCGCCAGCCGGTCGAGCGCCGCCTGGACCTGGGCCTCGGTGGTGTTGTCCAGGGCGGAGGTGGCCTCGTCGAGGACCAGCACTTTGGGGTTGCGCAGGATGGTCCGGGCAATGGCCAGGCGCTGCTGTTCTCCCCCGGAGAACCGGTGGCCACGGGCGCCGACCATGGTGTCCAAGCCGTCGGGCAGGCTCGCGATCAAGTCCGCGATCTGCGCGGAGGCCAGCGCGCTCCACAGGACTGCGTCGTCCGCGCCGGGTGCGGCCAGCAACAGGTTTTCCCGGATGGTGTCGTGAATCAAGTACGTCTCCTGGGACACGACACCCACGATTTTCGTCAGGTCCTCAGGGGCGATGTCGCGGACGTCAACGCCATCAATGGTGATCCGTCCCGCTGTGGCGTCATGCAAGCGGGGGACCAGCGAGCCCAGCGTCGATTTCCCGGAGCCCGTGGGGCCCACGATTGCGGTGCTGGTGCCGGCCGGAAGCGTGAGGTCGATGCCGAGCAGGACTTCAGTGCCGCCGTCGTACGCGAAACGGACGCCCTCGAAGCGGACCTCGCCGCGCACTGCGGCCGGGTCCAGCGCGACGGGCCGCGCCGGGGCCGTGATCTCGGGGGTCAGGTCCAGGTACTCAAAAATGCGGCTGAACAGGGCCATCGCAGTGACCCACTGGACGCCGAGGTCCAGCAGGCTCATGACGGGACGGAAGATGGCGGACTGCAGCGCGGTAAATGCCACGAGCGTGCCGATGGTCATGCCTCCGCTCGTCACGGGCAGTCCAGCTGCGAGATAGATGAGTGCCGGAATGGCCGAGAAGATGATGCCCATCGTGGACATCCGCCAGCGGCCGGCCAATTGGGAGCGCATCTCCAGGCCGATCAGCCGCCTGGAGCTTTCCGTGTAGCGGTGGGCGTCGCGCTTGGTGGTTCCGAGGGTTTTGGAGAGCCGGACGCCGGAGACCGACAGCCCTTCCTCGACCTGCGTGTTCATGGTGGCCAGTTCGCTCTGGAGCGTGGACGTGATGTTGCGCCGGAGCAGGGCCACCCGGCGTGTGAACCAGACAGCCGGCGGGATCACTATCAGGGACAGGAGCGAGAGCCCGGGTGAAATGGCCACCATGGCGATGGCGGTGGCAATGGCCGTGGTCAGGTTGGAGGCAACACCGGTCGCGGTGGAGGTGATGACCTGCTGCAGGCCGGAAATGTCGTTGTTCAACCGCGACTGAACCTCGCCGCTGCGGGTTCGGGTAAAGAATCCAAGTGATTGCTGCTGCAGGTGGGTGAACAAGCGCGTGCGCAACGTGTGCATGATCTTCTGGCCCATGCCCGTGGTCATCCAGGTCTGCAGGACGCCGATGAGTGCGGTTGCGGCTGCTACGGCAATCAGTCCGGCGGCCAGCCACGCGAGAAGCGGCAGATCCTTGCCGGGCAGCGCGACGTCGATGATGTGGCGGACCAGGAACGGCTGGGCCAGGCCGATGATGCTCGACGCGCTGATGAGAAGCACGACGGCGGCAATGGTCATCTTGTGCGGTGTGAACAGCCCGGCGATCCGTTTGAGGCTCACAGGATGCTGCTTCAACTGCGTGCGGTCGGCGGGATTGAGGTGGGCGGGGCCGCGGCCGGGATTTCGGGCTCCCGCGCCCGGTCGATGGGGATTGTGGGTGAGGATGTTCTCCGTCATAAGCACCACCTCCAGTGGCGAGCGGGGCGCGGGAATCGCGCCTTCTTATACAGAGGTTACCTCACTATGTGGTTGCAGGTCAAATTGCTAGACTGGCAGCATGCACTCACAGCCCTCTGATTCTTCCGACCTTGGCGATCTCTTCCATGCCGCTTTCCGGGGGCTGCGCCGGACCTGGGCCGAGCAGCTGTCGCCCTGGGAGCTGACGCCGCACCAATGGCGGGCGCTCATGACGCTGATGCGCCCGGCGCTCGGGGAGCCGATGCGGCTGAAAGATCTGGCGGAACGGCTGCGCATTGCGCCGCGTTCGGCCACGGAAGTAGTGGACCAGCTTGAAGTCAAGGGCCTCGTCCGTCGCGATCCGGACCCCACGGACCGGCGGGCCACGCTTGTCGCCGCCACCCCGGCCGGACAGCAGCTCTACGCGAAGGTCAGCGCCGAAAGGCGCGGCAAGTCCTCCGAGTACTTTGCCCGGCTCAGTGCAGAGGATCGCGCTGAGTTGGCCCGGATTCTGGGTCAGCTCAGGGATTGAAGCCAACGCCGCCTCTCTCCCAAGTTGCCGCAGAGTAGGTAGAGTCGAAGCCATGACTCGCCGGAAGGTTCCAGTTGCCCTCGTCGCGCTCCCTTTCGCGTTGTGCCTGATTGCACTTGCGCCAGCGCAGACTGCAGGGGCCGCAAACTGCGATTCGCAAGGGCTTCTAGGGGTGGTTGGCATGTGCTCTCCCGCGAGCTCTCCATCTCCCCGTCCGACGGGCAAACCCACTCCCTCGGCCACTGCTATTCCACCGGTACAACCGCAACCCCAGCCGGATCCCGGCGTCGCGGTTCCGCCCGGTGGCGCTTCAACGCCGTCGCCGGCGGTGACCGTGCAGCCGGACCCCACTCTGGCGGTGCCACCCGTTACAACCTCCGCCGCGGTGCCTTCGTCGATCGTTTCCAGTCCGAGCCCCTCGGCGAAAAATTCAGCCTCGGCGGCCGCCGCCGCCCGGATCGACCCCGGCTCGCCCGCCCAGAGCGACCGTCCCCTCGCTCCAACCGTCTCAGTGGCTGGAATCCTGGTGGCCTTCGGCGGAACCCTGATTGCCGCGGGCGGCGTCGTTGGCCTTAGAAGATATCCGCCGCTCTAATCCCGGCCTCGGGGGTTCATCGGGAAACAGGTACTAGCGGACCCTGCCTCATTCCGGGGTGCGTTCCTAGGATTGGAAGCAGGTCGACAAGCTTTCAATAACAAGGAGAACCCCATGACCGAACAATCCCGTGCCCAGCAACTCGTCGGAGACATCTCGCCCAAACTTGCCTCACTCACCGACGACGTTCTCTTCGCCGACGTCTGGGAACGGCCCGAGTTGGCCAAGCGGGACCGGAGCCTCATCACCGTTGCCTGTCTCGTGACGAGCGGCAGCACCGAACAGTTGTTCGGGCACCTGCGTCTTGCGAAGGCCAACGGACTGAGCGAGGCCGAATTGAGCGAGGCGATTACGCACCTTGCGTTCTACGCGGGCTGGCCGAAGGCGATGTCCGCCATGGCGGTCGCCAAGCAGGTGTTCGCCGAGTAGCCAAGTTCACGTCGGCGGGCGCTTGGCGCCCCGCTCCCGGCCGCCGGCGGAGCTCAGGCCTGCGGGGTCTGTCCTTGGAGGGAGGCAATCTGTGCACGCGCGGCTGCGATGAGCTCCTCGTTAGTGTTGGCGTGGCCGTTGAGGCCCCAGCCGCCGTCGGGGGCTTCCGTGAGCAGGACCCAGGTCCGATCGGGCAGGGTCGGATCCGCGGCCGCCGTGGCGACGAGCGCGGTGAGCTGTTCGACCAAAGCGAGCTGCTTTTCGCGGTTCAATGCACCCGCGTTCGTGAGCACCTGGACGCGCACGTAGTTGCTGTCGCCGTCGACATTCGACAGATCCCCTTCCGGGAGTTCATGGATGAATGCCGCCGTGTTCTTGCGGAACATCGGGATATCCGGCACCTGCTCCACCCGCATCACCGTCGACGCCAGATCAACGGCGAGCCGGTGTTTGTCGGCAAAGGTCCCGGTCGTGGCGTACACGTCGATCATGGGCATGATGCTTCTCCTCTTCGATACAGGTCAACCGTCATTTGTTGTGCCATCCTTGCACCTTGCTGTCACCGTGTCTTCCTCTGGGCAATCATTTGCGGATCATCTGGTTTGACGTCCTTGGAAGTGCGGTTCTTCGGCCGGTGCGGCATGATCGGCTCGGACGGGAAGCGTCGTGGGCCGCTCCACATCGATGGCGGGGCGTCGATCGCGTAGGCGAGGGCGTAGGCGACCTTTTCGTAGTTGACGCGCCAGCCCCTGAAGTGGGGCCAGGCTTGTTCCGCCGTTACCTCAACCGGATAGTCGACGGTCCGCATGAGCTCCACGGCCGCTTGAAAGTCCTCGAAAGTCACGTCAAGTTCGGAATCGGGGTCCGGGTCTTCTTCGACCGGGATACGAATAGCCCGGGCCACTTGATTCAGGCAGGTGAACCCCATCCGAAGGACCAGCCGCGCCCGGGTGCTCGGGGCTGACCCCGGACTCAAGGAAAGCTGCAATGCGGCCGCGTCCATGACGCTGAGGAGGGAGTTGAGCCAGTTCGATTGCGGTGAAGGTGAACGGAACCATACCAACGTGAGGTAGGTGCTGTGTGATTCGGCTACATCTGCGGCCCATCGCTCCCACCTTTAGTAAAGCTCGCTGAGCTCGCTCGTACTGGTTTGAGCGGCCATACCAAACCGCGTGCGCACCAGAAGCTCCGGCCCCCATGAGGGTGAGCCTGCCCTGGATACGAGGAGCGTTACCTCTGCTTCACGCCTATTGAAGGCTGCATAGAGCGTTGGCAAGTAACCGATCTGCAAAGCGATGACAATCAACCCGGTATAAGCGGCGACGTAAACCAGCACCGTGTTCCCGACATTCGTTGGGGCAGCGTAGCCAAGCGTGAACATTGCGGAGCCGGCCTCGCTTGCAGCTTGCCAATAGTCACCATCGACGAATGGAAGGAGCAGGAGGCTGAACGACAGATCGAACAGGAACACCCAAACAAGCAGGCGGACGAACAGCGACATCGGAGACTGCCAGGCAAGGATCCGATCGCGTGCTTCGTACGAGGTGACGGGTTTTGTGATGGCAAAGAAGATTTTCGCAGTGACCAGGTGGGTCACCCGTGAAAGGTTGCTGTGCAGCGGCCGGGGAACTATCAGCGTTCCGATCACACTCATCCAGTTCAGGAGCAACCCAACCAACCCGACTGAAAAACACGCCCACACGAATACTGTCAACAGATTCTTTCGACAATGTCGGACACAAATTCAGCTATCGTCCACCGGAAGGGACAAAGCAGGTGAGGCTCGTATCATTCATTCCACGCCCGGATCTTGTCAAGGGTGATGGGTATCGTCGTGGTGCCGCCCGTGGCGACCTAGTCGCGCTGGGGACCCGCAGCGGCGCTATCGTTCCTGGCACCATCACATAGTGCCAGGGCATTTTCGCGTCCTGCCAGAGGGCCACTCCGATCACAGGAGCGGCCTCTCTGGCCTGTCGGTCTTCTATTGTTGGTACGCGCTCACGGTCTCATGGTCATGCATTCGGGGTCGCCGCGGCTCTACGGACCATTCCGGTTCCGGGCATTAGAACCCTCCCGACGTCGCGCCGGCAGACCCTGAGGAGGGGGTCGTTAAGGTCGAGTTGGAGCCTGGCTGCCAGGCGTCTGCGGATGCGGGGTAGTTGGTTTCCTGGCGCTTGATGCATTTCCATTCGATGGCGGTGTTCGGCGGGAGGTCGCTGATCGTTCCGGTCCAGGTGGGGTACGAGGTGGGGTCGAGCTTGACGGCGCTGGCCGGTGACCAGTTCCCCAATCCAGGAACGTTGCCGACGACGTATACCGACTGCCCGCTGGTGGTGGTGCCGTTGGTGCAGGTGAAGCTGGCTGATACCGGGGTCTGGCCGAGGGTGAACTGGAACGACTTCGCGGTCCCGACCGAGGTGCTGGCGGATTTGGCGACGACGAGGTTCCCTCCGGCGTTGTACCAGCCGCTGGCGGCGGCATCGAAGGCTGCCTTGTTCGCGTACTGGGTCAGTGGCATTCCGTTCAGCGTCACGGCGGAGGCCTGGGTTTCGTCGGTAACGAGTTGGACGACGTTCTGGCGGCTGTCCGGCGCTCCGGTGTAGGTGCCGGATGATGCGGCGATGTTTACGGTTTCGGTGGACCCTGACAGTTGCTGGGTGATACCGGTGAGGCGTTGCGCCCCGGTCTGGTAGTTGACCGATTTGCCGTCGTCTTCGGTGAGGGTGAAGGTGGACGCGTTGGTGTCGGGGTAGACCTGGGCGACGAGCTCGTTGCGGGTGGTGGCGTCGGTGCGAGCGCCGGTGACGTTCATCGTTTTGTCATCGACGTACATCTTGGGCAGGATCGCCCCGGCCTTGGCGAACGCGGGGAGCTGGAAGACTCCGTTGGTCCATTCGGGCAGGTTGTTCACCCACTGCCCGGTGCTGACGTACTTCTTGTTCGTGTGGTAGTCGTACCAGGTTCCGGCGGGCAGGTACATGTTCCTCTGCCGTTCGCCCGATGAAGCGACAACTCCGACCAGCATGTTCGGGCCGATCATCTTCTCGCTGCCCATGGATCGGACGTTGGGGTCGTTCTGGAAGTAGTACACCAGCGGCGGGGCGAGGGGGTCTCCGGTGCTGTAGGCGTTGTGCGCCACGGAGTAGTAGTAGGGGGTGAGCTCGTAGCGCTGGCGGAGGTTGGCCAGGTTGCTGGGGACGTCGCCGATCTTGTCGGGGGCTGTCTGCTGGCAGTTGCAGGAATTGTCGGTGTGGGGGCGGATCGGAACGTCGAACCATGCAGAATTCGCGAACCATTGGGTGTAGATCTCGTTGATGTCGGACCCGGCGATTGCCTCGTCACGATGGAAGCCGCCGACGTCAGATCCGAAGTAGTCGATGCCGGACATCGACATCTCCATCTGGACGTTGGCTTGATCTGCGAGAGCAGTCATGCGGGTGGCGATGTCACCGGACCACATGGCTGCGCCGTCGCGCTGGATACCGGCGGCTCCGGAGCGGGAGAGCATGAAGGGGCGCTGGGTTGAAGACGCGGCGGTGTAGCCTTTGGCGACGCTGTTGGCCCATTCCAGGGCGTACAGGTTGTGATAGTCGGCGTGGGCGTGCTTGCCGGGCAACAGGCCGGCGGTCCAGTCGTTGGAGTCGTACATTTCGGGCTCTCCGAGATCGAGCCAGTGGCCGAGGATGCCCATGTTGACCAGAGGCTGCTCTTTGGTCGCGGCCCAATAGGCGCCGGCGGCCGGCTGGGTCCTGTCGATCATGCTTCCGCGGCCCCACCAGTCGTTGGCGGTGAGGTAGACGGGGGCGCAGGTGGAGCAGCCGGCACGGGCCAGGAAGCCTTGATTGGCCAGGTTGGTGTGTTCAGGGAGTCCCTTGCCGATGTAGGACTCTTCGATGGTCATGAGCCCGATGCCCTGGTTGTCGCGGTAGTCGGCGATTTTGGACGCGGCGTTGGGGAAGTTGGTCGGGTCGAACTGGAGGGTGCCCATTTTGGTGTTGTCGGAGCCCGCGGTGACGCCGCCGAACCATTGCAGGTCGAGCATGAATCCGTCGACGGGGAACTTGTCGGCGCGCAGGCTGGCAAGGGTGTTGTCGATCTCGGTCCAGTTGTTGTAGCCGTATTCGGAGTTCCAGAGCCCGAATGCCTTCTCCGGGGGCACCGGCGGGTGGCCGGTGAGGGTCATGTAGATCTTGCGAAGGTCCGGCAGGCTGGGACCGGTCATGACGTACCAGCGCAGCTGGTCGCCGTAGGTGTCCATGGTCCAAGGGTCTGCGGTGAGATTCCAGTCCTGCTTGTAGACCTGGTCGACGAAGAGCCCGTAGTTGGCGTTGTTGGCGCCGACGGCGAAGAGGACTGGGATCTGGGTGTTGCCGACGGGGCCGTTGTCGACGTCGTAGTTCATGGTGTTGCCGTAGGCGCCGGGGGAGGTGCGGTCGATTCCGACCCGGTCGCCGTCGGCATTGCCGCCGGTGAAGAATTCTTCGCCGAGGCCGTAGGCGTTCTGCATGGCGGACTTGGTGAAGGACAGTCCCTTCCACGCGGCCGTCAGGTTCCTTGGGCAGACGGTGTGCAGCAGCAGGGCCGGCGTCCGGGTTGTGTCTGTGACGTCGGCGCACATGGTCGTGGTGTTGACGCTGACCTGGATATGCGCGGTGCTGGCGGTCGATGTGGTCTGGGTGAAGGCGGTGGGGCCCGCGTAGCTGGTCGAGGCGACTTGGTCGGTGGTGGGGATGGCCACCCCGGCGCCGGGCCCTGAGCCGGTGCCCATCTCGAAGTGGACCAGGTCGTCGCTGAGGAATTCCGCGACCAGGTAGTCGCCGGCTCCGGTGAACTGGACGCGTTGGATCCCTGCCGCGTGGGCCGGGACGGCGGTCACGAAGGTGGCCCCGGCGGTGGAGGCGAGCAGCATGAGCACTCCGGCGAGGATCCCGCTGAGGCGGTTTCGGCGCCGGTCTCGGCGTAGGGCGGTCATGGCCTGCCCACCGTGAGGTTGTCGAGGTTGATGGCGGCTGTGTTGGCCGTGTCGTAGGAGATCTTCACCGAGTGCCGTCCTGAGGTGAGGGTGGTGCTGAGAGTTGCGGTGCCCCATGTGTCCCAGTTGGCCAGGCTGGGCAGCGTGAGGGTTCCGATGGAGGTCCCATCGACGTAGATGGTCCGGGTGGCTGGCCCGCCTGTGGCGTTGGCGTAGCGGAAGGTGAGTTGGTGGGTGCCGGTGGCGTTGGCGCTGATGTCGAAGGTCAGGGAGGAACCGGCGGCGGTGAAGCCGTCGACGAAGCCGGTGCCGGTGTATCCGGCGTGGTTGGTGTTGGTGGTGGTTCCTGTTGCGGTGGCGAATTCTGCTTCGTATGCGCTCTTGTTGACCCCGGAAAGGATAACGGTGCGGGTGGTGGTCCCGGAGGCGATCTTGATGAGGGTGAACTGCTGGACGGGATCCCAGTACCAGCCGGTTGACGCGGCGGTGAGGCCGCTGAGCGTGCTGTAGGCGGTCAGGGCGATACCGTCGACGGTGACGCCGCTGGGGATGGTGGTGTTGACCTGGAGGGTCGCGGAGGTGGTGAGCGGCGGCACGGTGACGGTGACCTGGTGGCTGGGCCAGTTCTCGGTGCTGGTGACCTGTTTGACGGTGCCGGCGGCGTCGTCGAAGTAGTCGGCCGAGGTGGATCCTGCGGGGTAGATCCGGAAGACGAGGTTCGTGTAGTTGTAGACGTCGTTGCCGATGTTTCCGCCGTATTCGTAGTTGGCGTTGAGGTTCAGCGGGATGATGGCGCCATCACGGGCGTAGACCGGGATGGTGGAGGTGTCGGCGACGTAGGTCTTGTTGCCCGGACCGGAGGCCTTGCCGCCGTTGGTGACGTCGTGCCATTCCCCGCCGGGGAGGTAGAGCGTTACCGAGGTCGCCCCTTGGGTCGTGATGGGAGCCACGAGCAGTTGGCGGCCGAACATGTACTGCATGTCCAGGGGCGCTGCCGAGGCGTCGCCCGGGAAGGCGAGCCGCATGGTCTGCAGCAGCGGCAATCCGGTGAGCGAGGCGTTCTTGGCCTCGGTGTAGATGTAGGGGATCAGGTTCATCCGCGTGTTGGCGAACTTGCGGAACACGGGGATCACTGTCGTGTCGCCCGTGCGGGCCTGGACGTTCCAGGGGGTCCGGGCCTCTGAGGGGCTGGGATTGGACTTCTCGGAGTGGTACTGCATCATCGGGGAGTAGGTCTGCTGGGCGGCGGCCCGGAGGTAGAGCTCGCTGCTGGGGAAGGTCCCGGTGAAGCCGGCCATGTCCCAGGCCCAGAAAGGAATGCCGGACTCCCCGCCGCTCAGGCCTGCACGCAGGGCTTGCTGGAAGGCCGAGAACGTCGAGGCTTGATCGCCGGCCCAGTAGATGGAGTGTGCCTGTGCGCCGGCGGTTCCGCCACGGCTGAACAGGACCCCGTCTCCGTTCTTCTTGGTCTGGACGTAGGTGCCGTAGGCGCCGGTGTAGGCGTTGGTGTACGCGTTGTGCATCTCGTCGCCCTTGCGGCCGTCGGAGAATGAGGCGTTGCGGCCGAAGACCATCTCGCCGCCGTCGGTTTTCATCCCGTCGATGCCGACATCGTCGAAGAGGTAGGCGCGCTTGCTCATCCACCAGGCGGTCGCCGCGGCGCTGGTGAAGTCCGGCATTGTGCTGTCCCCGAACCACTCCCCGGTGGGGATCCTGTATTGCCCGCCCGCCCCGTCTCCGATCAGGTAGCCCTGGGCGGCGGCGTAGCTCTGGTCGTTGAGGTGCTGCTGGGGCGCGGTGGCGGGGTTTGTGTCGAAGTCCTGTTTGAGCACGGGGATCTGCCACAGGACGACCTTGATGTTCTGGGCGTGGGCGGCGGCGACCATTGCCTTGGGGTCGCTCCATTCGCCGCCGGACGGGAAGGTGAGGTCGGAGTAGGCCAGGGCGTTGCTGCCAGGCTTGGCGGTGTACGTCGCACCGTGCCAGACGTAGAAGGTGGCCTCGTCGCTCCACTGCTCCAGGACCAGGACACTGTGCGGGATGTTGTTGCTGGTGACGTTGGCGAGCTCGTTCGTGACCTCGGTCTGGGTGTTCCACTCGTTGGCGGACATCCACAGGCCGAAAGCCCATTTCGGGGGCAGCCACGGGCGTCCGGTGAGAGAGGTGTAGGCGTCCAGGATGTTTCCCTGGGTACCGGTGAGGAAGTGGTAGTCGACGGTGGAGTCGAGCGCGCCACCGGTGTCGACGGTGAAGCCGACCATGTCAGAGAGGTAGGTGCACACGTTGAACAGTGAGTAGCGCGTGCTGGGGATGTACACCCCGTAGCCTGCGGAATTGGTGAAGAACGGCACTGACATGTAAGTGCGGTGAGTGGGGCCTTGGTCCTGGTACTGGTTATAGACGTAGTTGTCGACGTCGTGGCCGCGCTGGTCCAGATAGTCGTACCGTTCGCCGAAGCCCTCGAATCGTTCTCCGGCCGGGGTCAGCCAGTGGTCCTCGATCTTGGTAACCGTCGTGGCGCCGTCGCTGGCCCATCCGGTGTTCCGGAAGACGGTCGGGTCGTACTGCTGGGCAATCAGTGTGGTGCCGTCGGCCTTGTAGACGGAAACGCGGTAGGGGCTTTTCTGTATCTTCACCTTCAGCGCGGTGGTGGCCAGCTGCAGCGTGGTGCCGTTGTCGGTGACGGTGTAGCCCGCGGCGCCCGTGATATTCAGGCCGGTGCCGTGGGGTGCGATCTGGACGTGGAAGCGATCCGGTGCCGGGAAGGTGTAGCGGATCTTGGGGGAGAAACTGCCGGAGGTGTCGCTGACTGTGACATCGACCGAGGTGCCGTTGTCGGTGTAGCCGCTGACGTTGCCTGCGCCGGACCAGTCGGTGACGGCGAAGCTGAACGGGCCGCTGGTGATCGCGCCTGTGCCGTCGACGTCGGCATGGACGGTGTAGGTGATCTGGTCGCCCTTCGCGAAGGAGCCGAGGTTGACCTTCCAATAGCTGTTGTTGCCATTGTTGTAGTCGAAGGAGCAGCCAACGTCCGTCTGGGCGACCCCGTTCTTCGTCCAGGAGACCCAGCACGTCTGTCCGGGAGAGATCGGCCATGTGGTCGAGTGCAGCTGGACCGTCTGGGTGGACATCGGGTCGCGCGGACCGCGTTCGGTCGGGGTGGTGGTGTAGAGCTGGTCGTAGCCGGTGGGCCCGTGGAAGACCCCGGTGAGGGTGCCGGCTTTGGCCGATTCTGCGCCGAAGACCGCCGGCAGCAGAGCCAAAGGCACCGCGCCAAGGATACCGAGGACGGCTGTGCGGCGGGATATTGTCGGCGTGACGGAAACGGACATCGTTGGCCTGCTTTCTATTCAGAGAGTGAAGCTCACCCAGCGGAGCGGCCGATGAGGGTCGGCTCGTCGCTGTTCAAGCGGAGGTTGGGTTCGAACAGCTCGTTGAGCAGGAGGCTTGCGGCTCCGCGTGCCCAGGCCTCGTCGTCCCACGCCTCGGCGTGGATCGAGAGTCCGTCCTGCAGTCCGTCAAAAACGGTCTCGTTGAGAGCGCGGCGGAACGCGGGCATGATGAGGTCGAGATTGTGCGTACCTTCGCCGGCCAGGAGGAGCCGGTCAGGGTTCAGGATGTTCACGACGTTGCCGACGGCCCGCCCCAGATGTTGGCCGGCCTCGGCGAAGACCCGTGCTACACGCTGGTCCCCGTCCCGGGCCATCGTGCCGGCCTCGTCGACCGTGACGCGCCGTCCCAGCTCACCCGCGAGGGATCCCAGGAGGGCCGGCTCGCCGATCACGGCCTCCAGACAGCCGCGGCCACCGCACTCGCATTCCGGGCCTTCGGGCACCACCTTCATGTGGCCGAGCTCGCCGGCACCTCCGCGGCTGCCACGGAACAGGCGCCCGTCGAGCACCATGCCCATGCCGACGCCGCGTCCTATGGTCACGACGGCGAAGTTCTTTACGCCCCGTCCGGCCCCCCAGCTCTGCTCGCTCGCCACCAAGGCGTTGACGTCGTTGTCGATAAGAACCGGCAACCCGATTGCATCTGAGAGCCGTTTGGCGAGCGGTTCGTTGTGCCAATCGAAGTATGTGGCGTGGCGCACACTTCCCTCATCCCGGTCGATCACCCCGCCCATGCCCAGCCCAACGCCGAGGATCCGGCCATGGCCGGCGGGAGCAAGCGCCTCGACTGTGTTGACGATGCCTGCCACTACCGCGCCGGGCGTCGGTAGCGCCAAGGCGGCGTCGGCTCGGGCCACGACGTTGGCGTCCAGGTCCGTCAGGACGCCGATGGCCCGGTTCTCGGTCAGTTTGATGCCGACGACGTAGCCGGCGCGTTGGCGCAGGCCAAGGAGCACTGGTGGCCGCCCTCCCGCCGATGCGCCAGTGGCCCGCTCTTCGACGAGGCCTCGGTCAATGAGCCGTGACGTGATGGCAGTGACCGTCGGGCCGCTGAGTCCTGTGCTCCGGGCGATGTCCGCACGGGAATGGAGCGACTCGCCGCGCAGCTCGGCGAGCACGAGGGCCTCATTGATCTCCCTGATCAGCCCTTTGTTGCCCGCACGATCGATCCTCACAGCGCACCTTTCCGAAGTAACTAAATTAAGTCGCCGAACAAACGCTAGGGGAGAGCGGGCTGCTCCGCAAGAGGAATTTTCTGCTCGAACCAGAAGGCAGCCTTTGAGCATAAGAGGCCCCTTGACGTGAGGTGCGTCATAGTTCTAATCTTCATTTAGTCGTAAATAAAGGAGAATACAATGGTTCGGCCGAGCGGCAACGCTGACGTTACGCGGTCTGCGATCCTGGCATTTCTTGGTACCTCCGGTGGTGCGTCCCGGGCTGACTTGGCAAGGGCACTTGGCGTCTCCCCGGCCCTTATGACCCAGCTCATCAAAGAGCTCATCGCGGACGGCCTCGTGAGGGAGCTGTCAATGTCTCCCTCCAGCGGCGGTCGTCCTGCACGGATGCTGGGCCTGGCCACTGCTGCAGGGCGCGTGGTGGGTATGAAGATCTCCAAGGATCATGTTGCCTTCGTTGAAACGGAACTTAGCGGGCATGTAGTCCGGTCCGGCAATAGGGCATACGACGCTTCCTCGATCACATCGCTTTCCGACGTCGTCTCACTGGTCCAGTCATTCGTTGGCGAAGATCGTGTCACCCCCCTTCTGGGAATAGGCGTCGGTGTTCCCGGATCGGTGGATGCGCAAGGTAGTGGTGTCGTTGATTCAAGCCTCCTCGGGTGGCGCCAGGTACCGCTTGGAGCGGTTCTGAGCCGGGAACTCCATGTTCCGGTCCTGGTGGAGAACAATGTCAACGCCCTCGCTGTAGCCGAACGGCTCTATGGGTCAGGCCGCGAGCATGCCGAGTTTCTGGTTGTGACGATCGGCGAAGGCGTCGGCGCGGGGTTTGTCACCGGCGGTGCGGTCGTGCGCGGCAGCAGGGGCGGTGCCGGCGAAATCGGTCACATACCCGCAGTTGCGGATGGACCTCTTTGCACCTGCGGTAACCACGGATGCATCGAGGCCCTGATTGGGGAAAAGACACTCGTCGCGAATGCGCGGCAATCCGGGATCATTTCGTCAACAGAGACCATGTCAGACCTGCAAGAGCGAGCAAACGACGGTGACCCCCTCGCCCAAGATATTTTCAGGGGAGCCGGTCAGCCGCTCGGACGAATCGTCGCTGGTCTCGTGCAGACTCTGGATCCGGAGATTGTGATCATCAGCGGGGAAGGAACCCGTGGATGGCGCCACTGGGCAGCAGGATTCGAACGATCATTCCGGGGTTCCCTGACGGCAGACCGCCGGAGCATCCCCGTGATCGTCGAGTCCTGGGACGACGAGGCCTGGGCCCGCGGAGCCGCCGCGCTCGTGGCGTCTGCGCCCTTCTACAGCGAAGAAAGTTCAGGTGAGCAGGGGAGACGGGTTCGTGCCCGGCTCACCCACGTACCGGCGGAGGTTGGAGTATTGTGACCGCTCTGCAAGACTCGAGGTCCGGCAGCCCCGGACCCACGGCAACAACGAAGCGCTACCGAGGACCCGGGATTCGGCGTAAAACAACCGGCAATCGTCTCAGATACGGGCTGACTGTCGCCGTTTTCCTCATCCCGAGCGCGTTGCCACTGTTGTTCTTCACCATCATTCCCATGTTTTCCGCGTTCTGGATCAGCCTGAACCAATGGAATCTAGTCGGTCCGATGAAATGGGTTGGCCTTGGGAACTACGGCAAGCTCGTCGGCGACCCCGGCACGCAGGGCGCGTTCCTGCACACCATCTACTACATTGTCGGATACCTGCCGCTTGTGTACATCGGCGGGCTGGCCATAGCGCTTGCCCTCAATTCCCGGATCAGGGGACGCAACATGATGCGCGGCCTTTACTTCCTCCCCGTGGTGACCAGCTGGATCGTCGTTGCACTCGTCTGGCGTTGGCTACTGAATCCCAGCACCGGAATCGTCAACTGGCTGCTTGGTCTCATCGGCGTGACAGGGCCGGGATGGTGGACAGATCCGGCGTGGTCCATGCCTTCGATCATCGTGGCTTCGGCGTGGAAGGACCTTGGCTTTGTCATGGTGATTCTGCTCGCCGGCCTCCAAGCCATTCCGGAGGACCTGTATGAAGCCGCGACCGTCGACGGCGCCGGCCGGTGGAGGCGGCTGTTCAGCATTACCCTTCCCATGCTTTCCCCCTCGACCTTCTTCGTCATTGTGTTGTCGCTGATCAACGGATTCCAGGTCTTTGACCAGGTCTATGCCATGACCGGAGGCGGCCCCAACAACTCTTCCCAAGTCGTGGTCGAGCAGATTTACGACCTCACGTTCCGCTACGGCAGGGCCGGCGAAGCATCGGCTCTGTCATGGCTACTGTTCCTTTTCATCCTGGTCATCACTCTGATTCAGGTGCGAGGTCAAAAGAAATGGGTGCACTATGCGTAAGCAGCGTCCCTCGATCACCCTGAACATCCTCGTCCTCGTTGGCGCCCTCATGATGGTCTTCCCTTTTCTTTGGGCGTTCGTAACGTCCATCAGCCCCGGCGCAGGCCTCTCCGCGACACCGCAACTTATCCCGGAGAATCCTTCACTGTCCGCCTACGCTCAGTTGCTCCAACGGCTCCCGTTTGCCCAGATCGTCCTTAACAGCCTGATCCTTGCCATCCTCACCACGGTGTTCCAGCTTGTCACCAGCTCACTGGCCGCCTATGTCTTTTCCCGGATGCCGTTCAAGGGGCGAAATGCAGTGTTCGCCGTATATCTGGCCACCATGATGATCCCGATGCAGGTGCTGGTCGTCCCGTTGTTTGTGGAGATGAAAAACCTGGGCCTTATCGATACCTATCTCGGCGTATTGATGCCGGGGATCGCCAGCGCCTTCGGAGTGTTCCTTCTGCGGCAGGCAATGAATTCCGTGCCGCAGGACCTGGATCAGGCCGCGACATTGGATGGTGCTGGCCACTTCCGGATCTTCGGCCTCATTGTGCTTCCCCTGGTCCGTCCGGCGCTGGCGACACTGACGGTGTTCGCGTTCCTGAATAGCTGGAACAGCTTCCTTTGGCCGCTGATTATCCTGCGCACCCCCGCAATGAAAACCCTTCCCGTGGCGTTGGCGGGACTGCAAGGCCAGTACACAACCCAGTGGGACATCGTGATGGCCGGATCTGTGGTCAGCGTCCTTCCAATGCTTGCCCTCTATATCTTCACCCAGAAGTACATCATCCAAGGGGTTGCGGGCACCGGACTTAAATAGACCGGATCGGCCAGTTTCCTCACCTATCAATGGAGATACACATGAACAAGAAGCCCCTGGCATCGCTGGGTCTCGCTCTCACCGCAATCCTGGCCATGTCAGGCTGTGGATCGGCGGCAAGCTCAAATGTTTCAAGCACCGAAAAAGTAACCATCAAATACTCAAACTTCATCTCGAACGGGGGCAACGAGAAGAATCTGGACACCATTGTCCAGGCCTTCGAGAAGGCCAACCCGAACATCACCGTCCAGGTAACCACCTTGCCTTACAAGGACTACGCGACGGCACTCCAGACAGACCTGGCCGCTGGGACCCAAGCCGATACTTTCGATATCGAATACGCGAACCTGCGCTCCTACGTGGCCAGTGGGGCTGTGGCTCCCCTCGACGGAGTCGACGGTTCCAAGTACAAGCAGTCCCTGCTGCAGTCCTACCAGTCAGACGGCAAGCAGTACGCGCTGCCCAGTTCCTTTTCCGACGTTGTCCTCTACTACAACAAGGCGCTCTTCGACGCTGCCAAGGTCGCCTACCCCACGTCCAGCTGGACATGGGCTGATGAAACGGCTGCAGCAAAGAAGATCACGGACAGCGCCACGGGTGTCTACGGGGACTACCAGAGCGTGAGCTTCTACGAGTTCTACAAAGCACTGGCCCAAACCGGCGGCAAATTCCTCAACGACGACGGCAAATCGGTCGCTTTCAACTCGCCCCAGGGCATCAAAGCTGCCGAATGGCTGGCAGGTAAGAGCGGAACGACCATGCCTACACCCGCGCAAGGCGCCGGCACCCCGGACTTCGACACGAAACTGTTCAAAGACGGCAAACTAGGCATGCTCCACAGTGGCATCTGGGTGGCCAGCAGTTTCGCCGATTCACCCAAGAGCTGGGACATCGTCGTCGAACCCGGAGACACGCAGAAGGCAAGCGCGGAGTTCTCCAACGCCATTGGGGTATCCGCCAACTCCAAGAACAAGGCCGCAGCCCAGAAATGGGCCGAATACATGACCAGCTCAGACGTCATGGCACAGACCCGCATCAGCGCAGCGTGGGAACTCCCTGCCACCTCCGATGACTCAGTCCTGAAGCCCTACCTCGCAAAGGACAAGCCGGCAAACCGCCAGGCCATCTTTGACGCCCTTGACAAGGTCGCCCTCCCGCCGGTCATCGGCGACAACCAGCAAAAAATGGTGGACATCATCACCAACGCTCTCGGCGAAGTCGAAGCGAAACGCTCCAGCGCGGCCGATGCCCTGAAGGGCGCGGCGGACCAAATCAACGCTCTGCTGAAATAAACCGGGCACAGTCCGAACAAAGCCGGTGAGCGGGCCGCGGCAACACCGTGAGCTGCCGGCATCGCGACCCGCTCACCATCTGAAAGAGAAGCCAATGACAATGCAAGGTTCAACGGTAACGCGCAACGGAGATCCCGCGGTCCGTTCGATAGTCGAGGCCGGCATCCGGCTCATCCTGGAACAGCAGACCCCCGGGGGCGCCTACCCGGCAAGCCCCTCGTTTTCCGCCTACGCCGGATACTGCTGGTTCCGCGACGGCTCGTACATCGCTGACGCCATGTCCGCCGCCGGACACATCGAATCCGTCGAACTGTTCTTCGACTGGTGCTCGAATGCCTTGACTTCCCGCGCCGGAAGGATCCACCATATCGTGGCTGAAAGCCTGGCCGGCAGGCCGGTGGCCGGTGACCAAATGCTGCCCACGCGTTTTACCCTCGACGGAGCCGAAGGAAACGACGACTGGTGGGATTTCCAGCTCGACGGATACGGCACCTGGCTTTGGGCCCTGGCTGAACACAGCGCCCGCCATGACCGGCCACTGGAACGCTGGACCGAGGCCATAGCCCTCACCATCGACTACCTATCCGCCTCCTGGGAACGGCCCTGCTATGACTGGTGGGAAGAGTCGGCCCAACACGTGCACGTGAGCACTCTGGGTTGCATCGCCTCCGGGTTGGCCAGCATCGCCCGAACCGGGCTCATCGAGGAGTCACTCTCAGAACAGGCCACCTCGATCGCGGACCAGATCCGCCGACGAGTCCAAGACGAAGGTGTCCAGGACATCCATCTGACGAAATGGCTGGGAACAGACACGGTAGACGCCAGCCTCCTCTCGCTGATTGCACCGATGAACTTCCTGCCCCCGCACAGTCCCTTGAGCGCAGGGACTATCGCGGTCATCGAAGAGCAGCTCACCGTCGACAACGGCGTTCACCGGTATCTTGCCGACACTTACTACGGCGGCGGCCAGTGGCCTTTACTTAGTTGCTTCCTCGGCCTGGCCCAGGCCGCTGCCGGAAACCGAACCAGAGCCCACGAGCTCCTCGAATGGGCCGCCTCGACCGCCGGCGCGAACGACGAACTTCCCGAACAGGTTGACCATCACCTTCTCGAGCCCGATCATCTTCAACCTTGGAACGAGCGCTGGGGCTCCTCTGCAAACCCGCTGCTGTGGAGCCACGCCATGTTCATCCGCCTCGCCATCGCCCTCGGCGTGCCCTTCGACACCGCCGATCCGACTCCTGCTCCAGCAGCGAAAGAGAACGTTAAATGATCCGCCACAAACCATTCGGCTCCGGCCACCCCTACGTCGCCGACACCGATCAGCGCAGCCCGTCCCATCCTGTCGCGGGTGAGCCTGTCACCTTGGGCGTTCGAACCTCCCCGGAACTGACCGACGTGATGTGCGAACTCGAAGTCACCGGTCGCGACGGCGCTGTCACGAAACTGGCCGAGACCCTCGAACGTGTACCGGCGGCATCCCGCGGACAGGTCATCGACGGCGGCCACTTGGCATCCGCCCAGGCCAAACTCGCCCGATCAGCTAGCGGCTGGCAGGTAATCCTCGCGCCGGCGGAGCCCCAGACAACATACAAGTACCGTTTCACGGCGCAGACCCGGAACGGCGGGACGGAAAAGACGCGGTGGTTCAACTACAGCGCCGCCACCTGGGCTCCCGCCAACCAGGCCCTAAACATCATTGGACCAGGCCGCGTCATCGCCGACTCCGTTGAGGTACTGCATGACGGTGTCCGGCCTTTGCGTGTTCGTTTCGCACTCCCGTTGGCCTTGAACGAGCGTGTCACCGGCTTTGGAGAACGTTTTGATGCCCTCGACCACCGGGGGTCCAAGCTGGACGCGGTCGTTTTCGAGCAATACAAGAGCCAAGGAGCGAACCGGAAGACCTACCTGCCGATGCCCTTTGCCCATGTAGTAGGTGGAGACGGCTGGGGATTTCACGTCGAAACGTCCCGGCGCACGTGGTACGACATCGGTGCCTCCGACGAAAGCCGCCTCGTCGTTGAAGCCGAAGTCGGCCCCGAACCCCTGAACGGGGACACTCTTCTGAACCTGAGGTTCTTCGAAGGAACTCCGACGGCGGTCCTGAAGTCCTTCCTGTCCGTCGCCGGCAGCGCCAAGGAGCTTCCGGACTGGGTGTTCAGGCTTTGGGCGAGCGGAAACGAGTGGAACACCCAGGCAGAAGTCATGCGACAGATGGATCGGCACCGGGACACCGGGATTCCGGTCGGGTCCGTCGTCGTCGAAGCGTGGAGCGACGAGTCTACGTTCACGGCATTCCGCGACGCTGAATACGAGCCGAATCCCGATGGTTCGCCTCACCGTCTCAGCGACTTCACCTTCCCGGAACATGGTGCCTGGCCGGATCCGAAGGCCATGGTCGATGACCTTCATGCCCGGGACATCCGGGTGGTTCTGTGGCAGATTCCGCTCATCAAGATGCGGCCCCACCCGCAAGGACAATCCCGTTTCGACGCTGAAGCTGCGGTGCGTGAGGGGCGGCTCATCCGTGAGGAGGCCCCGGACGGCAGCCTGCGTCCATATCGTAACCGGGGATGGTGGTTCCCGCTCAGCCTGATGCCGGACCTGACCGATCCGGAAGCTGCCCGATGGTGGACCGAGAAGCGACGCTATCTCGTCGAAGAAATCGGCATCGACGGGTTCAAGACCGACGGCGGAGAACACGCCTGGGGCGAAGAACTCCAGTATCTGAACGGAATGCGCGGAGACGAAGGAAACAACCTCTTCCCGGTCGCATACGCCAAGGCCTACGGTGACCTTCTTGAATCCGCAGGAAAGGCACCCGTCACCTTCAGCCGCGCCGGGTTCACCGGTTCCCAAGCCCACGGAGCCTTCTGGGCCGGGGACGAGAATTCCACTTGGGACGCATTCCGTTGGTCCCTCTTTGCCGGACTCTCCGCGTCAGCAAGCGGAGTCTTGTATTGGGGCTGGGACTTCGCCGGCTTCTCAGGCGATGTCCCGACCTCGGAACTATACCTGCGGTCGGCTGCAGCAGCGGTTTTCGTGCCCATTATGCAGTACCACTCCGAGTTCAACCATCACCGGAAGCCATCGAGGGATCGTACTCCATGGAACATTCAGGATCGGACGGGGGACGAGACCGTCATCCCTGTGTTCCGCGAACTCGTCGAACTGCGCGAACGCCTCGTGCCCTACCTGGCAGAGCAGGCCCGCAGGGCCATCGACACCGGAGCCCCCCTCATGCGCCCGCTGTACTTCGACCACATCGAAGACCAGGAGGTATGGAAGCACCCACTGCAATGGATGCTCGGCGAAGACCTTCTTGTATCTCCCGTCGTCGACGAGGGCGTCCGCAGTTGGACGGCTTACCTCCCGGGCGGCAACTGGGTCGATGCCTGGACGGGAGAAATATACGCCGGCCAGCGAACGGTCGAGGTACCTGCGCCGTTGAACCGCGTTCCCGTCTTCGTCAGGGCGGAAGCCTGGGACGAAATGAAGGACATTTTCACTCCGACCGCCTAACAAGACCCGACGGTCAGCCCTTCCGCGTTGGGGAATCATGATGGTTCCTCAACGCGGAAGGGGCGGACACCCGCCGGGATCTGCCCCGGACACCCAACTCGAAGGAAGTCCTTGGAATACAGGAAACTTGGCCGAAGCGGCATGTACGTAAGCGAGATCGCCTACGGCAACTGGTTGACGCACGGATCGCAGATTGATGACGACTTGGCAAGACAATGCGTACATGCTGCCCTCGACGCCGGCATCAGCACTTTCGACACCGCAGACGCATATGCGGAGACACGCGCAGAAGCCGCACTCGGCTCGGCGCTTGCAGGAGTCCGGCGCGAAAGCGTGGAGATCTTCACCAAGGTATATTTCCCCACAGGGTCGGGAAAGAACGATCGCGGACTCTCCCGGAAACACATCATGGAAGCCATCGATGGAAGCCTCCACCGGCTCAAAACAGACTATGTCGACCTTTATCAGGCCCACCGATTCGACTACGAAACGCCCCTCGAGGAAACGATGCAGGCTTTTGCCGACGTCGTGCGTGCCGGCAAGGCCCACTACATCGGCGTCTCCGAATGGACAGCGGATGAGATCCGGTCAGCAGCTGCCTTGGCTAAGGAACTCAACGTCGGGCTGGTCTCCAACCAACCTCAGTACAACCTGCTATGGAGGGTTGTTGAACCTGAAATCATCCCGGCCTGTGAGGAGCTCGGGATGAGCCAGCTTGTGTGGTCACCCCTTGCCCAAGGAGTACTGACGGGCAAGTATTCACCGGGAAAGGGCGCCCCCGCCGGTTCCCGCGCCACCGACCAAAACGGAGGCAAAGACACGATGGGTAAGTGGCTGGGTGATGACGTTCTAACCAGGGTCCAGCGCCTTCAGCCCCTGGCAGCAAGCGCAGGGATTCCGCTAAGTACCCTCTGTCTGGCGTGGGTGCTTCAGAACCCGAACGTATCTGCTGCCATCGCCGGAGCCTCCAAACCAGAGCAGATCAAGGAAAACGCCAAGGCCGCCGGGCTCACGCTGGAGGACGCACTCCTGAAAGAGATCGATGAAGTCCTCGAACCCGTCATCGAACGCGACCCGCGCAAGGTCGATAGCTGCCACAGCAGGCCTTGATGACCATGAGGGGCAGCAGCCACAGCAAAGCTGCGGCCTTTAGACAGATCAAAGAAACGGACGAACATGCCTGAAATCGTGACAAGTGCCGGCCATTTCATCGGCGTTGACATCGGTGGAACCGGCGTCAAGGGCGGGATCGTCAACCTTGAAAAGGGCGAGATCCTGTGGGGCTGCGTTCGTCTAGCCACACCCCAACGGGCTGATCCGGACTCCGTCGGCGATGTTGTTCGGCAGCTCGTGGACGAGCTCACCGCAGGAAGCGAAGCAGGACGTGATTCAACCGTTGGCGTAACCTTTCCGGGCATCGTCCAGCACGGCACGTCCCGATCAGCCGCAAACATGGACAGGACCTTCGTCGATTTCGACATCGGCACCCATTTCTCCGATCGCATTCGGCGGCCGGTCGCCGTCCTGAACGATGCCGACGCCGCAGGTCTCGCGGAAGCCCGCTACGGCGCCGGAAAGGGAACGTGCGGCACTGTTTTGGTCATTACCCTAGGCACCGGGATCGGATCAGCCCTGATTTTCGACGGAAACGTAGTGCCCAATATCGAGCTCGGTCACATTTCCATCGACGGTCACGACGCTGAAACCAGGGCATCCGCCGTCGCCCGTGAACGTGACGGATTGGGCTGGCAAGAATACAGCGTCCGCTTGCAACGTTACCTTTCTGAACTTGAGTTCATGTTCTCGCCCGAACTCATCATTGTGGGCGGAGGCATTTCCCAACGAGCCGACGAATACCTGCCTCACCTCAACCTGAGGACCCCCGTCGTTCCCGCGAAGCTCAGGAACGACGCCGGCATCGTCGGCGCAGCCATCCAGGCTGCGTCAGCCACATCCGGCCTTCGGGGTTCTACTTCTCCCACGAGGCGATCGACTGGATCGAATCAGCACTAGCCCGTCCGCTCAACCGCCGCAAGAATGGCTTTTCCGAGTTCAATCGGTTTGGTGAACTGGGGCCAGTGACCCGTGGGCAGATCCATGAATTCGACGTCGTTGATGCGCGCGAGCTCGGCAACGAAGGGATGGCCGGATTCGATCCATTCGCCGAGCAGGCTGGAGGGGAACTCACACGCGATGATGGTGGCCGGGACGTCGTAGCGCCGGACATCGCGCAAACGCTGTTTGTCGGTGGTCACATTCTTTGGCTCCGGGATGGCTCGTGCGCGGAAAGCAGCCCGCAGTTCGTCATTGAGGTCCACGAGGTCCTCATTTTCGAAAAGCTCCCATGGTGGCAAGGGCACGGAATCTCCCTCAACAGGCAGTTCGTCGTTGATGACACCCCCCTCTCCGAGCGGGCCGCTGTCTACGTAAACCGCCCGGACCACGCGGTCCGGGCGGGCGTCGACGGCGCCGTGGATGATGGCACCTCCACCGGAATGGCCGACCAGTACAACGGGATTGCCAACGGCGTCGACAGCCGCCACTACGGCGTCGATGTGATCCCTGAGGCCGATGCCGGACCGTGGGGCGTCAACGGCCTCCAGCCCAGGCAGTGTGAGCGGGTGGACCGTGTGCCCCGCAGCAACGAGCGGCGGCGTGACCTCCGACCACGAAGAAGCGTCCAACCAGAATCCGGGAACCAAGATGATATCCATGCCGGTACCCTACGACGGGCCACCGACAGAATGAACCCTTCCGTTGGTCCCGCACGCCGGAACGCGCCAACAGCTCACACTGCCGCGGTCCGTCCCGATCGAAGGAGGGGCGCGAAGAACGCGGCGAGTTCCGCCGTCGCGGTCAAGGGCAAGACGTTCGCCACGTACTGGTCCGGCCGCACCACAACCACGACGCCGTTGCGGTCAAGGCCGCGCAGCTCGAAGATGTCAGCCGAAGGGTCGGTGCCGTAGACGTTCTCGAGGTACGTGAGCTTGAACGGCCCGACCTGAGGCTTGAATGCCTCCGGCACGGCCCCGATGTCGACGCTCGTGTGCTCCTGCTGATAGATCACCTTCACGTCGAACCACGCATCGCGGTCAGCGCCCGACGGCGTTGCGGCCAGCGGCGAGTCCGGCGAGTTCGCGATCCACTCGGCAAAGTCCGCCACAGCTCCGGAGGAACCGGCCGGTGAGCTGTCCGCGAAGACGTAGATGCGCCACCGTCCGTCCGCCTTGGCCTGGTGGCCGAGTTGTAGCGGGTTGGTGTCGCAGACGCGAACCACCGGCGCGGACTTGAAACGCTTGCCGATGGTGAACCCTGTGGCCAGGTCCTGGTGTGTTGGTTCGGCGACCAGCTGCGAGGGGGCGTAATGGGTCATGAAGCCGGCAGGAAACTCTGCCGTGCTCACGTAGAAGTTCTCCAGTTCGGTGGGGTCCTCAAATTCCTCGGGCTTCTTCGCCATGAGCGTGGACCACTCTTTGTCAAAGTCGATGAGGTTTTTGGCAACGACTTGGCGCTCTGCGGAGTACGTGGACAGCAGGCTTTGCGGGCTGCGGCCTTCGAGGACATGCCCGAGCTTCCACGCCAGGTTGAAGCCGTCCTGCATGGAGACGTTCATGCCCTGCCCGGCTTTGGCGCTGTGGGTGTGGCAGGCGTCGCCCGTGATGAAGACGCGTGGCGTGCGGGTGCCGCGCTCGTCCGGAAGGACGTCGTCGAACCGGTCGGTGAGGCGGTGGCCCACTTCGTACACGCTGTGCCAGGCGACGTTTCGCACATCGAGGGTGTAGGGGTGGAGGATGTCGTTGGCTTTGGCGATGATCTGCTCGATCGTGGTGCTGCGCACTGCGCCCTTGTTGTTGGGGTCCACCTCGCCCAGGTCGACGTACATGCGGAAGAGGTGGCCGCCTTCGCGCGGAATCAGCAGGATGCTGCCGCCCGTACCGGACTGGATGGCGCACTTCGTGCGGATGTCGGGGAAGTCCGTGACGGCAAGGACGTCCATGACGCCCCAGGCGTGGTTGGCCTGGTCGCCGGCGAGCGTGCAGCCGATCGACTCCCGTACCTTGCTCCGCGCGCCATCCGCGCCCACGACGTACTTGGCCCGGACAATGCGCTCCTGGCCTTCGTTGGGTCCG
>FTCF01000396.1_pt1 | contig 25878 bp, 24 predicted proteins | sample 1639631 | NCBI WGS metagenome assembly FTCF01 (sample SAMEA3914864, study PRJEB12502) | metagenome | biome: forest; material: soil | place: USA | collected 2012-03-12 | depth 0.3 m
GTCGATCTGCTTGCGCAGTTCCGAGTGCAGGGACATCTCGCGAAGGTAGTTGTTGACTTCATCCTTCGTGGTTCCCTTTTCAAGGTTCAGGTTCAGGATCGCCATCGACACGTCCGGGGTGGGAACGCGGATCGCATTGCCGGTCAGCTTGCCCTGCAGTTCCGGAAGGGCCTTCGCCACCGCCTTGGCCGCACCTGTCTCGGTGATGACCATGTTCAGGGCGGCCGAGCGGCCGCGGCGGTCGCCCTTGTGGAAGTTGTCGATCAGGTTCTGGTCGTTCGTGAACGAGTGCACGGTTTCCACGTGCCCGTGGATGACACCGAACTTGTCGTTGAGTGCCTTGAGCACCGGGGTGATGGCGTTCGTGGTGCAAGAAGCCGCAGTGACGATCGTGTCCGTGTCCTCGATGGAGGAGTGGTTGATGCCGTGGACGATGTTCTTCAGCTCGCCCTTGCCCGGAGCCGTGAGCAGCACCCGCGCGACGCCCTTGCTCTGCAGGTGCTGCGACAGGCCCTCGGCATCGCGCCAGCGGCCCGTGTTATCAACCACGAGGGCATCCTTGATCCCGTAGGCCGTGTAGTCGACGGTGGAGGGGTTGTCCGAGTAGATGACCTGGATCTGGACACCGTTGGCCGTGATCGTGTTGGCGGCCTCGTCCACGCGGATGGTGCCTTCGAAGGAACCGTGCACGGAGTCGCGGCGCAGCAGGCTGGCACGCTTGACGAGGTCGTTCTCGGCACCCTTGCGGACCACGATGGCGCGCAGGCGCAGGCCGTGCCCGCCGCCGGCCTTTTCGATCAGGAGGCGGGCCAGCAGGCGGCCGATGCGGCCGAAACCGTAAAGCACGACGTCGGTGCTGGTCCGGTCGTCCGCGCCGCGGCGCCCCACAACCTCGGCAAGTTCGGCGCGGAGGAAGTCCTCCAAGGGCGTACCCGGGGCCTCGGCCTTGTACTTCTCGTTCAGGCGGGCGATGTCGATCGCGGCGGCCCCGAGTTCAAGTTCGGCCAGGGTGTTCAGTAGCGGCGCGGTTTCTTCGAGCAGGAGTTCGTCCTTGCTCATCCGGCGCGCAAAACGGTGGGCTTTCAGGATGTTCATCGACGACTTGTTGATGAGGCTGCGCCCGTGGATGCTGGTCACCACGTTGTTCTCGCGGTACAGCCGGCCGATCACCGGAATCATGGCCTCGGCCAGCGCTTCGCGGCCCATCCACGTATCAAGACAAGAATCTGATGACTGGCTCACAGAACTACCTTCCTAGGGTCAGCTACATACGTCCTCGTACGTAGATGGCGGCCGCCCGGAGTAATCCTGCGGCACTGGCATCGGCGGGACTTCGGTCTGCCCGGACACCTCGAACGCTGCAAAGAAAAACCGCCGGCTGCGAACGCAGAACCGGCGGTGGAACTTCTACGTTCACTGTCCATTCTAAGGTCTGGCACGGGAGGCTTTGGCCGCCGGAATGCGTGAATTCACTCACACACGGCTGGTGGATGGGACAGCCGATACGCCGGGTTCTGTCATTCCAAGCCGTTACCGGCAGGGAAGAGGCGGCCATCCATCTACGAATGCCGTTGCCGACACCCTCCAGCGGCCTACCCGGACACTCGGGCGAGCAGCCCTCAAACGTGCCCTGTCTGGCCTTGCTCCGGGTGGGGTTTACCTAGCCTTCCCGGTCACCCGGGAAGCTGGTGGTCTCTTACACCACCGTTTCACCCTTACCTTGATCGCCTGTGCAGGCACACGCGATCCAGGCGGTCTGTTTTCTGTGGCACTGGCCTGCGGGTTACCCCGAGTGGGTGTTACCCACCACCCCGCTCTGTGGAGCCCGGACGTTCCTCGAGCCACTTGCGTGACGCGCGGCCGCCTGGCTGTCCCATCCGCTGTACAGTCTATCGTCGTCGGGCGGCGCTCCCGTCCCGGTAATATCGACTGGTGCTGATTCTGCTGCCGCCTTCCGAAGGCAAGACCCCCGCGGTGAGGGGCTCCGCCGTCGATTGGGAGTCCTTGAGCTTTCCCGAACTCAACAGCTACCGGGCCAAGGTGCTCGACGCGCTCGGCCTGGTCAGCGCGCATGAGGACGCCCTCGCCCTGTTGGGGGTGGGCGCATCCTTGAGGGACGACGTCGAACGCAATACCCGGCTCCACGCCGAACCCGCAGCCCCTGCCCATCAGGTGTATTCCGGTGTTCTCTACGATGCGCTCGGCTACAAGAGCCTGACAGCGGCACAGCGCCGCAAGGCGGTGGAGTCGATCCTCGTGGTGTCCGCACTGTGGGGCGCCATCGGCTTCGGCGACCGCGTGCCGGCCTACCGCTTGTCCATGGGAACGGCACTGCCCGACGTCGGGCGCCTCGCGTCGTTCTGGAAGCCGCAGCTTACGCAGGCCCTCGCCTCCCGGGTGGAGGGCGAGCTGCTGGTGGACTGCCGCTCGAGCACCTACGCCGCGGCTTGGGCTCCGCCCGCGGCGCAGACTGTCTCCGTCAACGTGTTTTCCGAGTCCAATGGCAAACGCACCGTCGTCAGCCACTTCGCCAAGCACACCCGCGGCGAACTGGCCCGGCACTTGCTCAGCCGTCGAGGCAAGGCACCGGGGACGCCCGAACAGCTACTCAAGGCTGCCTCGGAAATCTGGACAGCGGAGTTGACGGAAGGCACGGCGCGCAAGCCGCACACCCTCAGCATCATCCTGCCCAACTGACTAGCAGTAGTTGTCGTTTTCGGCCGTCAAAACGACATTAACCGCGAGTCAGTTGGGTGGGAAACAGGCGGTTAGTTCCACTCGGCGGAGCGAACCAGGATGCAGCCGGAATCGGGGCAGAACACGATCTCGTCTTCGGCAGCGGCTTTGACCTCGGCGAGGTCGCCCGGGCTGAGCGTCATTCCCGAGCCTTCGGACTTGCCGTGGAACAGCCTGGCGGCCCCCACCCCACGCTTGGCAAGGGTCTTTTCGTAGATGGCCAGCATCCCGGCGTCGAGCGCTTCGGCGAAGGCGGTCCGCTGAGCGCGTACTTGCGTCTCTTCGGCAACAATCTCGGCGATCGCGGCGTCCAGCTCGGCACGGATCCCGGAGAAGGAACCCTGGATGTCGTCGACGATCTGCTGTTGCGCGGCTTGGCGCTCCCTGAGTCCGTCCAGGCGTTCCAGGATTTCCAGTTCGACATCTTCAAGGTCCGAGCGGCGCTTGTTCAGCGACGCGATGTCGCTTTGCAGTGCAACGAGATCCTTGGAAAGTCCCGTCCCGCTGTTCAGCCGTGCTTCGTCCCGCTCAATGCGGCTAGCCACTTGCTCGACGTCTGCCTCTGACCTGCGCAGCTCGGCTTCGGCGTCGTGGACAGCAAGTTTCGCGGTCCCGAGAGCCCCGTTGGCCACGCTAAGGGCGTCTTGGAGATCGGTGATGCGGGGGTCGGTCTCCAACGTGCGACGGCGGTTCGCCAAGGATTTGAGCTTCGCATCCAACCCCTGCAGTTCGAGCAATTTCAACTGTTCCGCCGGTGCTGCCTTGGCCACGCTTACCTCCGCTTGATCGTGCCGGGGTTGATGTTCAGCCCCAGCCAGGCCTTGGGCCTGCTTGTCTCGACTCTAGCGCCTAGGGTGCTCCCCTGCCTCGCTTAGCCGGGAGTCAGAATGAAGTCCCAGGGATCGCTGTTGGTGGAAGCCACCCGGATCTCGACGTCGTGACCCTGGTCAGCGAGCACGTTGCCCAGCGCTTCGGCCGCCGCGGGCAGCCACAGCCACTCGCTCGCGAAATGCGACACGTCAACGAGGTACGGCCTGCCGTCAACGGCAGCTTCGCGGGCCTCGGATGCAGGGTGGTGCCGCATATCCGCGGTGACGTAGATGTCTGCCTGGCTGGCGCGGACGGCGTCGAAGAGACTGTCGCCGGCTCCCCCGCAGACTGCCACACGGCGCACGAGCCCATCTTTGTCCCCGGCGACGCGCACGCCGCCGGCCACTGAGGGCAGGATCTCGAACACCCGAGCGGCGAAGTCTCCCAGGGTCATGAGTTCGGGCAGGTCGCCGACCCGGCCGATGCCCTCTTCCGGCAGGCCGTGGGCCGCAGGAGCCAGGGGCACAACGTTGTCCAGTCCAAACGCGTCTGCGAGGACATCGGAAACCCCTCCGACGGCGGAGTCCCCGTTGGTATGCACGGTCAGCAGGCCGGTACCTGACTCAATGAGCCGATGGACAGCAAGGCCCTTGGCGCTCGTGGCGGCAACGGAGGTGACGCCCTTGAGCAGCAAAGGATGGTGCGTCACGAGGAGCTCGGCGCCCCACTCAATGGCTTCTTCAATGGCGGCGAGCGTCGGATCCACAGCGAACAGGACCTTGGTGACGGTGGCGGTTGGCCGTCCGACCACCAGTCCCACCTCGTCCCATTCCTCGGCGAGCGATTCCGGCCAGAGCTCCTCCGCTGCCAAGAGGACCTGACCTAGCGTAGGAGTGCTGGCTCTTGGAGTTCCGGCTGCGCCATTCTCCGGTTCATCGCCGGATCCTGTATCTGCAACCGCGGTGTTCACAGCTTCCATGCATTACATTCTTGCGCATCCGGCGGCCAAGTCGCGCTTGCCGCAACCGGCCGGTTCGAGATTGTTGCCAGTGGCCGGGTCCGCGCCGTCACAGTCCCGTAAGGTTGTGCGGGAATCATCCAGGCCTCCCGGCCATTGAAGAGATCATGAAAACTTTTGTACTTGGCGGAGGCTGCTTCTGGTGCCTCGACGCTGTCTACCAGAAGACCAAGGGAGTCAGTTCCGTGGTTTCCGGCTACACTGGCGGGCACATCCGCAACCCTGACTATTACGATGTATGCTCCGGAATGACGGGCCACGCGGAGGTAGTCGCCGTGACTTTCGACGAGGACATCATTCCGGCGGACATCATCCTCGACATGTTCTTTGCACTGCACGACCCCACCACGCTCAACCGCCAGGGCTACGACGTCGGAACCCAGTACCGTTCCTCGATGTTCTACAACACCACGGAAGAAAAGATCCTCTTCGAGGAAGCCATCCTGCGGAACCAGGAACTGTGGTCCAAGCCGATTGTGACCGAGGTCAGCAGGCTGCCGGAATTCTACGAGGCCGAATCCATCCACCAGGACTACTACGCCAAGTTCCCGGAGCAAGGCTATTGCCAGGTGATCATCAACCCCAAGCTCGCCAAGGCCCGGAAATATTACTCTTCGTGGCTCCGCGCGTAGCAGCGTGTAGCACCGCTCGTTAGGCTGACCTCAGCAGTAGCTATTTCAGCGAATTCAGAGAATAGGCATGATTACATGGCACGGATCTACGACGACGTCACCCAGCTGATCGGCGGAACCCCCCTGGTCCGCTTGAACAGGCTCACCGAAGGCTTGGATGCCACGGTTGCCGTGAAGCTGGAGTTCTACAACCCCGCCAATAGCGTCAAGGACCGTATCGGCGTCGCGATCGTCGATGCTGCCGAGAAGTCCGGTGCGCTGAAGCCGGGCGGCACGATCGTCGAGGGAACCTCCGGCAACACCGGCATCGCCCTGGCCCTGGTCGGCGCGGCGCGAGGTTACAAGGTCATCCTGACCATGCCGGAAACCATGTCCACCGAGCGCCGTGTCATGCTGCGCGCCTACGGTGCCGAGATTGTCCTGACTCCCGGCTCTGAAGGCATGCGCGGCGCCGTCGAAAAGGCCCAGGAAATTGTCGCCAACACGGAAAACTCCGTCTGGGCCCAGCAGTTCGCCAACGAGGCAAACCCGGAGATCCACCGCACAACCACTGCCGAGGAAATCTGGGCTGACACCGAGGGCGGCGTGGACATCTTCGTCGGCGGAGTCGGCACGGGCGGCACCATCACCGGCGTCGGGCAGGTCCTGAAGGAGCGCAAGCCGGAGATCCAGATCGTGGCCGTCGAGCCCAAGGACTCCCCTATCCTGAACGGCGGCGCCCCCGGCCCGCACAAGATCCAGGGCCTTGGTGCGAACTTCATCCCGGAAATCCTGGACACCAATGTCTATGACGAGGTTCTCGACGCAACCCTCGAGGACTCTGTGGCCACCGCACGCGCCCTCGGCACCAAGGAAGGCATCCTGGGCGGCATCTCCGCCGGCGCGGCCGTCTGGGGTGCGCTGCAGCTCGCGAAGCGTCCGGAGAACAAGGACAAGCTCATCGTGGCAATCGTTCCCGACTTCGGCGAACGTTACATCTCCACAGTGCTTTTTGACGACATTCGCGGCTGATTGCGGACCCCGCCCAACCGCTTTCTTTCATTTCCTGTAGAAAGGTCTTTGTGAGCTTCTTCGCAAGACTTATGGAGGACCTCGAGGCCGCCCGGTCACATGACCCGGCGGCCCGAGGCTCCTTTGAGAACTTTTTTGCCTACTCCGGACTGCATGCCATCTGGGCACACCGCGTGACGCACAAATTGTGGCAACACCCTGAGCTGCGCTTCCCGGCACGGCTCATTTCCCAGCTTGCCCGGTTCCTGACCGGGATCGAGATCCACCCCGGCGCGACCATCGGCCGCAGGTTCTTCATTGACCACGGAATGGGTGTGGTGATCGGCGAGACCGCCGAGATCGGCGAAGACGTCATGATCTACCACGGAGTGACGCTGGGCGGCCGTTCCTTGGCCAAGGTCAAGCGCCACCCCACCATCGGGGATCGGGTCACCATCGGAGCCGGAGCCAAGGTCCTTGGTCCCATCACCATAGGCGCCGACAGTGCGATAGGCGCCAACGCCGTCGTGGTCAAGGACGCGCCGCCTGAGTCGATCATCACCGGCGTTCCCGCAACGTGGCGGCACCGTGATGCCAAGAGCGAAACGAAACCCGCCGTCGACCCCGCCGAGTACTACATCGAGTACCGGATCTAGCCGGAAAAGCGTTTGTAGGCGTTCCAGAAGACGGTGTCGAAGGCCCGGTCGGGAAGCACCCTCCGCAAGGCCAGAATGGTCCGGGCTCCCCTGCCCACCGGGTAGCGGGTCCTGGGCCTTCGCGAAGTCGCCGCATGGACTATGGCGCCCGCCACGGTACGCGGGTGCGTCGAAAGTGCGGTTCCCGACGTCGACGCCAGGGCGGCCGCCACGATCCCGGCCTGCTCGCGATAGGGTCCATGTCCCGAGACCGTCAGCAGGCTCTCCCCGGCGATGGTTCCCCATTCCGTGTCCGTGCCGGCAGGTTCGATGATTGCAACGTCGATGCCGTGGGGCTTCAGTTCCAGGCGGAGCGAGTCGCTGAGGCCCTCGACGGCGAATTTGGTTCCGTGGTACCACGCTCCCAGGGGCTCATACATTTTGCCGCCGATCGAGGACACGTTGATGATCCTGCCCGAACCCGCAGCACGCATCACGGGAATCACCAGTTGGGACATCCGGGCGAGACCGAAAACGTTGACCTCGAACTGGCGCCGGCCCTCGTCCAGCGGCACCTCTTCCAAGGAACCATAGGACCCGTATCCGGCGTTGTTGACCAGTACGTCGATCCGCCCCTGCTCGGCCAGGACAAGGTCCACGGCGGCTTTCATCGAGTCATCCTCAGTGACGTCCAGAGGCAGCACCTTGATTCCGTGGGCTTTGAGCGGCTCCATCTTTTCGAGCCGCCGCGCCCCCGCGTACACGACCATGCCCGCTTTGCTGAGCTTGATGGCGGCTTCGAAACCGATTCCGGTTGACGCACCTGTGACGAATGCGACTCGTTGCGGCATGGACTGCTCCCTCGTGCGGCGGATGGTGTTTTCCTTCAGGACGTACCTACGGCAAAGGCCGACGCCTCCACAGTAACGCGGAAGTGCCGGCCTTTGACTTGAACCGAATGGGCCTGCCCAAAGAAATGGGGCAGCAGGGTCCTTAGTGGGTGTCGACTGCCGAGATCTCGGACTTGTCTTCGCCCCAGAGGGTGTGGAAGGTTCCTTCGGCGTCGACGCGGCCGTAGGTGTGTGCGCCGAAGAGGTCGCGCTGTCCCTGGATGACGGCTGCGGCGAGGCGCTTGCGGCGAAGTCCGTCGTAGTAGGCCAGCGAGGAGGAGAACACGGGGACCGGGATGCCCAGCTGCACGGCCGTTGCCACCACGCGGCGCCATGCCGGCAACGCGCCGGCGATCGCCTTGGTGAAGGCCGGGGCGAACAGCAGGTTGGCCGGCTTCTCTTCGGCCGCGTAGGCGTTGGTGATTTCCTTGAGCAGCTCGGCGCGGATGATGCAGCCGCCGCGCCACAGCGAAGCGATTTCATCGAGCTTGAGGTCCCAGCCATATTCCTTCGCGGCCGAGGTCAGCATGTCCAGGCCCTGGGCGTAGGAAACCAGCTTGGAAGCGTAGAGCGCCTGGCGGACGTCCTCGACGAAGTTTTCGGGGACCTCGACGGCGATTTCCTCACCCGCGAGCAACTCCTGGCCCAGCTTGCGCTGTTCCGCCTGGGAAGACAGTGCCCGGGCGAAGACGGACTCCGCGATGCCCGAAACCGGGGAGCCGAGCTCGAGGGCGGAAATGACCGTCCAGCGGCCGGTGCCCTTCTGCCCGGCAGCGTCGACGACCACATCGACGAACGGCTTGCCCGTCTTGGCGTCGACGTGGCCCAGGACCTCTGCGGAGATTTCGATCAGGAAGGAAGCGAGTTCGCCCTTGTTCCATTCGGCGAAGATCCTGGACTGCTCGGCCGGTTCGATGCCGGCGCCGGAGCGCAGGAGATCGAAGGCTTCACCGATGACCTGCATGTCGGCGTATTCGATGCCGTTGTGGACCATCTTGACGAAGTGTCCGGCGCCGTCGGTGCCGATCCAGGCGCAGCAGGGCTGGCCGTCAACCTTGGCGGAGATCTTTTCGAGCAGCGGGCCCAGAGCCTCGTAAGACTCCTTGGAACCGCCGGGCATGATGGAGGGGCCGTTGAGGGCGCCCTCTTCGCCGCCGGAAACGCCGACGCCTACGAAGTGCAGGTCCTTCTCGGCCAGCGCGGATTCGCGGCGGCGGGTGTCCTCGTAGTGCGAGTTGCCGGCGTCGATCACGATGTCACCGGGCTCCAGCAAGGGAACGAGCTGGTCGATGACGGCGTCAACCGGCTTGCCGGCCTTCACCATGATCAGGACCCGGCGGGGCTTCTCGAGGGAGTCCACGAGTTCCTGGAGGGTTTCCGTGCGGATGAAGTCGCCGTCCGTGCCGTGCTTGGCCAGCAGGGCGTCGGTCTTCTCGACGGAGCGGTTGTGCAGGGCAACGGTGAAGCCGTTGCGGGCCAGGTTGCGGGCCAGATTGGCGCCCATCACCGCGAGGCCGGTGACACCGATGTGTGCTGACATCAAAACTCCAATTCATTCTTGTGCATCGAGTCCTGCTAGGAGCGAGGAAACGCTTTCTAGAGCAGTAGCTGGAATAAACCATACGTATTCGGACCACGTCTGGGAAAGTTGCGCCCACGTTTTGGAAACGTCCGCGTCACAAAAGAGTCTATGTTGCGAGCTCGCCCTCTGGGGAGTTCGCCGGCGCCCGGGCTTCCGGTGGCGGGGCGCTCAACGCCACTATGCTTACGACTATGTCAACCAGTCTCCACTACCGCGCTGTCGAGCACCTCGGTACCCGGATCGTCGGCGGTAAGCTCCCCACCGGTCACGTCATGTTGGCTGAGCACCTTGAGGAGGAGCTCAAAGTGTCGCGGTCGGTGGTCCGTGAGGCCGTCAGGGTATTGCAGTCTCTGGGACTGGTGGAAACCATCAAGCGTGTTGGCATCCGGGTCCTCCCCGCGCACCGCTGGAATCCCTTCGATCCGCTTGTCATCCGCTGGCGGCTGGCCGGAGAAGGCCGCGGCGCACAGTTGCGCTCCCTCGCCGAACTGCGCTCCGCCGTCGAGCCCGTAGCCGCGGAACTGGCCGCGGAAAACGCTCCGGAGTCCCTGCGAAGCGAGCTGGTGGACATCTCCCTGGCCATGCGGGAAGCCGGCCGTGCGGGCGACATGCCCACCTTCCTGGACCTCGACATCCGCTTTCACGCGCTGGTCCTCTCCGGTTCAGGCAATGAAATGTTCGCAAACCTGATCGGGCAGGTCACGGAGACACTCACCGGCCGGACAGTTCACGGGCTCATGCCGGAACATCCGAAGGAAGCTGCCCTGCAATGGCATCTGGATGTAGCCCAGGGCATCAGGGACGGCGACGGCGACAAGGCCCGCGAGGCCTCCTCCAACATCATGCGGGAGACCATCGCGGACCTGTCGCCGGGCTGGGAAGGCCAGCCCCGGGTATTTGTTCCAGTCGAGCGGCCGGGAGGTTAGGCCACCGGCTGGAAGTTCAGCAGGACCTTCCCGGATTCGGCCGAGTTCCTGGCCACCTCGAAGGCCTCCAGGCCGCGGTCCAGCGTGAATTCGTGGGTCACCACAGGATCCACGTAGAGCGAACCGTCCGCGAGCGCCGCAATGACCTCGTCAATCTCATCGTTGAACCGGAAGGAACCGAGCAGTTCGAGCTCGCGGGTGATGGCCAGCGAAATGAAGACCGGCTGCGGTCCCGAGGGCAGCAGCCCGACCATGACCACCTTCCCGCCGCGTACCGCGCCCTTGATGGCCGATGCCAGTCCGAAGTGGCTGCCGGAGGACTCAATGACGACGTCGGCTTCCACGGCGGCGATTGCCTCTGCGTCATCGCCCTTGAGAACTTCGTCGGCGCCCACTGCACGCGCGATCTCAAGAGGCTTGTCATGCATGTCGACTGCCACGATCCGGGTTGCCCCCGCACGCTTGAGGACAGCTACTGCCAGCGCACCGATCGGACCGCTTCCGATCACCAGCGCCGTCTTTCCGGCCACGTCACCTGCGCGGGAAACGGCGTGCCAGGCAACGCTGGCCGGTTCCACAAGCGCCGCCGTGCGCAAGTCCAGCGTGGCCGGAAGGGCCCGGAGCATGCGGGACGGCAGGGTGGCGTAGCGGCTGAAGGCGCCGTCCGTGTGCGGGTACCGCGCTGCACTGCCGAGGTAGGTGCAGCCCGGCGATAGGTTGGGCCGGTCTTCCGGATACTTGGCGGCACCCGGAGCGGGGGTTGCCGGATGAACCGCGACGGCGGTTCCGGCTGCCGGGCCGCTGCCATCGGCGGCCTGCTGGACGACGGTGCCGACAATTTCGTGACCGAGCACCATGGGAGCCTTGAGGATTGACTCCCCCGCCGCGCCATGGAGCCAGTAGTGCAGGTCCGAGCCGCAGATGCCACCGTAGGCGATCTCGACGACGGCCTGGTCAGGGGTGGGAACAACGAGGGCTATGTCCTCGATGCGAAGGTCGCCTGCGGCGTGGGCCACGACGGCGGGCGAAGACTGGGGAAGCTGGAAACCGCTCATTAGACGACCACCGTCATTCCGCCGTCAACGAAGATCGTCTGGCCGTTGACGAAGTTCGAAGCCTCCGAGGCAAGCCACACCGCCGGGCCGGCGAGATCCGCCACGGTGCCCCACCGGTGGGCCGGCGTCCGGCCGAGGACCCAGGAGTTGAAGTCGGGATCGTCCACGAGGTTCTGGGTCATCTCAGTGTGGATGTAGCCCGGAGCGATGCCGTTGATCTGGAGGCCGGAGGCCGCCCATTCGGCGGTCATGGCGCGGGTCAGGTTGCGCAGTCCGCCCTTGGCGGCGACATAGGGTGCGATAGTGGGGCGCGCCAGGTCAGTCTGCACGGAGCAGATGTTGATGATCTTGCCGTGGCCCCGGGGGATCATGTGGCGGGCGGCTTCACGTCCTACGAGGAAGGCGCTTGTCAGGTCGGTGGTGATGACTCTGTCCCAGTCCTTCACATCCAGGTCCAGCATCGGGACGCGGTGCTGGATTCCGGCATTGTTGACGAGGATATCGAGGGGGCCGACGTTCTCCTCGACCCAGGCAACACCGCGCGAGGCCTCAGTATCGCTGGTGACGTCGAACGCACAGCTGTGGATGCGGCCGGGCCCGAAGTCCGCCGCCATGGCGGCTTCCGCGTCCTTGAGCCGCTCCGCGTTGATGCCGTTGAGGACAACGGTCGCACCGGCGTCGGCCAATCCGCGGGCCAGCGCGTTGCCGATGCCGCGGCTGGATCCGGTCACGAGCGCAACGCGCCCGGTGAGGTCAAAGAGTCCACTCATGGTTGTTTCCTTACTTAGTTCAAAGGGCTTAGGGAAGAGTCGCTGAGGTTGGCGATGGCCTGGCGGACAACTGCGAGGTCCTGGTCGCCGAGGCCCTGATCAATCAGTTCGCGGTAGAGTTCGACGCCGGCAGTCGCCATCGGGACGGCGGCACCGGCCGCTTCGGCGCTTTCGAGCACGAACCTTAGGTCCTTGTGCATGAACTTCGCGGGACCCGTGGGCGCGTAATCCTTCGCTGCCAGGCGTGGGCCGACGATCTCCAGGACCCGGCTTCCGGCGAGTCCACCGGCCAGGACATCGAAGAGGGCAGAGGCGTCCATGCCCGAGCGCTCGGCGAGTTCGGCGGCTTCCGCGAGCGCCGCCGTCGTGGTCCCGACGATCAGTTGGTTGCAGGCCTTCGCCAGCGAACCGGCACCCAAGTTGCCCATGCGGCGGACCGTGGCGCCCATGGAGTGGAGCACGGGAAGCGAGCGCTGGAAGTCTTCTTCGCCGGCTCCCACCATGATGGCCAGCGTGCCGTCCTGCGCACCTTTGGTCCCGCCGCTGACCGGGGCGTCGACGACGACGGCGTTCCTGCCGCTGGCGTCCTGGACCGTCCGGCCGAATTCCTGGACGGCAGTGGGAGACACGCTGCTCATGATGAGGATCGTGGTTCCCGGAACCGGCGCGCTCGAACGCCAGGAGTCGAGCAGCGGCGCGGCTGCGTCCTGGATATAGGAGAGATCCGGAAGCATGAAAATGATCACGGCTTGGTCCCGGAGCCCGGCAACCGATTCCGAACGTTTCCCGCCGAGGTTCTCCAGTTCGGCCAGCGCATCGGCCGAACGGTTCCAAGCGGTCACTTCCCAGCCGCCGGCAAGTAGATTGGCGGCCATGGGGAATCCCATGAGCCCGAGTCCCACAAAACCTACAGTCCTGGCAGTCATGTCCCGTTTGCACCTCACTTCTTTGTGGTTCATATTTTCAAAAACTGTTCAATATCCTAGCCGCAATTCAGTATGATGAACACTATGACGACTGATGAACTTACCATCGCGATCGCGGTCCCGCTCGAAGCTGAGCATGTGGAGCGTATCCGCGCAGTGGATCCCGGCATTACTGTCCTTTACGAACCCGAACTGCTTCCCCCGGAACGCTTTCCGGCCGACCATTCCGGCGATCCGGATTTCAAGCGCACTCCGGAACAAGAGGAGCGCTACTGGTCCATGCTGAACAAGGCACAGGTCCTTTACGGCTTCCCCAATGAGAACCCGGCCGGGCTGGCCCGCATCGCCCAGAGCAACCCGCACCTGCAGTGGATCCACGCCATGGCAGCGGGTGCAGGTGGCGCCGTCAAGGCTTCCGGCCTCGACAGCGAGACTCTGCAGAAGTTCAAGGTGACCACCTCCGCAGGCGTGCACGCCCTTCCGCTTGCCGAGTTTGCCGCCCTTGGCATCCTCAACGGCTTCAAGCGGAGCGCGGAACTCGCACAGGACCAGGCTGCCAAGGTCTGGCCGGAGCTGCGGACCCCCACCAAACTTGTGAACGGCTCCAAGCTGGTCGTCACGGGCCTCGGCGAAATCGGCCTTGAGACCGCCCGCATCGCCCGCGCACTCGGCATGAAGGTCAGCGGAACCAAGCGGAACGTCGAAGCGATCGAAGGAATCGACGAGGTCTCGGACAACGATGGCCTGGCAGGACTCCTGGCTACGGCCGATGCCGTCGTCAACACCCTGCCCGGTACGCCGTACACGGAGAAGCTCTTCAACCACGAGGTTTTCTCGGCCATGAAGCCCGGAACGGTCTTTGTCAACGTGGGCCGTGGAACCGTGGTTGACGAGGAGGCCCTCCTCGAAGCCCTGGACAACGGCCAGGTGTCCTACGCCTGCCTGGACGTCTTCGCCGTCGAGCCCCTCCCCCAGGACAGCCCGCTGTGGAACCATCCCAAGGTCATGGTCTCTCCGCACACCTCGGCACTCAGCGCGGCTGAGAACCGCCTCATCGCCGAGCGTTTCGTCGGCAACCTGCGTACGTTCCTCGACGGCGGGGAGCTCCCCCACCTCGTGGATACGGTGCACTTCTACTAAACCGCGAACAACCAGCGCGTCCTGGCGGCCCCTCCGGTATTTCCGGAGGGGCCGCTTTACTGTGTGGGGCTTACTGTGGGCGGACGCAACAATGCGACGGCCCCCTCCGAATTTCGGAAGGGGCCGTCGCTGCTTGCGTACGTCGGAGTACGGGACTACTTACTTCGCGTCTTCCAGGGAAAGGAGGTCGCGGCCAGCCGTTTCCGGGGTGAAGAAGGTGGTGATGTACGAAATCAGCGCCAGGACCAGCGAGTAGACCGCCAGGACCACCCAGGAGTTGCCCGTGGCGGCAAGGAGTGCGACACCAACGAGGGGCACGAGTCCGCCGGCCAGGACAGCAGAGAGTTCGCGGCTCAGGGCTACCCCGGTGAAGCGGTACTGCGAGCCGAAGAGCTCGGGCAGAAGCGGGCACTGCGGGCCAAGCATGGACTGCACGCCGAGGGCGATGCCGACCACCATGACGGCCCACACGAGGGTCACATTGCCGAGGGTCACCAGGTAGAAGGCGGGAATCGCGAAGATTGCCTGGAACAGGGCCCCATAGCGGTAGACCTTGACGCGACCGATTCGGTCAGACAAGGCACCGAAGGTCACCACCATGACGGCGGCAAATCCGGCGGCGATCAGTAGGCCGACCGGGCCGATGAACTTGTCGCCAGGAAAGACGCCTTCCTTGACGGACATGAATGAGATGAGCAGTGCCGAGTAGATCGAGGAGTTGCCGTTCTCGCCCATGCGGAGGCCGATGCCCACCAGCACATTCTTTTTGGAGTGCTTCCAGAGCTCACCAACGGGGTTCTTCACCACATTCTTGTGCTTCTCCAGCTCCTGGAACACCGGGGTTTCCTTCAGCCTGAGACGGATGAAGACTGCGACGACGATCAGCAGGAAGCTGGCGAGGAAAGGCACACGCCACAGCCAGCCTTCGAGCACGCTCTTGTTGGCCATGCCAATCAGGGCGAAGGTGCCGGCGCCGAGGAGGGTTCCAAGTTGGATGCCAACGAAAGGAAGTGAAGCGAAGTAGCCGCGGCGCTTGGGCGGAGCGACTTCGGAGATCAGGGTGGTCGCGCCCGCCTGTTCCGCGCCGGCGCCGAGGCCCTGGACGATACGGAGCGTCACCAGGAGGACAGCGCCGAGCATGCCTGCCTGGTCGAACGTCGGCAGTAAGCCGATCGCGAAGCTGGCAAGGCCCATCATGCCAATGGTCATCAGAAGGACCATCTTGCGGCCGAAGCGGTCTCCGATGAATCCGAAGAAGATACCGCCGAAGGGCCGCGCCGCGAATCCGACGCCATAGGTAGCGAACGACGCGATCAATGCGCCGCTTTCACCCAAGGGCTTGAAGAACAGCGGTCCGAAGATCAGGGCCGAAGCCAGGCCATAAATGTAGAAGTCGTAGTACTCCAGGGCGGATCCTACGGAGCTGGCAAGAGTTGCCCTTCGCAGCTGTTCCGGCTCAACTACTGCGTCGTCCATCTCAGCAAGCTTTGTCTTAGTACGAGTTGTCACAAGCACTCCCTCAAGAACACCCCAGACCCCCGTTGGCCTGGCGAGATAGTGTCAGCCGCCATGGCGTGAATCACTATAGTGAACAGAGTACAGCACGTTGGACAAGTTTCAAGTGGTGTAATCAGATTTATTTATGACCCCGCCGGGCGGCGAGTTTATGACCCCGCCTCGCGGCAAGATCCACTACCCCATCGGGTTGCCCAGCGAGTGGGCGAGCTCCTTGAGTTCCTTCACCATCAGGGCAGCCTGCTCCTCGGAAAAAGTGGCCTTCAGGGCTGTGACGGAGAGACCGAGGCTGGGGCCATGTGCCCCGTGGGTCGGCACGGGCACGGCAAGGCAAACCACGCCGAGCGTGGATTCCTCGTCCTCAAGGGCATAGCCCTGCTTGCGGATCGCAGCCACCTGGGCCTTGAGCTCGGCGGCACTGCGGAGGGACTTCGGGGTCATGACCGGGAGTTCCACGTCGTCCGGGAACATCGCTTCGATGTCATGGTCGTGAAGCTGGGCCAGGAGAACTTTTCCGACGGCACTCAGGGAAAGCGGCATTTTGTCGCCGATGTTCGATGTGAGCCGGACGGCCGGGTGCCCTTCGTAGCGGGCCAGGTAAATGATGTGGTCGCCGTCGATCATCGCGATCCGCACGGTTTCGCCGGAGAGCGTTGGTGCCTGCTCGCAGAACTTGTAGAACTCCTGGACTTCATCGAGCCTGCTGAGATAGGCGGCGCCAAGTTCAACCAGCTTCCGGCCCAGTGAAAAGTCGGCACCTTCGCGGGTAATGAGCCGGGCCTCCTCAAGGGCGAGCAGCAGGTTCGACGTGGAAGACTTCGGAATCCCTAGCTCCCTCGAAAGGTCGCTCAGCGTCAGCCGGCCTGACGGCGCCTCCGCCAAGGCATCCAGTACCGCCGCAGCGCGGGTCACGGCAGGCGCCGGCGACGAACTCCCCAATCCTTCGGCGGAACGGGGGGTGCGGGAATCGGCCATGATTCTCCTTCGCAATCGTGCGTCTGGCGCAGAGTGGGCGCGTGCCAAGGAGAAACGCTACCCGGGGGCAGCAGAACTCCGGTCCGCGGCAATCGCGCTTGTTCAATCCACTGAACAACCACCATCATAATGGCTAGGTGACGGGATGAGACGCGCCGGACGGAGAACGGCTTCCTTTCCATATCCAAAAATTCTCTGTATATTCATCTATGAGCTCTCCACCGCGGCATCCCCCAATAGTCGCGGTGGAGAGCTCTTCCAATTCCCCGGCTCGAATCAGGTACGACGCTAGCCCTGCTGCCGCCAAGGTGTGAGCCGCGGCAGCCAGCGCGGAACGTTGGCACGGTAGTCCTCATACTCGGCGCCGAACCTCCTTGCCAGCGTCGGCTCCTCATACAGCCTGACGAAAGCCACCACGGGAATTGCGCCCAGCGCGGCAAGGCCAAAAAGCTTCGGCTGTCCCAGCAGGAGGCCCTGTCCGGTGATCGCTGCGCCAATGCCCACGTAGATGGGGTTCCGCACGAACTGGTAGAAACCGCTGACCACGAGGTTCTTCGGCGGCGCAAAGGGTGCAGGCGTGCCCATTCCCTCAAGGGCGAACCGCGCAAACGAATTGGTGATCACGGCCGCGCCTGCGCCGATCAGGAGAACACCTGCGCACTGGGCCGCCAGTCCGCCGGGTACGGGCTGTTGCACTTTCCAGCGGGTCACAACCCACGGCAACAGACCGGCGGCGGTAGCCGGAGCTGCGGCGAACACCGCCGTACCAATTTTCGCCAGCCTCTTGTCACGCGCTGCATCTCCGGATGCCGTCATGCTGCCATTCTGAACCGCCAAACGATTGGCGGCAACCACGAGGCCACGAACGTACCTGGAATAAGAGGAAAGGCCCCTGAGCTGCGTTTTCGCAGATCAGGGGCCTTTCTCCCTTGGTCAGCAGTCTCCTAGCCGTTCGCTCGCTTGCGGCGAATCACCAAGGCCGAGCCGAGTGCAATGGCGGCGAGAGCCGCGAGCGTCAAGGAGAACACCATGGGGGCCATGCCGGTATCGGCCAGTCCGCTCATTGCCTTAACGGTTCCGGTGGTTGGGGGAACCACGGTGACCCCGGAGTCGACGGGCGGATTGACCGGCAGGACGACGGGCGGTGTGACCGGTGGTGTGACCGGTGGATCGACGGGTGCGGCACCGACCACAACCATGAGGTTGGCCGAGGCTGGCTCGAACAGCGCTGGCGAGAACCTCGGCGTGTTCGACGCACTGGCGATGCTCACCACGCCCCTCACGGTTCCGGCGGCTGGGAACGTCGAGGTGGAACTGATCACCCAGGCACCGTTGTCCTCGGTCACAGTTGCCGCGACCGGGTCCTTCCCTGCCCACGAGACCGTTGCGGTGATGGGTTCAGCAGCACCGGCGAATGTAACCCGCGCGACCTTGACGGTCTTCTCCCTGCCGGCGATCGCGGTCAAGTCCGTACCCGGCACGATCACCGGAGTGGCTTTGCGCGGAGCGGAGACACTCGGGATCCAGTCCTTCGGGGCCGTGGCCCAGTTGAGGCCTGCCTTGGTGCCGGACAGTGCGAAGTCGAGCCGACCGCCGTTCCGCAGCTCGTCCACGTCGACCCAGGCAGCCGTGTGCTCTTTGTCGTTCACAGTCACACCGGAGATGTAGCTCGGGAGCAACTCGTTCGCGCCCGCAGCAGCGATCCGCAGCTTTTCACCGCTCTCGAGGGTGATGGTGGCCGCCTGCACCTTGGGGGCGTTGAGCGCCATGATCCCGGAGCCCGGCGCCACCGGCTGGATGCCGAGCGAGGCCATCACATACCAAGAGGCGAGGGTGCCGAGGTCGTCATTGCCGACTCCGCCGCCGGGGGTGTTCGGGAAGCGGTTGAGGTTGGCCGCGAGCACATCGTTGGTCTTGGCCGGCTCACCGACAAAGCCGTACAGCCAGGGGTTCATCATCATCGGCTCGTTGCCCGGGTTGTATCCGATGCTCGTGTAGTACGTGCTGCCACCAGCGGCCCAGCTACTCGGAGAGACCCCCGGAGCAGACTGGAGGGCCGGTTGGTTGAAGTAGTAGTCCAGTCGCTTGACGAACTCATCGCGACCACCCATCTTCTGCTGCAGGCCGACCACATCCTGCGTCGCCATCCACTGGTAGTGCCAGGGGGTTCCCTCGTGGAAACCGGACCGGGTCACATCCGTGAGCTCGGGAGTGGAGACGAACTTACCCTCGGGAGTGACGGCGTTGACGATGCCTTTGAAACCGCCGCTGAGTGTGACATCCGGGTTCCAAAGCTTCGACCAGTTGGTGCCGCGGGCCAGGAACTCCGCGGCCTGCGCGGTCTTGCCCAGGCGCTGTGCGGCCGAGCCGATGCTGGCGTCCGCAGCGGCGAACTCCATCGTGGCCGAGCCGCCGTGCCGGTACTCTTCGAACTGGCCGCCGAGGCCGCCGCCCGACTCCGGGTAGAAGGGGATGTGCCCCTTGGCCAGGTAGAACGCGGCGCTCTGCCGGCCGACGGATGCGACGCCGGCGGGAGGCGCCGTCGTGGCGTTCTCGACGAGATAGTCCCACATCCGGTCGGCGATGTCGGCGGGCACGGTGCCGAGCGTGAAGTTCTCGGCGATCCACGGCGAGACCGGGTCGCCGGCCATAATGTTCGTCTCGACCGAGCCGAGCGACCAGCGCGGGAACCAGCCGCCCTCGACCCGGGCCTGGTACATCGACCGGACGATGTCGGCAGTGCGGTTCTTTGCGAACAGAGCATGGAACGTCGCCTGCGTGCGGTAGGTGTCCCACAGCGAGAACGTCTGGTAGTAGTTCCAGCCGTCGGCGGTGTGCAGCTTGCCGTCCATTCCCGTGTACCGGCCGTCGACGTCGCTTCCGATGGTCGGTGACAGCAGCGCCTTGTACAGCTGGGTGTAGAAGATCTTGCGCTGCTCGGCGGACGCTGTGATTTCGAACCGGCCGAGTTCGGCGTTCCAGGCGTCGCGGGCTTTCGCTCGGATCTGATCAAACGGCACGCGGGTGCCGCTTGAGCTCGCCTCCGCGATCCGGTTGCCGCGGGCGCCTTCGACGCTCACGAATGAGACCCCGACGCTCACCTCGACATCGCGGTCGGTCGTGGTGTCGAACGTGGCGACGAAACCGTTGTTGCCGTTGCTGACCTCGCTGGAGTTCCGGCCGACGACGAACTGGGCGTCGGTGCCCCATGTGCCCGTCGAAAGCGGAGCGCGGTCGAATGTGGCGCTGAAGTAGTAGCGCGACTTCTTCTCGTTGCCGCTGCAGAATCCGCCGTTGTCGATCCAGCCCTCGAGGGTGGTCCCATCGACCCAGGAGACCGAACTGGCGCCGGCGGTGCGCAGCGTTTGCCCCGTGTTGAACGAGAGATTGGAGGTTGTGCCGGCCGGGAAGGTGTACTTGTGCGCGCCCACTCTGGTGGTGGCCGAGAGATCGACCTTGACGGAGTTGTCAAGAGTGACACCGTAGTAACCGGCTGTGGCGGATTCGCTTCCGGATTGGATGCTGGTGGACCGCCGCGAGGTTGTGGGCGTGGCGGTGGTGCTGGGCGAGACCAGGAGCTCACCGGCGGCCGGGCAACCCGCACTGTTGACGTGCCGGTGGCTGAACCCCCACACGCGACCGGCCTCGTGGCTGTACGACGTGGAACCGTAGCTGTTGGTGTTGTCAGGGCTGAGCTGCACCATTCCGAACGGGAGCGTCGCCCCCGGGTAGGCGTTGCCCTCGCTCTCGGTGCCAACGAACGGGTTGACCTCGTTGGAAAGGTCGGTGACGGCCGGAGCCGCGGATGCCTCGACTGGAGTTCCGATCGCGAGCGCGGCCGCGACCGCCATCGCCGGCGCGAGCCGCGAACGACGTGGCCCCCTCCGGCTCCCTGGGCGTAACGCCGGACTGTCGTGTGGGCTTGACATCGTGGGGTGTCCTCCTTGACCTGGCTCACGGGTATCGAGCATCGACGCTCATCACCGGTTCCGCCGTCGAGCGGTGGGCGGATAACAGTGCGTGGAAACGTTTCCACGCCGCCGAGTCTACTGAGCGCACCTCGACCGCGTCAATGGCGGAGAAGTAGCGAACGAGATGAGTACGGCCAACGGGGGATTTACAGGGGCTTCCGAACTGGTGTCAGCGCGCGGCGAGCACTGCGTCGCGGCTCAGCTCTCCCGAGCCCCGCACAATAAGACGGGTGTCGAGCGTGATCGTCTGCGAGGGCGAGATATCGCCGTCCAGGCGCTTGTAGAGCATCCCCACCGCGATCTGCCCCATCGCCTTCGGGTCCTGCGCCACCACTGTGATCCCGGGCACGACGACGTCGGCAAGTTCGAAGTCGTCGAAACCCACGATCGCCAGCGAGGTGTTGTGGATACGCAGCGCGCCGATCACGTTGATGCTCGTGCGGTTGTTGCCGGCGAAAACCGCGGTCGGCGGGTCATTCGACGCCAGCATCCGCCCGAGTGGCTCGTCCACCGGTTCCCGTGTCGTCGCGCTGGAGTAGACGAGTTCGGGGTCGAAGGGGATGCCCGCTTCCTCAAGCGCAGCCCGGTAGCCGGCGATGCGCTCGCTCGCGGTATAGAGGTCCGGCCGATCGGTGAAGCACGCGATCCGCCTATGCCCGTAGCCGATGAGATGCGCGACGCCGGTGCGCGCGCCGCCGCGGTTGTCCACGATTACGGAGTCGACATCGAGCACCCGCGGTGGGCGGTCGACGAAGACCATGCTCGTACCGGCGTCGAGCTCCGCACGCAGGTATTCCTCGTCGCCGCCTTCGGGGAGAGTGATCACCAGGCCATCGACCCGGCGGGCGCAGAAGGTGAGGATCATCTTGCGGGCGCGCTCCGGGTCCTTGTCCGAGGAGGCTGTCAGGAGCACTGAATCGCGCCGGAGGACCTCCTCCTCCACGGAGCGGTTCAGCAGGGAGAAGAACGGGTCCGCGACATCTTCGACCAGCAGCCCGATGCTGGCCGTCGCCCCGGTTCTGAGCATCCTGGCACTGTCATTGCGACGGAACCCGAGGCTCTCGATCGCAGCGTTGACCGCGGCGATGCTCTCCTCGCTCACGTTCGACTTGCCGTTGACGACCCGGGAGACCGTGCCGACGCCGACTCCGGCGACCCGTGCGACGTCTTTCATCGTGGCACGGGCGTTTGGACGCTCGGCAGCCGCTCTCACCCCGTCACCTGCGTCCTTTTCCGAAACCATTCCGCGTTGCATATTAGCATCGCGATCCGCTTCATCGCGGTGCGCGGCCCGGTGCGGAGCCGTATCCGGAGATAGAAGTAGAAGCAAAGTCAACCGTAGCTATTAGGAAGGAGCACCTGGATGAAGCGCCTCATACACATGTCGGGGAACAGTGGGCAAGGCCGCCCCCGCTCCGTAGCCAAACCACATGATCCCGTGGTCATCCACACGCGCGGTGCTCATGAGCGCGCCAGGAGGCTCCGCCATGTTGATGGCCTGGTCGGCAGCAATGCCCACGACGGTTCCATCGGCCTCATGTGCTGAGAACTTCACACGACGCCCGCAAAGCTGGTTCATCTCATCGAGGCGCCGCCGGTAAACGATGCCGATATTGTTCGGATCTCCCTCAACCCGCCAGAGCCCAACAAGTTCGACCTGTTCCGACCAATACCGCTGCACGGCAGCAACGATCTCCGTCAGCGGGTCAGCATCGATCGCAGGCACATCGTTCTCCCTCTTTTTAGCCAAGAATACGGGGACGGGCGATGTTCGGCTATACGCCCCGTATGCTCACCGTCGGTCGTGATAATGGGCCAAAAGAAAAGAGCCCCGAGCTGCGTTTTCGCAGCTCAGAGGCTCTTCTTTCCTGGTGGGTCCTACCGGGATCGAACCGATGACATCCACGGTGTAAACGCCCTAAGCGACAAAAGAGAGTCTTGGAAGACCTTGGAGTCTTTGCCCCAAAATCCGCGCCGTTACTTGGCTAGACGGCGATTGCATGCGGAGCGGGTTGGAACATCCTGGAGCCGCCCGGAGTCGAAGTTTGCTGCACATTTGCTGCACGCCGGGGATCTTCCAAAGCCGAGAGGACAGTGGCCTTGGGTGTCTCGGCGAGGTGCGCGTACCTCCGGGTTGTGGTGGGCGAGACGTGACCCAGCAGTCGGCCAACTTCCTCGAGTGAGACGCCGCCCTGGATGAGCCAGCTTGCATAGGTGTGACGGAGGTCGTGGACCGTAGCGTGCTCAACCCCGGCCGCTTCGAGGGCAGGCAGCCAGACACGGGCCCGCCAGTTGTCACCGTCAACGATCGGCCCGTCTCCGAAGAGCAGCAGCCCGGAACGGCAAGACCCTTCGCGATGAGCATGGCCGCACGCCTTGGCGGGCTCAATGTCGAGGCTCGCTATCTGGGCCGAAACCCACCCTGGCATTGGAACATCGCGCACACGCCGGCCCTTCGGGTACGGCTTAATGATCCTCTCGGTGGAATCCCACACTTCGGCAACCCTGATCATCCCGCGCGCGGCCGCCAGACGGTGCGCGTGTAGGCCGACGGCTTCACCCCATCGCACACCCGTCCCGACCAAGAGTGCCGCGATCGCTTTGTCCCGCGGCTGAGTCAGCTTTTCGGAGACTGCCCCAAACTCTTCCCTGGTCAGATAACGCTCAGTCGCCGGGCGCCGTCGCGGCAGCTTGGCCCGATAGGCGGGGTTGGTGTCGATGATCTCGGCATCAACAGCAGCACTCATGGACGCGGCAAACTGGTTCACTATGCGCCCCACGGTAGCGGCTGAGATTGTGGGATTCACGAACTTTGCGCCGGGGTCTGTTCTCAGAACTGCCTTACGGCGGGCAAGCTCTGACTTGCTGATGACCTTCTCTTGCTTCCCGAGCTCGGCTATCCATGCCCTTACCTCTTGACGGGTGATGTCAGCAAGCGCAACGTCCTTCCACTTCGGAAGTACGTACTTTTCCAGATTCCCAAGCTCGGCCTCGCGCGTGGACGGTTCGATCTGGCGCGTAGGCCACCACTCCTCGCACCAGTCTCCCCAGGGGCGGCCGGCAGAATCCGGGTCCCTCCAGGTTGCCTTGCGGGTTTCGACTTCCTTGGCGCTCGCAGCTTTGTCAGCAGCCCTCTTATGGGTGAAGGTCCCAGCGCTACGCACTTTTCCATTGATATCCCGGTATTGCCCCTGCCACTTTCCAGTAGGCAGCTTCCTGCTCCAGGCCATCACGTCCTCCTTATGATTGCTGAATGCTGAAAATTGCTCGACTGCTCACAGAAGTCCTGTCCCCCACGGTATTGGTGACCCTGTTCCTGGTCATCACTGGCTCGGTGCGCGATGGGGTGCGCGGCTTCTGGTTCGGGCTGATCGCTGCTGCCTTCACGGCGCTTGGACCCTTCGCCGGGATACTGGTGGCGAAGCGCCTAGGCAAAGTCACCGACCACCATGTGAGCGACCGGCGGCAGAGAGTACCGGTTCTCGTGGCTTCGCTAGGGTCAGCCGCGGTCGGGCTCGCGCTTCTGCTGATCCTGGGCTCGCCCCAGTCGGGCGTTGTCGGGCTGCTGTCTGTGGCACTTGGGATGGTCCTGGTCGGTGCTGTCAGTTCGTTCTGGAAGCTCTCCGTCCACACCGCCGTCGTTACTTTTGTCGCGCTCGCCTCCGTCATCTCTCTCGGAGCCGCAGCGCTTCCAGTCCTTCTGGTACCCGCGACCGTGGGGTGGTCGCGGGTCAAGCTCGGAGACCACACTCTCGCCCAAGTAATCGCAGGTGTGCCGGCCGGGGGCATCGTCGCCCTCGCCTACGCCGCTTCGATCTGAAGCTTGGCGGCTTTACGTTTGGATCGCCAAGAGGCGAGCCAGACGATCATCAGACCCGAGGCCACAAAGATGATGGACAGTTGACTGATGTGTTTCACGAAGGTGTCTGCCGCGTGGACGACGAGAACAGCCAGCGTCGCGAAAGGAACAACAAAGACCATGGTGAAGCCGATCGACTGCAGGATCGCAGACCATCGGTAGAGGTCCGATCGCCGGGGATCAAATGCCACAGGGAGCAACATGACCAGTAGGCAGACAGATACGTAAGCCAGGTAAAAGCGCCACGTGTTGAAGTAGACGTGACCGGCGGGCGTCGGATCCGGGTCCACGCCCCCTCCTGCGTAGGCACCCAGGACAAACGAGGCCATGGTGATCCCCATGGCGAACCCCAAAACCCAGATCCCGGGCCGGCCGCTCACCAACCACTCGACGTGCATCGAGTCGAAAGCCTGGGCGATGACCTTCCCAAGCGTGAAAAAGACTATGAACAAGGCCACCCGCAGCAGCACATTCGTGATGTTGATGCCGCCCAGCGCCTCATCCACGATGGCGTATACAGGCCGGATCGAGAGCGCGACCGAAACCGTCATCAACAGGAAGCACGAGAACAGCGGCACTCCCTTGCCTCGCCAGGCCCCCCGCGCCCGCACGACCGTGGAGAACGCACAAATGGCTAGAGCCGACAGCTGGAGAATGATCATCCGAGCTTGTCCATCAGTCGCGCATTGTCATCACCCGGATCATTCTTGATCGCGTTGACCAGTTTTGGCAGGAATTCACCCATCATGCGGGCCCTCTGTCCGCGGCTCATCGCCTGTAGTAGCGGTCCAACCATAGCGAGCCAGCCTTCCACGTCGCTATCGAGATAGGGCTCCGGGGCCAGATCTAAGGCAACCGCTAGCCTGCGCAGGACATCTGCTTGCGGAGTGGTATGGCCCGCTTCGATGTTCCCGACAGTGCGAGCGGAGACCCCACTCATCGCCCCCAGTTCGGCTTGAGTCAGCCGCTTTTCGGCCCGCCGCGGGGCGATCCTTCTTGCAAACTCCCCCCGTTCTTGCTCCGTCATGACCGCGAATGAATCTGATTCTTTCCGATTCTGGGTAACCATCATGCAAGAAACGATAGCAGTATTGCCGATTTAGCCATAGGCGATACGCAATAAGGCATCCGATTCTTGCGTTTAATCGGAAATAGTGATTATCTATTTCCTATGAACAGAAACCCACTGAAAGGACCGGCCGTCCGAAAGATACGGATGGCAGCCGGAATTTCAGCAGTTCGACTTGCGGATGCGGCAGGCGTCAGCCCGCATCAACTGTCCCGCGTTGAGAACGGTCACATTGAACCTTCGAAAGAGTGGCTGAAGATTGTTGTTGACGAGCTCGGGAAACTGCTTATCGAGAAGGTTGCCGGCGGCGAAGCCATCAAAAACGGCAGCCGACATGGTGAAGCAGCATGACTCCCGTCCAGCGGCTCACGGTCAAGGA
>FTCF01000455.1_pt1 | contig 24617 bp, 28 predicted proteins | sample 1639631 | NCBI WGS metagenome assembly FTCF01 (sample SAMEA3914864, study PRJEB12502) | metagenome | biome: forest; material: soil | place: USA | collected 2012-03-12 | depth 0.3 m
CGGGCACGGGGTCGCGACAACCAGGACCGCCACGGCCCGCACCGGATCCGAGCTGAGCGCCCAGGCCGCACCGGCCAGAACCAGGGTCAACGGGACAAAAAAGACAGCGAACCGGTCTGCAGTGCGCACGAAGGGAGCTGAAGCGGCCTGGGCCTGCTCCACCAGGCGGACCACACCTGCATAGGTCGAGTCCGCTGCGGCTGCGGTAGCCATGAGGTCGACGGGCGCTCCGGCGTTCACCACGCCGCTGCGAACGTCATCACCCACGAGCCTTTCCACCGGTAGGGACTCTCCTGTCAGTGCGGACTCATCCAACGTCGCGGCCGACAAAAGTCTTCCATCCACCGCGAGGACTTCCCCGGTGCCGACGACGATCAGATCCCCCACAGCGAGCGCCTCTACGGGGACCGATTCCACGCCACCCTCAACCCGGCGGCGGGCCGTCCGCGGTGCGCGTTCCACGAGCAGGCTCAGTTCCCTTCTGGCCCGGGCCTGCGCTCGCGCCTCCAGAAGCCGGCCCGTGGCGAGCATTACCGCGATCATTGCGCCGGCGAACGGTTCGTTGACCCACAAGGCGCCACCCAGAGCTAGCACAGCAATGAGGTCAACGCTGGCCTGCCCACGCCGAAGCGCACCCGCCACCCAAGCTAAGGCGAACGCCAGACCGAGAACCGTCCCCGAAGCCCAGAGCATGGCTGCCACTGCGTACCAGCCCAACAGCCACTCCAATCCACCCCCACACAACAAAAAGGCGGCGGTAACGAAGAGCAGCAACTCAATCCGGTCACGCAGGTAGCCCATGAGCCCATACTCACATGCCGGACACACCCGGAAGAAGCGCCGAAAGTCCCGTACTCGGGCCATTGTTTCCTGCAAAACCGTCCTAGTCCCTAGCAGAGGGACTGGCACCGGACAGCAATGGGTTGAGCCTTTCGCGCTGGGGTGTCTGACCCCTTGCGCATTGTCCTGACATGCTGGCCCGCTCTGTTTGTTGGCTTACGTGAGCAGGGTGAACGTCCAGCAGTCATGCAGACATCGTGCTCCCGGGGGCCATCTCAGTCTTGCGCGCATCCCGATACAGGCCGTCGTGTCCATCCTCGGCGCGGCCGTCAAGGGTGGGCCGCAGGCCCATGACGCAGTGACGCGAACGCGCCCTTGACCGAGCGTCGGGGATGGCGAACATATAAGGCCGGGATGCGATGCCGGCCCATGGAGGCTGTGCTCATCCGGCGATACCATCGGTGAGGCGAGCACTGCGATGGCGCCGTTCGTGATGGTGGTCGGCTCGCCGGCGTCCGGTAGCGGCGGCTGGATCGTCCCGACAAAGCGGTGTCATCTAAGTTTCCAGGCGCGAAGACAACCACGCGTTGAAGTCGCTCCGGCTGATCCGCAGATGTCGCCCGATTCGATAGGCGCGGGGGCCGATATGCTTCACCCGCCATTGGTAGAACGTCTGTTCAGGAATCTGCAACTGCATGCAGATGTCTTTCGGGGTCAGCCATTGTTCTCCGGCGGCTTCCGCCGCGCCGCGGCTGGCTTCTGGCGTTGTTCTCATTGGTGTCTCCGTCGTCTCCGCGGTTTGATCGCCGGCGGAAGCGCCAGCTGTATTCCTCTTCATAGGATCGGAAGAGCTAGGCGGCATGACGGTGGAAACTTGTTTGTGGCAGATTCTGGCCTGTCCAAAAGGGGCAGCCAGAATCCGTGACACGCCCTGCCAGGCGGGGCGATTCGCCCACCGTTTACCCACCGGAAACTACGGCGAGTAACGAAAAATGATGAGCACGCGTGGTGCCCGTTTAGGCCGTTCTGCCGCGGAATCTAGGCATTTTTGGCATCCACCGGAAACCGATGAAATACGTCAAATCATAATCCTAAGGTCCTCGGTTCAAGTCCGAGTAGCCCTACCCGAAAAGAGCCCCTGACCTGCGGAAACGTAAATCAGGGGCTCTTTCGTTTAAAGCGGACCACTGGAAGTAGTCCAGTAAGTGGCTGGTGTGCCAGCCAAGTAGCAAGTCGAGTGTTCACATTCACAATGGATGCGGCCACAATATGACGAGCGCTCCCGGTCTGGGAAGTGCGCCTGTTTCCGGGGGTGGTTGTGGGTAAGCATCATGAGTCGGGCCGGATAATCCGCGTCGTCCTTTCGCGACGCAGTTTCGTCACTGCCACCGTGATCATTGCTGCTGCCGCTGGTCAGGGCGAACTTGGTAGGCGTGTCACCGGTGGCGCCACTCCCGTAGTGCAGCGGACATCCCCCACAAGTTCGTCGTCGGGACCTGTGCCTGCGGGCGACAACACCGCGGTATCCTTCGAGCGCTCTGCGGTCCAGACGCTCGGCAAGGACGGAACCGGGAACCTCAATGTCGCTTCGAGTTCCCTAGACCGCCCGGGCGCCGGGAAACTGTACGCGCCGCTCGAAGTGCTGGTTCGGAGCTCTCCCTTCGGGTTTAGGATCGATCCCTTCACAGGATTACCGGGGGAGTTCCACTGGGGCCAGGACTTCGCCGCGCCGTGCGGCACCCTCGTCTACGCAGTCGACGCCGGGGTGGTCCGGGCCGTGGGCTGGCACCCGTGGGGTGGCGGCAACCGCGTGGAAATCGACCACGGCAACGGCCTCGTCACCACGTACAACCATCTGCAAGGAATCGCTGTCGTCAACCGGCAACCGATACGGGTGGGTCAGGTCATCGCAAAAGTCGGAACCACAGGATCCTCCACAGGCTGCCATCTGCACTTCGAGACCCATGTCAACGGCGTCTACACCAACCCGATGAACTGGACGTTCCTGCCGACCAAGCAGGTGGATCCCCTCGGCGACATTCGAATGGTCAGCTACCAGCCAGGTTCCGGAACCGCGACCTCGCCGGGGTCTGTCTGGTCCGTCCCTGGAGCCGTGCCCACTGATCCGGGGGCCGCGCCGCCCACACAGACCGTCACGGGCGGCGTCCAGGAGGGCAAGGCCCCGGCCCAGCCGAGTACATCTCCTCCCGCGTCACCAAGCGCAACGCAGAGCCCCACGGGCACGCCGACGCGAACGCCGACGGCCACCCCCACAGGTTCGCCGACGCCGACGGGGACCGGTTCGCCGACTCCGACGGGGACGGGTTCGCCGACTCCGACGCCGACGCCAACGGCAACGTTGACTCCGACGCCGACGGGGCCGGGTTCGCCGATGCCGACGCGGACGCCGACGTTGACGCCGACCGGGTCGGGCTCGCCGACGCCGCCGTTGACGCCATCGGGTTCGCCGACGCCGACGCCGACGTTGACTCCGACTCCGACGCCGACACCGACGCCGACGGGTTCGCCGACGCCGACTCCGACGCCCACGGGGACGGGCTCGCCGAGGTCGACTCCGACGCCGACGCCCGGCAATACGAATGCCCCATCCTGAGGCTGGGTCCGGTCAGCGCAATATGGCCGGCCACTGCAGTGGCCTCAGGAGGGTGCGTTTTCCGCTTGGGCGCGGAGCGGCGTCGCTGCGGCAGGCGCGGGCGCAGCGGCTGGGCAGCAGGAAGAAGTGCAGGAGAGTTCTTGCTCGCGGCGGCGCTCCCGTTCCGCGGCTACCTTGTTCTTTACTTTCTTACGGACTTTGCTGGCAGGCATGAAGTGGTCTCCTTATCGTAGTGTCTTGAGGCGGCAGGATAGACGCCACTGATCGCCGGGAGTCGGGGATCCCTGGATTTGTTGAGCAGGGGCTCGCCCCGCAGCCCGGACTGTGGAACGTCGGTCTACGGGATCTCCCGGAGGCCAAATCGGGGCCGGTCCGGCGAAGGAGGGCTACCTCGGTGGGCCGTTTCCGTTGAACATTCGGGGCAGCACCCGTCGGTTGTCCCGGTGCTGACCCCTGGTTCCACATGATTGTCCGGTTGAGGAACAACGCAACAGGCTTCTCCGCGCCAGGCGTCGATGCCTTCGCGGGCGGCGGCCAGGGCGATGACCAGGGCGGCGCCCGCGTCGGCCCACCACCAGCCCAGGGCGCTGTTGAGCACCAGGCCGGCGAGGAGGATAGCGGAGAGATAGGTGCAGAGCAGGGTCTGTTTGGAGTCTGCTACCGCAGTCCGTGAACCGAGTTCGCGGCCGGTGCGGCGTTGCAGCCAGGAAAGGACAGGCATGACGACGAGGCTCAGGGCCGCGATGACAATGCCCGGTGCGGAGCGCTGCGCTTCGCCACCACCTGCAAGGGAGCGGAGCGAGTCCAAGGTAACGAACGCGGCCAGCGCGAAGAAGGAGAGCGCGATGATGCGCAGCGTCAAGTGCTCGCGACGTTCGGGGTCCCTGGCGGAAAACTGCCAGGACAAGGCAGCCGCAGAGGCCACTTCGATCACTGAATCGAGTCCGAAGCCGATCAGTGCGGACGAATCCGCGATGCCACCGGCCCAGAGTGCCACAGCGGCTTCGATGAGGTTATAGGTGATGGTCGCTGCTGCGAACAGGCGGATGCGGCGGCTCAGCACGGCTCGCCGGACGACGTCGGGCGTCGAAAGGCTGCTCGACGTCACGCCAGGCACTCGCCGTCAGGGGCGCAGCACGCCGGGTCCACGGCCAGCACCACTCCAAGCAAATCCGTGATCGCGCTGCCCAGCCGGGCGTCGGCGAGGTCATACCGGGTCCGCCGGCCGTCGGGAACAGCCATCACCAGCCCACACCCGCGAAGGCACGTCAGATGGTTGGACATGCTCTGACGCGATACCCCGAGTGAGTCTGCGAGATCAGACGGGTAGCCGGGTTCCGTAGCCAGAGCCAGAAGGATCCGCGCCCTGGTCGGGTCCGAGACAGCGTAGCCGAAGCGGGCCAGCACCGGGGCATGCGTGAGGGTTTCCATGTCCGCAAAAGTACATCAGTGGATGTATACACGCAACTATGTATTGATCGCCACGCCAACTCCGGTGCCAACAGGACCTGAGTGAGTCGCCATGCGAACGTGGCCCGAGGGCTGGAAAGGGACGCGAGCCCCGGGCGCCTTGCGTCATATTCCGACCAGATACCCGGCTCGCCGCCACCTTCTCCGGGAGGGTGATACAGTTCCTGTTGTTGAGAATCGTTCTCAACAACTACCAATAGGAAGGACGTCCCTATGAAGGCCGTTACCGTGCAGGAAATCGCATCGAGGGCACCGCTCAGCGCACCGCAGGGCCCGGGCACCAACGCTCTGGTTCACAACCCGTTTGCGTTTGAGGCTGTGGCCGCGGTTGCACCGCTCAGCGCACCGCAGGGCCCGGGCACCAACGCTCTGGTTCACAACCCGTTCGCGTTCAGCGCGTAACACCTCAGCTTTGGCGGCGCGGAACCGAATCCGTTAGCCGCTGAACTGAAGCTCCAAGCCGCGCCCTCGTCACTGGACACGGGGGCACGAGCACCTGTCTCTTTCACGAAAGATTCCCATGTTTCGACTTGTCCCCGGACACCTCCTCTACCCTGTGGCCCCTGGCGACTGGCGCTGCGTCTCGCCGCAACTGGACTTCCTCCGCATCAGCGGACCGGAAGACGCTTTGCAGGCGGTGCATGCCAGCCTTGTCGGTTCCCGCCAGGATGCAATGCCGCTCGACGGCGATGCCGCGACACTTCTCGGCATGCTTGTTGAGCGCGGGGCTGTGTACCGCGCAGCGGCAGAAGCCCCGGCGGATGGTTCTGAGCATGAAGACGAAGTGAATGATCTGCCCCAGACCACCGGGAAGATCGGGATACTGGGGTCCGGCCCGGTTGCCGAAGCACTTGTGCGGGTGCTGGGCGATGGGTGCATCGTGTTTCCGGGTCCCCTCGATGAGGGCGCGGCGAGCATCGTGTCTGCCCTGGTGGTGTGCTCCCTCCAGATGAAGGATGCCGAGTGGACCGCAATTGACGAGCTGTGCCAGCACACCGGGACTTCCTGGCACCGCGCATTCGTAGAAGGCGGCTCCCTCATTGTCGGTCCCTTCAGCGCCGGTGGCCGGACGGTGAGCTACCACGACTACCGTGCCCGTCGTCGAGCGGCAGCCGCGACGGTGGAGGAACTGGACCAGCTATGGAACTACCTGGACTCGAACGAGACCGGCTGGAACGTCTGGCCGGATGAGGGACTGTCGGCTGTTGCCGCGGGCCTCATCGCCCACGACCTCCTCTGTCATGCAAAGGGGCTGGACATCCCGGGCGGCCGTTGCGAGACGGAGATCGATCTTGGCGCGGGCACCATCACCCGCCATACCGTGTTGCCGTTGCCTTCAGGTATCGCGCAGTGAACGCGGTTCCGTGGGCGAACCAGAGGGTCCCGTCCGGCGATGGTACAGCCCTCTTTGCCGACTGCCATGTGCCGCCCGAATCGAAATGGCCGGTAACCGCCGTAGTCACCCGCACGCCTTATGGCCGCTCGAAACATCTCGCGGAGGGCAGGGGGTGGCGCCGGCACGGCTACGCCTTCGTTGTTGCCGATGTGCGCGGCCGATACGATTCCGACGGCGTGTGGGAACCCTACCGAAATGAGCGCTCCGACGGCGCAGCCCTTGTCGATTGGATCCAGGCACAGCCATGGAGCGACGGCCGCGTCGTCGCCTACGGCGGCTCCTACTCCGGTTACACGGCCTGGGCCATGGCCGTTGAACGCCCAAGGGCGGTCTCCGCCGTCGTGAGCCTTGGTCCTTCGATGTCGTTGGCCCGCACTAAGTTCTCTCCCTCGGGAGTGCTTCGCCTGGCCGAACACGCTGCGTGGTGGGCCGAGCGGGGCGACGCCAGGACCAGCCGTGACGGATTCGCCGCACTCTTTTTCGCTGAACAGCCTGAGGCTTTGCATTGCCTGCCTGTGGTGGATCTCGACGCCTGCCTGGGCACGGAGATGCCCAGTTGGCGGAACATTGTCCTGGCAGGCCCGGAAGCCGTGAACGGCGAGGAAATCCGCGACCATGAACTGGAGGCCCTGACGATGCCCACCCTCCATGTTGGCGGCTGGCATGACCTCCTGCTCCCGGAAACCCTCGACCATTGGCGGACGGTCGGCGAAGGTGTCCCCGGATCCACGAAACATCTGCTGATCGGGCCCTGGCTTCACGATCTGCCGTTCTCGACCTCTCCACGCGTCGGAGACCGCGACTACGGTCCGGACGCGATCCGGCCCTGGGGCAAGGAGCTGGTCGAATGGATCGACGCCGCCTTGGCCGGGCGGCTTGCACGCAGGGCCGCCGAAGTGTTTGTCATGGGAGAGAACCGTTGGAGCATTGCGGAGTCCTGGCCGCGGTCAACACGGATACACAGCTGGACCGCCTCCGGTGCCACGCTCGTTGACCGCGAGGAGTACGACGCCGGTGCCGCCCCGGACGCCCGGTCGGCGGAAGAGCACACGGTCAGGTACTCGCCGTCGGACCCGTTTCCGTCCTACCCCGAAGGACGCGACCGCTCGGCTCTCGCGACGCGCCCCGACGTCGTGAGGTTCACCACCCAGGCGCTCACCGCACCGCTGCGGATCGACGGCGCCGGAAAGGTCCGTTTCAGGACCCGCTTCGACACCGACGTCATCGACTGGGTGGCGAGGATCACCGAAATCACTGCGGCAGGAGAGATCTTCGAGCTCACCGCCGGCGAAACGACCATCAGCACGCCGGACCCGGCCGCTGTGGCCATCGTCCCGCTGCTCCCCGTCGCCGTCACGGTCCCGGCCGGTTCCCGACTGGCCTTGGAGCTGACGGGCAGCGACTTCCCGCGCCTGGCCCGCAACCTCGGACGCCCCCACGGGGAACGCTACCTGGCCGCCTTCGGAGACCCCATGATCCAGAGCGTCGTGGTCTCTTCCGAGTACCCGCTCCTCCTGGAGCTCCCCATCATGGGCACCACCGAACACGCCGAAGGGCTGAGCACATGAACAGATCATCGTTGGTCAACCCGAGGACGGGGCTCTTGACGTCCGTCGCCCGTTCCCCGCAGGATCCCCGGATGCCCGCCGCCTGGGTCGGCTACGGCGCCACAGTTTCCCGCCCTGACCGATTCGCCGGCTGGCGTGCCGACGGCTTCGGCTTCGGCGCTTCCCTGGGCATCGAAGCCGCGGCTCGGGGCGCGGCGATCGGCGAAGCCGTGGAACGATACTGCGGAAACGCCGTTCCGCAGGCACTGCGCCGCGCGAGCTGGAATGAACTCAAGAACGCCGGGGAAGACGCCCTCGATCCCCACACCCTGGCCCTCTATTCGCCCGAACAGTACGCGCTGCCCGGGTTCCCGTTCGAACCATTCGGCCGGGACGTCACGGTGAACTGGGTCCAGGGCACCGATCTGGCGGAGCAAACACCTCTCTGGGTGCCGGCGTCGCTGGTCTACCTCGATTACATTCACGGTCCCCGCGTCACGGAGCCGAAACTGCACTCCCTGATGTACTCCGGTATCGCGGCCGGTACCTCCCGGGCGAGCGCAGAACGCGGGGCGCTCGAGGAACTTATGGAGCGTGACGCCTGCACGATCTGGTGGGCCAGCGGCGCCTCCACGAAAGAACTGGACGACGACGGGTTGGTCACCGGGGCACTTGGCCGGCCCGGCCGTAGCAGCGAACTGAGGATCCGGCTCCTGGAGATCCCAAGTGATCTGCCGGCTCCCGTCATCGCCGCTTTCCTGGAAGACGGGTCACCGGAGGAGGGCGGTGTCGTGGCCTTCGGCAGTGCCTGCCGCTCCACCCCCGAAGCCGCGGCGACCAAGGCACTCGTCGAGGCCCTGGGACTGCTCCAGCTCACCCGCCAGCTGCTCGACCCGGCAGCGGAAGTGTGGCGCGCGGTCGAGGCGGGGCACATCGAAGACCACGTGTTCCTGCCGTACCGCCAGGACCGGTGCTACCTCGACGCCGTGGACCCGGACTACCGGACGCTCACCGACCTGCCGCCTGTCGCGCAACTCTACCTCGACCCCCGGATGAGCGGATCACCACTGGACCGGCTCCGGCCCACATTCTCGGCCCCGCTTGCCGGGATGCGCCAAGTCCCGGGGGAAGACCCAACCGGGCACTACGTGCGCGCCCTGGCCGAACGCGGCATCCGGACCGTTTCGGTGGACGTAACCACCGACGATGTCCGCGCCGCCGGATACACGGTGGTCCGGGTCATCGGTGCCGGCCTGGTGGGCAACGCCCCGCCGGCCTTCCCCCTTCGCGGCTCCCATCGTTACTACTCCGTCCCGGAGGAGCTGGGCTGGGACCGTAAGCCCACTAACGCCACCGAGCTCATCTCCCATCCGATTCCCCTTGCCTAAGGTGACCATGAACAACCCACTGTCGCTCGTCAACGCCAGGACCGGAGTGGTGCGCAGCATCGAAGCGCGTGCCATCCCTGCCCATTTTCCCGCGTCCTTCGCGCTCAGCCACGCGGTCCTCGCAGACAGCCGTGCGTTTTCGGAATGGCCCTCTGATGCCAGTGGCGCCGGCTACTCCTTCGCGAACCCCGAGGCTGTGTTGGGGGCAGCCATCGGGGAAGCCGTAGAGCGGTACTGCGGGAACCTCGTCCCGGCGGGACTCAAGCGCGCGAGCCGCCGGGACGTGCAGGCAAGCGGAGCGGCCGCGATCGGACTGCAGGAATTCTGCCTCTTCTCCCAGGAACAATACGCCCGCCCCGGCTTCCCGGTCCCGGCCCCCGACGCTGACACGGTCATCGACTGGGTCCCCGCGCAGGATCTCGTGGACGGAACAGACGTTTTGGTTCCGGCCAGCATGGTCTGGGTTGCCCATTCGCTCCTCGTCGAGCCCGTCCGCCACCCGGTGATCCAAGCCGGACTGGCCACTGGCCGGACACTCGAGGAGGCCCGCTGGGGCGGGTTGTGCGAGGTGATCGAACGCGACGCGATGACCCTGTCGTGGACGGGCGGGCGCGGCGTGCACGAACTCACCGTCCCGAAGTGGCTCGCGGACTTCTCGCGCGGACCGGAAGGGCGCCTGCGGACCCGCTGGCTGCTGTTCGCCACGGAATTCGGCGTCCCGGTCATCGGGGCCTTGGTGTTCGACGAAACCACCGGATACCTGACCCTGGGCATGGGTGCCGGAGGCGATCCGGTGGCCACGGCACAGAAAGCCTACGGCGAAGCATTGCAGCTGCAGCTTTTCGTCAGCGATTACGACGATCCGCATGGTCCCTACATGGCCGCCGCGCAATCACCTTCAAGCCCGCTCAAACCCTGGCGCCAGGACCGGTCTTACTCCCAGGAGTACGCCGCGGACCTCTCAGATGTGGTCGACTACGGCTGCCACCTGCAGCTGCACATAGACCCTGTCATCCAGCGACGTTTCCTGGATGAGCTGGAAACGAGCATCCGCGGGCGGCTAGCCCTCGATGAACTGTCCGACGAATGGACAGGGGAAGACCGGCTGGAGCGTCTGGTTTCCGCCCTTGCAACCCAGGGACACCGCGTCCTCTGCGTCGAGGCAACCACCGAGGACATCGCACCCACGGGTCTGCGGGTGGTCCGGATGGTTGTGCCGGGCCTGTATTCGAATGCCCCGCATGCCCTGCCCTTCCTGGGTGGCACCCGGCTTCACCCGGTCATCCGCCGATCTGTCCCGCTGCCGCACTGACCACTCCCTGGAAAGGACACCTATGCCCACCACCGCTCACCCGGGCACCCCGGGCAGGGTCCGCCTGACCGCAGACGGTCCCGGTGCTCAAAGCACTCCACGCGCCCCGCGGAGAATTTCCTTGCGCTTGGCCTCCGGCCTGCTGGTCATCCTGACACCGGTGGTCGTGGCCCTCGCAGTCGCCCTCGGTCCGGTGACCATCCCCCCTGGCGATGTCGTCTCGATCGTCCTCCACCACCTGTTCGGGACTGCTCCGACGGCGGCGGCCGTCGACGATCACATCGTGTGGGAATTCCGTGTTCCGCGCGTGCTCCTTTCCCTTCTCGCCGGGGCCGCCCTGGCCGTCGCCGGTGCGGTGCTGCAGACCGTGATCCGCAACCCGCTGGCTGATCCCTATGTGCTGGGAATCGCCTCGGGGGCCTCTCTCGGTGCGGTCAGTGTCCTGGTCCTAGGCGCCACAGGTGCCGGGTTCCTGGCCTCACTGGGCGTCTCAGGTGCCGCGTTCGCCGGGGCCGTCGTGACGCTCGCGATCGTGCTGGCCCTGGGCCGCCGTCACGGCCGTCTGGACCCGCCCCGGCTGATCCTCTCCGGCGTGGCCGTGACCTACCTGTTCCAGGCCGGCACAAGCTTCCTGCAGCTGACGGCTTCACCGGACAAACTCTCCACCGTGCTGTTCTGGCTCCTCGGTTCCGTGGCAGGGGCCAAATGGTCCGAGCTGGCGGTGCCCGCCGTCGCGGTGGTGCTATGCCTGGGATGGTTGCTGGGCCAGGGTCGCCGCCTGAACGCCCTCATGATGGGTGACGACGTTGCGTCCGCCCTCGGGATCGACCTGGCCCGGTTCCGCACCGTCCTGCTGGTGATCTGCGCGCTGCTGACCGCGCTGGTCGTCGCGGTGGCCGGCGGCGTCGGCTTCGTCGGTCTCATCGCTCCGCACTTTGTCCGGCTGCTCAGCGGCCCCAACCACCTCCGCAGCCTTCCTCTGACCTCCCTGGTGGGCGGCTTGTTCCTGGTCGTCGCGGACCTCGCTGGCCGGACCGTGGCAGCACCGCTCGAACTGCCGCTCTCCGTCATCACTGCCGTTGTGGGCGTCCCTGTGTTTCTGTTTGCCTTGCTGCGCCGCCGTCCGGGGGTGGCTGCATGAGAGTCACTTTCGATTCCCTGGGGGTGCGCCTGGCAGGCCGGAACCTGGTCGGTCCTGTCAGCTTCGTCGCGGAAGCCGGCGAGTTCGTTGCCTTTGTCGGCCCCAATGGGAGCGGCAAATCGACGATCCTCAAGACGCTCTACCGAGCGATGCAGCCCACGACAGGAACCGTCCGGCTGGGCCCCGATCTGCTCGCGGAGCTGAGCCCGCGGGCGGCAGCGCAGCGGCTCGCCGTCCTTGCGCAGGAACACGGCAGCGACTTCGACTTCACCGTCCTGGACGTGGTCTCCGCCGGACTGACGCCGCGCAAGCGCATGTTCCAGACCGATACGCGCGAAGACCGGGAACTCATCACCGGCACTCTTGCCAGAACCGGTCTGGCGGAGCACGCACAGCGATCATTTTGCACGCTCTCCGGCGGTGAGAAACAACGGGTCCTGCTTGCGGCAGCCCTCGTCCAACAGCCACGAGTGCTCATCCTGGACGAACCCACCAACCACCTCGACATCGCCACCCAACTGGAGATCCTGGACTTGGTCGCCTCGCTGGGAATCACGGTGCTCGCAGCCCTGCACGACCTCAACCTGGCCGCAGCCTACTGCGACCGGGTCTACGTCATCAAAAACGGCCTCCTGGTCGACGGCGGCACTCCAGCCGAGGTCTTCCGCTCCGAACTGGTGGCTGAGGTCTTCGGGGTGGCCGTCAGTATCGGCGAGAACCCCGCAACCGGCCGCACCCATCTCTTCTTCAGTTCCAACCCCAATTGATCCACCCCAACAACGCGAAAGAGAATCATGTTCACAACCCCTGCCCCTGCCCGCCTCGGCGCGGCTGCCGTGTCCCTGGCTGTGCTGACGAGCCTCGCCCTGGGCGCATGCTCGGCCCCAGGCCCCGTTGCCGCGGCGGCCAAGGAAAGCTCCACGCCACAGCCGATCAACGAAAAGAACTGTGGACGCCCGCTTCACTTCGACACCCCGCCCCAGCGCATCGTCTCCCTCTGGCCGGCCGTCACCGAAATGCTCATCGCGCTCGGGGTCAAGGACCGCGTCGTCGGCCAGGCCTTCACCGACCAGTCGCCGCCCCTGGCGGAGTACGCGGACGCCTACAAGTCCATTCCAGTGCTGGCGACGAACAGTGTCTCCCGCGAGCCCCTCTTAAATTCCCGTCCGGAACTGATCGTCGCCGACGGCGAATACCACTTCGACGGAACCGAACTTCCCACCATCGATGACCTGAATAAGCTGGGAGTGCAGGTCTACATCATCAGTTCCTTCTGCAACGGGCAAACGACCACCGGGCACGTCACCAACGCCGCGACCGATCTCGCCGCACTGGGCCGGATCACCGGGGCAGAGGGCACCGCGAAAACCCTCATCGACGCCCAGGCAACCGAACTAGACAAGGTTGCGAAGAAGACCGGCGGAGCCGAGCCTGTGCCGCTGGCACTGGTCCAGTTCTATGACAACGCCCTCTACGCCGACGCCCGCGGCATCTACTCGGACGTCGTCGAACGGGCAGGCGGGAAAAACATCTACGACAACGACCTTCCGGCCGGCCAGTATTACGCTCAGATCGCCGTCGAAGACCTTGCCAAAAAGAACCCGGGCACCATCGTTTACCTGTACAACTCCGAGGAAGACAAGGCCGCCCAGCTCGCGGCGATCCGCGAGAAACTGCCCACTGTGGACGCGGTAAAGAACAACCGCCTCTACCCGCTGCCCTCCACGGACTTCATCGGCTCCCGCGCGGTGGACGGAGTGCGCGAGCTCAGCGCACTGCTGCACCCCTGACATGACCAGGCTCCTGACCCGGCGGTCAACCGGTCCTTTCAAGTACTTCCTGCTCTCCCGCGGCGTGTCGTGGGCAGGCAACGCCGTGTCAGCGGTCGCGCTGCCGATCCTGATGTTCCAGGAAACGGGCAGCGCGGCCATGTCCGGGCTGCTGGCGGTGTGTGAAGCCGTGCCGTACCTGCTGTTCGGACTTCCCGTCGGCGCCCTGGTGGACCGCTGGGACCAGCGCCGGACCATGACCGTAACCAGCTGGCTGAGCGCCGCCGTGACGGCAACCATCCCGCTGGCCGCGGCTGCGGGGATCCTCGTCCCGATGCATCTGCTGGCCGTGGCGACACTGCTCGCTGTGCTCTTCGTCTTCTTCGATGCCGCCAGTTTCGGCACGATCCCGGCGCTTATCGGTCGGGACGGAATTGCCGGCGCTACGGCACGCATGCTGACAGTGAGCACCGTGATCGGCATCATCGGCCCCGCCGTCGGTGGTGTCCTGACCGCGGCCATCGGCGGCGCCTGGGTCCTGGCGATCGATTCCGCCAGCTACGTTGCCGGCGCCCTGATCCTGGCGCGCATCCACTGGCACCAGCCGGGGCGCGAGGTCCGCCGGGGAATCGACCTGCGCGCCGAGATCGCAGAGGGGATCAGCTTCATCCGCCGCACCCCTGTCATCCGGGACCTGACCCTCGTCGGGATCGGCAATAGTTTCACCGGGGGCGCCGTCGCTGGACTGGTCGTGGTCATGGCCGCGCAAGGGCTCGGACTCAACGCCGGGGATGGAACCATCGGCCTGCTCTTCGGCGGCGCCGCCGTCGGGAGTCTTGCCGCTGCCCGGCTACTGGAACCCGCGCAGACACGGTTGAGCATCGGCGCGATCACCCTCGGCGCCCTCGCCTTGAATGCGGCCTTCCTCGGTGCCTGGGCAGCCAGCACGACCCTCGCCGCAGGAATCCTCGCACTTATGGGCTGGCAGGCAACGAACTCCCTCGTCTCCCTCAATGGAATCGTGGTCCGCCAGAGCCTGACTCCCGCTTCCCTTCAAGGCAGGGTCAACACCACGGCACGCATGATCGCCTGGGGTGGCCAGCCCTTCGGCGCAGGCATCGGTGGGCTCTGCGCCGAACTCTGGGGTGTCCGGGCCGCCATGCTCATCGCGGGAACCGGGGTGCTGCTCTCACTGGCAGCAGGCTCCCTCTCCAGCCTGCCACGGGCCGGCACGCTAGGACATCTCCGCGCCGCCACTGACATCGCCTGACCAGCTCCGTCGTCTCTACTGGTCATGACCTGCTCGGAATAATGGCCCCGGAATGTTCCGGGGCCATTTTCTCATTGGGAGGTGTCAGTGTTCGTCGTAGTGGCCCTCATGCTCGGCGTGCCGGTGGCCGTCATGGACGTAGTCCACATGGTCCCCATGCTGGACAGCTTCATGCGTGCAGTCCGGTCCGCCGTGCTGGTGCTCGGCCGGGGTGTGCTCCGCAGGATCGTCATGTTCGTCGTAGTGGCCTTCGTGCTCGGCGTGCCGGTGGCCGTCGTGGATGTAGTCCACGTGGTCGCCGTGCTGGACCGTGACGTGCTCGCAGTCCGGGCCGCCGTGCTGATGCTCGACGGGTGTATGTTCAGCCTTGACTTCCTCGGTCATGGTGTCCTCCTTCGCATAGGCCGGGCGTGGACCGGCGCTAGCGTTCCTGGCTGTGTGTGATGGCGTCTTGGATGACGTGGGCCACGTGATGGTCGGTCAGGGAGTAGATCGTTTCGCGCCCGGACCTGGATGCCGTGACCAGATTGATCCCCCGGAGCAACCGCAGATGCTGGGAGACCAATGGCTGAGACAACTTCGTCGCCTCAGTCAGTGCGCTTACGGACAAGGGCTCATGGGTAAGCGCGGACAGGATGAGAAGCCGCGAGGTGGCCGACAGGGCCTTGAACAGCTCTGCCGCCCCGGTAAGGGACTCCTCATCAGGATTCACATAAGGATATAAGCATGTTCTTATATATCGGGTCAACGGATTTCCGCGCAGGCTCGAGGAATTTCTGCCTACATCCAAGCACCAAGCGACACGCTACTGGTGTCGGGAGCCGGCTGTCTCGCCGGCTCCTTGCGTGGCGTCGGGGTTGGAGGGGGCCGGTGAGGCGGGGATGCGTGCATGGCGCGCAATGATCCACGATGCCGCTGCTGCGGTGGCGTATTCGAGCGCCGCTGCGCTTGTGATGGTGAAGCTGGAGGGCAGGGTGGGCACCCAGTAGGCGAGGGCCAGCCCGGCCCAGACGGCGGCAACGGCAAGGGCGCCGGAAAGCCAGAATCCGGTCCATGGTCTGTCAGTCAGCTTGCGGGCTGCTGCCGGGGGTGCGGCGAGGAGCCCGAAGACCAGGAGGGCACCGACGAGCTGGCTGGCAGTTGCCGCAGTCGCGCCGAGGAGGGCCAGGAAAAAAGGGCCGAGCAACCGCACGGGGATCCCTCGGGCCGAGGCCCCGGCGGGATCGAGGGAGGCGAAGAGCAGGGGCCTGGAGATGGCGAGCAGCACCAGTATCAGGCCTGCCGCTGTCCACGCCTCGGACTGGGCCGCGGCGGAACTGATGCCAAGGATCGAGCCGAAGAGGACCTTCACGTTCGCGGTGCTGTCGCTCGTGCTGCTCCGGGTGGTGTAGATCGAGAGAAAGAACACCCCGAGCCCGAGGATCCAGGCAAAGGTCGTGCCGATGACGACGTCGTCGGATGCTCCGCGGCCGCCGAACAGGCCGAGGGCGAATCCGATCCCGATCGTCGCGGTGAACAGCCCGAGGCGTAGGTCCAGGCCTGCGGCGAGGGCGGCGAGGGCTCCGGTGTAGGCGACGTGGGAGAGTGCGTCGCCGGCAAATACCTGTCCGCGGAGGACCACGAAATGCCCGACGAGCCCGGCTAGCAGGGCCACCGCGGTCCCGGCGATGAAGGCGTTCTGCATGAAGGGCTCGGAGAGTATCCACCCTCCGGTGCCGAAGGTCGCGATGCCGGTCATGCCCACACTCCTGCGTTGGGGAGGACCCGGCGGCGGCCCCAGCGCTCGCGGGCCGCCTGCCAGGCCGTGGCGGCGACGAAGGCGGCGAAGGCCAGGGAGGCAACCCAGAACCCGATGGGGTACGGGGAGAAGTATGCGATCGCTTCCCCGGCCCAGGTCGCGGCCAGGGCGATCACGACTGAGAGGGCGATCCCCAGAACCGGCCTGGCGGTGAGCCGGGTTGCGGTGGCTGCGGGGGCGACGAGCAGGGAAAACACGAGGAGGCTGCCGGTGACTTGGCTGGTGCCGGCCGCGGCGACCCCCAGGAGGACGAGGAAGGCGGCCGAGACCGCCCGGACGGGGACCCCGCGCGACGCGGCGATGGCTGGGTCGATCGAGGAGAAGAGCAGTGGCCGGGCGATGCATGCCAGGACCGCGAGGCTCACCAGGCCCGCGACGGCGAGCAGGGCCACCTGGCCGGTGGTGACCCCGGTGATGGTTCCGAAGAGGAGGTTGTTCAGGCCGCCCAGGAAACCCTTGTAGAGGCTGACGAAGAGGAACCCGCAGGCCAGGGCGAAGGCCTGGACTGTGCCGATGGCTGCTGATTCCTCGCTGGCGCCTCCGAGCTCACCCCCGGCCCGGCCGGTGGCCGGAAGCGCAGCGATGGCCAGCGCGCCGCCAATGCAGGCCACGAAGTATCCAACCGCCGGGCTCAGGCCAAGCAGCGTCGCTCCTGCGGCTCCGGGGAATCCGATGACGGCCAGGGTGTGGCCGGCGAATGATTGCCGCCTCTGGACCATGAACCAGCCGATCGCACCGGCCGCGACTGCCACGATCGTGCCGGCCTGGAAGGCATTGACCATGAAGGGATAGGCGAAGAGCTCCGCGAGGAAGCCTGCGGGATTCACGCGTGCACCTGCGGACCGTGGGGGTGTTCGGGAGGTGCGTCGGGCTGGCCGATGACGACAAGCCTGCCCGCCCGGTCGCGCAGGACGTCTACCGGTGTGCTGTAGAGGGCGGTCAGGGCCTCGGGCGTGATCACTCGCTCCGGGGGACCGGTGATGGCGCTGCCGTGCCCGAGGTAGACCACCTGGTCGAGGTAGGGAAGGATCGGGTTCACATCGTGGGCGACCATCAGCACCGTGACACCCTCGCTGCGGCACACGCCTTGGATGAGGGCGCTCACGGATCGCTGGTTGGTCACGTCCAGGGAGTCGAGTGGCTCGTCCAGGACCAGCAGCTTTGGGCGGCGCACGAGCGCCTGGGCGATGAGCAGCCGCTGCTGCTCGCCGCCGGAACACTGCCCGATCGGCCGGTTGGCATAGTCCTCGGCGCCGACGAGCCGGATGGTTTCCCGCACCCGCGCAGAGGCCGCGCGACCCTTCCGGCCTAGCAGCCAGCCCGGCAGGGGAGTGCCCCAGCGTTCGCCGTCCAGGCCCAGGCGCACGATGTCGGTCCCGCGGATGCGCACGGACGATCCGAAGGCGTGCCGTTGGGGCAGGTAGCCGATCGTGGACCGGTCGTGCCCTGGCTTCCTGCCGAAGACGGTGATGGTTCCGGAGTTGACCGGAACCAGGCCGAGGATGGCCTTCAACAAGGTCGACTTCCCGGCCCCGTTGGGTCCGAGGACGGCCACGAACTGGCCGGCGTCGACCGTGAAATCGACGCCGGCCCAGACGGTCCGGCCCCCGACCGAAGCGGCCGCGCTGCGGAAGCGGACCGCCGGTTCGTTTTTCATTTCCCGGTGGCCTGCGCCAGCGCCGTCTCGAGGGCCTTGAGTTGCGTTGTCTGCCAGTCTTGGAAGGTGGCGCCCTTGGGGCTCAAGGTCTCGGTGACTGCGCTGACGGGGATGCCGGCGGCCTTGGCTGCGTCGACCTGCGCGGCGACGTCGGGGGTGGAGTTCTGGCTGTTGAACACGTAGACCTTCAGCTGCTTGCCCGTGATCTGGGACTTGATCGTCGCCAGATCTGCCGGCGAAGGGTCTGTCCCCTCGCTGATGGCCTTCAGGAAGCTCTCCGGTGTGATGAGGTTCAGCCCAAGCGCGGATGCCATAGGGGCAAAGATGCTCTCGCTCGCCCCGACCGGTGTTCCGGCGTACTTTGCCTTGATCTCGGCGATCGTGGCATGGTAATCCGCCAGCGCCTTTGAATCGAAATCGGCCCGCTGGGCGTCGAAGTAGGCCGCGCTCGACGGATCGGCCTTCTTCAGTGCCGCAGTGATAGCGTCCGCGACCTTGCCCACGCTCTCCGGTGCGTACCACTGGTGCGGGTTGCCGTCGTCGGGGGTGCCGGTCACTGCCCCCACTTCCACCACCGACCGGTCGGTGGTCGGGTTCGCGGCCACGGCCTTTGCCGCCCAGCTGTCATAGCCGACCCCGTTCTCAACAAAGACCTTGGAGGCCGCAATGGTGCGCGCGTCTGCGGGGGTGGGCTCGTAGGCGTGCGGGTCCGTGTCCGGGTTGTTGATGATCGAAGTCGCCTGCACGTGGGTGCCTCCAAGCTCCGAAAGGATGCTTCCCCACGCATCCGTGGTGGCAGCCACGGGAATCACCTGGATCGACGTCGCTGAAGTTCCGGTGGCCGGGGAGGAGGGGGATGCACCCGTACCGCAGCCGGCAAGGGTGATCGCCGCGAGTGCGGCAACAAAAACAGTAGAGGGAAGTCGACGGAACATCAGGGATCCATTCTTCGTGGCGGGCGGCCGATGTGTGGCTTACACTCAAATAGTTCATGAGAATGGTTATCATTGTCAATCGAACTTAACGGCCCTCCGGTTGGAGGACCGAAGCGCACGGAAGGGGGGCGCGGCCGTGAATAGACGAATGACCCGCAAGCAGGAGGCCGTGCGGGTGGCACTGGAGGGCCAGGAAGGTTACCTGAGCGCCCAAGCGTTGCATCGGATCCTCGAGCAGCAAGGCACGCCGATGGGGCTCTCCACCGTCTACCGGAATCTCACTGGACTCTGCGAAGCAGGCGTTGCCGACGTGCTCCGCAGCCCCGACGGCACCACCCTTTACCACACCTGCCACTCTCCCCAGGGAATCCATCACCACCTGGTATGCCGCTCCTGTGGCCGTACAGTCGAACTGGAACTGACGGAAGCCGACGCAGCCCTCCGCACCGCGGCCGCGGAACGGGGTTTCGTGCAGGCAGACCCCGCCTGGGATGTCTTCGGCCTCTGTGCAGCCTGCAGCACACAGGACGCCCGATGAGCTTCAGGATGGTCTCAACGGGAAACCGGAGGAGAAATCGCCTCGACGTAGTCCTGTGTATGTACCCGGCAACGCACTGGCCGCCGGAATGCCTTCGACCGCCTTAGTGGACGCCGTTGCGGCCAGGCAACCAGGCACGTCCCCGTCACGCAAACCACACGGTCGCACAAGACACGACGTATCCCCTGCGTGTAAGCCGGCCGATCGAACACTGGTGTCTGGGACGGCTCTGAACGGCTGACTTCTTCCCGGGGGAGGATCTCCAGCTGACGACGTCCGGTTTGGCAAGTCCCAAGACCACAGGAGACGGAGATCGTTAGGGAACCTCCCTTCGGAATGGCGAGCGTTTCGGGGCAGACCGGAAAAACTTCGAGGAAACGATCCCCGGCCCGTGCCTTTTCCGGGTGGTGCGTCGATTACCAAAGTGGGCTGCGGGGGCGGCCATGTTGTCCGGAACGTTGACAGGCCGAATCCATGGAGGGTCTCATGTCCTTTTTCACCGCGCCCACGGGCAGCAAAATGGCTGCTGGAGTTTTGGACACACAACCATGAACGCGGTCAGGATCGGGCCCGTCACCACCAAGGACACCGGTGAGGTGATCCCCGCCGCCGTGGTCCTCGGCGATTATCACATGGACGACGGATACGCCTGGATGGATCTGATCAGGGGACACGGATGGGCCGCTATCCCCAACTGGGGGGCCGGCGGGTGGAACCTGGGCCAGTGGCCCTTTGTCATCGTTGCAGCCACCCGCACCGCAGACGGCACCGGCAAGCTGTTCGGGGTCGCCCGCTACCGCGACGGCGACGTGACCTGCACGTATTACAGGACGGAGGCCAGGCAATGGGATGAGATCACCAGGCACGCTCACTACTGGTGGAAGAACGGCGACGCACACGCCCCCGCTGACCTCCCCGAGGACGCCGCCGAGCTGCCGGGTCGGTACCGCCAGCCCTGCACGGGCCTTTTCAGCTAACGCGCCTCAAGGGCGTTGCACTCCGGTCTAAACAATGTGTGAGTTGTAGGGCGTGCCACCTTCGGCCGTGCTGCGGCTGGCTTCTGGCGTTGTTCTCATCAGTGTCTCCGTCGTCTCCGCGGGTTGATCGCCGGCGGAAGCGCCAGCTGTATTCCTCTTCATAGGATCGGAAGAGGTAGGCGGCATGACCGCGGAAACTCCCTTGCGGACGATTTGGTCCGGTCTGAAAGGCTAGCCGGAATCCGTGACACGCCCCGCCGGGCGGTGCGATTCGCCCACTGTCTACCCACCGGAAACTATGGCGAGCAAGGAAAAATGATGAGCACGCGCGGTGCCCATTTTGGGCCATTCTGCCCCGGAATCTCGGCAATTTTGGCATCCACCGGAAACCGATGAAATACGTCAAATCATAATCCTAAGGTCCTCGGTTCAAGTCCGAGTAGCCCTACCCGAAAGGCCCCAGCAACCATAACGGTTGCTGGGGCCTTTGGCGTTTCCCGGTTCACTGATTGGTGGCCCATTTGGTGGCCTGTCCGGCCGTTTCCGGGCCGGCGGGTGGCCGAAGGAAGGCTGAAAGGGAACCCTTGCCTCCAAATAGTAAGCATGCTTAGCTTAACGCACCCCTCGGATTGTCTAACTCCGGAAGGAAGCGGGCCCGGATATCCGGGCCCCTCGCTCCGGGCCGTGCGGCGCTCCGGGGAAAGACAATGACGGCTTTGGGTGCGTGCCAGGGCGCAGGGGGAGCCTGACCCACCATTCCATGGAGGGTGAGAAATGCGGATAGGACTCGTTGCAGGACCGTGGATTCCAGTTCCCCCGGTGACCTACGGCGGCACCGAACGGGTAGTGGACACTCTGGCACGCGGATTTGCCCGGGCCGGGCACGAAGTGCTTTTGGCAGCGTCCTCGGACAGTCAGTCCCCCGTACCCCGGGTGCCGCAGATGCAGACCTCGGACCCGGCGGAACTTGGCTTTACTATCTCCGAACTCAGCCACGTAGTCAGGGCCTACGAGGGGCTCGGGGACGTGGACATCATCCACGACCACACACTGGCTGGCCCGCTGTACCGCTACGGACCACCCGGGGTGCCGGTGGTGACGACGATCCATGGCCCCCTCACGTCCTCGGCCAAGGACGTCTACCGTGCGATCGGAAGAAGTACCTCCATCATCGCGATCTCGCGGGACCAGGCTTCCCAAGCATCCGGAGTGCCGGTCCGTCGCGTGATCCACCACGGCATTGATCTCTCGACCGTTCCCGTGGGTACCGGCCAGGGCGGCTACGTCTGCTTCGTGGGGCGGATGTGCCCGGACAAAGGCGTCCTGGAAGCGATCAGGATCGCCCGTCAGGCGGGTGTCCCGCTCCGGATCGCGGCCAAGGTGCGCGAACCTGAGGAGATCCTCTATTTCGAGGAGGTGATCAAACCGATCCTCGGTCCCAACGAGGACTTCGCGGGCGAAGTGGACGATGCCGAGAAATACCGTCTCATGGGCGAAGCGCTCGCGTTCCTCAATCCCATCCAGTGGTCCGAACCCTTCGGCCTGGTCATGATTGAAGCACTCTCCACCGGCACGCCGGTGTTGGGGACGCCCCTAGGAGCCGCGCCGGAAATCGTTTCACATGGAATAACGGGTTTCCTTGCTGCCACCAACAATCTCGCATCCTTGATCCCGGCGGCCGCGGGCCTGAGCCGGGAGCAGTGCCGGGCACGGGCGGAGCAGCAATTCAGCGCCGAGCGTATGGTGGCTGACCACCTCAGCCTGTTCGCCGACCTTATCGAAGAGCAAGGGGAGGCCGCTGTACCGGATTCGGTCGCGTTGAACCAAAATTCATAAGCGAACCGGGTTCGCGGTCCGCTTATCTGCTTTGGGTGGCTGATTCAATGGAGGATCCACCACGGCATTTGGTACCCGCCTGGTGCGGGATCTTCTTCGTCCCGTGCTTCTCGGCGTTCCGGCGATTGGTGGAACAGATCCCATGGGCTCGTGGGCTGCTGTCTGTGGGCTTGGCCTGCGGGGGGTTCCCAGCGCACGGGGCCGATGATGAGGGCAGCGCCGAAGGGTCGTTGCGATGAACGGATGGAAGGTCCTTGCGGGTGCCGCGGGACCGGAACGTTTTCGGGCCGTGGGGATCCCGCCCGCTGCCGGTCGTACGCGGCCCGTTTGACCGGGTCGCGGAGGATGGCATAGGCGTCCATGATGTCGCGCAATTCCTCGTCGCGCAGTTCTTGTGGGCCGGATTCCGGGCTTGCCGCCACTGCCCGAGGGGGGCGGGTGTCGGGATGATGGGCGCGAACCAGCGCCCGGTAGGCGCGGTTGATTTCACGCGCCGTGGCTGCCGGGTCCAAGTGGAGGATCGTGTAGGGGTCCGGCCTGTGTTCTTTCATGGTCCCGCTTTCCTGCCGTTATTCCCTCCAGGCCTGCCGATTTGCTATGGTGGCTGGTATAGATTTTTTATAGCACCGGGGCACAACTGGTGCAAGGGAGGAATTCCGGGTTCTTAAGTTAGGAGAAGCGGATGGAGCCGAAGCGAGGGCGAACCACGGGGGTGTATGCCATTTCCGTGGCCGCCGAGTTGGTCGGGACAGGTCAGCAGAACCTGCGCCTGTATGAGCGCAAGGGCCTGCTGGAGCCTGGACGCACTGACGGGGGAACCCGCCGCTATAGCGAACAGGATCTGGATACCCTGCGTCGTATCAGTGAGCTGCTCGAGGACGGTTTGAATCTGGCCGGCATCCGGATGGTCCTTGAACTTGAAGCGGTGAACCGGCGGCTGGAGCGGGAACTGGCGGCGGCCCGGGCCCGGCACTGAGTGGTGCTACCGGCCCCCGACCCGGAAGGGACGGCGTCGCGCCGCTCATAAGGGGCACCCGGCGTCCGGCGGTGCTCTCTTTCAACGACGACATCCTGATGTCGATCCGACAGCGGTTGACGGGAGTCCTGATGGATACGCGGTGGATATTCGGCTTCGTGGGCGGCTATGTTGCAACGGCAGTCATAGTGTTCCTCTTGTACTCGCCTTTCGTGGTCCTTTTCGTTGTGCTGTTGCTCGCGGCAGGCGTCCTGGAGCTTATGGCGTTGCCGCTCCTGGTCTTATTCCGGAGACTGCGCAGGACCGGAAAGCCGGACTCATCACTGCTTGGACCGGGTGCTTCCGCAGGTTGAAGCGCTATTCGCTTGGTCATTGGCCGGATTTCAGGGCTGGGTTCCATAGATGAACTCCTTGGCGTGCGCGACGGCCTTTCGGAAAGCGTCGTTGCGCAGGGTGGCTTGCTCTTTGTTCCTGGGATCGGTTTCGAGGTAGTTCGTGAAGCCGGGCCGCAGGACCCAGATGTCGCCGGCCGGGGGCAGGTAGAACACTCCGAAGGAGCGATGCTGGGGATCCTCGGTCCAGATGGGCACGACAGCGACCGCGGCTCCGGTGTCCGGGTTGATCCATTGGGCGCGCGGTATGGGTTCCTCATGGGTTTCGGGGTCCAGGAACGGAGCTGTTCCTTTGCCCCACCGTTTTTCAAAGCGTTCGTAGAACGCAGGCATCAACTGGCTGTCGTACGGACGCCAGGCACTCATTAGGGTCTCCTTCGTGCTTCGAGGTGATGTCACGTGGGTGGGGGACGGGGATGGTCCCCGGTCTGTTTCAACCGGGGACCATCGTTGCGGGAGTCATCCTCGGAGCCTCATCATCCCTGCGCTGGCAGCGCTGTGGCGTGGTCTGTGAACTCGACCGCCCTCTTTGCACGACGGGCCACTAAGGTGCTCCCGGTCCGGGAGGCTGCGTTGCGGCTCAGGCGCTGATTTCCTGGCGCTGTTTTCCGGAGGTTTCGATTTCGATGCGGCGGGGCTTTGCTTTCTCCGCCACCGGGATGCGCAGGGTCAGGACTCCGGCGTCGTAGCTTGCTTTGACCCCGTTGGTGTCCAGCGCGTCGCCGAGGATGAGCTGGCGGCTGAAGACGCCGCGGGGGCGTTCGGAGGCGATGAGTTCCGTGTCCTCGCCGACGGGGTCCGGGCGTTCGGCCTTGACGGTC
>FTCF01000061.1_pt1 | contig 24528 bp, 27 predicted proteins | sample 1639631 | NCBI WGS metagenome assembly FTCF01 (sample SAMEA3914864, study PRJEB12502) | metagenome | biome: forest; material: soil | place: USA | collected 2012-03-12 | depth 0.3 m
CTCGGACTGACCTACCTCTTCATCACGCACGACCTCGCGGTCGTGCGGCAGATCGCCGACCATGTCTGCGTGATGCAGAAGGGCAAGCTCGTGGAGACGGGCAGCACTGACGACGTGTTCGATTCGCCGCAGCAGGACTACACCAAGGCCCTGCTTCACGCGATCCCGGGTGCCAGCCTGATGCTTCCGCCTGTGGTGGCCTGACGGGCCTGACGCCCGTCGGCAGAGTGCCGCCGAGGCGAGAAGAAGAGCCGGTACCACTTCCGTGGGGGGAAGTGGTCCCGGCTCTTTTGCTGTTTCCGGCTTGTCCCGGAACCTGCTGCCGATTGTGATGAAGGGCACAATTCGACAGCCTTGGGGGTGATTTTTAGGCCAATAAATACCACAGCGCTTAGACTCTATGAAGGTGCCCTGTGTCAAAGGGTCTAATCCGTCGTGCGTTCCAGTTGGAAATGTCGCGATACAACAGCTGACTTCACCACTGAATCGAGCCATTACGCATGTCTGAAACCACCACCAACACCGCCGCGGCCACTGCATCGCGCAGTGATCTGCGCAACGTCGCGATTGTGGCCCACGTTGACCACGGCAAGACCACCCTGGTCGACGCCATGCTCAAGCAGACCAACTCCTTCGCCGAGCACAGCCACCTGGAAGACCGCGTCATGGACTCCGGTGACCTGGAGCGCGAAAAGGGCATCACCATCCTCGCCAAGAACACCACGGTTGCCTACAACGGCCCGTCGTCGAACGGCGAGACCATCACCATCAACGTGATCGACACCCCCGGCCACGCCGACTTCGGTGGCGAGGTGGAGCGCGGCCTGTCCATGGTTGACGGCGTGGTCCTCCTGGTCGACGCTTCCGAAGGTCCGCTGCCGCAGACCCGCTTCGTGCTCCGCAAGGCCCTTGCCGCGCATCTGCCCGTCATCCTGCTGGTCAACAAGACCGACCGCCCCGACGCCCGCATCGAAGAGGTTGTCCACGAGTCCATGGACCTGCTCCTTGGCCTGGCTTCCGACCTCGCGGACGAAGTTCCGGACCTGGACCTGGACAAGATCCTGGAAGTACCCGTGGTCTACGCCGCAGCCAAGGTCGGCCGCGCCTCCCTGGACCAGCCGGCTGACGGTTCGGCACCGGAGAACGAGGATCTCGAACCTCTCTTCAAGACGATCATCGAGCACATCCCGGCGCCGACCTACAACCCGAACGGTGTCCTGCAGGCGCACGTCACCAACCTGGACGCTTCCCCGTTCCTCGGCCGCCTCGCACTCCTGCGCATCTACAACGGCACCCTCCGCAAGGGCCAGACCGTTGCTTGGGCGCGCGCCAACGGCGAACTGAAGAACGTCAAGATCACCGAACTCCTGGCCACCAAGGCCCTCGACCGCGTTCCGACCGACTCGGCCGGCCCCGGCGAGATCGTGGCTGTTGCCGGTATCGAGGAGATCACCATTGGTGAGACCCTGACCGACGCCGAGAACCCGCAGCCGCTGCCGCTCATCACGGTGGATGACCCCGCGATCTCCATGACCATCGGTATCAACACCTCCCCGCTGGCCGGCAAGGTCAAGGGTGCCAAGGTTACCGCCCGCCAGGTGAAGGATCGCCTGGACAAGGAACTGATCGGTAACGTCTCCATCAAGGTTCTGCCCACCGAGCGTCCGGATGCCTGGGAAGTCCAGGGCCGTGGCGAGCTCGCGCTGGCCATCCTCGTCGAGCAGATGCGGCGTGAAGGCTTCGAACTGACTGTCGGCAAGCCGCAGGTTGTCACCCGGACCATCGACGGCAAGATCCACGAGCCGATGGAACACATGACCATCGACGTTCCCGAAGAGTACCTCGGTGCGGTCACGCAGCTCATGGCCGCCCGCAAGGGCCGCATGACCAACATGGCCAACCACGGCACGGGCTGGTGCCGCATGGAATTCATCGTTCCGGCACGTGGCCTCATCGGTTTCCGCACCAAGTTCCTCACGGACACCCGTGGCGCCGGCATCGCGTCCTCGATCTCCGAAGGCTACGAGCCGTGGGCCGGCCCCATCGAATACCGCACCAACGGTTCGATGGTTGCCGACCGCGCCGGCGTCGTCACCCCCTTCGCCATGATCAACCTGCAGGAACGCGGTTCCTTCTTCGTGAAGCCCACCTCCGAGGTCTACGAAGGCATGATCGTCGGCGAGAACTCCCGCGCCGACGACATGGACGTCAACATCACGAAGGAAAAGAAGCTCACCAACATGCGTGCAGCTTCCTCCGACACCTTCGAGAACCTGACGCCGCCGCGCGACCTCACCCTCGAAGAGTCCCTCGAATTCGCCCGCGAAGACGAGTGCGTTGAGGTGACCCCGGACTCCATCCGCATCCGCAAGGTGATCCTGGACGCCAACGAGCGTGCCAAGGCTACCCGCGCCCGCGCCAAGGTCTGATCCTGCGCTGACTGCGTACTGAACGGACTGACGCATTGAATAAGGGAGCCACCGGAACCGCACGCGGCATTGCCGCTGCTGTTCCGGTGGCTCTTTTTGCTGCCCTTGCGGGCACCGCACTGCACCGGCAGACGCTCCTCCTGCCCGGCGTCGACGTCTATTGGGGCACCGCAGCGGCATTGCTCCTGCTCGCATCGCTCCAACTCCTGCTGGGTGCGTGGTCGCGGTCTTTGCTCCCGACGGCGGTGGTGGGCATTGTTTGTTATGCGACCATAGGCCTGCTGTCCATGGGTGGAACGGGCAAACAGCTGATCGTCGCGGATGTGCCCGGAAATGTGTGGGTCTACGGGAGTGCGGGCATCACTTTTGTGATGCTCTTGTGGTGCCGGCGCTACACGCGTCCATCCCGCGGTTAGCTTAGTCGGCGCTCGGGTCCCGGTGGTGGGCGATCAAGAGCGAGGTGGCCTCGCCGTCGTCGTCTGCCGGAAGGCGCATGTATTCCTCGACGACCGCCCGCAGCTTGCCCATCATTTCCTGCTGCCGTGCGGCGTTGAACTTCACGCCAAGGCGCCAGACGTCGATGTCCTCCGGTGCGAGCCCGCGGGTTTCCTGGACGAATGTTTCGATCAGGACCGGGGAAATGTCGTTAACGGGAGTGCTCCATGAGGTGCGCGTTGCGATGTACGGCACCTCCTTGGCACCCCGCTTTCCCTTCCGCCCTTCCTGCGGCACGAGAAAACCGGTGCGCACCAGGGTCCGGACATGGTGCAGGCTCGACGCCGGATTGATGTCCAACAGCCCGGCAATCTCTTTGTTGGTGCGCGCGTGGTGCAGGCAGAGCCGGAGAATCCTCAGGCGCAGGGGCGAGCTCAAGGCGCGGCCCTTGGCCACCAGGTCACTGTCCTCCCGCTCGTGTTCCGTCATGGTGGCCAGTGTAGCCATCCCAGAGTGATTGACATATACCAATCACTGCAGGAAACTGGGCGGGTGAATGCCGGGACAACTGACAATGCTCTGCAAGCTGACACAGCCCAGCACGCTGCCTCGCTGTGGCGGGACCGGAACTTCACAACCTTCTGGTCGGGCCAGGCCGTCAGCCAGCTCGGGGCCCAACTGGGGCAACTGGCGTTTCCCGTCCTCGCAGTGACTTTGCTCGGCGCCAGCGAGTTCGAGGTCGGGGCACTCAACGCCGCCGGTCTTGCGGCCTTCCTCCTGATCGGTTTGCCTGCCGGGGCATGGGTGGACCGTTGGTTGAAGCGTCGCACCATGATCGTGGCGGACCTGGTCCGGACCGCGGCGATGGCGACCGTGCCAATCCTCTGGTGGGCCGGCATCCTGCAGATCTGGCACCTGTACGCCGTGGCCGCCGTCGTCGGGGCCGCAACGGTCTTCTTCGACGTTTCCTACCAGAGTTATGTACCGGTACTCGTGGATGCCGCGAAAGTGCCGCAGGCCAACTCCAAGCTGGAAGCCACCTCACAGATCGCGCGGATCGGGGGTCCTGCCGCGGGCGGTGGGTTGCTGACTGTTGTGTCCGCCCCGGTGCTGTTCTTCGGGGAGTCGATCGGATATCTGCTGTCAGCCATTTTCCTGCTCAGGACGCGCGATGCGGAACGGCCCGTACCCGCGAAAGATCGGCAGCCACTGGCAAGCGAAATCAAGGAGGGCCTGGTCTTTGTGGTCAGGCATCCGTTGATCAGCAGGATTGTGGCCTGCACGGGCGGGGTCAACTTCTTCACCACGATCGCGTTCACCTTGATGCCGGTTCTGGTCCTTCGTGAGCTGGAACTCGGTCCGGAGGGCATGGGCCTCATCATGGCCGTCGGAGCGGTCGGCGGACTGATCGGAGCGGTTGCCGCCCCCAGGTTCGCGGCCTGGATCGGCGAGGGGACCGTTATTCCCGTGGCGTCGATGATCAGTTCGGTTTTCCTTCTCCTGGTTCCGCTATGTGTGCTTGCCCCGGAACGATGGATGTCCTTGGTGATGCTCATCGTCTCCGAGTTCGGGTTCGCTTTCGGAGTCCTGGTGTACAACATCATGCAGTTGAGCATGAGGCAGCGCGTGTGTCCGCCCCGGCTCCTGGGGCGCATGAATGCCTCCATTCGCTTCGTGGTGTGGGGGGTCATGCCGATCGCAGCCCTTGCCTCAGGCCTCCTGGCCGAGAACCTTGGCCTCGTCCCGACACTGTGGATCGGCTTGGGCGGAAGCGTTGTTTTTGTTGCGCCTGTGCTGTTCTCGCCGCTTTCGGGAATGCGCAGGCTGCCGGACGAGGTGCACGGCGCCTGACCCTCCTCTGGACATGCCCCTCCCTGGCCTGCAGCACTGGACATAATGGCAACATGCGCATTCCTTGGTTCCAATGCGGCGCATGCTCTGCGGTGATGAAGGCACATGTCCAATGCTTGACCGCGGGAGCGGACTGGATGTTTTCCACATAGTGAATGTTGGCGCTTCCGCACCTACCGCTTCGACCGGAACGATGGGGCGCATGGTGAACATCATTGACGTCGTTTCAGCGTACGACGGCGTGGCGCGGGCTAAGCATCTCGCCGCGGCCGGGGTGTCGCATTTCCAGATGAAATCCGCGTTGGCGAGCGGTCGGATTCTCCGAGTGGCGCGAGGGGTCTACGCGGTGCCGGGTGCCGATCCCGTTTTGGTGTCCATTCGTTCCCTTCCCGCGGAACCGGCCTGCATCTCGGCGGCCGGCCTGTCCGGGTTGTGGGTCATGGATGCCCCGCAATTTCCCCACGTGGCAGTGCCTCACAGCCGAAAGTACGAGGGTTTTGTCTGCCATAGATCCGCGGGCCCGCCCACGTTAATGGATTCAGTCGTCCAGGCCCTGCGTTGCCTGCCGGATCTGGACGGCCTGGTCATTGTCGAATCAGCCGTGGCTCTTGGCAGGTTGCCGCTCACGGCCATCAGGATGAGGTTGAGTGGGCGGAACGATGCACGGGAGCGGAGGCTCGTGTCACGGATCGTTCCCCAGTCGCAGTCGATCATTGAGTGCATCGCCAGGTACCACCTGCGCGAAGCGGGTTTCCACGTTGAATCTCAAGTGAACATACCGGGCATGGGGCATCTGGACCTGATGGTGGACGGAAGATTGGGGATTGAAACCGACGGAGCAGGTTTCCACATGGACAAGCCGAGCTTCGAGGAGGACCGCCGTCGGTGGAATGTCACCACCAGGTTGGGCATCCCCACCTTGGTTGTGAGCTATTCGATGGTGAAACACCGGCCTCGGGAATTTGTGGCGATGGTCCGGGAAACTCTGAGGTCGCTCGACCGAGCCGCGTGACCTGCGCGTAGGCCAACATTCAGCCATGCTAGGAGGGACATGTCCATCGCTCAAAAGGGACATGCCCATCGCTGCTCATCAGGAGCGGACATGTCCCTCGCCCCGGCCCGCGCTGCCGCGGGACATGCTCTGCCCTGAAAGCCAGAAGTGGGCATATTGGCATTATGTCCAGTGGCTCGAGTGAGCAGGGGGCATGTCCTGTGGGTCGGGCGGGCAGGGGGCATGTCCAGTGGTTCGAGCAGGCAGGGGGCATGTCCAGTGGGTGGGTGGGTGGATGGGTGTGTGGCGGCGCGGGCAGGGGAGCGCGGGACTACTCGCGGGCTGAGCGCGTACCCCGGCGGGGCGGCGGAGGGGGGACCTCCTTTGCCGCCACTACAAGGGCCAGCGGGATCTCGACGTCGGACTGGCGGGTGCGGATGGTGCACGCACCTTCGGTGACGGAGAGCAGGTAGCCGAGGGCGTCGGTGAAGCCGTTGTCCAGCCTGTAGCGGACAACTACCCGTGTTCCGGATACGGTATTGAGCAGGAAATCCTGGGGCCGGGTCAGATTCACCAGTTCATAGTAAGACGCCCGGCTAGGTTGCTGAGTTCCGGCTGGGGGATAATAGGCTCAGAATTCGATGTACCGGCCACAGGGCCGGTGGTACTACCCGGAATTGTCCGGGACAACTGTGGAGAGGCAAGGGACGTGACCTACGTAATCGCGCAGCCGTGTGTGGACGTCAAGGACAAGGCGTGTATTGAAGAATGCCCTGTTGACTGCATCTACGAAGGCGAACGTTCCCTCTATATCCACCCGGATGAGTGCGTGGACTGTGGAGCTTGCGAACCCGTGTGCCCGGTGGAAGCGATCTACTACGAGGACGACACCCCGGAGGAATGGGCCGACTACTACAAGGCCAATGTCGAGTTCTTCGATGACCTTGGTTCCCCTGGCGGAGCTGCCAAGATCGGCAACACCGGCAAGGACCACCCCTTCATCGCCGCGCTGCCTCCGCAGAACCAAGACCATTAAGAACGGTTGCTTCCTTTGATTTCTGCGGCACCCGCTTTCGGCCTCAACCTGCCCGACTACCCTTGGGAAGCGATGGCGCCGTACGTGGCCAAGGCTTCGGAACACCCGGGCGGGGCAGTCAACCTCTCGATCGGCACCCCTGTGGATCCCACGCCGCAGCTGGTCCGCGAGGCACTTGCCGGGGCAGCCGACGCCCACGGTTACCCAACGGTTCATGGCACGCAGGCTCTTCGCGAGGCCGTGTCCCACTGGTTTGCCAGCCGTCGCAGGGTCCCGGGGATCGATCCGCGGGACGTCCTGCCGACCGTCGGCTCCAAGGAATTGGTGGCCTGGCTGCCGTTCCTGCTGGGACTCAGCGCCGGCGACGTCGTGGTCCGCCCCACTGTGGCTTACCCGACCTACGACATCGGCGCCATGCTCGCAGGGGCTACTGCGATCGCCGCGGACAACCTGGACGAACTGGACCCGGCCACCCGCTCCAGGGTCCGGCTCATCTGGATCAATTCCCCGGGCAACCCCACGGGCAGTGTCCGCGACATCGAATCCCTCAGGCAGATCGTGGCCCAGGCGCGCGAGATCGGCGCCGTCGTGGCGTCGGACGAATGCTATGCCGAGCTCGGCTGGGGTGAATGGGATGCCCAGCGTGGCGGCGAGGCAGTGCCGAGTGTCCTTGACCCACGCGTCACGGGAGGGTCCACGGACGGCCTGTTGTGCGTCTACTCCCTCAGCAAGCAGTCGAACCTGGCCGGCTACCGTGCCGCTTTCGTGGCCGGCGACTCGTCGATCGTGGCGAATCTGGTCAACAGCCGCAAGCACGCCGGCATGATCGTGCCGTACCCGGTCCAGGAAGCGATGCGCATCGCGCTCGGCGATGCCGGCCATGTGCTCGCCCAAAAGGATCTCTACCGCGGCCGCCGCGAACGCCTCCTTCCAGCACTGCAGAACTTCGGCCTGGAGATCCACGAGTCCAAAGCAGGCCTGTACTTGTGGTCCACCGCCGGCGAGGCGACGTGGGACACGGTTCAGCGTTTCGCGGACCTGGGGATCGTCGTCGGGCCTGGAGTGTTCTATGGTGACGCCGGGAATGGTTTCATCCGGGTGGCGCTCACGGGCACGGACGAACGCATCGATGCGGCCGTGGAACGTTTGAACACCGCTCGGTAACAATCCTGTGACTTGCCGCACAGGGTGCGTCATTCCGCCAGTAATCGTAGCTTGTGGATTAGTTTGTCCCGCTTACTGGCGGTAGCTTTTAACTGACTATCAATGGTGGCTTTCTCCACGAAGGCAGTTCGGCCAATGGTGTCTGCACCTGCAGACTCCTGGCTGGAGTCACCAGATGTTGGTTGGATCAAGCTTTCGACCGAGGCCAAGAGCCTCATGAAGGGGACTCCATGACTGAGACCACCAGCGCTACCCTGCGCCATGCCGGCGGAGAGCTCGAGCTCCCGCGGATCAAGGTTGTAGAAGGGAACGAAGGATACGACGTTTCCAAGCTGCTGAAGCAGACGGGCGCCGTCGCCTATGACCCCGGCTTCATGAACACCGCCGCCACCACGTCGGCAATCACCTACATCGATGGCGACGCCGGTATCCTGCGGTACCGCGGCTACCCGATCGAGCAGCTTGCCCAGCACTCCAGCTTCCTGGAAGTTTCCTACCTGCTGATCTACGGCAACCTGCCCACGCCCACTGAGCTGGATGCCTTTGACCAGCGCATCCGCCACCACACGCTGCTCCACGAAGAGCTCAAGGGCTTCTTCGGCGGTTTCCCGCGTGACGCGCACCCGATGCCGGTTCTTTCCTCTGCTGTCTCCGCGCTGTCCACGTTCTACCAGGACTCCTTGGACCCGTTCAACCCTGAGCACGTGGAAGTTTCCACTATCCGTCTCATGGCGAAGCTCCCGGTCATCGCGGCCTACGCGCACAAGAAGTCCATCGGCCAGCCCATGCTGTATCCGGACAACTCCATGAACCTCGTGGAGAACTTCCTGCGCCTGAGCTTCGGCCTGCCGGCAGAGCAGTACGAGCTGGACCCCGTCGTCGTCAAGGCGCTGGACCTCCTGCTCATCCTGCACGCCGACCACGAGCAGAACTGCTCGACGTCGACCGTCCGCCTTGTGGGCTCCTCGAACGCGAACCTGTTCGCCTCCGTTTCCGCAGGCATCAACGCCCTCTTCGGTCCGGCCCACGGTGGGGCCAACGAAGCGGTGCTGAAGATGCTGCGCCAGATCCAGGCCGACGGCATCAAGCCCGAGGAATACATGGAGAAGGTCAAGAACAAGGAGGACGGCGTCCGCCTCATGGGCTTCGGACACCGGGTCTACAAGAACTACGACCCCCGCGCGAAGATCATCAAGGCTACGGCGCACGAGATCCTGGGCAAGCTCGGCGGCAACGATGAGCTCCTGGACATCGCGATGCGGCTCGAAGAGAAGGCCCTGGCCGATGACTACTTCATCCAGCGCAAGCTCTACCCGAACGTCGACTTCTACACCGGCCTGATCTACAAGGCCATGGGCTTCCCCGAGAAGATGTTCACCGTGCTGTTCGCGATCGGCCGGCTCCCCGGCTGGATCGCCCAGTGGCGCGAAATGATCAACGATCCCCAGACGAAGATCGGCCGTCCGCGGCAGCTTTACACAGGAGAGCCGGAGCGCGACTACCCGGCGGTTTAACCCAACGCGGGGTCACTTACGGTCCGTCCCAAGGGACATTATGGGCCGTAAGTGACCCCGCGTTGCTTTAAGAGCTGTAGCCGAGCGGGTTGTTTTTCTGCCAGCGCCAGTGGTCTTCGCACATTTGGTCCACGGTCTTCGTGGTGGACCAGCTCAGATCCGCCAGGGCGGAGGAGGCATCGGCCCAGAACGCGGGCAGGTCTCCGGCGCGGCGCCCGGTGATCTCGTACGGCAGCGGGTGGCCCACGGCCTGTTCGAAGGCGTGGAGCATCTCCAGCACGGACGTTCCCTTCCCGGAGCCAAGGTTCCAGCGGTGCACGCCGGGGCGCTCGGCAACGTAGTCCAGTGCGGCGACGTGGCCATCGGCGAGGTCGACGACGTGGATGTAGTCCCGCAGGCAGGTGCCGTCCGGGGTGTCGTAGTCTCCGCCGAAGACCATGAGCTTTTCGCGTCGGCCGACGGCAACCTGGGCGATGTACGGAACCAGGTTGTTCGGGATGCCCTGCGGGTCCTCGCCGATCCTGCCCGAGGGGTGTGCGCCCACCGGGTTGAAGTAGCGCAACAAGGCGATGTGCCAGCGCTCGTCCGCGGCGCCGAGGTCCGTGAGGATGTCCTCGATCTGCTCCTTGGTGCGGCCGTAGGGGTTGTTCGCCCCGATCTCCATCTTCTCGATGTAGGGGATGGGGTTGTGCTCGCCGTACACCGTTGCCGAGGAGCTGAACACGATCGAGCGGACCCCGTGCTTGTCCATGGCGCGGAGCAGGTTCAACGTCCCCACGATGTTGTTGTAGTAGTAGTTCAGGGGTTCCTGCACGGATTCGCCAACCGCCTTGAGCCCGGCGAAGTGGATGACGGCGTCGATGCTGTGCTGGTCGAACACGGCCTCAAGGGCGGCATCGTCCACCAGATCCACCTTATGGAACGCCGCCGTCTTTCCCGCCAGTTCACCAACGCGGCGCAGGGATTCCTCGCTCGAGTTCACGAGATTGTCCACCACGACTACTTCGTGTCCGGTTTCCAACAGGGACAGGACGGTGTGCGATCCGATGTAGCCGGTGCCACCCGTGACAAGAATTCTCATGCAAGCAACGCTAGCCGAACTTGGCATGGCTCGCTCAGTGTTGCGTAGGCCACAGTCCCGTGGTTCCCGTGCGCCGGACGGCGAGGTTCAAGCACGTTCGTGCTAAAAAGACTTGTGCCCAAGATTGTTGATGCCGAAGCCCGGCGCCAGGAAGTAGTCGAAGCCGTCTTCAGGATCATCGCCTCGGATGGCCTTGAGCGCGCCTCCTTGCGGGAGGTGGCCGACGAAGCGGGGCTTGCCGTCGGCTCCGTCCGGCACTACTTTGCCAGCAGCGATGAACTGCTGGTCCATTCCTTCGCCGTGGTCATCGACAGGATCTCAGGGCGGCTTGAGGACGCGTTCTCCGTCGTCGAATCCTTGGAACCGGGCTCGACGGAACACGAAGCGGCGGTGTTAACCCTGCTGGGTCAATTCCTCCCGCTCGACGAGGAACTGGCCGTCGACGCCTGCGTGTGGATGGCCTTCCGGCACGCGGCCCGGATCCGGCCCGTACTCGAACAAGTTGCCGCACGCAAGCCACCGAGCCGTGGCCGCCGTCGTCGGCCGCTTGGTGATGCGGCTGATGCCCGACGGCGGATCCGTCCAGGAGCGTCTGGTGACCGAGGCCGAGCGACTCCTGGCCACCCTCGACGGACTGTGCATGCACGCGCTGCTGCAGCCTGAGTGGATGACGGCCGAGGTCTGCCGCGACGTTCTGACCGCTCATCTGGACACCCTTGTTGCCCCCCCTCAACCGTTAACGTCAAGGCTCATCGGGAATAGACTGGAACTCTGAGCGGGCACCTGCCAAGGGAGGCAATCGGATGCATGACACAGGCGGTCAGGGGTGGCGGATCACAATGGACACCTCCGGACCGATGCTCATTGCCTTGTATCTGAGAGACGTTGCTGGATTGGACGGAGCTGGTACGCCGACGTTATCCCACGCCACACCCAAAGTCAGACACGCGGACCACACACACCTCACCGCCGAGGTAGGCGGGGTACCGGCCCTCAAGACGGAATGGGAGGCCTGGTGGGAGCAGCTGCTGAGGGCATATCCGGATGCCGCTCCGGAGCTTTCGCCCCCGGGATTCAACGCCTTCGGCAACTCGCCTGCCCTGCGGCGGGTACTGCAGGCCCACTTCGGGGCCGCGCTCACGTGGGCCCGTGAACGCCTTGAAGATTACGAAAAGCTCGAAGCGGAACGCGTGGCCAGCGGTGCCATGTTGCTTCTTGGCGACATGGTCGAGGACCGCTTGCTGGAAGTCGGACGGAGCTCCCGGGACTTCGAGCTGACGATCATCGAGCTACCGCTCAGCGAGCCAAGGGCCTGGTACTTGGAGCCGGACAAGATGATCATGAGCCACCAATTGTTGTCCCAGCCGGAGATATTCCGCAGCTACGTCCAGCCGGTGGTTGAACTGCTGGTCTGACGCCCGCGGCCCGAGGCCCTCGGTCTGACACCCGAGGCCTGACGGCCCCGGTCTCAGGCCCCCAGGCTTTACGTCTTCGGAGCCGAAACCGTGATGGTCACGGTTCCCGATGCCGCCGCTGAATCCTGCCAGCCCTTGTGGTCCTGCCGGTTCCAGGTGGCGCCGGCCACGTCAACCTGCGTCACCGAGAGGTCCTTGGCATTCGCCACAGCCCATTGGGCCACCGCCCACGCCTGCGCACCGGTAATGTTCAGCTGGACCGTGCGGCCCTGCGCCGTGGCCGGCAGGGAGCCGAACCCGGTCGTCATGGCCGCCACAACGGCGCTCGGGTCACCGGCAGTGTCCGCGGCGCGGAGCGTGCAGTCGAGGGCCCGTTCGGAATGTCCCGTCAGCGCCGACGCATACGCCCGACCCATGGGTTCCTGCTGCGCGTATGCCTGCGGGTATGCGGAATGCTGGACCGCTTGCGCCGCATCAGTGATCGCCATGGTTTCGTAGCCGGGTATTTTCACCAGGTGGTCATAGAAAGCGTTTGTCGCGTAGACGGGATCCATGACCTCGGCTTCGGTGCCCCAGCCCTGGGAGGGGCGCTGCTGGAACAGTCCCCTCGAATCGGGGCCGACTTCGTCACCGTGGCCGATGTTTCGAAGCTTGGATTCCTGCATGGCGGTGGCCACAGCGATCGTGGCCGCGCGCGGGGGCAGCCCGCGCTGCACCGCAATGGCGGTGATGAGGGCGGCATTGGCGGCTTGGTCCGTGGCCAGCTCGTAGGAGTCGGCGCCGACGACGGCGACGCAGCGCTCCGTAACCAAGGTTTCGGAGCGCTGCAGCACAGTCACCACGGCGTAGATTGCGCCCGCCACCAAGGCAAGCGCCAGCAACAAAATGATGGTGCGTCGGAGACGGCGCATCCAGGTATCAGCTAGTTGGCGTGAAGGGCTTCGTTGAGTTCCACCGTCTGGCCCTTGCGGGGGAGGACCTCGACTTCACCAGTGGTGGAGTTGCGGCGGAACAGCAGGTTCGGCACGCCGGAGAGCTCAACAGCCTTGATGATGCTGCTGGTGTCCTCGCCGTTGTCGTCCTTCGGGCCGGGGATGCGCACGCGGGTTCCAGCCGTGACATAGAGGCCCGCTTCAACCACGGAGTCGTCGCCGATGCTGATGCCCACGCCGGAGTTGGCGCCCAGGAGCACGCGCTCACCGAGGGCGATCTTTTCCTTGCCGCCGCCGGAGAGGGTTCCCATGATGGAGGCGCCGCCACCGACGTCGGTGCCGTCACCGGCAACAACGCCTGCCGAAATGCGGCCTTCCACCATGGACGTGCCGAGCGTGCCGGCGTTGAAGTTCACGAAGCCCTCGTGCATGACCGTGGTGCCTTCGGAGAGGTAGGCACCCAGGCGGACCCGGTCGGCGTCGGCGATCCTGACGCCGGTGGGAATGACGTAGTCCACCATGCGGGGGAACTTGTCCACGCCGTAGACCGTGACGGTGCCGCGCTTGCGCAGGCGGGCACGGGTCACTTCGAAGCCGTCCACTGCGGCCGGACCGAAGTTCGTCCATACAACGTTGGGGAGCTTGCCGAAGATGCCATCCAGGTTGATGCTGTTGGGCTTGACCAAGCGGTGCGAAAGCAAGTGGAGGCGCAGGTAGGCGTCAACGGTGTCCGCGGGGGCCTCGTCGAGGTTGATCTGGGCGAAGACCACCTTCTGTTCGGTCCGGCGGTCGGCGTCGTGGCTTTCGGCCGCGAGTGCGGTCAGGGACTCGTCGGCGTGCTCCACGGCCCGCAGGGATCCGGCCGCTTCGCCCAGTGCCGGCGCCGGAAACCATACGTCCAGCACTGTCGCTTCTCCGGCGTCGGAGGTGACGATGGTGGCCAGGCCAAAGCCATAGGCGGAGCGATCGTTGTCAGAAGCGCTATCGAGAGCGGCAGAGGCAGCGGTTTCAGTCATGGCGCAAGTCTATCGAGAGCCGCTGCTTCCCTCGAAACCGTGTGTGGACCGAAGGGGTCGCAATTCGCTCGGGATACAGTGGAGAGGTGACTGTTGAAACGACCCCGATCCTTCTTGACATCAGGCAAGACGTTGCGCTGCTGACCGCCGCGCTGATGGACATCAACAGCGTGTCCGGCAACGAAGCCGCGCTTGCAGACGCCGTTGAATCCGCCCTCCGCAGCATCCCGGGCCTGCAGCTTGTGCGCGACGGCGACGCCATCATTGCCCGGACCGAGCTGGGACGCCCGGAGCGGGTGATCCTGGCCGGCCACCTCGATACCGTGCCGTTGCCCAGCGTGGAAGGTTCACTCGGCACCGTGCCCGCCACGTGGGGGTCCGGCGTCCCCGGGACGGGAAACTTGTATGGACGCGGAGCCACTGACATGAAGGGCGGGGTCGCGGTGCAGCTTGCGCTCGCCGCCACAATGTTCGATGGCGGTGCCGAGCCAGGCAAGGACGTCACCTTCGTCTTCTACGACCATGAGGAAGTTGAAGCGGTCAAGAGCGGCCTCGGCCGGTTGGTCCGGAACCACGGCCATCTCCTGGAGGGGGACTTCGCTATCCTGCTCGAACCCACGGACGGCACGGTGGAAGGCGGTTGCAACGGCACCAGCCGCTTCGAAGCCACCACCGTCGGGGAAGCGGCGCACTCCGCCCGGGCGTGGATGGGCAGCAACGCCATCCACGCAGCCGCGCCCATCCTGAGCCGCCTGGCAGCCTATGAACCGCGCACAGTCAACGTGGACGGGCTGGACTACCGGGAAAGCCTCAACGCCGTGAAGATCAACGGCGGCACCGCGGGCAACGTGATCCCGGACCGCTGCGTCGTGGAGATCAACTACCGTTTCGCGCCGGACAAGACTCCGGACCAGGCCGAAGCCCACGTCCGCGAACTGCTGGAGGGCTTCGACGTCGTCCGCACCGACGCTGCCGCTGGAGCGCGGCCCGGCCTCAACCACCCGGCCGCGGCGTCCTTCGTTGCTGCCGTCGGTGCCGAGCCCAAGCCCAAATACGGTTGGACCGACGTCGCGCGCTTCAGCGAGCTGGGCGTTCCCGCGGTCAACTTCGGGCCGGGCGATCCGCTTCTAGCGCACAAAGACAACGAACACGTCGACGCCGACGCCATCCGTGAGTGCCTCCGTGCGCTGCGGTCGTGGCTGGCTGACTAAGATTGACGTCTTTGTTAGCAACCTTTGAAGCGCTCATCACCGGGCGATTGAAAGGCTGAGCGAACGGATGGAGGGCCCCCATTGGAAAGCATGGTTGTTCCGAAGCCCTTCCCTCGGACACTTTCCGCGCAGCGCTAGAGGGCTGCTGCCCCTTGATACCCAGCAAGAGGCCTGGCTGCTAGATAGACGGTACAACTCCAATTTGTAACCCAGGAGGGTCCGTTTGTGCAGGACGCAGTGTTTGCCTGAGATTGACCCGTGGGGTCGTTTGAATACAGCAGACGTATGTATTGTCCCGAGTTATTTTGGATACCCCCATTGACGAAAACCTGATCTCCTGGCGCTGCAGAGGAACAGCGGTACGTGATAGAGGCGCTGAGCTGTGCGCCGTCCTCGTAGTTTGCGTAAGCGAGGGAGCTCGAAGAGGGAATGCAGCCCGAAGCGTTCGGGGTGTTCGTTGCAGGTGCGGCCCATGCGGACGAACCGATTAAAATGGAGCACATTAGGATTGGGAATAGGGTGAACGTTAGCCTTCGCCTGGCTTTCATTTTGCCTTCCTTGTCTTTCCTTATTGAGCAGGAACCGGTCGCGACGAGGGCTGCTCCTGGGGCGGCGGTGACGCATCGCTCGCCGGGCCTCCGCAAGTTCGGAGACAACCGCCACGAAGTTGCGATTTGTGTCCCGTTCCTCATTGAATTTGGATGGTCAGGATCGGCGCCGGTCCTGACTAATCCTAAACACTCGTTTCCACACCTAGGTGGGGGTTCCGTAGAAATGAGTGCCAAAACTGCCAGAATTGAGTGTCGCGCAGAGGCTTTTGTGAGTACTTGGGATAATTCCAACCTGGGACGCTGATAATCCTGCAACTGCCATGCAAGATTTGACGATGGTGAAGGACGGCAAAACTTAGGGGTCCGCAAGAATTCGCTTGCCGACCCCTAAATTTCGACCTGCAAAACTACTTGGCTGCCGTGGGAATTCCCGCCGGAGCCGCCGCCGCTACCCCGCCCGCTGCCTTCTTGGAGCCCCGCCGTTCGATCCAGATGGCCAAACGGGAGACGGAGAAATTAATGGCGATGTAAATTGCGGCGGCCACGAAGAATACGGGGAAGAGGTACTGCGGGCCAAGGAAGTCTGCCATGATCTGTACCTTGCGAAGGAGTTCCTCGTAGGAGACGATGTAGCCGAGCGAGGTGTCCTTCAGCAGCACAACGAGCTGGGCCACCAACGATGGCAGCATGCGACGGATGGCTTGGGGCAGTTCAATGCTGAGGCGGGATTGGAAGCCAGTCAGGCCGATCGCCAATCCAGCTTCCCGCTGACCTTTGGGGAGTGACTGCACGCCGGCGCGGATGATTTCTGCGAAGATGGCGGCGTTGTAGAGCACAAGTCCGGCCACCACGGCCACAAAGGACCCAGTCGCAAAAACCAGCAGCACGAAGAACATCATCAGAACCACGGGCATGCCACGGAGGAATTCGAGCACGATCCGCGTGGGTACCCGGATCCATGCCACAGTGGATATCCGGAAGAGGCACAGGAGCAAGCCAAGGGGGAAGGCGAGCACGGCAGCCACCGCCGCAGCTGACAGAGTGGCCACGATGCCGTTGCCAATCAGCGCCCAGACGTCCGGAATTCCGAAAACAGCCCAGCGCTGGGATTCAAAGATTCCTTGCTTGCCTAGTGTCCATACGGCGAGGCCCAAGAGGCCGGCGATCAACAATCCGCCAATGACGGAGGCGATCAGCGAAGTACGGCGGGCCTTGGGGCCAGGGACATCGTAGAGGACCGAACTCATCGTGCGATCGCCACCTTTCGTTCAACCAAGCTGGCGACGTACCCGAGCGGCACGGTAATCAGCAGGTAGAAAATTGCCACCCCGACGAGCACCCACAGAACGCTGTCACCGTGCGAGTTGGCGAGCTGCTTGCCGTAGCCGAAGAGTTCGAGGACAAAGAATGCGCCTGCCACAGAGGAGTTCTTTACGAGCGCGATGAGGATGTTGATCATAGGCGGAATGACGGTCCGCAATGCCTGGGGCAGCACGATGTAATTAAGGACCTGGCCGAAGTTCATACCAATGCTGCGGGCGGCCTCGGCTTGGCCAACTGGAACACTGTTTACGCCCGACCGTACGGCCTCGGCAATGAATGCTGAGGTGTAGGAACTCAACGCAATTATCGCGGCGACCTCGAATTGTTCGAACGTCACGCCTAACCGGGGGAGCACCACGGCGGCGAAGAAGAACGCAATGGTGAGCGGCGTGTTCCTGACGATCTCCACGTAGGCCATGCTGAATCCGCGCAGGGCCTTGACCGGGGAGACGCGGGCTGCTGCGAGCAAGGTGCCAACGACCAGCGCAATGATGCCAGACACCACCGCCAGGAAAAGAGTTCTGAGGAACCCGTCCCAATACTGGGGCAGGCTCTCAATGATGACGTCCATGACTTCCTTTCGCTGCTTCGGGGGAAGGATCATTGGGCGGTGGTTGTTGGACAGGAATCAGTTCCCGTCCAACAACCACCCGGGCCTCAGTAACGGTTGATCGCCGGAAGCTCAGGCACAGTCTTAATGACGGCGCCGGCTGTCGCTTCCCAAGCCTTCTTGTAGGTGCCGTCCTTGGCGAAGGCTTCAAGTTGGTCATTGATCCAGTTGCGGAAGACAGTGTCGTCCTTCTTCAGACCGATACCGTAAGGCTCCTTGGTAAAGGTTTCTTCGGAGGCGAGCTTGAACGCGTCCGGCTCCTTGTTCACAAAACCGGCGAGAATGACGTTGTCCGTGGTGACGGCTTCAACCTGCTTGTTCCGCAGAGGTTCCAGGCACGCCGAGTACGTCGCGGCCGGCACAAGAATCGCGCCGTACTTGTCCACAATGGTTGCGGCAGGGGTCGAACCGGTCACGGAGCAGACCTTCTTACCTTTGACGTCTTCGGGTTTGGTGATGGAGGTGTTGTCCTTGTTGACCATCAGGGCCTGTCCGGCCTGATAGTACGGCCCGGCGAAGGAGACCTCGGTTTTGCGCTTGTCAGTGATGGTGTACGTGGCCACGATGATGTCGACGTCACCGTTCTTGATGAACTGCTCGCGGTTGGCCGAGACGGTTTCTTTCCATTCGATCTTGTCCGAAGCAATACCCAGCTTGGCCGCGATAGCCTTTCCGATTTCGACGTCGAAGCCAACCGGCTTGCCATCCAGGCCCTTCTGTCCAAACAGCGGCTGGTCGAACTTGGTGCCGATGGTGATCTTGCCTGCCTTGTTGAGCTTCTCCATCGTTGTACCGGCCGCGAACGTCGGTTTCTCGACCGGAGGCGTGGTGCTGCCCCCGCCCCCGCCACATGCGCTCAGCGAAAGGGCGAGCGCCGCGCTTGCAGCGAGCAGGAGGGATTTCCTCCGAATGATAAAAGCCTTCATGATATTCCTTTCATTGAGCGGCCACCCCCGCGGCCTGGGTGCGATGAGTGCTAGTGGGTCAGGAGTTTGGAGAGGAAGTCCTTGGCACGGTTGCTCCGGGGATTGGTGAAGAATTCCTCCGGCGTGGCGTCTTCAACGATCTGGCCGTCGGCCATGAAGACAACGCGGTCGGCAGCTTTGCGCGCAAAGCCCATCTCGTGCGTGACCACGATCATGGTCATGCCTTCCTTGGCCAGCTGGACCATGACGTCCAGGACCTCGTTGATCATTTCCGGGTCAAGCGCCGACGTCGGCTCGTCGAACAGCATGACCTTCGGCTTCATGGCGAGCGCGCGGGCGATTGCCACGCGCTGCTGCTGGCCGCCGGACAGCTGGGCCGGAAGTTTGGGTGCCTGGTGCCCGACGCCAACCCGCTCCAACAAGGCCATGGCGTCCTTGTCAGCGGTTGCTTTGTCCTGTTTCTTCACCTTGATCGGTCCCAGCGTGACGTTTTCGAGAATCGTCTTGTGGGCGAACAGGTTGAAGGACTGGAACACCATTCCGACGTCGGCCCGGAGGAGTGCAAGTTCCTTGCCTTCCTCAGGCAGTTTCTTGCCATCGATCGAAATCTCGCCCGTATCGATGGTCTCCAAGCGGTTGATGGCGCGGCACAGGGTGGACTTGCCCGAGCCCGACGGCCCGATGACAACTACGACTTCCCCCTTTTTCACCTGGAGGTTGATGTCCTTCAGGACATGCAGTTGACCAAAGTGCTTGTTGACGCCATTCAGAGAGACGAGGGCATCGCTGGCGGCTTGAATAGTCATGGGACGAATCTAGCGAAGAAATGATTCAAGATGAGCCAGCTCACAGCAACTTCCGCAGATCGTGATTCAACAGATACCTGCTTTGCAGGTATCTGACAGCAATTGGTGGGCAGAACACCCAACACCGCAAACAACAGGGCCACGCCGGAACGGCAGCAGCCGCCATCCGCGCTAGCCTAGGTCAATGAGTACCAGCCAGCCCCAAGTTCCTAGTCCAGACGCCAATGGCAAGGCGATGAGCAACGGATCGGCAGCCGCAGCTCCGGCCGTAGCCGCAGAGCCGCCCGCCAAGCACAAAGGACCCTTGGAGCTTCGGCGCAAACAGGCCAGCATGCCGATGTCGGACCAGCGGCTCCTGGACACCAGGGGAGCCGACCACTTCATTCACACCGATCCTTGGCGGGTCTTGCGGATCCAGAGTGAATTCGTTGAAGGATTCGGTGCGCTCGCCGAGCTCGGCCCCGCCGTCAGTGTCTTTGGCTCTGCCCGCACCAAGCCGGGCACCGGCTATTACGATATGGGCGTGCAGGTCGGCCGCCACCTCGCGGAAGCCGGCGTCGCCGTCATCACCGGCGGTGGACCGGGATCCATGGAAGCCGCCAACAGGGGAGCGGTCGAAGGCAACGGCGTTTCCGTTGGACTGGGAATCGAGCTGCCCTTCGAACAGGGCCTCAACCGCTGGGTGGACCTTGGCATCAACTTCAGGTACTTCTTCGCCCGAAAGACCATGTTCGTCAAGTACGCGCAAGGGTTCATCGTCCTGCCGGGCGGCCTCGGAACCCTGGACGAACTGTTCGAAGCCATGGTCCTGGTGCAGACCCGCAAGGTGACTTCGTTCCCGATCGTCCTTCTGGGGGTGGACTTCTGGAGCCCGATGATCGAATGGATCAAGGGGACCCTGGTGGCCGAAGGCATGGTCTCCGCAAAGGACCTGGACCTTATCCAGCTCGTGGACGATCCCGCGGACGCCGTTCACCGGGTCCTGCACGGAATCCCGCGCCCACCCTCGACCAACGGCGACCAGCGCCCGGAGTAGCCTCGCCGGCACTGAGCTCCCAGCTGAGTCTGGCACGATGGTTGTTGTGAGCTTTTTCCTGGTCTTTCTCGCGATTGTCGTCATCGGTGCCGTGCTGTTCCTCGGTGCCGGGATGGCGGGGTCCAGCCGCGACTCCGGCGCCGGTTTGGATGAACCCGTTCCGAACCTGCCGCCGGTTCTGCTACCGGCCGGAGCCAAGGCGTCCGACGTCGACCGCGTGCGTTTTGCCCTTGGCCTGAGGGGCTACCGGATGGACCAGGTGGATGAGGTGCTCGATGAGCTGCGTGATCAGCTGACCTCCCAAGAGAGGGAAATCGAACGGCTGAAACTGGCCCTTGAAGCAGCCGGGAACCAGGAAGAACCAAAAGAGTGACCCCGTCAGTCGATACCCGGTCTCCGAAGGGATCCCTGGCCCGGAGGCTGCGCCGCGTCGGAGCCCACGCCGCGAGTTGGCCGTGGTGGGTCCAGGTCGCCCTTGTTTACATCGCCTCAAGACTTGTCAGCGCCTGTATCTTTATGGCTGCGGCCTTCCAGCAAGGCGTCAATCCGTGGTTTCCGCCAGCACCGGACTACTGGAACTTCATCACGATCTGGGACGGGCGCTGGTACGCCGAAGCAGCAAACAACGGTTATCCGTCTGTTTTGCCGGTCGATGCGAACGGCGGCGTCGCCGAGAATTCCTGGGCGTTCTATCCGCTCTTCCCCTACCTTGCCAGGGCCCTCGGTGCTCTCACTGGACTGGCGGCACTGCCGGCCTTGACGGTCATTGCCATGGTTGCCGGGCTTGGGGCGGCCCTGGTGGTCTACAAACTGTTCCGGGAATTCGCCGGGCGAACGACTGCGCTGTGGGCACTGACCTTCTTCTCGATGTTCCCGGTCTCGGCCATCCTGCAGGTCCCCTATGCGGAATCCCTCAATACCCTTCTCTTGGCGGGATCGCTTCTTCTGGTGGTGCGACGCAAGTATCTTGGCGCGATGCCCGTGGTCTTGCTCATGTGCCTGTCGCGGCCCACAGGCGTGCCCTTCGCGGCCATGGCGGGGCTGCTGCTGCTCCACCACCTGTGGAAGAGGTTCGGTCGCCGCCCAGGGCCGGACGCAGGGCCGGACGCAGTGCCGACAGACACCGCGCCGACGCTCCGTGACCTTGGATCGCTCGCCGCGCTTGTGGTGGTCAGCGTGGCGGGCGCCCTCGCCTGGCCGGCCATTGCCTGGGCGGTCACGGGGGATCCGCTGGCCTACACCAAGACAGAGACTGTTTGGCGCGGGGCCGACCTCATTCCGTTCAAGCCATGGTTCGAGACTGGTCAGATGCTCTTCGGACCAGTGCTCGGTGTTCTGGCCCCGTTTGTCTTCGTGGCGCTCTTTGCCCTGCTGATGTTGAGCAAACCAGCCCGGGCCCTGGGCACCGAACTGAGGCTGTGGTGCACGTGCTACATGGGCTACCTTCTGGTCTTCCTGCACCCCCAGACGAGCACATTCCGGATGCTCTTGCCGTTGTTCCCCTTGGCGCTCAGCGCGGCCTGGTTGTCGCGCTCGAAGGCCTACCGCGGCACCGTGGTGGTCATGTTCTTCCTCCTCCAGATCGTATGGATCGTCTGGCTGTGGGCGTGGGCGCAGTTGCCGGGCGGCGGCGACTACCCGCCGTGATGTCGCGCGTCCTTTCGCCTGTTCAGGCGCGATCGCGGCCCGCCGGGAAAAGTCCATCAATTAGCTACGGGCGGGTAATTACGAGATAATGGACACAAGCACGGACAAAGGCACTCTCGGGTGCCCGGCGACGACGACTGAACTGCCATGACTGTCGACGCCGTAAATTCCACGCGGAGCCAGCCCGGCCGGGTTGGCGGGATTTGGGACAACTGGAGGGGATTTTCCTAATGGCGGCTATGAAACCACGTACTGGCGACGGCCCTATGGAAGTAACCAAAGAGGGCCGCAGCCTGATCATGCGTGTGCCGCTCGAAGGCGGAGGACGGCTGGTGGTCGAGCTCAACGCAGCAGAGGCGGCGAACCTCAAGGAATGCCTCGTAGGCGTTACAGAATAGATTCACTGGGCAGGGCCCGGCAAAAGAGCCGGCGCCCTGCTTTCATGTTTAAGCCTGAAAGCGATGGGCTGGCCGACTACTTCTTTACCGCCACCAGCAAGCCGTCACCTGTGGGAAGCATCGCCGAAGAGAGGCGTTCGTCGTCGCGGATGGCCTTGCCGATCTGGCGCAACACGACGGTGGTGCTGTCCCTGGCAGCCGGGTTGGAAACCTTGTCCTTGTCCAGGGCGTCATTGATGACCAGTGTTCCACCCGACTTGAGCAGCCGGATGGCTTGCTCAACGTAACCGGGAAAGTTGGGTTTGTCGGCGTCGATGAACACGAGGTCGTAAGCGGAGTCGGTGAGGCGCGGCAAGACGTCGGCCGCACGGCCTGAGATTGTCCGGGTCCGGTTCGCCGGACTGCCGGATTCCAGGAAGGCCTCGCGGGCGGCCTTGAGGTGCTCGACGTCGACGTCGATGGTGGTCAGGACAGCCTGCGGACTGAGGCCGCGCAGCAGGCACACGCCTGAGACGCCTGCGCCGGAGCCCACCTCTACGACAGTCTGGGCCTTCGACGCCGCGGCCAGGACTGTCAGGACGGCGCCGACGCCGGGGCTCACAGGAGTAACGCCCAGCTCGAAGGAGCGTTCACGGGCGCGAAGCAACACGTCGTCCTCGGCAGGCAGATCTTCTGCATAGGACCAGCTGGTTGACTTGTCGGCACTCATGGGGGTTCGCTTTCCAGGCAGAGGGGTATTGCTTCCAGACTACTGGCTGCGGGCCGCCCGGCCCGGACGCCTGCGGCCCGCAATTCTGTGTCTTCCCGCGTGTCGTCCGGACAATGTTCGCTCTGCGGGAAAAGCCTGCCTGTGATCAGCAAAATCTCAGACAAGGCTGGGATGATATATATCCAGCCATCCAAGCGAGGGCCGGCAACGAACTCCTGAGTGACCGGCAGGATGACAAACAGTTTGAGGGGAGCGGACGATGCGGGCATCAAGTGCTGCGCCAGTCCAGACAACGGCAGCAGTCCTGAGTTCCACCGACACGGCCCCTCCGGCCGAGGAATGGGTCAGGCCAAGCTGGGAGGAAGTGGTGGAGAATCACTCCGCCAAGGTCTTCCGCCTTGCCTACCGGCTCACTGGAAACAAGTTCGACGCCGAGGACCTCACCCAGGAAGTCTTCGTCAGGGTCTTCCGTTCGCTTGAAAACTTCAAGCCAGGCACACTCGACGGCTGGCTGCACCGCATCACCACCAACCTCTTCCTTGACCAGGCCCGTCGGAAGAGCCGCATACGCTTCGATGCCCTGGCCGAAGACGCCGAATCCCGGCTGCCCGGGCATGAACCCGGACCCGAGCAGAGCTTCGAGCTGAACAACCTCGATCTCGATGTCCAGCGCGCCTTGGAAGAACTCCCCCCGGACTTTCGCGCCGCCGTCGTGCTTTGCGATCTTGAAGGCCTTTCCTACGACGAAGTTGCCGAAGCGCTTGACGTAAAACTGGGAACCGTCAGGTCCCGCATCCACCGCGGACGGACCATGCTCCGTGAAAAGCTGGCGCACCGGGACCCGCGTCCAGTTCAAGCCCGCAAACCCCGGCTCAAGATGCCGCGCATCGCCGGTCTCCTTTAGTCGCCGATGGGTTTGCTGAAAGGACGACGCGGTGCTTTGACTCGGGGAAATATCCGGCACAGCCGCGCCCCGGGCCACCTGCAGGAATGTTCTGAATGCCACGCCGCGGTACTGCGGGAACGCCAATACCTGGAACGGCTTCGCCGTGCGGCCGTCCCCGAGGCCAGCCAGGATTTCACCAACAGGCTGATCGAACACACCCAGCGGTTGGCCCAAACCGATTTTCCGGAGCGCCCTGCGCCCCAGCGGAGCGTGTGGCACGGTATCCGGCTGGCCAGCGCAGCGGCCGGTGGACTCGCCGTGAGCGCCGGAATCCTGGCGGTTGCAGCCTACGCGCTCGGCGGTGAAGTTGCGCCGCAGGCATCCAACCGTGGAGAGCAGGAAGTACGGACCCTGGTCAGTTCAACCGTGCCCGGAAACGCTGGAGAGCAACTCCCCATGACAGGTTCGCAGTTGAGTCTGCCCGTCAGCGTAGCCGGGACGGTGAGCCTGAGCGAGCAGCAGTTGTCCGAACTGCGCAGAGACGGTTGGGCATGTCCCGAG